>Ga0209691_1001035_pt1 | contig 17551 bp, 15 predicted proteins | sample YNPMSBMetaG_FD_187120 | JGI IMG/M metagenome (GOLD analysis project Ga0209691, IMG submission 187120) | Anoxygenic and chlorotrophic microbial mat microbial communities from Yellowstone National Park, USA - YNP MS-B MetaG (SPAdes) (version 2) ... | reverse complement strand
GAATTTTTAAAGAAACTTGTTAGTTCTTTAATTTGCTTTCGTTGTTCATTTGCATTTTTAAGTAAAATTAAGTTATCATAAATAATATTAACAAGAATTGGAGGCAAAGCAGTGGAATAAATAAAAGTTCGAGCAGAATTGATTAAATAGTGAATAATGGTTTTATTAGCGATAACAAAGGCTCCATAAGCACCAGCAGCCTTCCCTAACGGAAAAATAGTAACAAGATTATCATTCAGTAAATCATTTTCATAAGACCATCCCCGCCCGTCTTCTCCACAAATACCAAAACTATGTGCTTCATCTACAATCAAATATATTCCATATTTTGTAACAAATTCCTTTAAAATCTTAGCATCGGGCGAATCTCCGTCCATAGAATAAACACTTTCAACCACTACATACACATCTCCTTTTGAATTTTGAATTAACTTTTCTAGCTTTTCGTAATTATTATGCGGAAAAGAATAACTTTTTGCGAGGGAGAGCCGGATACCATCTTTAATCGAAGCATGGCAAAGTGAGTCGTAAAGAATAGTATCATGCCGAGTAGGTAAAGCAGATAATACTCCCAAATTAGCCATGTAACCACTACCAAACAATAGAGCAGAATTTGAAAACCATTTTTCAATAAAATTTTCAAGATTTTGATGAGCCTGATGATTACCTGAAATCAAGCGAGAACCCGTAGCGCCTACCCAATCATTTTGTAAATTATTTTTAGTTAAACTTGCTAATCCTAAATAATCATTAGAAAAGAAATCAGTACCTTTATCATAAATTTTGAGTTCTCTGTACTGTCCAACAGATTGAAGTTCCTTTAAATCCTGATGAATATGATGCGGAATCATGATTTTTAGTTAAAACAGCCTTATGTCAATATAATCCAAAAGTTCCTGAGTTTTGGTATAAAGTTCATTATTTTCATTTAACTTATACAAATCTTTCGCATAATTTAACAAAAAAAGAATTAAATAAATGTTTGAAATAGGCTTATAGTGTAATAAATTGGAGTCCAAATTCAATTTTAAGAGAAATAGTTTAACGTCATTTTCATGAAAAATTTCATCGGTATTAAAAACATCAATGTAGTAATGATGTTGATGGTCTAAATAGCGAACAGCGTAATATTCTTTAAAAGAAACCACATGAGTAAAAATTTCTAACTGATGAAAAATTATATTCAAAAGCATAGATAAAGACAAGGTATTTCCGTTCTTATTATCAATTACCTGATGGATATACATGAAATCTGGATTTTGATAAGAATCTTCTGATGGAGAAAAAATAAAACCAATAGATTTAAGGAAATTTAAAACCGTTTTTAATTTTTGAGGTATTTTCATACCAGGTTGTGTTTTCAGCCAAATTTGATGAACCCATGAGCTAATTTTCTTTTTGTAGTCAATAGTATTTAAAGTAGGATGAAAAAATTGTGAAACCATTAACCACCCATCCAATAAATTTTCGCCCCCAGATTTCCTCCACTTTAACAAATTTTCTTTTAAAAATTCACTTTGTAGTTCTTGTAGAATAATTCTTAAACGTAATTTAGTAACCTCATTGTCATTCTTTAAGTAAAAATTTTTTAATGAATCATAATGATTTTTACCAAATTTTAATAGTTCGTTGTGAACTTGTTCATACACCTCAGGGTCATTATCATCTAATAAATTGACCAAAGCTTTTAGCTTACTCTCTTCCATTTTAACAGTACCTAATTAACCACGTATCCCTTAAAATAGACAAATAAGATGTTTCCCCAGCCAAAATTTTTTGTGTATCAATAATTGTAGTATCCATGTCAATTTGATTTTCTTTCAGTAACTCTTGTGTTTTACGAAAATCAAAATATCGTAATTCATTTTCTTTCAAATATAAAACATAATGATTAGGCAAAATTTCTAATTGATGTTGAGTCAAAACTTCCTCAACTTTTTTCCGAAGAATATCTATTGAACAACCCGAAGTTTCTGTAAATGCTTCTATCACAAGAACTTGATGATAGTCAATTTGAAGAGAAAATTTTATAGGCTCTCCATGTGCATTCCAATCTTTGAGTTGAGAATACAAATTCAATTTTAATTGCTCCTCTTTTTCATTTGATAATTTTTTATTCAGCGGAAATATCCATTTATTGACCATAACGTATTGCAAAAATACAAAAATAATAATTTTTTCGTTCAAATATTTATTTGCAAAGACTATTGCTAGATAAACTTTCTAAAATTTAAAAAATAAAATTTGCAAAAGCAAAAGCCTTATAACTTTACAACTTCATGTTTGTTCATATGAATAAAATAAGGAGCAAAATCTAAATTTAAAGACGATGGATGCGTTACAAAAATTTGAGATTTTCGGTTTTGATGTAAGTAATTTGAAATAAATTGAATTCTTTTGGTGTCTAATTTTTCAAAAACATCATCTAATAAAAGAAGAGGCGTTTTCCCATATTGATGCAAAAATTCATATTCAGATAATTTTAAAGCGATAATAAATGTTTTTTGTTGCCCTTGTGAAGCAAAATATTTTAAATTTTGTAAATTTAATTGAAAAATTACATCATCACGATGGGCTCCGTAGGTAGTATAGGAATTTTGAAAATCTATTTTAAGCTGTTTTTCGTAAAAATGCAAATCCTTATTGATATCATCATAAGTATAATTTTTTTGATAACTAAAAGATATGTCGTCCCAATTACCAAGCTGATGATAAACATTCATAAAAATTTGATGTAATTTTTCAAAGTAAGTAGTTCTTTTTTGAATTAAAATTTTACCATAGATACAAAGTTGGTAGGTCCATGGTTCCAGTTCTTTAAAAGGAGAATTGTTTTTTAAAAGAGTATTTCTTTGCAAAAGTGCATTTTGGTAATTTTGAAGAGCTGCTAGGTAGTCTTTATCCCATTGAGAGAACAATAAATTAAACCATTTTCTTCTTTTGGAAGGGTCTTTAATGATATCACTATCATCAGGAATTAAGGAAACACAAGGTAAAATGCCGAGGTGTTGAGAAAATTTAGCGATTGGTTCTTCATTATGAAAAATTTTTTTTCCTTTGTTTTTCAGAAAGTTACACGATACTTTTCTTAATGAATGATTTTGAATTTCTGCATCAAGGAAGTAGAAATCGCTACGTTCATTAACAATATCTTTATCAGAAACGGATTTAAAACTTTTCGTTAAACAAAGGATATTAAGGGCTTCTAAGAAGTTAGTTTTTCCCGAGCCGTTATCACCGTACAACAAAATAAAATCATTTGGAAGCTCAATTTCAAAAGAATGAAAGCCCCTGAAAAAAGAAAAAGAAACTTTGGAAAAAAAGAACATTCCGATTAGGTTTTAAAATCGGGGTCATATTGTAAACATTTAATAATTCTTTCAATGGTATTGTTTTCACCGTCAATAATGTAATTAGCTTGTTTATAATAAGGTTCACGAATTTCAAGAAGTTCATTGATTTTATTAAGCCACTGATTGGGCGGAATATTTTTGAAAAGTGGTCTTTGATTTTTGGTAAAAGTTAAACGAGAAAGTAAAGTTTCTGGTTTGGTTTTGATATAGAATGATTTACCAGAATTTTTGATAAGTTCCATATTATTAAAAAAGCAAGGCGTCCCTCCACCGCAAGCTATGATAGCATGTTCATGTTCCTCTATGATTTTTACAAGAGCTAGATTTTCACACTTTCTAAAGTACTGTTCACCACGAGAAAAAACCTCTCTTAATGGCTTACCTTCCATCAATTCAACTTCAGTGTCTACATCAACGAAAGGGAGATTCAATGCCTTGGATAGCATCTTGCCGATAGTAGACTTTCCACAAGACATAAAACCAATTAAAAAAACCCTCATAAACCTTAACAAAATTAAAGATGTAGATTTTGTATAAGTGGGACTGAAAATCAAAACTCCATTTTTCAATCATTTTGGGGCGTAGTTGTACTTGCATCCTGTTGCTGCTCTTGTTGTGGTTGTTCTTGAGATTGCTGTTGTTGTGGTGGTTGAATCTGAACGTAATTTTGTGGAAATTCTTCTTTTGGAGTTTCTTCTGGTTTACTCTCAATATATTCTTTTAATTTTTCTAGACTTTTTTGCATTTCCTTATATAATTTATAACGCACCGCAGCCAAAACTACTTTGCCTAATGGATATTCCAAGGGTCCCCCTTCTAATATCCATGTTACAGTTGTTTTGTGTTGTGCTTCTACTATTTCAAAAGATTCTCTGCCCGGAGCATTCAAACTGTAGGAAGTAAAACCTGCGTTTATTAAGTAGTTATTGAACTTTAATTTATTTTCTAATTTTCTTGCATAATGTGTATCTACTTGCACAACTTCTACTTCTCCTTTTTTCCAAATGAATTTTGAGCCTTTTGTACCATCACCGTTTATTTGTATGGTCGAAACTAAGTTAGAATCCACTAATGTATACCAATTTTTTCGTTCTTGGAGATTCTTCAAAATTTTAAATACGGTTTCTTTTCGTCTATCAATTTCAATGAAATATTCAACCGAAAAACGGGATGGCAATACCAAAGCAAATATTAAGAATGACGCAAAAAATGACACAATGAAAAGTACGATTAGCTTAATTTTCTGCATATTTTTATTATTATTAAGCCGCAAAGTTAACAATTTTTGAATTATCAACTGTTAGTTTACAATAATTTTATTCACAATTTTTCCAAACCATGAATTTATAACTTATTTACTTGAAACTTCTACTTTTATAGCTGGGAGAAAAAATGATAACTTATTATAGAGTAAATTTGTAGAAAGTTCTTGTTGATGGCAAAAGTTGAAGCAAAAATATCCAAAAAAAAAATTCCTCAGAACTTAATGCCAGGGAAAATACCTCCTCAGGCTATTGATTTTGAAATGGCAGTTTTAGGAGCCATTTTGCTTGAGAGAGATGCTTTACCAAAAGTTATTGATATCCTTAAACCGGAATTTTTTTACAAAGATGCTCATACTATTATTTACGAAGCTGTTCTATCCTTATTCAGAGATTCTCAACCCGTTGATTTATTGACAGTTAGCCAATTTATTAAACAGCAAGGTAAACTAGAAATTATCGGTGGAAATGCTTATTTAGCTGAACTAACAACACGTGTTTCTTCTGCCGCCAATATTGAATATCACGCAAGAATTGTTGCTCAAAAATATATTCTAAGAGAACTTATTCGCATCAGTGGTGAAATAATGACAGAAGCATACGACGAAACTACCGACGTTTTTCAGTTATTAGACAAAGCCGAGCAATCCTTATTTAGTTTATCCGAAACTAACTTGCGAAGAAATTTTGAGACTATGTCAAGCCTTACCCATAAAACTATTCAACGGCTTGAAGAACTTAAAACTAAGGGCACTGCCGTTACAGGCATTCCCTCCGGATTTAAAGCATTGGATAGCATGACAGCAGGCTGGCAAAAATCCGATTTAATTATTATTGCTGCAAGACCATCGATGGGAAAAACCGCTTTTACCCTTAACATTGCTCGTAATGCTGCCCTGCTGAATCATTCTCCTGTTGCTATTTTTACCTTAGAAATGTCTGCTATTCAATTAGCTCAAAGATTACTTTTTGCAGAAGCAGAAATAAATCTTTCCAAAGGTCGTACAGGTAACCTTTCTGTTCAGGAATGGAACCAATTAAATGCTCATATTGGCGAAATATCAAAGGCTCCGATTTATATTGATGATACTCCTGCTCTTTCTATTATGGAATGCCGTGCTAAATCAAGACGCCTCAAAGCAGAAAAAGGTATTCAACTCATCATTATTGATTACCTCCAACTGATGAGAGGCGATAACCGAAGCGGCAACCGAGAACAAGAAATTGCTATGATTTCACGTTCCTTAAAAGAACTTGCAAAAGAATTAGATATCCCTATTATTGCTTTATCGCAGTTAAGCCGTGCTGTTGAAACCCGCGGTAGCGACAAAAAACCTATGCTTTCTGATTTGCGTGAGTCCGGCTCTATTGAACAAGATGCGGATATGGTCATGTTTTTATATAGACCCGAATATTACGGTTTCCAAACCCTTGAAGATGGCACTCCCACAGAAGGCATTTGCCAAGTCATCATCGGTAAACAAAGACACGGACCCGTCGGCGAAATCTCTTTATTCTTTGATAAAAATTACGGTAAATTTAGAGATTTTCAAACTTCTTTTACACCTCAGTTTCATCAGTCTACAAATCCTTATACTTCCTCAACCCCATCTTTCAATCCACTGGATAATACGCTGAACTTACCCTCCAAAATGAATTCCTTGAGTTTAGATGATTTAGATGAGTTCGGAGATACGCCTTTTTAAATAAAATGACAAAAACTTGTTTTAACGAAACAAAAATTTATCTATCTTTGAACTTTATTTTAAAAGGAAATGATAAAAATAGGGGTCATAGGTGCAGGGCACTTAGGTAAAATACATTTGCAATTACTAAAAAATAACCCAAACTTCACTTTGGTAGGTTTTTATGATATTAATCAAAATACCTGCGAAAAAGTTTCACATGACTATCAAATACCTTATTTTCATTCATTAGAAGAGCTTGTAAATCAAGTAGATGCAGTAGATATTGTTACGCCTACGCCATCTCATTTTGAAATTGCCAAATTAGCAATTACACAATTAAAACATGTATTCATTGAAAAACCTGTAACAGAAACTATAGAACAAGCCAAATATTTAAACAAGTTAGTCCAGGAGGCAGGAGTTATTGCACAGGTCGGTCATGTAGAAAGATTTAACCCGGCATTGCTTGCTTTGGATGGTTATGCTTATGAACCACTTTTCCTAGAAGTCCATAGATTAGCACAATGGAACCCTCGCGGTACTGATGTTTCTGTTATACTGGATTTGATGATTCACGATATTGATGTCGTTCTTAGTTTAGTACATTCAACCGTAAAAAAAGTATCTGCGAACGGCGTAGCTGTTATCTCAGATACTCCCGATATTGCTAACGCAAGAATTGAATTTCATAATGGTACGGTCGCTAACCTCACCGCTAGTAGAATTTCTATGAAAAACATGAGAAAACTACGTTTTTTCCAAAAAAATGCTTACATCAGCATAGATTTTTTAGATAAAAAAACTGAAATCATCACTATTCATGAAGATGAAAAAAACATCAAAAACTTAGCCATGACCCATAAATTTGAATTCAATGGAAAAGTAAAGTATTTAGAAATTGAATACCCGACCATTCCCGCAGTGAATTCAATAGGATTAGAGTTAGAAGAGTTTGCTAGATGCATAAAAGAAAAAAGTACTCCTAAGGTAACTTTAGAAGATGGTTACAAAGCATTATTGTTAGCTTACCAAGTTATAGAGAGCATTGGGCACTATGGCGTTTAATCACTATGAAAAATGGGTATTCTTGCTCTTTCTGATAAGTTGTAAAAATCAAAGTGCAGTAGTTCCGATGTACTTTTCTGTTCAGCAAACTAAATTAGTTCCTTTATTTTCTAATGAACCAACCAATCAAACGGTGCAGGATGTTTGGGTTTATCAATATCCTAAATACATCGGAACCTTTGAAAAACCTACTGTTTTTCCTATAATCAATTCAAATGAAAAAAAACTCATTATACAAGGTGGAGTATGGGAAAATAACAATCCCATTAAACGAGTGATTTATCCATTTTGGAAAGCTGATACCATCCCATTTGAATATCAACCTTCTACCGTTCAAGAAATTATACCTGTTTTTGAGTATTTAATAGATACAGTTTTCGTTTTGCCATTAAATGAAACCTTTGAAAATCAAGAAATTAAATTTCAACTTTTTAATCCGTATTTACAAGATACCACGTCTTTGCTAAGAACAACTGAGGATGTCTTTCAAGGGTTGTATGCTGGAAAAGTCATGTTCAATGATACCAACAAAGTATTTGAAATTGCTTCCATAGAAGAATTTAGATTACCACGGGAAAAAACTCAAACATGGCTTGAATTTTGCTATAAAAGTACATTGAACTTGCGTGTTGGCTTGATTATTAGAAGTTACAACAATTTAAAAGTGGAAGCAAGTGATATGCTTACATTTCGTAATGGACAATGGAATACGATGTACATCAATTTAACCCCTGTTATATACCGAGCGCAACCGGGTGCAAAATTTCAGTTGTATATGTATGCAAACGGAAATGGAGAAGAGCATACTTTATTTTTGGATAACATTCGTATAATTCATTTAAAGTAGCCTTGAAAAAGAAAAATCAACATACAGCTTCTTTTATTATTTTAGATTTCATATTAAGCTTTATAGCTTGGTATATTTTTTGGTATTTCCGAAAAAACTATATTGAGCAAGTCCCCATTTTAGAAATTACTTACCGAGAATTTTTGATACCATTTACTATCTCCGTTGGCTGGGTAATGTTATATGCTATTTTTGGGATTTATCAAGAACCCATTAAAACCTCAAGGCTTAAAGTTATAGGTCTACAAATTCAAGCAACTTTGTTAGGTGTAATCGCTATTTTCTTTGTAACCCTTTTAGATGACCCTATACCTGGGTATAGTTCATATCGTTATATGGTTTTTGTGTATTTTGTTTTACAGTTTTTTTTAGTAGCCATCTCACGTTTTATTTTGGCAACTCGTTATAAACATAAACTTTACAACGGAACCATAGGATACAACACTGTCATTATAGGAAATGGGGAAGCCGCTGAAGAGATTTTTAATAAACTCACTAACATGAAACCTTCCGCAGGCTACCATATTGTTGGTTACATCAGTATTTTACCTCCCAAAGAAGGGAACCTTCACGGAAAATTAAAACGCCTCGGTGAACTCAAAGACCTCCATGATATCCTTCAAAAAAGAAATATTGAAGAAGTCATCATTTGTACGGAAGTACATCAATCCAAAGATTTGTTGTTACCCATTATTTCTGAATGCAGCAAATTTAATGTTACTCTAAACGTTGTCCCTGGTTTATATGATTACTTAGTGGGAAACGTGAAAATGTCTAATGTTTTAGATGCACCGCTAGTAAAAATCAAACCTCATATTATAGCCCCATGGGAGAGTGTTGTCAAAAGAGCAATGGATATCACAGTTTCAATTTTAGCTTTAATTGTTTTATTGCCCGTTTACATCATCATCGCTATTTTAATTAAATTGGACTCCAAAGGACCTGTTTTTTACTTACAAGAACGCATTGGAAAAGGGGGAAAACCTTTCAAAATCATTAAGTTTCGTTCAATGTATGTGAATGCTGAATCCAACGGTCCCTGTTTATCTTCTAAAGATGACCCTCGTATAACAAGAATCGGTAAATTTTTGAGAAAAACTCGTTTAGATGAGTTCCCTCAATTTATTAACGTCCTGAAAGGCGATATGAGCTTAGTAGGTCCAAGACCCGAAAGACAATATTTTATTGACCAAATTGTTAAGATTGCGCCGCATTATGTTCATTTACATCGTGTTAAACCCGGTATAACCTCTTGGGGGCAAGTAAAATACGGCTACGCAGAAAATGTCCAACAAATGGTTGAAAGATTAGAATACGACCTTCTATACATAGAAAACATGTCTTTGGCTATGGATATTAAAATTTTAGCTTACACCATTTTGATTATTCTCCAGGGGCGTGGTAAATAATTTTTTTTTGGAAACTTGAAACTTTTTTTGAGTTTCCGCAGTTTTCTTAGCAATTTTGCACCTAAAAATATTATGAAAAAGCTTCTCATTCTGGTTTGGGTATTAGGGATTAACTTATTAGATGCGCAGAATAAAATGTCCCTTCAACAGTGTATAGATTACGCCTTAAAAAATCATCCAAACGTAACCAAAGCGGAATTAGAAAAACAAATCGGTAAATACCAAGTTCGTGAAACCATCGGAAAAGGATTGCCACAGCTCAATGCTGACTTAGATGTACGTCATTTTGTTGAACTTCCTACTTCTTTAATTCCTGCTCAAATTTTTGGAGGTCCTCCTGGAAGTTTTATTCCTGTGCAATTTGGTACTAAAAACAATGCTCAAGCTAACCTTCAACTCTCCCAACTCATCTTTGATGGGCAATATTTTGTCGGGATTGAATCCTCTAAAATGTATTACCAACTGCTTGATAAACAACTTCTTAAAACAAAAGAAGACCTTGCTGGCACGGTCGCAAAAGCATATTACGCTTCAATTATCAACCAAAAACGCTTAGATATTTTGAAATCTAATTTAGCTCAGCTTGATAGCACTCTGCAAATCCTAACCGCATTAAAAAATAACGGAATGACTGAACCTATTGAAGTAGACCGTGTGCGTGTAAGCTACAATAACCTCAAAACTGAATTAGATAAAGCCCAAAAATTAGTAGACCTAAGCCTTAACCTTCTTAAATTTCAAATGGGAATGGATTTAAATCAAACACTTGAATTAGAAACACATAACCTTGAACAAACTATTTCTCAAGTGATTTATGAGCCTGTTTCTGCTAACAGTTCCAAAAGAATTGAGTTTGAATTACTCCAACAGCAAATTGCTTTACAAGAAAAGAACATCCAAAGATATCGTTTTGCAAGGCTTCCAGGTATTTATGGTTATGCAACCTTGAGTACCCAAGCCCAAAGAAACGAATTCAATTTTTGGGATACCAAAAAACAATGGTTTGGTTTTGGTTTGGTAGGTTTTCAAATCAAAGTTCCTTTATTTGATGGTTTAGTTACACAAAATCGTATTCAAGCAGAAAAAAACCGCCTATATATTTACGAACAAGACCTAAGATTATTTAAGCAATCAGTAGATTTTGAAATAAAAAATGCTGAAACACAATTTATTAACGCTAAAACTACCTTGGAAATCCAAAAACGAAATATGGACTTAGCCCAAGAAGTTTTTCGGGTTACGCAACAGAAATATCAAAAAGGAATTGGCTCTAATTTAGAGTTAGTACAGGCTCAAACTGCATTAGAACAAGCCCAAATCAATTATTACAACGCACTTTTAGAAGCTTATGCAGCTTACGTAGATCTTAAAAAAGCAACCGGAGAAATTTTGAGCACTTTTTACCAGAAATAAATTTTGTTTTTAGGGCGTGTCCCCGCCTTCTCGCCCCTTCCCTCCTATTAGGAGGGACACAGGGAGGTCGCTTTCCCTCCTATTAGGAGGGACACAGGGAGGTCGTTTTCCCTCCTATTAGGAGGGATACAGGGAGGTCGCTTTCCCTCCTATTAGGAGGGATACAGGGAGTTCGCTTTCCCTCCTATTAGGAGGGATATAGGGAGGTCACTTTCCCTCCTATTAGGAGGGATATAGGGAGGTCACTTTCCCTCCTATTAGGAGGGATATAGGGAGGTTATTTAATCAACCCGATTTCTCTTAATCTTTCATTTAGATACTCACCTGCTGTAATATCGGGATAAGCCTTAGGATTTTCGGGAGTACAACAACTGGGCAGACAAGTCAAATCCATTTCAGAACGAGGATGTAAAAAGAAAGGAATAGAATAACGAGGCTCATGCATTTTTTCACGAGGAGGATTGACGACACGGTGCGTCGTAGATTTAAGAACATTATTAGTAAGCCGTTGAAGCATATCGCCTACATTTACAACAATTTGTTCAGGAAGAGCGGTAATAGGTATCCATTCTCCTTTTTTATTAAGCACTTGAAGCCCTTCTGCTGATGCTCCCATTAAAAGCGTAATCAGGTTAATATCTTCATGCTCAGCAGAACGAACGGCATTAGGAGGAACAGAATCCGGGTCCGTAATGGGATAATAGTGAATTGGTCTTAAAATAGAATTTCCATGATGGATTTTATCATCAAAATAAAACTCATCTAGCCCTAAATAAAGGGCTATTGCTCGCAAGATGTAGCGCCCAGCGTTTTCAAGCGTTTTATAGGCTTCAAGGGTATATTTCTCAAAATCAGGGACTTCCGCAGGAAAAATATTTTCAGGATATTCATTTTTGATGGGGTCATCATCTGTAACGGTTTGCCCAACATGATAAAATTCTTTTAGGTCTCCTACATTTCTATTTTTGGCATGTTCTTTATTTTTTCCCGTATAACCACGTTGCCCCCCTAAGCCTTCAATTTCATATTTCGCTTTTACTTCATCCGGCAGTGCAAAAAATTCTTTAACCACTCGGTAAAGGTTTTCTACTAACTCATCCGAAAGACCATGATTTTTGACAGCAACAAAACCTATTTCTGAAAAAGCTTTGCCTAAATCTTGAACAAACTTAGCTTTTTTTTCGGGACTTCCGTAAATAAAATCTGCTAAATCTAAACTCGGTATATTGTTCATAAATTGTAATTTTTTAAATCATAAATTTCCTCTGAGTGCTTGTTCACGTTCAATAGATTCAAATAAAGCTTTGAAGTTTCCTTTACCGAAAGACTTTGCTCCTTTTCTTTGAATAATTTCAAAAAAAACAGTAGGTCTATCTTCTACGGGCTTAGTAAAGAGTTGTAATAAATAGCCTTCATCGTCTCTATCCACTAAAATATTTAATTTTTTTAAAGTCTCAATATTTTCATCAATGTTTCCTACACGTTGTAACAAGTCATCGTAATAATTATCAGGAACATACAAAAATTCTACACCTCTTTTTCTAAGTTCAGAAACGGTAAAAATGATGTCATCTGTAGCGAGAGCGATATGCTGAACGCCAGGACCTTTGTAATACTCAATATACTCTTCAATTTGAGATTTTTTCTTACCTTTGGCGGGTTCATTGATAGGGAATTTGATTCTACCATTTCCGTTAGCCATCACCTTACTCATTAGGGCAGAGTATTCAGTTGAAATATCTTTGTCATCAAAGGAAATCAATTGAGTAAATCCCATCACATCGGCATAAAATTTAGCCCATTGGTTCATTTCGCCCCAACCTACGTTTCCGACACAATGGTCAACATATTTGAAGCCTACTTCGGGAGGGTTATAATCAGACTTAACTTCCTTAAAGCCAGGTAAAAAGGCACCTTTGTATTGAGAACGCTCCACAAATATGTGAACAGTATCGCCATAGGTATGAATACCAGAAAGGATAACGAAGCCGTTTTCGTCTTCAAGTTTTTGGGGCTCCATATAAGGTTTTGCACCTCTTTTTACGGTTTCATGAAAGGATTTTGTGGCATCATCAACCCATAAAGCCAAAACCTTGACGCCATCTCCATGTAATTTTACGTGCTCAGAAATTGGGCTATCAGGATAAAGCGAAGTAGTAAAAACAAAAGTTACTTTTCCTTGCCTAAGCACATAAGAAGCCCTATCACGTACCCCCGTTTCTGGACCTGCATAAGCAATACTCTGAAAACCAAAAGCAGTTTTGTAGTAATAAGCCGCTTGTTTGGCATTTCCTACATAGAACTCAATATAATCCGTTCCGTTGATAGGTAGAAAATCTACCGTTGTTTCAGTGTTAGATATTACCAGATTTTCCATAATGTTTTAAAGTTTTTATATTGAATCACAAGGCAAAGGTAAAAAAAAATTCAATACAACTGAAAAAAATTTTTTTTAATTATATTTTTTAATTTGAAAAAGATATAATTTTACGTCCTGTAATTTTTTAAGGTTGTAATTTATTAAAAAATGAAAAGTATTGGAGCAGTTGTTGCATCTTTTTCAGAACAAGAAGTAAAAGATTTTTACGAATTTATTAGCAATAAAGGAAAAGACAAGGATAGTCTACCATTGAAACTATTTGAGATTTATAGAAAAGATTACAACAAAAGTGAAGCACAAATACTAAAGGAGCTTGGAATTAAAGAAACGAATTATTTTTATCAAATAAGGCATCGTTTGAAAGGTCTTATTGAAGATTTTGTTTTAGAAATATCTATACAAAGCGAAGGGAATTATTTTACAGAAGTTAGTAATAATATTAACATCGCTCATTATTACAGAAACAAAAACTTACATGAAAAGGCACTAAAAGCTTTAATCAAAGCTGAAAAAATTTGTGAACAAAACTCGGATTTTGAGCTTTTGGTGGTCATTTATTCGCATATGCTCTCTATTGCACAAGTTTACCCTGAAATAGAAGTTTATGAAATTATAGAAAAACAAAACATAGCTAGAAAAAAAGCCGAAATTTTTAATCAATTAGAAGTAGATTTTTCTACTTTTAAATATGAACTTTATAAATCAAATTATTCGTTACCTCAGCATGATATTTTAGATAAATTAAATGATTATCTTTCAAAATTTCATTTGTATGATTTAACTAAATTAGAAACTTTCAACCTACAATATAAGGTTCTTTCTATTATTATCGAAGTAATGATTTATAAAGAGGACTCATACGAACTGTTTAAACAATATGAGCAACTCTTTTTAAATTGGGATAGTCAACTTTTATTTAACAAAAGAAATATAGAAAAAAAATTATCTATCACCTACAGAATGTGTGTTTACTTGTTACGGCAGTTTCGTTTTGATGAATGTGAAACTTATTTAGAACGTTTTTATCATGATTTACAATTACCTGAAGCCGTAGCCTTATCTTCTCATTTTTTGTTATATTACCAGGTAAAAACCATTGTTTACGCTTATACAGGTAGAGTGAGTAGTGCCATTTATGCTACCTTAGATATCCTAGAAAGAAATCTTATCAATAACCGCGTTGATATAAATTTTATATTCGTTTTTAATCTAGCAAATTATTACTTTATCAATGGAAATTTTGAAAATTCCTTAGATGTATTCTTGAAACTTGAAAAAAAGAAAAATTTTTCTAAATATTTAACCGATACCGTTCGCTTAGATATCAATATCTACAAAGCCATGATTATGATTATGCTCAAGAAAAGAGATACTAATACCTTGAAATTTTTAGAACTGGGCCTATCTCCTGAATTAAAAATTAGTCAAAGAAAAAAAGAGTTTATAGATATTTTGATTTATATCACTAAAAATAAGGATTGGCAAGAAGAACCTGAATTTTTAGAAAAAATTAATAGCTTTTTAGCAACGAAAACTAGAATCTCCATAGGGGACGAAGAACATATTTGTTATAATTCCTTTTTGAAAAGCTTATTAAATAAAACACGCTATGCAGATGAATTTTTTAAGTTAGTTTCTAATGAAATAAAAATTCGTACAGGTAAAGAGCTTAAAATTAAATTGTCATAATGGAAAAAAATGCTAAAATATACGTAGCAGGGCATAATGGTATGGTAGGTTCTGCCATACTACGTTTACTTCAAAATTTAGGTTTTAAAAATTTGGTTTATAAAACTTCCAAAGAATTAGATTTAAGAAATCAAGCTAAGGTATTTGATTTTTTTGAAAAAGAGAAGCCTGAATATGTTTTTTTAGCAGCAGCAAAAGTAGGTGGAATTTATGCTAACAACACTTATCGTGCTGATTTTCTCTTAGATAATCTCCTTATACAAACCAACGTTATTCATGCTTCATGGAAAAATCACGTGAAAAAGTTGTTATTTCTTGGTTCTTCATGTATTTATCCCAAAATGGCGCCGCAACCCATTCCGGAAGAGGCTCTGCTTACAGGTCCTTTAGAACCAACGAATGAACCCTATGCTATTGCAAAAATTACGGGCATAAAACTTTGCGAAAACTTTCGTTTACAATACAATTGTAATTTCATTTCTGCAATGCCTACTAACTTATATGGTCCTGGGGATAATTATGACCTCATGAACTCTCATGTATTGCCCGCTTTAATAAGAAAATTCCATGAAGCTAAAATCCAAAATGCTGAAAAAGTGGTTGTTTGGGGAGATGGTTCTCCATTAAGGGAATTTTTACATGTGGATGACCTGGCTGAAGCTTGCGTTTTTTTGATGCATCATTATAATGACCTAGCTCCGATTAACGTCGGTTCTCAGTCTGAAATTTCTATTAAAGATTTAGCTTTACTAATCAAAGAAATTATTGGTTTCCAAGGTGATATTGAATGGGATACTACCAAACCTAACGGCACTCCCCGAAAATTAATGGATAGTTCTAAAATTTTTTCATTAGGTTGGAAACCCAAAATAGATTTAAAAACAGGTATTATTGCGGTCTACAAGCATTTTCAGGTTCATTATGAAAAATTAGTTTTAAATTATCGTATTTAAGTTCAATCGTATTAGAAAAAAAACTAATTTTGCAAACTCAAATTCATTGTATGAAAAAGATATATTTAGTGGTTTTTGTTTTACTAAGTACTTATGTATTGGGACAAAAAAAGAATGAAAAAAAAGCAGAAGAACAACCCACTCAGGTTACAAGTAATCAAGAAGTAACGAGGAAGGTTAGTAATGATGAATCCACTTACAGGGCAATGTTACAAAATGCTCTGAAATACAACGATGTATCTACTGCCATCGTAGCTTGTCATTATTTATTAGCATTGAATCCTCAAAGTATGGGGATAAAGGATACCTTAGTGATGCTGTATTTTGAGTCTCGTTCTTTTCTTCAGGTTATTATGCTTACGGGAGAAATTCTTCAAACCGATGCTGAAAACACCAAAATGTTAGAATTACAGGCTATTTCACAGCAAAATCTGGGGCTGATTAAAGAAGCGTTAGGCTCTTATGAAAAACTTCACAGTAAAACCAAAGCTTTGTCCCATTTATACCAAATAGCTACGCTTCAATATGCTTTAAAACGCTATGGTGAATGCGAAGCATCTATAGTTGAAATTCTCAAAGATCCTAAATCGGAACAAGAAAAAGTTGGCGTTATAGTCGGGAATCAAGGTAGACAAGAAGTGATACTCAAAGCAGCTGCTTTAAATATGGCAGGTGTAGTTTATATGGAACAAAACCAAGACGATAAAGCAAAAAAATTCTTTGAAGAAGCTCAAAAAGTTGATAAAGATTTTATTTTGCCCAAAGGAAATCTTGAATTTCTTGCTAATAAAACTAACCAAAATAAAACAAACCAAAATAAAAAATAAATTCATATTTAAGTCCAATTTTAGCTGCCTAAGGTTTGGGCAGCTTTTTTAATTTGAAGATGAAAAAAAGGATTCAAAATCTTCTTTTGACTGGTTTTTTAGTACGTTTTTTAGCTTGCTTAGTCTATTATTTCTTTTTTGAGCCCAATGAACTTAAGCCTATTATTAACGGTGCTTATCAAGGTTTAGGTGTAGATGGATATTTTCAAATAGCACGGACACTATGGCTAAGTGGTGAGTATGCTTTTGAAGTGCACGGTGCGCCCGTTCATTCTAGACCCCCTCTTCACCCTTTACTTTTGTTCATAACTTGCTCTTGGTCAGATAATTACTGGTTTTTTCAATGGTTTTTTGTATCTTCTTTATTAGGAACCCTGAGCATTTATTTGACTTATCAAGTAGCAAAATTTTTCTTAACTCCTTCAAAAGCTTTAAAAGCTGCTTTCCTGGTTGCATTTCATCCTTATTTAATCATTATTGCACGCTCAACAACTTTTGTCCATTTGGCAACTGTGCTTTTGTTATCCAGTTTTTACGTTTATTGGTGCATTCGTGAAAAAACATCCAAATACATTTTGCTTGGGTTTTTGTGCGGTTTATGTTTACTAACTCATGCTACATTCCAAATTTTACCTTTAGTTTTGGGCATCTTATTAATGTACAAA
>Ga0209691_1001033_pt1 | contig 17576 bp, 16 predicted proteins | sample YNPMSBMetaG_FD_187120 | JGI IMG/M metagenome (GOLD analysis project Ga0209691, IMG submission 187120) | Anoxygenic and chlorotrophic microbial mat microbial communities from Yellowstone National Park, USA - YNP MS-B MetaG (SPAdes) (version 2) ... | reverse complement strand
TGTCATGCTGAGCGGAGCAAAGCATCTAAACTCCCGCCCAACCAAAACACCGCGAAGCCACCCCAACCTCCTGCCTCAGTGCCCCGCAGCGCTTCAGTCCGGCGCGCGCAGGGGCGGTTCGCAAACCGCCCCTGCGTACGCCCGACTTGCGGGCTGGCGCGGCCTGAGTCCAACGCGGCCGCTCAGCATCCCCGCCTCCGCAGTAAGTATCGCCCTTATAATTGGGCTTACTTAGCTTGGACTGGTTCTTGGCGAGTAGAGAAAAAGGAGCGTGAAGTGATGACAGATACAACGCGCGTGAACGTAGAGCGATTGGGGACACCACGAATGCGCCGGCGCGCCTTCGTGCGCCTGTTGGGCTGGGCCTTTGGTTTAACAGCAACCGGCGCGCTCGCAGCGTGCGCGCCTGCGACCGGCGAGCCGGAGATACAGTTCGTCTATCCCCGACAAGGGGTGCGCGTGCCAAGCACGCAGTTCACCGTTCAGTTGGCAGTGCGCAACTTTCGCCTCGTGCGCCCTGCCGCACCGCGACCAGGCGAAGGTCACTTGCACCTCTTCATCAACGTGCCGGCCAGCGATATTCCCGACGGTCAGATCATTCCGCTCGACCAGAAAGACAAATACATTCACCTCGGCGCACCGCCGTTTACTTCGCGCGTCCTCACGTTGCCGCCGGGCGTGCATACCTTGACTGCCGTGATGGCCGACGGCTTGCATGCCAAACTCGCTGTCCCTATACCGGTGAGCGTCACTTTCTTGGTGCAACCTTGACCGGCGCCCGCGCCGATCTCGGCGCGCCGTCCTGGCTCTGCGCTCGAATGAGCTTAGGATGATCCGACGTGCGAGATGTCTACTCATCTCGATAAGCCTCGGTCTGAGGCGCTCTGTGCGCTGTGCCGGCTGGGTGTTGCTGCGCTGATCGCTGGCCTGCCGGCGCTATGCCTGGCTTACTGTGAGCTTGCTGCGGGAGCGTCCTCGGCTTCTCTCGATTGGCGCGCGCGCACTGCCCATCATCACCACCTGCCCACGCCCCAGGACAAGCACGCGCCGCTGTTGAGCGCCCTTCAGGCCTTGCTCAGGACAGCGGTCGAGTGCTTGCCGACGGGCGAAGGCTGGTGCGTTGCGCCAGGCGCGATGGCCGCTCCGCGCGCAGTGCGCTTGCTCAGGCCGGCGCGCATAAACCCTCAGCCTCCTGTTCCACCCCCACGTCACGTTCGCTCGTGGTTCCATTTTCTTCTTTGTGACGCAAGACCCCCGAACGTGGCGCACACAGGCGCAGCCACTGTATGCGCTTGAGATCGCGGCTGCGGCTATTACAGGTACAGGAGTGAACAGATGTTGAGTCTTCGGAATGCGTTTATCGGACTGATGGTGACGACGCTGGTTGCGTGTGCCGCGCCTGTTCAGAACACAGGCGGTGGGCAGAGCGAGATCATGGTGCGGGATGCCTGGGCACGCCCGACGATGGGCATGCACGGCGATAGCGGTGGACACGGCGGACATGGTGGCGGCCAGGTCAGCGCAGCCTACATGGTGATCGAGAACAAGGGCAGCGCCCCTGACCGCCTGCTCAGCGCGACCGGCGACGTCGCCGGCATGATCGAGGTGCACCAGACCACGCAGAAGGACGGCATGATGATGATGGAGGAGATGAAGGATGGCCTGGAAGTGCCCGCCAATGGGTCAGTAGAACTGAAGCCGGCCGGCTATCACATCATGTTGATGGACCTCAAGCGTGATCTCAAGCCGGGCGACGCCTTCAAGCTCACCTTGAAGTTCCAGTCGGGCAAGGCGATTGACGTGAATGTGACTGTGCGCGAGCCATAAGTGCGCGCCGAGCAAGCCGTTCTGGGCGCTCAGTTGCGACGCCCAGAACGGCTTCAAACATTGACCCCATGAAGAAATCACAGGGTGAGGGCTTTAAGGTCTTCCTCGCCATCCTGGCGAGCTTGGTTCTAGTAGCTATCTCCGGGCTGCTGCTAAGCGATGCGCCGAGGTCCAGCGGTGGGGCAGTGCTCGGCAGCGTCACCAATGGCCAATACCGCGTTATTTCCGATTACACGTTGGTGAATCAAAATAACCAACGCATGTCGCTGGCCGACTTGCGCGGCAAGCCCACCCTGCTGGTGTTCGGCTACACCTTTTGTCCGGATGTGTGTCCGCTTTCGATGTACGACCTGCGGCGGGTGAAGCAGGCGCTGGGCGAGGCCGGCGGAGGCGTGAATTACGTGTTCGTCACCGTTGACCCTGAGCGCGATACGCCCGATGTGCTGCGGCGGTACGTCGCTGCGTTTGACCCCGCCTTCATTGGCCTAACCGGCGACGAAACCACCCTGCGCAAGATGATCTACGAGTTTGACGGGATGTTTGAGAAGCAACCGCCCAGGCCGGATAACCCCAAGAGCTACGTCGTGGCTCACACCAGCTTCACCTACCTGCTGGATGCAGACGGCCGCTTGCGGATAACGTATGCCTTCGGCACGCCAATAGACACCATCGCCAGAGACGTGCAGGCGCTGTTGAAAGACTCCTAAGTCCTTCACGGCTCGTCCAGCACGCGCTGGACGACCGCCGCGATCTCGGCAGCCGGCACGCCATCCTGTATGAAGTACAGCAAGCGCCCCTGACGGTCCAGTAAGTAGATGAACGGCGCATGGGGGACGAGCACTCCCGTCTCATCCTCAGACGTGTGAATGCCGAACCGCACAGCCAATTGGCGCATTGCGCTACGTTCGGCGGTCAGGCCGACGAACGCCGGGTCGTAACGCGCGAGATGCTGTTTGAGCGCCTCCGGCGAATCGGCCGCTCGATCGGTCCCCACCATGACGAAGGCGACCTCGGCACTGCGCGCCCCCAGCGCTTGCTTGATGGCCAGGAATTGGGGCAACCCGTCCACGCAAGGAGATTCGCGACAGCGGATGTTGCCAAAGAAGATGAGCGTGATGCGCCCGCGAAAGCGGCTAAGCGCAGCCGGCTGGCCGTCTTGGTCCAGCATGGGCACGTCCGGCGGGATGATCGGATACTCCACGCGGATCGCGCGGGGCGCGAAGGTCGGCTCAGGCGCTTCTGCCGGCGCACACGCAAACAGCAGCGCACCAGCCACCATGAACGCCGCGCCGCATGCCGCGCGACGCACGATACGGAATACGAAATACGCAATACGGAATACGAAATACGTATTACGTATTGCGTAGTGCGTATTGCGTAGTGCGTAGCGCGTAGAGCGTGGAGCGTCTTCCAGGTGCGCTGAAACACGGACGCGCATCACACAGCGGCCCGCTTTAGCATCTCGCGCAGCACAGCGTGCAAAATGCCGCCGTGTTTGTAGTAGTGGATCTCAACCGGCGTGTCAAGGCGGGCGATGACCTCGAAGGAGAAGCCCGTCCCGTCCTCGCGGGTGACCTGTATGGACAGCTTCGGGCGGGGTTGGGATAACGCCGCGTCGCTCAACGGGATGGTGAATACCTCGCGGCCGGTGAGGCCCAGCGCGTCGGCGTTCTGGCCGGGCAGGAATTGTAAGGGCAACACGCCCATGCCCACCAGGTTGCTGCGGTGGATGCGCTCGAAGCTCTCGGCTATCACGGCGCGCACGCCAAGCAGCAAGCTGCCCTTGGCCGCCCAGTCACGCGATGAGCCGGTGCCGTATTCCTTGCCGGCGATCACGATCAGCGGCACGCCTTCTTGCTTATAGGCCATCGCTGCATCGTAGATGTCCATCACCTGCCCATCGGGAAAGTGCACGGTCACCCCGCCCTCGACGCCGGGGACGAGCAGGTTCTTCAAGCGGATGTTGGCGAAGGTGCCGCGCGTCATCACGCGGTCGTTGCCGCGCCGCGTGCCGTACTGGTTAAAGTCCTCGGGCTTCACCCCTTGCGCCAGCAGGTAGCGCCCGGCCGGTGAGTTGGGTGGGATGTCGCCGGCGGGCGAGATGTGATCTGTGGTGATTGAGTCGCCAAACAGCCCAAGCACCCGCGCGCCGACGATCGGCTGGATCGGCGGTGGTTGGAGCGAGAAGCCTTCAAAGTAGGGCGGCTCTTGGATGTAGGTGCTGCGTGCGTCCCAGGGATAGAGGTCGCCGTCTACGCCGGTGATGGCTTGCCATTGTTCGCTGCCTTGATCTATCACCGCGTATTGTTTGTGGAACAGTTCAGGCCGCACCGTCTCTCGAATGGCGGCTTCGATCTCCTGCTGAGTCGGCCAGATGTCCCTGAGGTAAACCGGCTGGCCGTCGTTGCCGATCCCCAGCGGCTCGCTGGTCAGGTCAATATCCACGCGGCCGGCGATGGCATACGCAACCACCAGCGGCGGGGAAGCCAGGTAGTTGGCCCGGACGAAGGGGTTGATGCGCCCCTCAAAGTTGCGGTTGCCGCTGAGCACGGCGGCGGCGACCAGGTTATGGCTTTGCACAGCCTCCGACACGGCCTGCGGCAGCGGGCCACTGTTGCCGATGCAGGTGGTGCATCCGTAGCCCACCACGCTAAAGCCGAGCGCCTCCAGCGCCTGGAGCACGCCGGCTTCGGCCAAGTAATCGGTGACCACTTTTGAGCCGGGGGCCAGCGAGGTCTTGACGTAGGGCGGCACGCGCAGCCCCTTCTCGACTGCTTTGCGGGCCAGCAAGCCGGCACCCAGCATCACGCTGGGGTTACTGGTGTTGGTGCATGAAGTGATCGCTGCGATCACCACCGCGCCGTGGCCGAGCGTCTCCTGGTGGCCGTTTAAGCGCACCGTGGCTGTGCGATCCAGCTCGTCGGGCCGCAGGCCGAAGCCGCGCTCTTTGGGCGATGCGGTCAGCGCGGCGCGAAAGGCGGCCTTGGCCTGCGTGAGCGGCACGCGGTCCTGGGGGCGCTTCGGGCCGGCAAGGCTCGGCTCAACCGTCGCCAGGTCTAGCTCAAGCGTGTCAGTAAAGAGCGGATCCGGCGTCTCGTCGGTGCGGAAGATGCCCTGCGCTTTGGCGTAGCGCTCGACCAGCGCACACAGCGCCTCGTCGCGCCCGGTGCGCCGCAGGTATTCGATGCTCTGGGCGTCAATCGGGAAGTAGCCCATCGTCGCGCCGTATTCGGGGGCCATGTTGGCGATCGTGGCGCGGTCGGCGAGGGTGATGTTGCTCAGGCCGGCCCCGTAGAACTCAACAAACTTATCCACCACGCCCTTCTTGCGCAGCATCTGCACGATCGTCAGCGTCAGGTCGGTGGCGGTCACGCCCTCGCGCAGCGCGCCGTAGAGCTTAAAGCCGATCACCTCCGGCATGACGAGGTAGAGCGGCTGGCCAAGCATCACGGCCTCGGCTTCGATGCCCCCTACGCCCCAGCCCACCACGCCCAGGCCGTTGATCATCGTGGTGTGGCTGTCGGTGCCCACAAGAGTGTCGGGATAGGCCAGGCCGTCTTTCAACCACACCACGCGGGCCAAGTATTCCAGGTTGACCTGGTGGATGATCCCGCTGCCAGGCGGCACAACGCTGAAGTTGCGAAAGGCTTTCTGGCCCCAACGGGCGAACTGGTAACGCTCCAGGTTGCGATCGAACTCCTTGGCGATGTTCAAGCGCAGCGCGTCTGGCGAACCGTAGTAATCCACTTGCACCGAGTGATCAATGACCATGTCCACCGGCACGACCGGGTTGATGCGCCGCGGGTCGCCACCCAGGCGGGCCACCGCGCTGCGCATCGCGGCCAGGTCCACCAGGCAGGGAATGCCGCTGTAGTCCTGGAGGATGACCCGCGCCGGCTTGAAGGGCAGCTCAGCAGCTTGAACCTCGGCGGGTTGCCACTGCGCCAGGCGCACCACGTCATCTTCGGTGATGGCGAAGCCGTCGCATTGGCGAAGCGCCTGCTCCAACATGATTTTGATCGAGAACGGCAATCGGCTGATCTGGCCGATGCCTTGCTTCTCCAGAGCCTCCAGGCTGTAGAAACGGACTTTGCCATCACTTGTATCGAATTCGGCGAGCGCACCGAAGGGGTTCTGCATGGGTGTGTGCATCGCTTTCGTCTCCTCACAGCGTGAACTCACGCGCGCACTATTGGCGAGCGCGATATGGATCGCGGGGTGGTTGCCGGCCTATCGCCGGCCGGGCAGATAGGGCGATCAAGCAAGTGAATTGTAACGCTGGCAGTGTGAGCGCGGGTGTGTCGGGTGCATTTAACAGTAGGGGCGTGGGCCGCTCGCTCGCCATGCCGGTCTGTCACGCCAAGCGCTCGCTCAACGCCTGCCTCACTGTCATTCTAACGTCAGTGAAGAATGACAGGGGCGGCGACCGCCCGGATGACTCCGCAGCGCTCTGGGCGAGCGGCATTGCGTGTGAATGCCCCCGCGCGCTTCGGCAGCGCTATCCAGGATACTATCATTTAAAGCGGATCACTCCGACTCCCGAACTGACGTTAAGATGGTGAGGAGGCCTAATGCCGTGACCACGTCCAAACTTATCGCGGAGATCGAACAGGAGCGGGCCGATCTGAGCGCGCTGCTCCGCCGCTTGACCCCCGCACAGATGGACGTGCCGGGCGCGGTGGGCGAATGCTCGGTCAAAGATGTGCTTTCATACATCGCCCTGTGGCACTCGCACGCGATCACGCTGCTCTTTCGCGCAGAGCGTGGCCAGGGGCTTCGCCTGCCTGGTGATCCCGAAGCCGACGCGATTCAGCCCGACCCGCGCCCCTTTGAGAACGTCTGGGCCGACTTTGAAGGTTCGCATCGCCAGCTTGTGAAACGGTTGGCCGCGTGGCGGGATGAGGCAGGGTTGCTCGATGAAAGGCGCTATCCCGCGCTGCGCGGCCGTTCGCTCGCTGCGGTAATCCGACAATACACCGTCGCCCTCTCCGCTCGATGTCGCCGGCGGCTGGAGGATTGGCTGACCGGTGGGCAGTCGGCGCGTTGATCCTCCCATGCCGTTGTTCGACTTGTCTTCCGTCTTTAGTCGCATTCGCTTGCTGGGCAGCGGGCGATTAGACTTCTTGCATCGCATCTCCACGGCCGATCTGCGCGCGCTCCGCGCCGGCGAGGGCAAGCCCGCCGTGCTCGCTACGCCGATCGGGCGTATGGTGGATTATCTGTTCGTCCTGGCCTTCGAGACGTCGGCGCTGTTGCTCGGCGGCGGCGGCAACCAGGAGAAAGTGGTGCGTTGGCTGAGGAAGTACATCTTCTTCAATGACGATGTTCAAGTTCAGGACGAGTCGGCGCTGGGTCGGCTGTGGGGATTGGACGATCAAGCGGCGCGGGCGATCTGTGCGCACTGGGGCGCGGACGAGCCGGCGCACGACCTGCCCGAATATGCCCACCAGACCTCGTGTCTGCCTGCTGGTGGTTCGCTCACCTTTCTGCGCGCGCCGCGCGCGCTGGGCCTGGATTGGCTTCTGCTGTCGCAAGGTCTGGACGATGCCGCTGAGGCGCGCCCTGCTCAGGACTTCGACGCCTGGCGGATCGCGCACGGCTATCCGCTCTTCCCGAACGAGATCAACGAGGACTACCTTCCCCTGGAAGCTGGCTTGTGGAGCGCGGTCAGCTTTGCCAAAGGGTGCTACACCGGCCAGGAAGTGCTGGCGCGCATGGAAAGCCGCGGGCAAATTGCCAAACGCCTGGTGCGCTTGACGGCCAGCGCGCCGATCGCTGCCGGCGCGGCACTCTCTGACGAGCGCGGCGAGCCGGTCGGCCAAGTCACCAGCGCGGCAGCCGGCGCAGCGCTGGCTTACGTCCGCAGCGCGTTTGCTCAGGTAGGCCGTGAACTCTACGCTTCCCCGGAGTGCGCTTTGCGCGTGGCCGAGGTGGTGCGAATTTAAGGTAGAATAACGCGCCCAAAATTGCATGTTCGAGGCGCTCAGCGACAAGTTACAGGCCATCTTTGACCGGCTCGGCAAGCGCGGCATCCTGACCGAACAGGACGTGGACGCTGCGCTGCGCGAGGTGCGCGTGGCGCTCCTGGAGGCCGACGTAAACTTCCGCGTGGTCAAGGATTTCCTCGCGCGCGTGCGCGAGCGCGCCGTCGGCGCGGAGGTGCACAAGAGCCTGACGCCCGGCCAGGCAGTCGTCAAGATCGTGCATGAGGAGCTGCTGCGCACGCTGGGCGAAGGAGGCAAGCTCGACCTGGGCGGCCCGTCGCCACACGTCATCCTGCTGGTGGGCTTGCAAGGGTCCGGCAAGACGACGACCGCAGCGAAGCTGGCGCTGCGCTTGCGCAACAACGGCCGCCGGCCGATGCTCGTCGCAGCAGACATTTACCGCCCGGCTGCCATCACCCAGCTCGAAACCCTCGGCAAACAGATCGGCATCCCCGTCTTCTCTGAGGGCACGCAGACGCCTCCGCAGCAAGTCGTCCAGCACGCGCTCCAATCAGCGGTGCAAAAGGCGCTCGACGTGGTGATTATTGACACGGCTGGCCGCTTGCAAATTGACGACGCGATGATGCGCGAGGTGGAAGAGATCAAAGCCATCACCAAGCCGGCCGAGGTCTTACTCGTGGCCGACGCGATGACCGGTCAGGAAGCGGTGAACATCGCCGATACGTTCAATAAGCGCGTTGGTCTCACTGGCCTCATCCTGACCAAAGTAGATGGCGACGCGCGCGGCGGCGCTGCCATCTCCATGCGCGCCGTGACCAATGTGCCGATCAAGTTTCTGTGCACCGGCGAGAAGCCCGATGCCATCGAGCCTTTTCATCCCGATCGACTGGCCTCGCGCATCTTGGGCATGGGCGATGTGCTCACTTTGATCGAGAAGGCCCAGCAGCAGTTCGACGAGCGCGAGGCGGCCAAAGCCGCCGAGAAGATGCTCACGGCCAGCTTCGACCTGGAGGACTTCCTCTCCCAGATGCGCCAGATCAAGAAGATGGGTCCGCTGAACGAGCTGTTGGCGCTCATCCCCGGCCTCAAGGACGTGACCAAGCAGATTTCCCCGGAGATGACCGAGCGTCAATTCAAGCGCGTAGAGGCGATGATCTGCTCGATGACGCCGGCGGAGCGTCGCAACCCAAGCATCCTGAACGCCTCGCGTAAGCGGCGCATCGCCAAAGGCAGCGGCACAACCGTACAGGAGCTGAATCAGTTGCTTACGCAGTTCCGAGAAGCCCAGCGCATGATGAAGCAATTGGCGAATAATCCGCGCCTGCGCATGATGAGCGGACTGATGGGCATCAGCAAAAAGAGATAAGCAGTTTAAGGAGCATAAGATGGTTCGAATCCGACTACGCCGAATGGGTTCTAAAAAGCAGCCAACGTATCGCATCGTGGTTTGTGACAAGGAAAGGTCTCGCGACGGCGCGTTCATAGAGGTCATCGGCCGATACAACCCGCGCACGCAGCCGGAGACCGTGCTCGTCAACGAAGAGCGGGCCTGGCACTGGCTAAACGTAGGCGCCCAACCTAGCGATGCCGTGAAGCAATTGTTCGGCAAAACAGGCACGCTGGCGCGCTTTGAGCGGTTGAAGAAAGGCGAAGCCCTAGAAACGCTCAAGGCCGAGGCCCAATCGTGGGCCGAAGCAGCCGCCGCGATTAGCCCACGGACGCGCATCGGCATCAAGCCCGCCCCTAAGCCGAAGAAGGCCCAGCCGGCTGAGGTGACCTCTGAATGAGGCGCGCGCCGAGGAGCAAGGATACGACCAGACCTTTGGCCGACTTGGTGGAATACGTCGCCAAAGGGATCGTTGATCATCCTGACGCCGTGCAGGTTACATCGTCTGCCGACCGTAGCACGGTCTTCCTAGAACTGCGCGTCTCGCCCGAAGATATGGGGCGGATGATTGGGCGCGAGGGCAGGCTGGCGAACGCGCTGCGCGTCCTCTTGCGGATCGCCGCGTCGCGCTCGCGCCGGCGCGTCGTGCTAGACATCGCCGAATCCCAGCGCCCTGGCTGAACCTGTGTCCTCTGCGCAGAAGCTCCTCGCCGTGGGCAAAGTCACTCGCCCTCACGGCATCGCCGGCGAAATCAAAGTTCAGCCCGCGCCCGGTTACGAGGAGCTTCTATCCGTTGTTCAGCGCGTGTACTTTGGCCATGGCCAGCAGCCATACCGCGTGCTCTCTCGTCGCCCGCACCAGGGCGCGTTGTTGCTCAGGCTAGAGCGCGTCGCCAGCCGAAACGACGCCGAGGCGCTGCGCGGCGCCGCCGTCCTGGTCGCGTTGGCGGATTTGCCCGCATTGCCCTGTGGGGAGTATTACCCTCACCAGTTGATCGGCCTGCGGGTGTTACGCGCTTCGGGTGAAGAAATCGGTCGGCTGAGCGAAGTATTGCGCACGGGCAGCAACGACGTGTATGTGGTGCAAGGGTCCAGCGGCCAACTGTTGCTGCCGGCGCTGCGCGAGGTCGTTCGCGCTGTGGACCTGGTCGCCGGCACGATGATCGTTGAGGTGCCTGCCGGCTTGGAATAAACATGGGCGGTGAGGGAATCGAACCCCCGGCCTTCCGCGTGTAAGGCGGACGCTCTAACCAGCTGAGCTAACCGCCCAGGTAGGGCTGCATTCTAGCACTCCCAGGCGCGCAGGGTGCGTTCATGGATAGGGGCAGAACGCTGGGTGGGCGAGGGCACTGCCGTTGCCTACCCTAGATTCGTCTTCGCTGGCAGCATCGCTTGGTGGAAGGTTGCCCCTATTAGTGAATGCACCCTACCAAACTCACGTCTGATAGGATCAATCTCGCGGGAATGAGTCACACAAAGCTATTGCTCGTGGTGCTCCTCGCGCTGGGCTTGGGTGTTCTGGCCTCGCCTCACCTCGTCTATCCCTTTGGCCACGACCAGGGCATCTACTCGGCCTGCGGCGACGTGATCCGGCGCGGCGGCGTGCCGATCCGCGACTGTTTCGAGAGCAAAGGGCCGGGCGTGATGGTCCTCTACGCGCTCGCGCTCTCCATTCACCACAGCACCGTTGCTGTGCATGCCTTCACCCTGGCTTGGCAAGCGCTCACCGCGCTGGTCGTCGGCTGGACGGCGCGCGCGATCTTCCATCCAGCAGCAGCCCTGCCCGCCGCGGCCTTCTATTGGTTGATCTACGCCGGCATCAACTACTGGTCCATGAACCAGGCCGAGACCTTCTCCAACTTGTTCGTCATCCTAGGCGTCTTGCTGGGCTGGCGCGCCGTGCGTGAATCTCGGCTGGATTGGCGGCTGGCGTTTGCGGCCGGCGTAGCCGCTGGCGTGCTCCTGTGGTTCAAGTACGTCTTTGCCCTGCAAGTCGCCGTCATCGGGCTGGGCCTGATGGCCCGCGCCTGGCTGGGGACGCGCTCGGCGAACGGCGCGCTGCGCGCTGGCTTGGCCTTCGCCGCCGGCGCGCTTGTGACGAACGCAGCCGTGTTGACCTACTTCGCCCTGGCCGGCGGCCTGCCTGCCCTGGTGGAGCAGTTCAACGTCTTCCGCGAACTCTTCCCGCTCGGCCCGCCGCGCACCCTCCCCGAGATCGCCCAACTGCTCTGGCGCTTCACCGACAACGGCGCCGACCTCACCGCCGATTACAAGCCCACCATCCAGCAATGGACGTTCTTCGGCGGCGGCTTCCCGCTGTTGTTCATCGTAGCCGGCCTGGGCCTGCTCGCCCTCCCCGTTGAGCGGGCGCGCTTGCTGCCCGCGCTCATCTCCCTGCTCGGCCTGTTCATCGCCGGCCTGGCCGTGGTGGTGATCCAGGCCAAGTATGTCCAGTACCACTTCACCCTCCTCCACGGGCCGCTGGCGATCGCGGCGGGGATCGGCGCGGGCGCGGCCTGGCGCTGGCTGCGCGAAGGCCAGGCGAGCGCGCTCATCCAGCGCGCCGTCGGCGCAGCCGGCGTCCTGGCCAGTGGCGCGGCCTTTATCCTGCTGGCGCTGCGGATGGTCCCCTGGGTGCTCGATACTTACGATAACGTGATCGTCCAGGGCAAAACGCTGCGCGAGATGCACCTGGAGAGCCGCGTGGCGGCCCAGCTCTACGTGGCAGAGTACATCGCTACGCATACACAGCCCGACGAGCTGATCAGCCTGTTCGCAGACGCGCCGTGGGTGTATATGCTCAGCGAGCGGCGCAACGCCACGCGCTTCCCCTTCGCCGACGTATGGGCGCCGGCCCACGGCTCATGGACGAACGCCGAGTTCGGTCGGCAGTTTTACGAGCAGATCGTCCGCAATCGGCCAACGTATTTCATCCTCACCCGTGACGACTATCCCTGGCTGGGCGTGCGGCACATTGACAACTGGAAGCGCCTGAGCGACCTGCACGCCTATGTCGAGGCGAACTACCGCTACGAGGGGGAAAGCGGCCCCTTCCTGCTCTTTCGCCGCAAGGATTGATCATGCCCGCTGCCCGCGTTGCGCTCATCGCGCTGGCTGCGCTGGGCCTGCTGAGCGTCGGCCTGCCGCAAATCTGGTATCCGCTGTGGTTCGATCAGGGCGCGTTCGCTGCCTGTGGGGACGTCCTGCGCAGCGGGGGCATCTTCCTACGGGATTGCTGGGACGTGCGCGGGCCGCTCACGCCAGCGCTCTATGCGTTGGCGCTCGCGCTCGGCGGTACGCCGGTCGCCATCTTCGCCGTCACCCTGGCCTGGCAGGCGGCCTCGGCGGGGCTGCTCGGCCTCCTGGCTTGGCGGACCTTCGGCAGCGCGCTGGCCGGCTGGGTCGCCGGCGCCCTGCTCTGGCTGACCATGGCCACGCTCAACTATTGGTCGGTGGGCCAGGCGGAGGGCTTCGCCAATTTGGGCTTCATCGCCGCGGCGGCCTGCGCCTGGGAAGCAGCGCAGCCGCGCGCGGGCCGGCGCTTGGGCTGGGCGCTGGCCGCCGGCGCGCTGGCCGGCGCGCTGTTCTGGTTCAAGTATCCCTTTGCGCTCTACGGGCTGGTCTTGGCGGCCTGGCTATGGCTGCGCGTTCGCGATCGCCTTGCCGTCGCGGGGATGGCTGCCGGTGGGCTGCTGGCGCTCGCGCTGGGCGGGCTGTACTTCGTGCTCGGTGGGGCATTGGGCGAGCTGGCGTTGCACCTGCGCTACGCGGTCGCCAACTTCCATGACCGACCGCTGGCGGAGCGCTGGGCATGGCTGACCGGCGTGTTTTCGGTGGAGATCACGACCTTCGCGCAGGTGGGCAGCACGCCCACCGCCGGCTTTAAGGACACCGTGCCGCAGGTGTATCTATTAGGCCGGGGCTATCCGTTCTTCCTGCTGCTCGCCGCGCTGGGGGGGATCGGCGCGCTCCGGCGGGGAGAGGCCAGCAACGGGGCGCGGCTGGCCGCGCTGTGGCTGCTCACCGCGCTCGCGCTCAACCTCTGGCAGGGCCATTCTTATCGTTACCATTTCATCATCTGGCTGCCGCCGCTGGCGCTGCTGGCCGGCGCGGCCGTGGCCCGTGGTGGGGTCGTGCGCGCCATCGCGCTTGCGCTGTTCGGCGTCGCCGTCGCCGGCCAGGTGCTGGCGATGTGGCCGTGGATGCGCGACGCCTTCGACAACGTGATCGTCCAAGGCAAGCCGCCCCGCGCGCTGTATCAGGAGTCCAAAGAAGCGCCGCAACACGACCTAGCCGACTTTCTGCGCGCAAACACGACACCCGACGAGCGGGTCGCTGTGTTCAGCGACACGCCGGCGGTGTATGTGCTCGCCGGCCGACGCAACGCCGCGCGCTTCCCCTACCTGCGCTGGGCCGACGAGGCGCGCGATCCCGCCGTGCGCGCTGCGCTGGCCGAGATGTATCTCAGCGACCTGACCCGCCACCCGCCGCGTTTCTTCGTGCTCAGCCGGGATGGCTTCCCCTGGGACTCCGCCCGCTTCATCGAGACTTGGAAGGGCCTGCCGGACGTGCATCGCTACGTCGAGGCGAACTACGAATACGTGGGCGAGAACGGGCCGTATCTGCTCTTCCGCCGGCGGGAATAGCAAGACCCGCGTCCGCGGCGGATGAGCGCATGTCTTGCTAAACAGGAGCATAGGACGCCTGCTCTTATTTGGCAGGGCTAAGTTAACGTCGGTTCGGATTAACCTCGCCTTCTGCTCCTCGCGCGGAGACGCCGAGTCGCGGACATTTATATACGCAGTTCTCGTAGCGAGAGATCACAATAAAATCACTGAGAGCAGTAGCAACTTGTATGTGTAGGACGCTTGGTACATAGTTCTCTCACCCAGGTTCATGTATTCACCAGTATACGATTTTCTGGATGCCCCGGCTTCTAGGCGGCCAAAGACGCTGGTACTGTTTTCTCCCGCGTTCTCCGCGTGAGAATCACCCTTGCTGTGAGTGCACCCTTCATGTAAATCCGAACTGACGCTCTCCTACATCAAACATTTTACTCTCATCTGCCTTCTGCAGCCAAAATCTGTCGAGTCCGATCAAGAAGCGCAGGAATCCGATTCTGAACTACGTCCCACAGGATATCTTCGTCCAGGCCAAAGTATGCGTGGGCTACAATGTCTCGCAAACCAGCGAGCTTGCTCCATTCTACATCCGGATAACGCGCTCGTATCTCAGGTGGAATGTGCTTAGCTGCCTCTCCGATGATCTCAAGATTACGCACAACAGCATCAAAAGTCTTTTCATCTTGTACAAATTGATTTAGATCTAATCCTTGAGAATAGCGCATAACCTTCTCGCAGGCTTGGCAGATGTCATCCAGGTATAGCCGGGGATCACGTGACATACAGCGCCTCGCTCTCCACGACGGGGCGCAACCGCGGCTTGAGCGCTTTGCGCGTCACTAGGTCTACTCGGCAGCCAAGCAACTGCTCTAGATAGAACTTGAGGTCCATGTATCGGTCAAATGTTGTCTGACCATCGAATTCCACCAGGATATCTACATCGCTACTTGGCCGAGCTTCATCTCTGACCACCGAGCCGAACAGCGCCAGAGATTTAACACCGAATCGGGCCAGTTCCTGGCGATGGTCAGTTAGGCGCTGAATCACTTCTCTGCGCATCTCGGTATCCCTCATCTATTTGCCAACTACCACGCGTTTCCAGATCAGGCTTGGAGCATGGACAACTTCCGTGCCACAGCTCGAATTCTACGTGAGCTTGAGCAAGAGAAGCAAATCGGGAGTGTTCCAATTCGGAATGAAAGGCCGTCTGGTCTGGAGCGCGCCCCCCTCTTGTTCCCCCGCAAATTGTTATCCGTGCTCTGTTGCGCAAAAAGCCAAACCTAGATATTGTTCACGTCCAGGATGCAGGCGCAGACGAATGCTGGAATGGGCTGCTCAACAAGGGCGGATACTACTTATCACGATGCCTCAACACTTACGTATTGAAACGTAAGTTCGGATTATCCGCGTCTTCTGCCAATCGGTGCTCGGGTTGCTCATGCAGAGGCGCGGATAACGTGGAGAGAGAAGGAAACGCCAGTGCCCCTGCCAGCGTTTTTGGCCGACTATTCACAGCTAACTCTGGGTAGGCAAAGGCAATGCCTTCGCCTACCCTTAAAAGACTCGCTTTTGCTGTTCAGCAGCCCACGATAGGTCGTCCCGATTGGTGAACACACCCGCTTGAACAGCAGACGTGGTGCATGAAGCGGCCCGCCGGCAGGCCAGCATCTGCGGGCAGTTTGCTAAATGCGCTACGGCCGGCGCACGATCGGCGCGAACGCAGAGCAGTTGCTGCGCGTGAACTCGGTCGCGTATGGCACCAGGAATGCCAGGCCACGCACCACCGCGGTGTAGCAGCCGCGCGACAAGGACGGATTCGGATCAGTGATGCTCCAGTTGCCGTTCGCATCGGTCGTGTCCGACCCCACAAACTGGTATCCCTCGCCGAAGCCGCTCGGATCCAGGGCGATGCGGTACAAATCCACAATCGTAATCACCAGAAAAGCGGTGCCGTCCGCCTTACCCTGCACCAGGCCGGTGTTCTGGTTGACCGAAGTAATGAAGAAGTAAGGCGGATTCGGCGTGTTCGACGCATCGTCGGGCGCACTGGTGTCAATGCCCAGCCCGCCGTTGTCGTAGATGGACATCTCGCGCCAGATGTTCGCGCCGGCGTTGTTGTCCTGGCGAATGCCATCCCTGGCATTGCCGAAGATCTCCGTCCGGCTGATGACGTTGAATTGAGTGTTGGCGCCGATCAGGTTGACGCCGTGGCGGCCATTTCCATAGGCCCATGCACTTGCGAGCAGGTTGTTCTGCGCGCCACTCTCGAAGCGCACGCCGTCTGACGCGTTGTCAAAGATCGCGTTGTAATCTTGCAAGGGGGACAAACCGGCGGTGATGGTATTCTGCTGGCTGGCGTTGATGCGCAGACCCATGCTGTTGCTGTATATATCATTCGCCTGAATCACATTGCGCCGCGCATTGCTTCCAGCGAGATAAATGCCCTCGAAATTGTTATAGTAGATCGAATTACCATCGGTGATGTGAGTTGACCCGCCGATGAGGTTATCCGACGAATTGACGACTGAAATCCCTCCCAAGCCATTGCACCCGATGCGGTTCTTGCGGATGGTGGTGGCGCGCGCGGTCGAGGCCAGGTAAATACCCTCCTGGGCGTTGCCGGCGCAGTCGAAGCCATTGGTGACGGTGTTGGAGAACACGCCGACGTAGCTGTTGCTCACGGTGTTCGTCAGGCCAGCTATATAGATCCCCATACGGCCGTTGTTGCGCGCCATCGTCCAAGTGCTCACGGTGTTCTGGTTGCCGCTCAGCACAATGCCGTCGCGTGGCGCATTGATCACGGAGATGCTAAAAATGCCGTTGTTGTCGGAGGTGACCACTAGCCCATCCTGGCCCGTCCCGATGTTTTGTGCGTTGATTACAGGTTGCACGTTGTTGAACAAGAATGCGCCGATGATGTTGGTGGCTCGCGTGTCGCTGATCGGCGGCAGCGGGCTGCTCAGCGTGATGACCGGCCGGAACCCCAGCGCAGGCGCAAAGAAGATGTTATCCTGGATCCCCGCGCCGCAGCCGCCGGTGATGTATTGAAATCCCCCGATAGTCGTAAACGTACATCCAGACATCTGGCCTTGTTCAGCGACTGTAAAAGGGCCTGTGATCGTGCCGTTGGCGACCAGAAGGGCCTCGCGCAGGGTCAGCACCGAATCAACCAAACTGGTGTCCGCCGTGCTGTTGACGGTCAAGGTGCCGGCCAGCGGCGCAGCCGGCCCGGCTGGCTCGGTGCGCTCATCGGGGAGCGATGCGATGCCCGGCACCGCTGGCCATTGCGGGGCCAGCTCGACCCACGGCCGCCTGTTCGGCGCGTCCGGCGCAGGTGTGCCGCGCCGGGGCTGCGGTGTCCCCTCGCGCACGATGGGCGCTTCCGGCGCCGCCGGCTGAACGACCTCCGGCTGGGGGAGCAGCTCAGGATCGAGTAACATAGGTTGAGCATGCGCCACCGTCCACGTCAACCAGAATACCGACAAAAGCATTAGCCCGATGTTTAGCCCCCTGCCGACGACGCGACGACAAAAGCGCGATGGGTTGAACTTGTGGTAAGTCTTCATGAGTTCCTCCTAAGAATGGTCTAGATAAACCAGATGGTATTGACCAAGCGTCCTAAAAGCGTCCCGAACGACCCATCTACGCCACGGGCAGGAGCAACCCTAAGCGGGGGTTAATGCTCAACCAGAGGAATCTGCGGCGCATTCATGGCTGGGGCAAGCTCAATCTCACACGGAGACGCGGAGGACGCAGAGAAGCTGGTAAGTCGCCCCGCCGCCTGATTCGCGGATT
>Ga0209691_1001018_pt1 | contig 17739 bp, 14 predicted proteins | sample YNPMSBMetaG_FD_187120 | JGI IMG/M metagenome (GOLD analysis project Ga0209691, IMG submission 187120) | Anoxygenic and chlorotrophic microbial mat microbial communities from Yellowstone National Park, USA - YNP MS-B MetaG (SPAdes) (version 2) ... | reverse complement strand
CGCGAGGGCCTGATCCTCGACGAGTTCGTGATCGTCGAGATCGTCCGCCCCGGCACCGGCGAGCCTCTGCCTGAGGGCGAGGTCGGCGAGGTTGTCGTGACGCTTCTCGTCCCGGAATATCCGCTAATCCGTTTCGCCACCGGCGATCTCTCGGCCATCCTGCCGGGCCAGTCGCCCTGCGGCCGGACCAACATGCGAATCCGCGGCTGGCTCGGCCGAGCCGACCAGGCGACGAAGGTTCGGGGCATGTTCGTCCGCCCCGAGCAGATCGCGGAGCTCGCCCGTCGCTTCCCCGGGCTCGGCCGGCTCAGGCTCGTCGTCTCCCGCGAACGGGACCACGACACGATGACGCTCTCCGTCGAGGCAGCTTCGCCCGACCCGGCACTTGCAGCACGGCTTGCCGAGGCGCTTGAGGCCGTGACCAAGCTGCGCGGTGATGTCACCCTGGTCCCCCCGGGCACCCTGCCGAATGACGGCCGCGTGATCGAGGACCTGCGGACGGTGGAGTGACGCGATGATCCCGAACCGCCAGCTCGGGCTCGAGTTCGACCACGGCGAGGAGATCGCGATGCTGCGCGAGAGCGTTCGCGCCTTCGCCGCCGACCGGATCGCCCCGATCGCGGCCGAGATCGACCGTACCGACGAGTTTCCTCGCCATCTCTGGCCGGAGATGGGCGCGCTCGGCCTGCACGGCATCACGGTCGAGGAGGAGTACGGCGGGTCGGGCCTTGGCTACCTCGCCCATTGCGTCGCGATGGAGGAGGTGAGCCGCGCCTCCGCCTCCGTCGGCCTCTCCTATGGCGCGCACTCCAATCTCTGCATCAACCAGATCAGGCTCAACGGCACCGAGGAGCAGAAGCGCCGCTACCTGCCGAAGCTAATCTCCGGCGAGCATCTCGGGGCGCTCGCGATGAGCGAGCCGGGTGCCGGGTCCGACGTCGTGTCGATGACGCTGCGCGCCGAGAAGCGGGGCGACCGCTTCGTGCTGAACGGCACCAAGATGTGGATCACCAACGCCCACTACGCGGAGACCCTGGTCGTCTACGCCAAGACCGACCCGGCGGCCGGCAAAGACGGCATTACCGCCTTCATCGTCGAGCGCGGCTTCAAGGGCTTCCGGCCAGCGCAGAAGCTCGACAAGCTCGGGATGCGCGGCAGCCCGACGAGCGAGCTTGTCTTCGAGGATGTCGAGGTGCCAGAGGAGAACGTGCTCGGCCAAGTCAATGGCGGCGTGCGCGTGCTGATGAGCGGGCTTGACTACGAGCGCGCGGTTCTCGCCGCGGGGCCACTGGGCATCATGCAGGCCTGCCTCGACGTCGTGCTCCCCTACGTGCATGAGCGTCGCCAGTTCGGGCAGCCGATCGGCGAGTTCCAGCTCGTGCAGGGGAAGCTCGCCGACATGTACACGAGCCTCTCCGCCTGCCGGTCCTATGTCTATGCCGTGGCGCAGGCGTGCGACCGAGGGCGGGTGACGCGCAAGGATGCCGCCGGCGCGATCCTCTACGCGGCGGAGGCCGCCACACGGATGGCGCTTGATGCGATCCAGCTGCTCGGCGGCAACGGCTACATCAACGATTACCCAACAGGGCGGCTTCTGCGCGATGCCAAGCTCTACGAGATCGGCGCCGGAACGAGCGAGATACGCCGCATGCTGATCGGGCGCGAACTGTTCCGGGAGACGGCGTGAGCCGAATCGTCTCCTCGATCGATACGCGGTCGGAGGCGTTCCGCGCCAATGCCGCCGCCAATGCCGCCGCGCTCGCCGAACTCGAGCGGCATGTCGCTGCCGCGGCGCTCGGCGGGCCGGAGGCAGCGCGGCAGAGGCACCTCTCGCGCGGCAAGCTCCTGCCCCGAGACCGTGTCGAGGCGCTGCTTGATCCGGGCAGCCCCTTTCTCGAGCTCTCCCCGCTCGCCGCCTTCGGCCTCTATGGCGGTGAGGTTCCTGCCGCCGGCATCATCACCGGCATCGGCCGCGTGGCCGGGCGCGAATGCATGATCGTCGCCAATGACGCGACGGTGAAAGGAGGAAGCTACTTCCCGCTGACCGTGAAGAAGCACCTCCGCGCGCAGGAGATCGCGGAAGCGAACCGGCTGCCCTGCATCTATCTCGTCGACAGCGGCGGGGCGAACCTGCCGAACCAGGACGAGATCTTTCCTGATCGGGATCATTTCGGTCGAATCTTCTACAATCAGGCGCGGATGTCGGCGAAGGGCATTCCGCAGATCGCGGTGGTGATGGGCAGCTGCACGGCCGGCGGCGCCTATGTTCCTGCGATGTGCGACGAAAGCATCATCGTCCGCAACCAGGGCACGATCTTCCTCGGCGGCCCGCCGCTCGTGAAGGCGGCGACCGGCGAGGTTGTCTCGGCCGAGGAGCTCGGCGGGGCCGATGTGCACACACGGATCTCCGGCGTGGCCGACCACCTGGCGAACGACGACGCTCACGCTCTCGCGCTTGCGCGGCGAGTCGTCTCCCATCTCGGCCCGCCACGCCGAGCGCCGCTCGAGACACGGACGCCGCGTGATCCCGCCTACGACCCCGCTGAGCTCGCCGGAATCGTGCCGCCGGATACGCGCACGCCCTACGAGGTGCGCGAGGTGATCGCACGGATCGTCGACGGCTCGGAGCTCGACGAGTTCAAGCACCGCTATGGCACGACCATCGTCTGCGGCTTCGCCCATATTTGGGGCCAGCCTGTCGGCATCATCGCGAACAACGGCATCCTCTTCTCCGAGAGCGCGCTGAAGGCGGCGCATTTCATCGAACTGTGCAGCCAGCGCCGCATCCCGCTCGTGTTCCTGCAGAACATCGCGGGCTTCATGGTCGGGCGACGCTTTGAGGCGGGCGGCATCGCCAAAGACGGCGCCAAGCTCGTGACCGCGGTCGCCACGACCTCGGTGCCGAAATTCACCGTTCTGATCGGCGGATCCTTCGGGGCGGGAAACTATGGCATGTGCGGCCGCGCCTTCTCGCCGCGGTTCCTCTTCACCTGGCCCAACAGCCGCATCAGCGTGATGGGGGGCGAGCAGGCGGCAAGCGTGCTTGCCACCATCCGGGCCGACGCGATGGCCGCGCGCGGCGAGGTCTGGCCGGAGGAGGAGAGGGAGGCGTTCAAGGCGACGATCCGGGAGAAGTACGAGCGCGAGGGCAGCCCCTACTACGCCACCGCGCGGCTGTGGGACGACGGGATCATCCCCCCCGCCAAGACGCGCGACGTGCTCGGCCTTGCTATCTCCGCTGCGCTGAACGCACCGATCGGGCCGAGCCGGTTCGGCCTGTTCCGCATGTGAACGGAATGTTCCGCTCTCTCCTCGTTGCCAATCGTGGCGAGATCGCGGTGCGAATCTTCCGCACTGCGCGGCGCCTCGGCATCTCCTGCCTCGCCGTGCACTCCGAGGCCGACGCCACGTCGCTGCATGTTGCCCTTGCCGATCACGCGCTGTGCATCGGCCCAGCGCCCGCTTCCGAGAGCTATCTCCGGATCGACCGGATCGTCGAGGCCGCGCGGCTTCTCGGGGCCGAGGCGATCCATCCCGGCTACGGCTTCCTCGCCGAGAATCCGCGCCTTCCTGAGGCTTGCGCGGAGGCCGGGGTCGTCTTCGTCGGTCCCTCGGCGGCCGCGATACGGGCGATGGGCGACAAGGCCGCGGCCAAGGCGCGGATGGCGGCGGCGGGTGTGCCGCTCGTGCCCGGCTATCACGGCGAGGACCAGGACGATGCCGTGCTCGCCGCTGAGGCCCTGCGGATCGGCTTTCCCCTCGTGATCAAAGCCTGCGCCGGTGGTGGCGGCCGCGGCATGCGGGTGGTGGAGCGCGCCGAGGCCTTCGCGGACGCGCTCGCCGCTGCACGCCGTGAAGCTGCCGCCGCGTTCGGCGATGATCGGGTCCTGCTCGAGCGCCATCTTGCCCGGCCGCGTCATGTAGAGGTGCAGATTCTCGCGGACACGCACGGCACCGTGCTCGCTCTCTCCTCGCGTGACTGCTCGATCCAGCGCCGGCACCAGAAGATCATCGAGGAGGCACCGGCGCCGTCGCTTCCCGACGCGATCCGGAGCGGGCTTGCCGAGGCAGCCGTCGCGGCGGCGAGGGCGGTCGGCTATGTCAACGCCGGAACGGTCGAGTTCATCGTCGAGGACGAGCGCTTCCATTTCCTCGAGATGAACACGCGGATGCAGGTGGAACATCCGGTGACGGAGGCGATCACCGGCCTCGATCTCGTCGAGTGGCAGCTCCGCATCGCCGCCGGGGAGAAGTTGCCTTTCGCGTCCTCTCCACCCGTCCGCGGCCATGCCGTGGAGGCGCGCCTCTGCGCCGAGGATCCGCTTGAGGGCTGGCGCCCAGCGACCGGCCAGCTCCTTCATTTTGCCGTTCCCCTCGTCGAGGGGATACGCGTCGATTCCGGCGTGCGCGCAGGCGATGCCGTGACACCGTTCTACGACCCGATGCTCGCCAAGATCATCGCCCATGGCGAAACGCGAGCGGAAGCCATCGCCCGCCTGCGCGCTGCGCTCGATCACACAATCGTCGAAGGTGTGGCAACCAATCTCGATGCACTTCGCGCCATCCTCGCCCACCCGGGCTTCACCGAAGGCGTTCCGACAACGGGCTTCCTCGCCCAACATGAAGGGGCGCTCCTGTCGCCACCGCCGCCTGCTCCAACCGAGGCGATCCTCGCCGCCGCCGCTGCCGTTCTTGAGGCGCAACGTCGTCCCGCGTGGCCGGAAGGCCCCAGCCATCGCGGGCCGTGGGACTGCCTCGAGGGATGGCGCCTGTTCGGCTCTGCCCGCCGGACGCTTCGCCTGCGCGAGGGCAGTCGCACGATCCCCCTCGCCATCGCTCAGAGCGGACATGTGTGGGCGATCACCCTCGAGGGCGACACGCATTGCGTCGAGGCCTACGAGGCGGAGGGGGAGGGCGACCTGCGGGTGCGGGTCGGCGACAGGCAGTTCCGCACGCGGTCTTTGGTGTTGCCTGGTTCTGTCGCTGTCTCGCTTCCTGGCGCGGGCCGGTGGCGCTTCGCGATCGTGGACGCGCTCTCGCCTCCGGAAGGTGACGCCGCCGGCGACGATCGCGTCGCCTCGCCGATCCCTGGCCGTGTGGCGGCGGTCCTCTGCTCCTTAGGCGACGTGGTCTCGCGGGGCCAGACGCTGGTCGTGATCGAAGCGATGAAGACCGAGCTCAGGATCAACGCGCCCGTCGAGGGCAGGGTCGTGCGGATCGATGTCGCACCGGGCGACCAGGTAGAGGAGGGGGCCGGGCTCGTGCAGCTCGCCGCCTCCAGCGAGGCCGCTACAGGAGCCGTCCGAGAATGATTTTCTGCACGTCCGAGGTTCCCTCGTAGATCTGGCAGGCGCGCACGTCGCGCCAGATACGCTCGACCGGATAGTCGGCGAGGTAGCCATAGCCGCCGAGCGTCTGGATCGCGGCCGAGCACACCGCCTCCGCCATCTCCGAAGCGAAGAGCTTCGCCATGCAGGCCGCCTCGAGCGCCGGCGCGACCGCGTCCTTGAGGCGGCAGGCGTGGTGGGTGAGCTGCCGCGCCGCCTCGAGACGCGTCTTCGCCTCGACGAGGCGGAACTGCACCGCCTGATGCTCGATGATGGGCACGCCGAAGGCGCGACGTTCCTTCGCGTAGGCGATCGCGTAGTCGAGCGCGGCGCGCGCCATCCCGACGCTCTGCGCGGCGATCCCGATCCGGCCCGACTCAAGGGTGGAGAGTGCGATCCGGTAGCCTTCGCCAGGCGCGCCGATCATCTGCTCGTCCGGCACCATCATGCTCTCGAAATGCAACGCGCAGGTGTCGGAGGCATGCTGGCCGAGCTTCTCCTCAGTCCGGGCGACGATGAAGCCGGGCGTGTCGGTGGGGACGATGAAACATGAGATGCCCTTCTTGCCGGCGGAAGGGTCGGTGACCGCGAACAGCACACACACCTTGGCGATCCGGCCGTTCGAGATGAACTGCTTGGCGCCGTCGATCACCCAGTGCCCGTCGCGACGCACTGCCCTTGTGCGGAGCGCCGAGGCATCCGACCCCGCCTGCGGTTCGGTCAGCGCAAAGCAGGAGACGGCCGCTCCAGAGGCCATCGGGCGGAGCCAGCGCTGCCGCTGCGCCTCAGTGCCGAAACGTTCCAGGATCAGGCAGGTCGGGCTGTTGTGAACCGAGACGAGCGTGGAGACGGAACCGTCGCCGGCGGCGATCTCCTCGAGTGCCATCGCGTAGGTCAGCATGTCGAGACCTGCCCCGCCCCATTCGGGCGACACCGTCGCGCCCAGGAACCCGAGCGCGCCGAGCTCGGCGATGATCTCGGGCTCGATCTCTCCCCTCTTCGCGCGCGCCGCCGCACCGGGCGCAAGCTTCTCGGCGGCGAAGGCGCGGGCGGTCTCGACCACGAGCGCGCGGGTGTTGGCGACGTCCGGCGGCGTACGGTCAAGCATGCGTCGTCTCGCTCTCGGGGGTTCTCGCGTGTTGCTCCGGCTGGCGATGGTCAGCGAGGCGTTTGCGCAGCGCACGCCGCACCGGCTCGGCCCTGGCGTGGCTCTCCTGCTTCACCGGGCCGAATCCGCGCACCGAGAACGGGTGTCGGGCAAGAGCGACGGCGGCTGCATGCGTCGCCTCGGAGAGCGCCCCAATCGCCGCCGCGATGTCCTCCTCGTAGTGCCGGATCATCGCGCGCTCGAGCTTCCGGTCCTGCTGGTGAGCGAACGGATCAAGCCAGGTGCCTCGGAGCTTCCGCCCGTGCGCGAGCAGGCGGAAGAGCGGTAGCATGAGCCACCCGGGAAGGGCGACCTTCCGCCGCCGTCCGGTCGCGGGGTCGCGCCCGAGCCAGGGAAGAGGCGGCGAGAGGTGGAAGGTGAGCGGCGCCCCGCCCGCCGCTGCCCTGACCTCGGCGAGGAAGGCAGGGTCGGTGTGCAGGCGGGCGACCTCGTACTCGTCCTTGACCGCGAGCACGTGGAAATAGCCTTCGGCGACCGCGCGCGCGAACTCGCCCGCCCTGCCGAGAACAGCCTCCTCGGCTTTGGCCGCGCGTGCGACGAGGGCACGGTAGCGGGCGGCGAGACCCTCGTCCTGGTAGCGACTGAGCTCAGCCGCGCGGTGCTCGACCAGAGCGTCCAGCGTGTCATGGCGCAGCGGGTGGCCAAGGACGCGCTCGGCGAGCGTGGCGTCAGCGGCGAGCGCCCGGCCCCAGAGGAAGGCGCGGCGGTTGACCTCGACCGCCGTGCCGTTGAGCGAGATCGCCTCGAGCAGAGCCTGTTCGCCGACTGGAACGAGGCCGCTCTGCCACGCGCCCCCCAGAAGGATCGTGTTCATCGCGAGCACGTCCCCGAACAGCGCCTCGGCGACGCGCGAGGCTTCGAGCCACAGTGTTGTGCCGCCAGGGACCGCGGCGGCAAGCGCGGCACGGTGCGCTTCCAAATCGAGCGCGACATCGGGGTCGCGCACGAACGTGGCGACGGCCGCAAGCGCGGCATTGCCGACGATGGCGGCGGACGGGGAGACGCGCGAGAGGACGTCGCTTGCCGCCGCAACCGCGAGGTCCCCCGCCATCAGAAGGTCGCCACGCCCCGCCGGAACGCGCGGGACGTCAAGCATCGCCTCCTCCGGCGCGATCTGGACATGCGCGACCACCGCGCCGTTCTTCTGCGCGAGCCCGGTGAAGTCGAGCGTGCGTACGGCGCGGCCCTCGAGATGGGCAGCCATCGCGACGATCGCGCCGGTGGTAACGATGCCGCTGCCGCCGACGCCCGCGAACAGTGCCCGCCACGGGCGGACGAGCGGAGGTCGCGACGGCGGTGTGAGCCGCGCCGGCAGCAAGGCCTCGAGCTCGGCAAGATGGGGGGCCGGAACGTGACGCCGCGGCCCGGCGATGGTGACGAAGGACGGGCAGAAGCCCTTGAGGCAGGAGAGGTCGGTGTTGCAGGAGGACGGCGCCACACGGCGCTTGCGGCCATACTCGGTGTCGATCGGCTCGATCGCGACACAGTTGGACTGGGCGGTGCAGTCGCCGCAGTTCTCGCAGACGCGCGGGTTGATGAGCACCGTCGTTTCGGCGGCAGGCAGCGTGCCGCGCTTGCGCTTGCGCCGCTTCTCGGTGGCGCAGACTTGGTCGTAGATGATGGCCGACACGCCCTCGAAGCTGCGGAAGGACCGCTGCACCTCATCGAGCGCCTCGCGCGTGTGACGCTCGGTCCCCGGGGGAAGGGAGCGGGCGGGAGGCAGGCGCGAGGCGTCGTCGGCGACCACGGCGATGCGCCCCACCCCTTCCGCCGCAAGCTGGTGCGCGATCTGCGTGACCGTCGGGCCACCGTCCACCGGCTGGCCGCCGGTCATCGCGACCGCGCTGTTGTAGAGGATCTTGTAGGTGACGCGCGCCCGTGCAGCGACGGCCTGGCGGATCGCGAGCAGGCCGGAGTGCTGATAGGTACCGTCGCCCATGTTGACGAACATGTGCTCGAGCTCGGTGAACGGGGCCAGGCCGGCCCAGGTCGCGCCCTCGGCTCCCATCTGCGTCACCGTGCGCGCGCGGCCCACTTCGCCGAGCGCAAGCGTGTGGCAGCCGATGCCGCCCATCGCGATCGACCCCTCGGGCACCACGGTCGAGGTATTGTGCGGGCAGCCGGCGCAGAAGAACGGCGCACGCTTGAGCGCCGCGCTTGCGGGGCGCGGCGGACGTTCCGGTATCGAGACGGAGACGCCGAGCAAGGCGAGCGTGCGGGCGAGCGCCTCGGCGACCATGCCCGGGTCGAGCTCGCCCGCCTCAGGCAGAAGCGGCGCGCCGTCGAGCCCGACCTTGCCGGCGATGCTCGGGCGGTCCGACGCAGCGAGACCGTAGAGCGCTTCGCGCACCTGGCGCTCGACGATGCCGCGCTTCTCCTCGGCGATGATCAGCGCCCGTTTGCCGGAGGCGAAGCGGCGCAGGCCTTCGATCTCCAGCGGCCAGGACATCGCGACCTTGTAAAGAGCGAGTCCTGCGGCGGCCGCGCGCTCGGGCGGGAGGCCGAGATCGTTGAGGGCGCGCAGAACGTCGAGATGCGCCTTGCCGGCGGTGACGAGGCCGATCCTGGCATCGGGGCGCCCGAACACGACGCGGTCGAGACGGTTCGCGCGCGCCCAGGCACGCGCCGCCGGAAGCCTTTCCTCGAGCACGCGACGCTCGAGCTCCGCCCGCTGTGCCGGCCAGCGCAGCGTCGGGTCGAAGTTCAGGCCGTGCGGGGGAAGGGGGTGGTCGTCCGGTGTGCGGAACGAGACGCGGTCGGGCAGCACCATCGTCGCCGCGCCTTCGACCGTCTCGGCGATCGTCTTGAGCGCGACCCAGAGGCCGGAGCAGCGGCTCATCGCGAAAGCTGCGAGACCGAGCGGGATGATTTCGTCGACGGAGGCGGGCTGCAGCACGGGGATCATCACCGCCTCGAACACGAGATCGGTCTGGTGCGGCAGCACCGAGGACTGCGCCGCATGGTCATCGCCCGCGACGGCGACGACACCGCCATGGCGTGCGGTCCCGAAGGTGTTGGCGTGGCGGAGCGCGTCGGCCGAGCGATCCACACCAGGGCCCTTGCCGTACCACAGCCCGAACACGCCCTGATGCCGCGGGCGGGGGAAGGCGGCCGCCTGCTGCGTGCCCCAGATCATGGTGGCCGCGAGGTCCTCGTTCAGGCCGGGCTCGAAACGGATCCGGTGGGCGTCGAGAAGCCTGCGGCGCCGCCAGAGCTCCTGGTCGAGCCCGCCGAGCGGCGAGCCGCGGTAGCCGGAGACGAACCCGGCCGTGTCGAGCCCTGCCGCACGGTCGTGCCGCGCTTGCTCAAGAAGAAGGCGGACGATCGCCTGGATGCCGGTCAACAGCACGGGTGCCTCGAGATCGACGAAGCGGCTCTCGAGGGTGATTGTCGGTCTTCCAGACAGCGCGTCCATCCCGAGGACGACCTCCCGACAAAAGCGTTCCCGGCGACCGAGTCTGGGATCGCGTCTAGGGCAATGATCCTAACCCAGTCCGGCCATCCATGTGGCATCGATGTGAGCGCCGATCGCGCAGGATAAAGACCGGGGCGAAGCTTTCGGCGACACGCCGTTGCGCAACGCCGGGCTGGACCGCGCTGCAAGCCATGCCATCATCACGCCGACTCAGCGGCACGGGAGGGGCGGATGGCGACACTGGCGGCGAACTGGACCCTTGCTGACGCGCTCGCCGAGGAGGCGCGCGCCTTCGCCGCTGCCAACCCGGCCTCGCGCGCGCGTGCGCTCGCCGCCGCGTCGGTGATGCCCGGCGGCAACACCCGGACGGTGCTTCACTACACGCCGTTCCCGCTCGCCTTCGCCAAGGGGGTGGGGGCGACGCTCACCGACCTCGACGGGCACGTCTATCGCGACTATCTCGGCGAATATTCCGCCGGACTCTACGGCCACTCGCCCGGCCCGATTCTCGCGGCGGCAAAGGCGGCGATCGAGGACGGAATCGCGCTCGGCGGCCCGAACATGTACGAGGCGAGGCTCGCCGCGGCGATCGCGGAACGGTTCCCCTCCGTCGAACGAATCCGCTTCACCAACAGCGGCACGGAAGCGAACCTGATGGCGCTCGTTACCGCCCGGGCAGCGACGGGTCGGCAGAAGATCCTCGCCTTCGCCGGCGGCTATCACGGCGGCGTTCTCGTCTTCAAGCCGGGGGTCGTGACGAACGTTCCGTTCGACGTCACGCTCGCCCGCTATAATGACATCGCCTCCGTCGAGGCGGCGCTCGCGCCCGACCCGACGGCGTTCGCCGCCGTGATCGTCGAGCCGGTGATGGGGGCGGCCGGGTCGCTTCCGGCCGACCCGGAGTTCATCCGCTTCTTGCGCGAGATCACCGCCCGTTGGGGGATCGTGTTCATCCTCGACGAGGTGATGACGAGCCGCCTCGGCCCCTCGGGCATGCAGGGCCGCCTCGGCGTCAGGCCCGACCTCACGACCTTCGGCAAGTATCTCGGCGGCGGGTTCAGCTTCGGGGCTTTCGGCGGGGCGGAGCACCTGATGGGTCGCTACGACCCGTATCGTCCCGACGCGCTCGCCCACGCCGGCACGTTCAACAACAACGTCACCTCGATGGCCGCCGGGCTTGCGGGCCTGACGCAGCTGTTCACGCCGGAGGCTGCGGAGCGGCTCACGGCGCGTGGCGAGGCTCTGAAGGCGAGGGTCAACGCCGCTGCCGAGGCAGAGGGCGCACCGCTTCGGATGACCGGCTTCGGCTCGATGCTCGGGCTTCACCCGACCGACTCGCCGATCACACGCCCGGAGGACGTGCCGGAAGCGCAATCAGCCCGCGCCCTGATCCACCTCGCCCTGATCGCGCGCGGCATCTACATCGCCCGGCGCGGCTATGTCTCGCTATCGCTGCCGCAGGACGAGGCGGACGATGCCGCCTTCGCCGACGCTGTGGCGGACGTGATCGCCCAGCATGGCCGCGTGCTTCGGGAGGCGGCGTGATGGAGGCGCTCTCAGGCGAGGGGATGGCGGTGATCGTCCAGCCGCACGAGGCGCGCAGCTTCTGGCAGCCGGTGCCGGCGAACGGCTTCGTCGAGTGCTATCTCGACCCCTCGAACGTCACCTCCGACACGCCCTTCGCGATGGGCCGGCAGACGGTCGCGCCCGGCTGTCACGTGCGCGAGCACATGCATGACCGGCACGAGGAGATCATCCATTTCATCGCCGGCGAGGCGACGATCCTGCTCGACGGTGTGGAGCACCCGGCCGTTCCCGGAACGACCGTTTTCTTGGGCAAGGGGCGACGGCACGCCTTCATCAACCGCGGCACCGAACCCTTCACCTTCGTGTGGGTCCTGATGCCGTCGGGGCTCGAGCGGTTCTTCGAGGCGATCGGCCGCCCGCGCACGCCCGGCGAGCCGGCGCCCGAGCCGTTCCCCCGCCCAGCGGATGTCGCCGAGATCGAGCGCCGGACCGTGTTCGGCTGGGCCGACCAGTCGGGCAAGGCCCTCGGTGAAAGTGGTGCCCGGTGAGGGATTTGAACCCCCGGCCTTCGGTTTACAAAACCGCTGCACTGCCGCTGTGCTAACCGGGCGACCCACTCTTCTCTAGGATTTGCCGGAAGCGAACGCAAGCGAGCGGCGCCTCAGGCCACCGCCTTGTTCTGCCGCACTGGGATTTTGAGGTAGCGCACGCCGTTGGCTTCGGCCTCGGGGAAGCGCCCGGCGCGGATATTCACCTGGATCGAGGGAAGCAGAAGCAGCGGCGCTGCGAGGGTCGCATCCCGCTTCGTGCGGAAGGCGACGAACTCCTCCTCCGTCACCCCGTCCTTCACATGCGGGTTATGGGCGCGCTGTTCCGCCACCGTGCTCTGCCAGGCATAGGTGTCGCGGCCCGGCGCTTTGTCGTCATGGCACATCCAGAGGCGTGTGGGCGGCGGCAGGGCCAGAAGACGCCTGATCGAGCGGTAGAGCTGGCGCGCGTCACCGCCCGGGAAATCGCCCGCGCGGTGCCGTAGTCGTGCATGAAGAGCGTGTCGCCGACGAACACGTCGTCACCGATCCGGTAGGCGATGTCCGCAGGCGTATGGCCGGGAACGTGCATCACCTCCACCTCGAGCGAACCGAGGGGGAAGCGTTCGCCGTCGCGGAACAGGAGGTCGAAGTCGCCGCCCTCGGGCTTTAGGTCCTGGGCGTCGAAAACGGGGCGGAAGATGCGCTGCACCTCCTTGATGTGCTCGCCGATGCCGATCCGCGCCCCGGTGCGCGCCGCGATGTAGGGGGCGGCGGTCAGATGGTCGGCGTGCGCGTGCATCTCGAGCACGTAGCGGATCGCGACACCCTCCTCCTTGGCGGCAGCGAGAATGCTGTCGGCAAAGGCGGTGTCGGCCGTGCCGGAGCGGTTGTCCCAATCAAGCACGGGGTCGATCATGGCGCCCTCGCGTGTCGCGGGGTCCCAGACGAGGTAGCTCACGGTGTTCGTGGGTTCGTCGAAGAAGGCGCGGATTTCGGCGGGTTGCATTTTTCTCTCCTTCGTTGGGTCGGAGGGTCTTGCTCTGAATATAAGTGCTCCCTTAATAAGCGCAAGCTTATGAAGGAGGCCGGTATGGCAACCGCAGACACGGCACTGATGGACGAGCTTGCAGCGAAGGCCGCCGAGGCAGCCCGCCTGCTTCGCCTGCTCGCCAACGAGAACCGGCTGCTCGTGCTCTGCCACCTAGCGGGCGAGGGAGAGATGGGTGTCGGCGCACTTGCCGACGCCGTCGGCCTCTCGCAGCCGGCGCTGTCGCAGCACCTCGCGAAGCTTCGCGAGGATGGGCTGGTCGCCACGCGTCGCGAGGCGCAGTCGGTGTTCTACCGGATCGCCGACCGCAAGGTTGCCCGCCTCCTTGAGGTGCTGCGCGAGCTCTACTGCCCGCCTACCGCCTGATCGAACTCGACCGGAAGGAGAGACTGACCATGCTGAAGACGATCACTCCCGAACAGGCAGCCGAGATGCTGCGCGACGGAGGAGCGACTCTCATCGACGTCCGCGAGCCTGACGAGCATGCGCGCGAGCGCATCCCAGGGGCGATGAACCTGCCGCTGTCCCGCCTCGAGGAGGCCGAGCTCGCCGTGCGCGAGGGGCGGCCGGTTCTGTTCCACTGCCGCTCAGGGGCGCGCACGGGCGGCAATGCCGGGCGTCTCGCGGCGAAGGCGGGGCTCTGCGAGGCCTACATCATCGAGGGCGGGCTTGAGGCGTGGAAGCGCGCCGGCCTGCCGGTGGCGGAGGACCGTCGCCAGCCGCTCGAGCTGATGCGTCAGGTTCAGATCGCTGCCGGCGCGATGGTTCTGCTCGGCGTGCTGCTCGGCGCCCTGGTTTCGCCGTGGCTCTACGGGCTCGCCGCGTTCGTCGGCGCGGGGCTCGTGTTCGCCGGTGTGACTGGCACCTGTGGCCTCGCGCGCGTGCTTCGGCTGATGCCGTGGAACCTGGGGCTCGCCGCCGCGTGAGCGATCCGAAACCCCTTTCCGGAGCCGGTCGATGTTCACCCTGACCGTGATCGAGAGCCTGCTCGGGGCCGCCTCGGGCGTGCTCGTCGGCCTCTCGCTTAGCCTCGTCGATGGCGGCGGGTCGATTCTCGCCGTGCCGCTGCTTGTCCCTCTGGTCGGTGTCCCGCTGCCGCATGTCGCGATCGGCACGAGCGCGGTGGCGGTGGCGGCGAATGCGGCCGCGAGCCTTGCGACGCACGCCCGCGCCGGCCATGTGCGCTGGCCTTGTGCGGCCGTGTTCGCGGCGGCAGGCGTGCTGGGCGCGCTCGGCGGGGCACGGCTCGGCAAGTGGTGGATGGTCAGACGTTGCTCGCCGCTTTCGCCCTGATGATGGTGGCGGTGACGGTGCTGATGTTCCGTCGTCGCGAGCCGGCTCAGGAGCGCCGGGTGCGTCTCAGCCGCGAGAACGCCCCTGCGCTCGTCGGCGCCGGGCTTGGCGCCGGCGCGCTTTCGGGGTTCTTCGGGATCGGCGGCGGGTTCCTGATCGTTCCCGGCTTGGTGGCGGCGACCGGCCTCCCGATGCTTCAGGCCGTCGGCACCTCCCTCGTGGCGGTGACGGCGTTCGGTCTGACCGCCGCCGCGAGCTATGCCGCCTCGGGCCTCGTCAACTGGGCGCTTGCCGCGGTGTTTGTCGCGGGGGGCGCGGTTGGAAGCCTCGTCGGCGCCCGGGCGGCGATCGCTCTGTCGCGTCGCCGTGGCCTCATGACGAAGCTCTTCGCCGGCATCATTCTCGCCGTCGGTGCCTACATGCTCGCGCGCAGCTTCGCCGCCCTCTGAGCGTCGGCTCGGCTGAGGCGTTGGTGCTGAGCGCGACGCCTCGATGCCCGCTCGCGGCGATGTTGGATGGAGCGGAGGCCAGCGCTCGAGACGCCTGAAGCCTCGGGGGCTACGAACTCTGTATGGCGCGCGCCGCATGCCATCGCTGCGGTCCGCTATCCCTACGCGACCTCTCCCGTCCTCGTGGCGTGGTTCGCCTCGCTCAGGCCGCCTTCGCCGGCTCGCGCTTGGCCGCCATTGGCTCGGGCGGCACAAACCGCTCGACGAGATAGAGCGGACGCCCCTTCACCTCGTTGAACACGCGCCCGAGATACTCACCGATCACCCCGAGCGTCATCAGCTGCACCCCGCCGAGGAACAGCATCACCGCCATCACGGACGGATAGCCGGGTACCGGGTTGCCGAAGACGAGCGTGCGCACCACGATCACCCCGCCGAAGCCGAGCGCGAACACGGACACGGCAAGTCCGAGATAGGTCGCGATCTTGAGCGGCATCACGGTGAAGGAGGTGATCCCCTCGAGCGCGAGGTTCCAGAGTTTCCAGTAGTTCCACTTCGTCGTGCCGGCCGCACGCGGCGCGCGGTCATACAGAACCGCCTTCGAGGGGAAGCCGATCCAGGCGAACAATCCCTTCATGAAACGGTGGTGCTCGCGCAGTTGCAGAAGGGCATCGACCGACCGCCGGCTCAACAGCCGGAAATCTCCGGTATTGGGCGGAATCCGCACACGCCCGCCGAGATGCTGCATCAGCTGGTAGAACAGCTCCGCCGTCTTGCGCTTGACGATTGTCTCGCCCTCGCGCACTCGGCGCTGGGCATAGACGACGTCGTACCCCTCGCGCCAGCCGGCGACGAGCTCGGGAATCACCTCCGGCGGGTCCTGCAGGTCGACATCCGTCACCACCACCGCCTCGCCGCGCGCGTGATCGAGCCCGGCGGTGAGCGCGATCTCCTTGCCGAAGTTCCGGCTGAGATTGACGATGCCGATGCGCGGGTCGGCGGCGCGGAGGCGTTCGAGGATCGCAAGGCTCCGGTCGCGCGAGCCGTCGTTGACGTAGATCACCTCCCACGCAGCACCAAGCCGCTCCATGACCGGAACGAGCCGGGCATGGAACTGCTCGATCACCTCCTCCTCGTTATAGAGCGGCACGACGATCGAGAAGGTCGGGCAAGCGGCGGGGACGGCATGCTCCTGCCCTGGGACAGCAGGCCGTGTCATGGGGCCGCCATCCTGAAGGAGCTGGGTCGTGGGGGAAGTCACCATGCCTGTCACCCGTGTCTCTCCGCCACTACCGGGGCCTCCATGCCGAGCCAGCGCCGAAGCATGACATAGCCGACGCCGAGCAGGGTCGGCCCGAGGAACACCCCGATCAGGCCCATCGCAACGAGCCCGCCGAGCACGCCGATGAGCATCAACAGAAGGGGCAGCCGCGCGCCGCGGCTGATCAGCACCGGGCGGAGAACGTTGTCGACGGTCTGCACGGCACCGAGGTTCCACGCGAGCAGCAGGGTCGCGGTCAACGTCTCGCCGGAGTGGTAGAGCCAGAGCACCACGGGCAGCCACACGGGCAGCGGCCCGATCTGGATGATGCCCGCGATCAGCACGCCAAGCCCAAGCAGCGGCACGGCCGGCACGCCGGCAGCGGCGAAGCCGATCGCAGCCAGAACCGCCTGAACCGCCGCCGTGCCGACCACCCCCGCAGAGACGCCGCGGATCGCCCGGGTGGCGACGTCGAGCGCCTCCGTCCCCTCCGCACCACCAAGGCGGGCTGCAAGCCGCGCCGTCATCTCTGCAGCAACGTCGCCCTTGGCGTAGAGAACGGCGGTGGCGATCGCGACCAGAAGGAACTGAAGCATCGTCTCGCCGATCCCGGCGAGGCTCCTGAGCAGCCAGCCCGCGATGGCGGGGCCGACACGTTCGACGAGGTCGGCGGCGGCGCCAGCGTCCTCGGCCAGCGTGCGCCAGGTTTCGGAGAGCCGCTCGCCAAAGAGGGGCAGCGACGCAATCAGGCGCGGCGGCTCGCGCGGCACAGCCGCGACCAGATCAGCCGCCATGCCGCGAAGCTGCGGCAGACCGGCGGTGATCGTGTCGACCAGTGACACGGCAGGCAGCACGACCAGAGCGAGCATGGCAAGAGCAAGCAGGGTGGCGACGAGACCGCGCCGGTTGCCGAGCCGTGCGGTGAGCCATTCGAGCGGCCGCCAGAGCGTGACCACGATCACCGCGGACCAGACGAGGGCAGGGATGAAGGGAGCGATGATGACAAGGCAGGCGAGAAGGAGAAGCACCGCAAGCCCGTAGCCGAGAACCTGTTCGAACTGGGGCGCCCTACCCGGTCGCGGCACCGTCCGCTCCTCGCTCATCGGCGTTCCCTGCTGCCTCCACGACTCCGGCCAGTCGATGAGAGCCTGCGCGCGCCTCTCCTGTCCATGCTTGCGGTTGAGTGCGGCACGTGGACGCTGCAGGGTTGCACCATGGCCCTCGAGCACAGCATCAGCCTGCGGGAGGTTGTTGTCTTCCTCGCCGCTGCTGGCATCGCCGTGCCGCTCATGCAGCGGCTTCGCGTCAGCCCCGTGCTCGGCTGGCTGCTCGCTGGCCTGCTCGTCGGGCCGCATGGCGCCGCGCGAGCGGCCGACTCCTTTCCCCCTCTCGCCTTCGTCTCGATCGCGCACTGGGCCGCTATCGCCCCGCTCGCCGAGATCGGGGTTCTGTTCCTCATGTTCTCGATCGGGCTCGAGCTGTCCTTCGCCCGGCTTTGGGCCATGCGGCGGCTGGTGTTCGGCCTCGGCGCAGCGCAGGTTCTCTTCTCGGGCGCCGTGATCGCCCTCGTCGCCTGGGGTTTCGGCAACAGTCCGGGCGCGGCGATCGTGCTCGGGGCATGCCTCGCCCTCTCCTCGACCGCGATCGTGATGCAGGTGCTGATCGAGCAGCGGCGCGTCGCCACTGTCCTCGGCCGCAGCACCTTCGCCGTTCTGCTTCTG
>Ga0209691_1001016_pt1 | contig 17770 bp, 16 predicted proteins | sample YNPMSBMetaG_FD_187120 | JGI IMG/M metagenome (GOLD analysis project Ga0209691, IMG submission 187120) | Anoxygenic and chlorotrophic microbial mat microbial communities from Yellowstone National Park, USA - YNP MS-B MetaG (SPAdes) (version 2) ... | reverse complement strand
AGACCCCACATGGCCCTGGAGGGCTTGGCTCCCCTGGAGTTCCTGGCTAAACTACAGGCGGAGTTGGTTCCCCAAGAGTCTCAGATGTGTTGACCGATTACAAGGGCTTGGCTCCCCTGGAGTTCCTGGCTAAACTACAGGCGGAGTTGGTTCCCCAAGAGTCTCAGATGTGTTGACCGATTACACTTGCTTGCCCTGGGTCCCGGTTTTGCGGTAGAAGGGGTGGTCTTGGAGTGGTAGCCCTTTGGCTGGCACTGCTTTTTGTGGCCGTGCAGCGAATGCTGGAGCTGCGGCTGGCCCAGGCCAACCTGCGCTGGGCGTTATCGCAGGGGGGCCAGGAGTATGGGCGGGAGCACTACCCGCTGTTTTTCCTCTTGCACATCGGCTGGATGCTGGGCTGGCTGCTCGAGGGCCTGGCACGCCAGCAGCTCTCCCCCATCTGGTGGCTCTGGCTTGCGGTGTTCACGCTGGCCCAGGCTTTGCGCTACTGGGCCATCCACAGCCTAGGCAGGTACTGGAACACCCGCATCGTCATCGTGCCTGGTGCAAAAAGGATCAAAAGCGGCCCCTACCGCTACCTGCGCCACCCCAACTACCTAGCGGTGGCGCTGGAATTGCTCTCGCTGCCCCTCATTTTCAACGCCTGGGTTACCGCCCTGGTGGCCACCTTGCTCAACGCCCTGCTGTTGCTGGCCATCCGCATCCCCGCCGAGGAAAAAGCCCTCTTGGCCTACGATCAACCCCAAAAGGGCTAGCAATGGGGCAGATCCAGGCCTTGTGACAACGCCTGGCTTCTCACCAGGGCATAGGCATAGCCATCAGTCAGGGCTTTGAGGGAGGCTTCCAGGTTGTTCTTACTGGCCCCCACCGTGCTCCAGCGCTCCCCTGCGCGGTGCATCTCAATCATGACCCGCACCCCAGAGGCGGTGCCCGCCTCCTGGCCTGAGAGGATGCGTACCTTGTAGTCGCACAGCTCGATCTCGGCCACTTCGGGGTAGAAGGGCTCGATGGCCTTGCGGAAGGCTTTGTCCAAGGCTGAGACCGGCCCGTGTTGGCTTTCCGCAGCGGTGTGCTGCAGGGTCCCACCTACCCTAACCCGCACCGTGGCCTCGGCCCAGGTGGGGGTCTCGGGGTTGGCATCGTTAACGTGCACAAACACGGTGAAGCCTTCCACCCCAAAAGGCATCTGCCCGCCCCGCAGCCGGTGGGCCAGCAGATAGAAGCTGGCCTCGGCCCCCTCGAACGAATAGCCGGCGTGCTCGAGCTGCTTAACCTCATCCAGCAAAGCCCCGGCCATCTCCTTGGGCACCTCTACCCCTGATTCGGCCAACTTGGCCAGCAGGTTAGAGCGGCCCGCCAGGTCGGAAATCAGCACCCGGCGGCGGTTGCCCACGGCCTCGGGTGGCACGTGCTCGTAGGTGCGGGGGTCTTTGAGCACCGCCGAGACGTGGATGCCCCCTTTGTGGGCAAAGGCCGCATCGCCCACATAAGGCGCGCGCAGGTTGGGGGCCAGGTTGGCCCGCTCATCCACGTAGTGCGAGAGCTCGCGCAGCTCGGTAAGCTTCTGCCGGCTGATGCCACGCAGCTCGAGCCCGTACTTGAGGATCAGGTTGGGGATGGCGCTGGTCAGGTTCAGGTTGCCGCAGCGCTCGCCGTAGCCGTTGATGGTGCCCTGCACGTGGGTAGCCCCTGCCCGCACCGCCGCCAGGGCGTTGGCCACCGCCAGTTCGGCGTCGTTGTGGGGATGAATGCCGATGGTGAGACCCGGAAAAGCCTCGCGCACGGCCCTGGTGATCTCGAACACCTCTTCCGGCAAGCTGCCCCCGTTGGTATCGCAAAGGCACAGGGTACCAGCCCCGCCCCGCACGGCGGCCTCGAGCGTGGCTAGGGCGTAGCTCCGGTTGGCCTTATAGCCGTCGAAAAAGTGCTCGGCATCGTGGATCACCCGCCGACCCTGGGCTACCAGGTAGCGGTAGGTCTCCTCGATCATGCGGAGGTTTTCTTCTAGGGTGACCTCGAGGGCGTGGGTCACATGAAAGTCCCAGCTCTTGGCTACCACCGTGACCACCGGGGTGGCCGCTGCCAGCATGGCCTGCACCGAGGGGTCGTCCTCTGGCCGCACCCCCTTGCGCCGGGTGGAGCCAAAGGCGCAGAGCTGGCTCTTCCCCAGATCCACCCCCTTCATGCGGGCGAAAAACTCGGCATCCTTGGGGTTGCTGCCCGGCCAGCCCCCCTCGATGAGGGGGATCCCAAAGGCTGCCAGGCGCTTGGCAATGGCGATCTTGTCGTCCAAGGAGAGGTTGACAGCCTCGCCCTGGGCGCCGTCGCGGAGGGTGGTGTCGAGGATTTCGATCATGCTTACTTCCCCAGGCCCGAACGCTGTACCTCTTCCAGCGATCTGGGATGCCGCGCGGCCTGTCCGGCGGCCAGCTTGTTGGCCGCATCCAGGTAAGCCCGGGCCGAGGCCTCGATGATATCGGGCGAGACGCCATGCCCGGTAGCCATCACCTCGCCCAGCTTGAGCTTGACCGTCACCTCCCCCAGGGCTTCCGTGCTGCCCGTGATCGACTCCACCCGGTAGAGCTCGAGCTCAGGCTTGAAGCCAATCGCCTCGGAAAGAGCCTTGTACACCGCGTCCACCGGGCCATCGCCGATGGCGGTGGTGGTTACCACGCCCTTGGGGGTCTCGAGGCTCACCGTGGCGGTGGGGAGCATCCCATAGCCGGAGAAGAACTGCAGCTTCTCGAGGTTGAACAGATGGGGGGTCGAGACCGACTCGCTCTCCACCAAGGCCCGCAGCTCCTCGGTTCCGATAGGCCCCTTGCGCTCGACGATCTCGCGGAAGCGGGCGAAGACGGTACCGAGCTGGGCCTCGTCCAGCTGGTAGCCTAGGTCGGCCAGGGCCTTCCTCACCGCGGCCCGCCCAGAGTGCTTGCCCAGCACCAGCACCGCCGCCTGGCGGCCCACCAGCTCGGCGTTCATGATCTCGTAGGTCTCCTTGTTCTTGATCACCCCGTCCTGGTGGATGCCCGACTCATGGGCAAAGGCGTTGTCGCCCACGATGGCCTTGTTAGGCTGCACCACCATGCCGGTGTAGCGCTCTACCATTCGGCTCATGCGGTAGAGCTCGCGGGTGTTGATGCGGGTATAGGCCTGGTAGTGGTCGCGGCGCACATACAAGGCCATCACCACCTCTTCCAGCGCGGTGTTGCCCGCCCGCTCGCCGATGCCGTTGATGGTGCACTCGATCTGGGTGGCCCCGTTCTCCACCGCGGCCAGGCTGTTGGCGGTGGCCAGGCCTAGATCGTCATGGCAGTGGGCTGAGACATGCACCTCCCGCCCCCGCACCACCTCTTTGCAGATGCGTCCGATCAAAGCCCCGTACTCCTGCGGGGTGCCGTAGCCGGTGGTATCGGGGATGTTGATGGTGGTCGCCCCGGCGGCGATGGCGGTCTCGTAGAGCTTCATGACGAAGTCGAAGTCGGCCCGCATCACATCCTGCGCGCTAAACTCCACATCGTCGGTGAACTGCCGGGCGTAGCGCACCATGGCATCGGAGATTTCCAGAATCTCCTCTGGGGTCTTGCGAAGCATGTACTCCAGGTGCACCCTGGAGGCGCTGGTGAAGACATGAATCCGCTTCTTTTCGGCCTTTTCCAAAGCCGCCGCCGCCCGCTCGATATCGAGCTTGTGGGTGCGGGCCAGGGCGCAGATCACCGGGCCCCTAACCTCAGCAGCGATGCGCGAGACGCATTCAAACTCGCTGGCCCCGTTCACCGGAAAGCCCGCCTCAATGACATCTACGTTGAGCCGGGCCAGACCGTGGGCGATTTCCAGCTTTTGCTGCAAGGAAAGGGCTACGCCCGGGCTCTGCTCACCGTCCCGCAGGGTGGTATCAAAGATTCGAATATGCCGCATAAGACCTCCGCTATCCGCTAGGCACTTCTTCCTTGGAGAAGCGCGACTTCAGGAAGGGCATCATGGCCCTAAGCTTGGGGCCCACCTGCTCGATGGGATGGTCTTTCCAGTAGTTGCGGTTGGCATTCAAGGTAGGCTGGCCCACCAAGTTTTCCAGCATCCACTCCCTGGCAAACTCGCCCTGCTGAATCTGGCGCAGCACCTCGCGCATACGGGCCTTGGTCTCCTCACGGTTGATGATCAAGGGACCGCGGGTATAGTCGCCGTACTCGGCGGTGTTGGAGATGCTGTAGCGCATCCCGGCGAAGCCCGACTCGTAGATAAGGTCTACGATCAGCTTGACCTCGTGCAGGCACTCGAAGTAGGCCATCTCCGGGGGATAGCCAGCCTCCACCAGGGTCTCGAAGCCCGCTGCTATGAGCTGGGTCAGACCACCGCACAGCACGGCCTGCTCGCCAAACAAGTCGGTCTCGGTCTCGTCTTTGAAGGTGGTGGCAATGGTGCCGGCGCGGGTGCCGCCGTTGGCCTTAGCGTAGGCCAAGGCCGTCGGGAAGGCCGAGCCCGAGGCGTCCTGGTAGACCGCCACCAGTGAGGGTACCCCCGAGCCTTTCTCGTACTCCGAGCGCACCAGGTGGCCGGGGCCCTTGGGAGCCACCATCCAGACGTCCAGATCGCGGCGCGGCTTGATCTGGCCGAAGTGGATGTTGAAGCCGTGGGCGAAGGCCAGGGCTGCTCCTTCCTTCAGGTTGGGCTCCACCTCAGCCCTGTAGACCGCCGCCTGGGTCTCGTCGGGGAGCAGAATCATCACCACATCGCCCTTGCGCACCGCCTCCCCTACCGGCAGAACCTCGAGCCCAGCTTTACGGGCCCTCTCCTCGCTGCGGCTGCCCGGGCGCAGCCCCACCACCACCTTGATGCCGGAATCCCGCAGGTTGAGGGCGTGGGCGTGCCCCTGCGAGCCGAAGCCCAGAATGGCTACTGTCTTGTCCCTGATGAAGCCGATATCTGCATCCTGATCGTAGTAAATCTTCATTCTTCTCTCCTTGGGCGGCCCTCTCCTAGACGGCTTTTTTCTCGCGCACCTTGAGTACTTGCTCGCCACGTGACATGCCCACCGCGCCGGTGCGCATGACCTCGAGCAGCCCGTAGGGCCTGAGGGCCTCGATGAAGTTGTTGACCTTGATGGAGTCGCCGGTGAGTTCGAAGATGATGGACTTTTTGGCCACATCCACGATGCGGGCACGGAAGGCCTCCGCGATGTCTTTGACCTCGAGGCGCTCCTCCATCCCAGCGATGCTCACCTTGACCAAGGCCAGCTCACGCTCCACATGGGGCTCAGCGTGGTCGGTTACTTTGATGACCTCAATCAGCCGGTTGAGCTGCTTTTCCACCTGCTCCAACACCGCATCGTCCCCCGAGACCACCAACGAGATGCGCGAAAGACCCGGCTGGTGGGTGCGCCCTACCGCCAGCGACTCGATGTTGAAACCCCGCCGCGCAATCAGCCCCGCCACCCGTTGTAGAACGCCGGGGTTATCCTGAACCAACACAGAAACCAGGTGTCGCATAGCAATTCTCCTCGAATCAGTCGCCCGCCACCGCCTCCCGGGGGTTCTCGATGATCATGTCTTCTGCCGCACCGCCCGAGGGAATCATGGGGAAAACCCCCTCCTCGTGGTAGACCCGGGCTTCCAACAGCACCGGGCCGGGGTATGCCAACACTTCTTTGACGGTATCGTGTAGCTTGGCTTTATCGGTCAGGGTAAGGCCCTTAATGCCGTAGGCCTCAGCCAGTTTGGCAAAGTCGGGGTTGGAGTCGGCCAGATATACCTCGCTGTAGCGCCGGGCATGGAACAGGTCCTGCCACTGCCGCACCATTCCCAGGAAGCCGTTGTTTAAGATCACAATCTTGACGTTGAGGTTGAGCTTTTTGAGGGTGGCCAGCTCCTGCAAGGTCATCTGGAAGCTGCCGTCGCCGTCGAAGTCGATTACCAGCTCACCAGGCCGGGCCAGCGCCGCGCCGATGGCGAAAGGCAGCCCTACCCCCATGGTGCCCAGCCCACCGGAGTTGATCCAGGAACGCGGTGTATCGAAGCGGTAAAACTGCGCGGCGAACATCTGGTGCTGGCCCACCCCCGCGGTCACGATGGCCTGGCCCCGGGTGGCCTCCCAGAAAGCCTGAATGACCTCCTGGCTCTGTAGATAGGGCTTGGGCCGCCAGGCAAAGGGGTGCTTGGCCTTCCAGTCCTCGAGCTGCACCCACCACCTGCTCAGGTTGAGCCTCTGAGCACCCTTGACCAGCTCCGCCGCCACCCACTTGGCATCCCCCACCACCGGGATGCTGGTTCTGACCAGCTTGCCGATCTCGGCGGGGTCAATGTCCACGTGGATAATGGTGTGGGCGTTGGGGGCAAAGCGGGAGACCTTGCCGGTGACCCGGTCGTCGAAGCGCAGCCCAATAGCCAGAATGGTATCGGCGTGGTGGATGGCCCGGTTGGCCGCTACCGAGCCGTGCATCCCCGGCATCCCCAGGCACTGCGGATGGGTTCCGGGGAACACCCCCAGCCCCATCAGGGTGGGAATCACCGGCAGGCCGGTCTTCTCGGCCAGTTCCCGGATCTCCTGCGCTGCGTTCAAAGCGCCGCCTCCCACCATCAGCACGGGCCTTTCTGCCTTTCGCAGGGCCTCCAGCGCCCGCTCGATCTGGCGGGGATGGCCCTTGTAGGTGGGCTTGTAGCCCGGCAGATCGATCTCTACCTCGAAGCTGCCCGTGAACTCAGCCAGCTGCACATCCTTAGGAAAGTCGATCAGCACCGGACCTGGCCGCCCGGTGGAGGCGATGTAGAAGGCCTCTGCGATCACCCGTGGAATGTCGTTGACCTTGCGCACCTGGAAGTTGTGCTTGGTTACCGGCTGGGTAATGCCCACCACATCCGCCTCCTGAAAGGCATCGGTACCGATCAGCTGCTGGGGCACGTTGCCGGTGATGGCCACCACCGGGGTGGAGTCCATGAGGGCATCCTGCAGCCCCGTGACCAGGTTCAGCGCCCCCGGCCCCGAGGTCGCCATGCACACCCCCACCCGGCCTGAGGCCCGCGCATATGCGGTTGCGGCGTGCACGGCAGCCTGCTCGTGCCGCACCAGGATGTGCCGGATGGAGGAGTCGTAAAGGGCGTCGTAGGTGGGCATGATGGCGCCCCCTGGATGCCCGAAGATGATCTCTACACCTTGCCTTTCCAGCGCCTTTAGGATGGCTGCAGCTCCATTCATGGCTCCCTCCTCGAAAGAGATTGCCCCCCAGCGCTGCGGGGGGCTTTAGGATGCGCTTGTGGACTCCGCGCTACACCAAATCCCCCGTAGGCCTGGTAATTAGGCCTACTACGGTTAGGATTAGGCTGCGCCAAGGCATCTTATGGTAGAGTTTAGGGGGTTTGGTATACCGTGTCAAGGCTTGGCCTATAGAAGTCGTCTAGCCGAGGGCTGTAGCGCTGCCTGAGGCAACCTCATCGCCCAATGAGCCCCTTCCTTCGCGCCATCTCTTGCACCGCTACGCGCGCGTGTTCCCGCCCGTTCTCAATGAAAACGGTGCGGGTATCAGCGCCATACCCTGCACTGCCCGCCACAAAAAGTCCTTTGATGCTGGTCTCGTACACATCGGACAGCACTGGCGCATCGCCGCGGTAAGCCGCGCCAGCCGCCTTAAGAAGCCCGTCCGCGGCTTTGTAGCCGATATGAATCAACACAAAATCGCTGGGAAGATGGTGCTGGATCTGTTCTCCAGCAACCTCCTGCTGAACCACCACCGCTCGAGGGGTGATCTCCACCACCTGGGCGTTCAGCAAAAGCTGTATGGCACCCTCCCTGACTCGGTTCTCAAAATCGGGCTTGAGCCAGTACTTGACCCGCGGACGAATTTCGCTCCCGCGATGGACAAGCGTAACCCTGGCCCCGGCGCGGTAGAGCTCGAGGGCCGCCTCCACCGCGCTGTTGGAGCCCCCCACTACCGTTACCCGCTGGTTCCAGTAGGGTAGGGTCTCATCTAAACCATAGCGTACGTGGGGCAGGTGCTCTCCGGGCACACCCAGGCAGTTGGGGTTATCGTAGTAGCCTGTGGCCACCAGCACAAAACGGCTCTCCAGGTCACCCTCACCGTCACGGTCACGGTAGCTCACCCTAAAACAGGTTTGCTCGGGATGGATGCCAACCACTTCGGTATAGGTTCGTATATTCAGCGCCTCGTTTTCGGCCACCCGACGGTAGTACTGCAAAGCCTCACGCCGGGTAGGTTTGGCAAACAGCGAGGGGAAGGGATGCCCTCCTATCTCGATGTTCTTGGCCTCGCTGAAGAAGACCATCTCTTTAGGCCAGCGGTACAGGGTGTAAACGATGGTGCCCTTCTCCAAAACCACCGCGTGGAGGCCTGCACGCTTAGCCTCTACCGCGGCTGCTAACCCCACTGGCCCCGCACCCACAATCACCAGGTCCCACATATGCCAAAGAATACCTGTTACCAGCGAGTCCGATTGTTGCATGGGCTTTGCCCACCTGCGGAGCTCTCCTTAGGGCCCGCGGCCAAGAGTTATGCTGAAGTGAGGCCTTATCGCCTCGAAGCTGGCCAACCCTGCCAAACGTTACTGGTGGGTCGCTTGTCAAAGGTCTAGGCCTAGTGCGATCTGTGGGATGGTGCCAGGGCTTGTGGCACAATCAATTACATGAAAGCCTACTTGGGCATCTACACCGCGCGCCTGGAAATGCCCTGGGTAAAAAGCCTCAAGGAGAAGCGGGCACTCATTAAGCCCATCATCGAGCGCCTGCGTTCTCGCTTTCCCGTTTCAGCAGCACGGCTGGCTGGACAGGACGACCACGGTTGGGAGGTGGTGGGTTTTAGCCTGATCGGCTACGACGGGGTATGGGTAGAGACAGTGCTGCGCCAAGCCGCCGACTTCATCGCTACCCAGGCAGGGTACTCGGTGAGCGATGCCAGCTGGAGCATCGAGGAGGTAAGCCTCGAGGACCTGGTTCCCACCTGGGCTCACTAGGGTACCTCCCTCTAACCGATGGCCTCGAGCGCCAGCGCGGTTGAGCCGCCGGTTCCGTGGCAGATGGCGGCCAGACCCCGCTCTTTGCCATGGGTGTGCAGGGCATGGATCAGGGTGGTCAGGATGCGGGCACCCGAGGCTCCGATCGGATGGCCCAGCGCTATGGCCCCTCCATGCACATTGAGGCGATCCATAGGCACACCCAGTAAGCGGCTAAACAAGATATTGTTGAGGGCAAAGGCCTCGTTGTTTTCAAACAGGTGAAAGTCGCTTAGGTCAAGGCGGAGCTTTTCCAAAAGCTTCCTAACTGCCGGAACCGGCGCCTCGGGAAAACGCCAGGGCTCCCCTGCAGCCCAGCTACCACCTAAGATGCGCGCGATAGGCTTCAAGCTGTACTTTTGCACCGCCTCGGGGCTTGCCAAACACAACGCCGATGCCCCGTCGGAGATCTGTGAAGCGTTGCCTGCGGTCAGCACGCCGTCTTTCCTGAAGGCCGGGCGCAAGGCGGCCAGGGACTCGAGGGTGGTATCGGGCCGCACACCCTCGTCTTTTGCTACCCTTTCCACCCCCTGGCGGGCCTTGACCTCGAGGGGCGCAATCTCCCGAGCAAAATGGCAGGCTTCCTGGGCCTTGGCGGCCCGTTGGTGCGACTCTAAGGCCACTTGGTCTAACTCGGCCCGGGTAACGCCAAATTCAGCAGCCAGGCGTTCAGCTTGCTCGCCCATGGCCTCTCCCGAAAACGGATCGGACAGACCATCCCGCTGTAGGATGTCTTGTAACTGCTCGGGGGCGCCGGCCAGGTACCGATACCCCCAGCGGGCCCGGCTCGAGAGGTAAAACCCGGCCTGGCTCATGGATTCCATGCCACCTGCCAGCACCAGCTCGGCTTCACCGCTTTTAATGGCCAGCGCCCCGTTGGCCACGGCTTGCATACCCGAAGCGCACACCATGTCCACGGCGTAGCCGTCCACACCCTGGGGAATCCCCGCCTTGAAGGCAGCCTGCCGGGGCGTTAGCTGGCCGTGCCCGGCCCGTAGCACCTGCCCAAATACAAAGAGGTCAAGATCGGCGCCATCCAAACCTGCCTGCTCGAGGGCCGCCTTCATCACGTGGGCCCCCAGGTCAACCGGCGAGAAATCCTTCAGCACCCCACCAAAACGCCCAATCGGGGTGCGCACGGCCGAAACGACCAACACTTCACGCATAACCACCTCCTAAGAACCCAGAGCCGCGGTTGCATCCACCCCAAAGCGGCCACGCCCTTGGGGGGCGGCTTTGCGCTCAGTCCTTGTTGGGCAGACCCTTGTCCTTTACAAAAAAGATAAACATGAGCAAGAGAAGCAGAATAACCACGGCTGAAGCAATGGTGATGATCTCGTCCACAGCGTCCTAACCTCCTTACCCTAACCCAGGGCGCACCTCCCGTTGTGGAGCGGGTCGGTTCGCCAGCGTTTAGCAGAAGTTTAGCACCATCGCCCCGCCCATAGGAGGACCTTCGCTAGGGTGTGAACCTCGAGGTGCCCCTAAAAGCACCCTACACCCTAAGCCTGCTGGCTTCCTAGGGGAGGTGCCCAGCAAAAAACAGTTTATGCAGAAGGCTGTTTGGCCTTAGGCAGAGCAAACGACCACCACAGTCGGATTAAGCTATCCTGAAACCTGGGTGCTTTATGGAAGAAGTGGTGCAGGAAATCAAGGATGAACTGGGCTTTGGCATGGTACCCAACGTCTTCGCAACGGCGCAAACTCCAGACATACAGACAGCCTTGTGGAAGTCCTTTCGACACGTGGTATTGCGAGGGGTGTTACCCCGGACAGTCAAGGAGATGATGGGGGTACTGGTCTCGCGGGCCAGAGGCTCACGCTACGCTGCCGAGGTACATCTACATGCCCTGATAGTGCAGGGAACCGAGGCCCACCTCCTAGAGGCGCTGCAGAAGGGTCAGGTACCCTCAGGACTGCCGGGTAAAGTGCAGGCCTTGCTGACCTTCGCCCGCCATGCGGCCAGCACACCCAATCCAGCGCTGGTGGAGGAGCTGCGCCGGGCTGGTCTGAGTGAGGCCGAGGTGCAGGAGGCAGTAGCAGTGGTGGGGCTTTTCGCGCTGATCAATACCTGGACCGATCTGCTGGAGATACCTATTGACCCCTTGTGAACACAGAAGCCTACCTGCTGCGTCTGCTGTTGCTGCACGAGACCGTGGTGCGATACGGGGGCCTGAGCTTCAGCGAGGTGCTGAAGCGGGCCCAGGAGGGGGTAGGGTGGGTCTTTGAGGGAGCTCATCTGAAGGTGCTGCCGGCCGAAGCCGCCCAGGGTCTTCCCGGACGCGGGCGGCTCGCCGGGGGGTATGGGGCCTACTATCCTGGCCCACCCCACCCGCTTTATCTGCTCTTGGTGTACTCGAGGGTCGAGGAACCCAGCGAACTACGCCTGGTCGCGCTCTACCTCGAGCACCTGCTTTCGGCGCTCAAGGGAGCAGGCTATCGGGAGGAACTCGAGCGGCAGGCCCGCTACGACTGGCTAACCGGACTGGGCAACCGCCGGGCCTTTGAGCGCCGACTGGAAAAGGGACTCTCCCCTGGATGGGGCCTAGCTTTGCTTGATCTCGACAACCTCAAGCAAGTTAACGACAGTCAGGGTCATCTAGCAGGGGATCGGCTGCTTATCGAGATGGCCCAAGCCCTGCACGCAACAGGCCTGGAAGGCTACCGCCTGGCCGGAGACGAGTTTGCTGTATTTCTACGGCAGGAGGATCTACCCCGGCTGCAGCAGGCCCTGCAGGGCAGGGCCGTGAGCTTCGGACTGGCCTGGGCCGAGGAAGCCCAAGGTCAAGCCCTACTGGCACTAGCCGATTCACGTATGTACGAACAGAAAAGGGCCAGGAAGGGACGTTTATCAGACAGAGGAGCTTGAGAAAAATCCGGTGGTTGTTTTTCGCGCAGGCCTAGGCTAAGTGCTTAGGGATGTTTATTTTTCGCATCTGCAAAGGCCCCTGGGTGCTAGGCTTAGCCAGGGGAAAGCGCTCTTAGGCAACAACTCAACGCCAGGCGTTGCCCAAAGGCACTTCCCTAGGGTGGGGTTGTGGATCTACTAGCTTGGTATCAGTCTGTTGGGAAAGATAACACAGCGCTGACTTTAGATGGTCAGGTGGTTTCGTTTGCCGGTCTGGATGTTCTGGCCGTCATCAAGAGCCACCTGGAGTGGCGTAGGCGTCTGAAGGAGTACGTAGACGGCCGGGGGAGATTCTCGAGGTTAGCAAAGTGGTGGCCGATGATGTGTGCGTTCTCGGTAAGTGGCTCTACTATGGCCCACAACGCTTTACCCTCGGCCTGTATCCAGAGTACGCAGAGCTGATAGAAGCCCACCGCAGGTTTCACCTCTATGCGGGCCGGGTTGTCACCTGCTACCTGGCAAAAGGCCCTGCAGCGGCTAAGGAGCGGATTCAGCAGGAGTTTGATCTCTACTCCCGCGAGATCGTCCGTCTGCTGCAGGCTTTGATGGAGCGTGAACAAAGCACCGCCTAGGCAGACCTAAAGCCACCTGTGCAATGACAGTTTCGCTAGAGATGGGGTTAAAGCGGGCCCGGCGGGCCTAGGAAATAACCCTGTCCCAAAGAAAAGCCCAGTTTCTGCAAGTAGCCAAGGGCTGCTTCGTGCTCAATGCCTTCGGCAATCGGAGTCAAATTTAAGGCCTGGGCCAGGGCCAAGACCGCGGCCACTAGCCGACCCGCAGCGTTCGCAGGGTCTGGAAGGTCACCTATGGCCTTGGTGAAGGCCTGACCCAGCTTGAGTCCGTCCACAGGAAGACTGGCCAGGCGTTCCAGACTGGAGTAACCGCTGCCAAAGTCATCGAGGTAAACCCGCACGCCCAGTCTCCTCAGGGAGGCTACCGTTTGGCTGGCATCTCTTCCTCGCTCATCCGGGATAAGGGTGTTTTCCGTGACCTCTAGAACCAAGGCTTCCGGAGGGCAGTTGGTCTCTAACAAGACCTTAGCCACCAGTTCGGCATAGTTGGGCTGAAGGAGCTCTTGCGGGCTCACATTTACGTGCACCGGCAGGCCGTGACGGTTCCTGTCCATGCAGGCCCGACGCAGCACCCAGTTGCCCAGCCTGGGCATCAGGTGGTGCCGTTCTGCCAGGGGGATGAACTCGGAAGGAGGTGCTTTGGGCCAGCGCAGGAGGGCTTCCAGGGCCTCGGTTTTTCTCGTTTTGAGGTTTACGATGGGTTGGTAATGCAACGTTAGGTTGGTGGACTCCAGGTCCGATTGAAGGGCCTCCAGGAGCTCCATCTCCCGGCGCAAAGAGTCCTGAAGCTGGGTTTCATAGAAGGCAAGGCGGTTTTTCCCCTCAGCCTTAGCGCGATAAAGGGCCATGTCAGCCCGCTGTAGAAACTCCCCGGGAGACAACCCAGCTTCTCCCATGGCAATACCAATGGAGGTAGTGATACGGTACGTTCGCTCCCCTATAGGCAGAGGAAGGCGGGCCACCTCGAGCAGCCGCTCGCCCACCCGGATGACCTCTTCCACCGCCTCTATTCCAGTAAGCAACACCAGGAACTCATCACCCCCTTGTCGGGCCACAACATCCCGAGGCCGAAGGGCGGCCTGGAGCCGAGCAGCGATTCCTCGGATTACCTCGTCCCCCGCCGCGTGGCCCTCCAGGTCGTTCACCAGCTTGAAGCCATCTAGGTCCAGGTACAGCACTGCAGGATAGACTTCATGCTGTAAAGCTTGCGCCAGCTTCTCCATGAAAAATAAGCGGTTGGGCAGCCCGGTGAGGGCATCGTGGTACGCCAGGTGCTGCAACCTGCCCTCCAGCTCCATTCTCCTCAGAAGAAGACCTAGCTGGCTGGCAAAAGCCTGGGCCAGCTCGAGATCCAGGGGTGCAAAAGCGTCGCTTCGTTCGAAGTTATCGAGGTACAGAATGGCCTTGCGCTGCCCGGTCAGGTAGACCGGAACCGAAAGGATGGCCTGAATCTCCCGCACCCGCCCTGCCTGCTCCATCACCTGGCGCTGTTTGGCATCCAGGCGCCGGTTGTAGCGCTGCGGGTCTTCTTGTGTGAAAACATGGGCCTTCTTATGCCCGGTGAGGGAAATGGCATCCCCTGGCTGGAGACGGACCTGGCGGAGCGCTGCCAGGTCGTACCCCCTGGCAGCCACAAAGTGGTAGTAGCCCTCTTCCAAGATGACAACACTTCCTGCATGGGCGCTGGGTATGGTATTGAGCGCGGCATCGAGGATGAGGCTAAAAATAGAGTCGGAAAACCCCTCGGTCATGAGGGTTTCGTAGACCCGCAAGAGATTCTGGCGGAATGTGCTCCAGCGACCTCCCTTTCCTGGGCCTCGAGGCGATCGCGGATGTCCACACCCAGGGCCAGAATCTCCAGCGCTTCGCCGCCTGGACCGGGCACCGCCATAAAGGTCCATTCTGTCGGGTTTGTACCGAGGGTTGTGGCTGCAATCGGTTGTCCTGGTTTTTCTAAGGCAGCCTCAATGGGAAGAGAAGGGCCTTGGGGAAATGCCCTGCGCAAGGCAGGGTTGGCCCAGAGCAGCGCCCCTGCGACATCCAGGCGGGCCACATAGAAAGGAGATAGGCCCAAAAGACGCTCCAACCAGCGATGGCGCTCAAAGAGATCTAAGGTTCGGGCCAGCACCTCAGCTACACCTCGCAGGAAGGCGGTCTCCTCAGGGGTAAAGCTTCGCTCCTGCTGACAGTCATCCACCCCCAGGAAGCCCCAAAGGCCTTCCTCCACCCAGATGGGCACCACCAGAAGGCTCTGAATATCCTGGGCCTCTAGAAGGGGCCTTTCCGCTTCGGGAAAGGAGTGGACGGGTCCAGCAATGGCCTGGTTCTGCAGGAATGCTTCCAGCCAGCGGGTGTACCCAGTTTCCTTCATGGGCAGATTTTGCAGTGCGGGATTCTGAATCTGGGGAGCGGTATCGGAAGCCGCCCACTCGGCCACTTGCGAGGCATACCAGGTACCATCCTGTTCCTTCAGACGAAAGAGGTAGGAACGGTGGGCCTTCAAAGCCTCTGCCAGGGCCTGCAAAGTCTCGGGAAGACCGGAAAGCCCTTGTCGCAACAGGGGCAAAAAGGTTTGGGGAATGCCATCAAAGGAAGCCTGTTGCATACAGTACGTCTTTGTATGCTACCTGATCTGGCCTCCAGGATGTGCAAAAAAGGGCGTGCTACCGGAGCTCTACTGCCTTGAAGCAGAATCCCTTCTTGTGGCTACGCCCTTGGGCTTGACGATGAGCTCGAGCCCGGAGCCTTAGCCTTCCCATTGGGGCCCGGGATTGAAAGTCCTATCAGTACCGCTTATCCACCAGGGGCGGCCCTTCCAGGGCGGGGTCGGCCTGGATATCGTCGAGGCGGATGCCAGTAGCCTGTTGCAGGGCCGGGCCAAGCTGGGGCGGAACGGCCTCAGCCTTGATGCGCAGGGTTAGCTTGTCGGTTCCACCCTCCTTGGTTTCCACCACCAGCTGGGCACCACCCCTGGGATCTATACCAAAGGCCATCAGCACGGGGGCCAGTTCGGTGGGGTAGAGTTTGACCCCCTTGACCTTGACCATCGAATCGGTGCGCCCGATCACCCCTCTGGGCAGGCACAGCCTGCCCTCTGTGCGGGATACCACCGCCAGGTCGCCCGTGCGGAAGCGAACCATGGGCATCAGGGTACGCAACAAAGAGGTCACCACCAGCTCACCCTTTTCACCCTCCGGGGTGGGCTGAAGCGTCTCGGGGTCAAGCACCTCGATGATGGCCATCTCGGGAATTTCCCACATTCCGTTCTTTTCCAGGCCCTCCCCCGCCACCACGCCCAGCTCAGAGGTGCCATAGGCGTCTACAGCGATGCCCCCTATGGCCTGCTCGAGCTTCTCGCGGTAACCCGGCACCGAGGTAAAGGGTTCGCCACCCGCCATCAGCAGCTCGAAGCGGCCTCCGGTTTGGGCAACCTTCATGGCAAAGCTGGGGTTGCAGACCAGGATCTCGAAACCATACTGCTGCTGTAGCTGGACGATGCGCTCGGCCTCACCCGGGCCATGGGGCAGCACCATGGCGCCGGCCCGCTGCAGGGCCTCATGAAACAGCCAACCCCCGGCAAAAACGTGATAGCCAAAAGCTACCAGCGCTTTTTTGCCGGCCACCCCCAAGCGGCGCATCTGGGCCGCCAGGGCCTCGGCTTGATACTCCACGTCGTCGGCCGAGAGGTACTCAGGCATCCAGCCCATGGTCGGGCTGGGGGTCAGGTGCATCAGGACGGCACCTTGCGGTGGCCGGGGGTTCGCTTGGATATAGGCCAGCCACTCCTGCCGGGTGGTGAGGGGTAGGCCGGCGATGTGTTCTGGAGTTAGGCGAGAGACATCTACTGTGCTGAGCTTTGAGGCGTAGACGGGGTGTTTTTGCGCGGCGGCAATTACCGTGCGAAGGCGTTGAACGCGATCCATATGGCTCCTTTCCTTGTCTGAGCGATTATACGTCCAACCGCCGCGCTTTTGCGTCGAAGCGGATCGGCGCAGGAATCAGTCGAACAACTCGAAGAGCTTGGACAACTTGCTCTTTTTCTTGCGCCTGTAAACCTCGTCATGGTCGGTGTCGTAGGGGTTGCGCTGTTTTCGGCGGTAGCTATCGAGTTCGCCCTCGTATTCCTGCTCGTAGTCGCACCTGAGTCAGGAGCTTTTCTAGCTCACCGCCATCGAGCCAAACCCCCCGGCATTTGGGACAGATATCTATCTGCACACCGCTGCGCTGCACCTCGTTCATACCTGTCTGACGGTTCGGACAAATCAAAAGTGGCATACGTTCCTCCAATGGGTGGTTGAGGGCCCCTCACCATCCTAGGGTAGCTTTGTTTCCTCGGAAACAGGTGATCCCTGCCGCTTTAGAAGCTCCAGCGCCAGCCAGATGGCAAAGCGTTTTTCCGGGCTTTCCAGCTCGCCCAGCATGCCCCGGAGTTGCTCGAGGCGATAGTAAATGCTCTGCCTGCGCACGCCCAGCCTGCGGGCCGCTTTGGCGATGTTGAACTGCGCCATGAGCAAAGCCTCGAGGGTAGCCAGTAAGGTGCCCTTGGGGCGGCTGGGCAGACGCAGCAGCGCCCCAAGCTGGCGCTCCCAAAAACGCTGAGCCAGCCCGACCTCGATGAGGTTGTCCAAAAGCGCCTCCAGCGGGGGCTCATCCGCGCTGACGGCGGGGCGCAGGATTCGCTCATGAGCGGCCCGGGTCAGCTCGGCAAAGCGCACCTCGCTGCGAAAAACCAGGATGGGAAACTGCAGCCTCCGGGCGGCCTGGAGCATCTCGGCGGGTACTTCTTTTAGCCAATGCACCAGCTCGAGGCCCAGCCCACCCACCCCAGCCTCGGCCAGCGAGTGCACGTAGGCCGCGCGGGCTTCGGGGGTGGTGCGGGAGAGCTCGAGGCCGGTGGAAAGCAGTAGCTCACCCCCCGATAAAAGCCGGGCCACGTCCAGCACCTCGGCCACATGTACCCAGGTGATGGGGGTCTCGAGACGGGCCTGACCGGACAGTAGCTCCGCTCCGGCAAAGACGGGCAGCTCGAGGATTTCGCGCAGGGTAGGGAGGCCCATGCCTAACGGATGATAAACCCGAGGAGCGCGTCCTTTTCTGGGGTGTCGCCGAACTTCTCGGTGACGATTAAGGGCAGGGTTGGGCTAACGAGCAGGTTGTACCCGGCATCCTCGAGCTTCGCCACCACCCTGCCTGTTTGCAGGTCGTAAAGGATCAAATTCTGTCCGGCGTCGGTGACTGCGATGTACTTTCCGTCAGCGGTCACCGCAACGCGTCGCGGGCCGCGCACTCGCCCG
>Ga0209691_1001010_pt1 | contig 17836 bp, 20 predicted proteins | sample YNPMSBMetaG_FD_187120 | JGI IMG/M metagenome (GOLD analysis project Ga0209691, IMG submission 187120) | Anoxygenic and chlorotrophic microbial mat microbial communities from Yellowstone National Park, USA - YNP MS-B MetaG (SPAdes) (version 2) ... | reverse complement strand
GGATTGCTGTTGTTGTCCACAATAATATACTCAAAGTTAAAGTCTTCAATTAACTGATGTTCAACAGAACGTAGCACACGTTCAAAAATTTTTGGGTTCGGATTGTAAGTGCAAGTGATAACTGAAATCATGCTCATCAATTTAAAGATACTTTTTTATGATAGCAAAAATTTTTGGAGCTTGAACTTCAGTGAGATAGTTTTGAAGGGCTTTTTTCTTCAGAAAATCTCCCATTCTTTTTCGCATTTCAGCATTTTCCGCAAGCTCAATTATGGCAGAGGACATACGGTCAATATTTAGGTATGGAACAACAATACCGCCTTCATCGCCAACCAGCTCAATACTCCCGCCTGATTTGTCAAAACAAATGATAGGATTTCCAATTAAAGCGTTCTCAATATTGACTAAAGGAAAAGTATCTTCTCGAGAAGTCATTAAAAAAATATCTGATGCTGCAAAATAATCAAGAGAATTTTCCCTTCCGCCGATAAAACAAACCTTTTCAGAAACACCTAACTTAAGCAAATCATATTTAACAACTTCTTTCAGCCAAGGATCAGTAAATTGACCAAGCCATAAGAACTTTATGTGTTCTTTTTTTTGAATAACCTTATATGCAACCTGAACAAATAAATCTGCTCCTTTACGCAAATCAACTGTGCCAGAACCACAGACAAGTATTTCATTTTTTTTAATTCCTAATTCTTCTCTGACTTTTCTTCTTTTCTCTTCTATTTGTGTATTCGTGATATTTTGATATTCAATAAATGCATGAACAACATTAATCTCTGGCAAACTTTGACGAAATGTTGCTTCAAGAAAGAGTTTTACTGCGTTTGACGCTGCAATTATCTCTGAACAATTTGATACACTATTTTTGTAAACATCGGGATAAAGATTGTAAATAAGCTCAAGTTCATGTAAATGTAGAATTATTGGAATGTTTAGCTGAAATAAATGTTTTAGTAAATGACCGTTTCCTACAGTGTTAGAGTATATCAAAGAAAAATTCTTCTTTTTAACGTATAATGAAACATCTTTCTTTATCCTATCAAATTTATTTGAATTTAATAGGAAACGTATAATTTTTTCAGTTTTATTTTCATAATCAAGTGATAAGAGAGTAGTCTTGGCTATTTTATTAAATTCCGAAATTAACTCGCCTCGATGTCCGTAGTTATGAGATATTAGAGTTTCAAATTCAATATCAGAGTTCTTCTTGAGCCATTTAAGCAAGTTAAGAAGGACAATAGGAGCACCTGTTCGGGAAGCCTCATGCCCTATAAACAGAATTTTTCCTCTCATAGAAGTTGTTTAGGATTTATTTTTTTATTGATTCTTCGTATAAAAATGACCGTAAAGGATAAGATAAGTAAATTTAGCCATGTATCTACTCTGGTTTCATAACGTATGATTAAAGCCTTGAATTGGTCTTGCCAAGCATTGGCTCTTTCAATCACATATCGTCGCTTGTATAAGGCTTCATCAAAATATTGACAGCTTGTACTTTCTGTTTTTTTTTCATTTCTAGGATTACGCGGAATATTGGCTATGATTTCTTTTTGCTCACAAATCGCTCTAAATTCTTTACTATCAAAACCTGCATCTGCGTTGAGGAACAATCCTTTGACATCAATACCTGCCTGACTCAAAAAGGCACAAATTTCTTCAAATAAGGTCTGTAACTCAAACAAGTCATTGTGCTGACCTTCTTGCGGACTGGCACAACAGAGCATTTGCCCTTGATTATCAGCTAAATAGATAGTATTCGTAGTCTTTGCTGCTTTGCGTCCCTGATAGCCTACCGTAGCCCCTCCTCGCTTACAAGGCGTATGACTTCCGTCTAACTGCACACAAGATAAGTCTAAGTCTCGGCGGTGTTGTAGCAACAAATTTAACCATACCCGCGTCCAAGAACCATCCTTAATCCACTCCCGAAAATGATAATAAACCCCTTGCCAAGTTAGACTTTTTGAGCTAAAAAAGCACTGTACAGGTAAAAAACGCCATTATACCCCTGTTTTCAAGCGATAAAGAATTGCTGAAACAATTTCAACCATAAAGTCAGTTTCTAAACGTTTTCCACAACTTCCTACTTGTAAATGTGGTATGATATACTTAATAATTATATCTTTGCCTAAGATTTCCATAAAAAGAGTATTTTGGATTTGACACCTAAAAATACATCTTTGATTGGAAATCTTTTTAAATCCTAAACAACTTCATAATTAAAACCGATATCAATTCTTTTGAACTCTAACAAGCGAATTATTCATCTTTCTTTAAGATAACTGCAATTGAATGACCTTTGATAAAAGCAAGTTTAATACCCACCTTATTCATAAGTAGTTTAGAAAAGTGTGATAGTAACTTTATAGTCAAAGGACTCAAAAGATTATGCAAAGGAGATGCTTTGAGAAAGAGACTGTACTTCAAAATTTGAAAATATCGCTGAATCCAAGCAGGATAAACTGGTTCATAAGAAATTTTCACAACAGAATAGCCATATTGAGAAAAGACACTTAAAATACTATCTTTATCCCATAAGCTGACGTGGTGAGGCGGTAAGTTCAAAATACTTGATAAATAGTAAGCACGGTATTCGTCATCTGATAGAAAAAATTCCTTTGGGACATCAAGACCATATTTGAAAAACAAACTCTTGTTGTTTGGAACTGAAAGAATTAGATATCCGCCCTTTTTCAAGACTTTGTAGGAATGTTCAATGAATGCTCGTGTATCAGGCACATGTTCAAGGACTTCAAAAAAGCAAACAATATCAAAGTAATCATTGTAATCTTTTGAGAAATCTTGAATAAGAAGAGGGTAAACAGTAAGCCCTTCCGCGGTGCATTTTTTTACACATTTTTCATTTAACTCAAGTCCAACACACTCCTCTACATAATTTCTCGCTCTCTTTAAGAAGTAACCTTGACCGCATCCAATTTCTAACAATTTATAGTTATGCCTCAAAAATGGCATAATTTCATCATAAATCCAACGATGAGAGGAGTAATACCAATCAAATTTTTGTAAAGACTCGTAAAAACTGCTATCTCCACAGACTACAGGGTAATACTGCTTATACCCCGTTGAAGGACAAATAAGTAATTCAAGACACGTGAGATTCAAAAAGTATCTTTCGACATCTACATTAATTAAACGATAGCCGTCAATTATTTTTTTTGATTCAATACGCTTTGAAATTGACATATCAAGATTTTTATCAAACGGACTTTTCATATAGATTTTTTCTTTATTGACGTAAAACTTACAGTTTCACAAAGTCTTCCAAAGAAAGTTTATCAAGTTCATCTTCTCTGGTTTCGCAAGTGCAGTTATAGAGTTTTATGCCTTTTGTAGAAAGAAAATCTCGGTAAAATTTAAAATAAGGCTTCCTTCTACTCACATAATCTTCTTGTGTTGCAGGTTCTGAATAGATACGATTTGGGCTATAGTCGAAATAAGCGGATTTCAGGTCAGAACTGTGGTACATATCTACACCCAAAAGGGCGATTTTGTCAGCGCCAAGATAGTAGGCTAACTGAATCGCTGAAAATATGACGCTTGAGCCTGTTAAATCTATTTTTGTATCTAAGTTTTCTGAAAAAGAAAGTCTATTACAAACAACCTCTGGATATGGAATAAACTTACGTTGTTTTAGTATAATTTCTGGCCACAGAACAATACAACTTTCATAGAGATTAGGATGCAAGTAATTTAGTGTATGGAAAGATTTAAAGGTGGCTGAAAACTGTGATGTATCCACATCTGAAAATTCTTTAACTCGGTAAGTATCTTGAACCAACCAATATGAAGTTTTAGGTGAGACTGTATTTAAAAGTTTATAGCTACTATTTGTGAAGATAACTACTTGGTTGTTCAGCAAACTTAAATTTTCCTTTTTCAGCGAAGGACCAGCACCAAGGCAAAAAATTTTTTGACCTGCATGTCTATTTTTAAAATCAAGTATCTTCTTTTTATTGCGTTTCGGTAGCATTTGGAAGTAATGATACCAATGCTTAGCGACAAACTTTAATCCATCAATATAACGCATATAATTATTACGCTTATCTTTAGTAAATTTGATTGAAAGGCTGTATATTCTTTAAAATTCTCATTGCATTTTGTGCGGCTTTTTCGCGCATTTCTACAAAAGCCCGTGTGGAGTAATAGGCTGTATGTGGATTGATAATCAATCTGCCCTCAAGCCAATGTTCGCGTGCTTTCCATGCGCGAATCAGTGCGCAATCTTTGGGCGGCTCATCAGGGAGCACATCAAGAGCAACGGATGCCAGATGACCTGAACGCAGTGGCTTATAGAAAATATCTAAATCCTTGACAATTTTTCCACGCGCAGTATTTACTAATGATGCCCCAGAGCGCATATTTTCAACAAACTTTTCATCAACCATTCCTGCGGTTTCCTCATTCAAGGGAATATGCAGAGACACAATATCGCTTGCTTCAAGTAATTCATCAAGGCTTTCAACACGTTTCACGCCCAGCAATTTTTCATAACCACGCTCTTTATACTTATCATAGATTAAAACTTTAAGGCGAAGTGCTTGGGCACGTAAAGCGACACTTCCACCAATTCTTCCAGCACCAATAATTCCAAGCACTGTATCAGAGGTTCGCTTCAAGAATTTAAGAGTATTTTCTTGCCAAGTTCCGTCACTGAATTCTCTGCAAAGAAAGTCGTATCTAGTAATTCCTCTTACAATGTTAAGTATCATAGCCATAGTAGTATCAGCAACTTCTTCTGTTCCATAGTCAGGTGTGTTACAAACAATGATGTTTCGGGATTTAAGATAATTGATATCCAAGTTATCATATCCAACACCATATCGAACGACACCCCTTAAATTAGGAAATTGCATACAAAACGCTTCATTGATGCACTCGTGCCATACTAACAGAACCTCAACGCTGTCAGAAGGCTTATCTGTTAAGTAATCACCGAGAATGCTTCGCTCGATATCGGGATTTGAAATATAATCTGTAATGAAAACTTTGCTCATATTAAGCGTTAACGCACAATTTATCAAATTTTTCCTTTACGTTTGTATAACTTTGTCTTAACATATCGCAATCAACTAGGTAGACAATATAGCGAATACCCATATCTAAAAACAGTTTCAACTTTTCCAAAGATGTTGCGAGTGTGCCTGCAATTTTTCCTGCACGATTAATTTTTTGAGTAAGTGTATCAAGGTGTTTCAACACGATTGGATTATCGACATCTCCGGGTATTCCCAACGATTTGGAAAGATCATAAATACCTATGAATACAATATCCAACGAATCTACTGTGAGTATCTCATCAATTTGTTCTACGGATTTTTCACCCTCAATATTAATCGCAATTAACATATTTTCATTAGAGTGAGTCGTCAAAGTTTTTGAGTTTTCAATACTATACCCACCAGCGCGCGTGAAGGGCGAAAAACCACGATGACCAATAGGTGGATACTTTGCAAATTTGACGATGTGCTCGACGTCAGATTTGGTTTCTACATTTGGAATCTGAATACAATGCACGCCTATGTCAGCCGCTTTGAGAATATCAGACTCAATAATTCCACCGACACGCATCACAGGGGATACACCGCGAGATTCTGCCGCGATAGCCATCATTTGTGCTGTTTCAAAACTGATTGGACCATGTTCTGCATCTATAATCAAGAAATCTAAACCACAGGAACTAATAATGTCAGCTGTAATGGGACTTGGGATGATGCACCAAGTTCCTAAAATAGGCTTTTTTGACATTAGTTTTTCTTTGATATAATTTCTACCCAACATAACTCAACAGTTTTTTATTGCTATAAATAAGCTGTGCAAGTTCAAAATCAAATGGAGTATCAACGTCTACTCCCTCAGCAGGTGTAGTCAAGAACAGATAGGGTTTTTTTGAAATAACATACCTATTTTTTATCATTTCTGATTTTTTAGCAACAAATAAAGCACCAGTAACTCTATACAGCTTTTCCATGTGCTGTGAGTAATCATGCCACACTCCCCAGTGATAGTTAAATGGTCTCGAATTTTTTGTCACTAAATACTCTGTAAAAGGTGTAACAGTAATTAGTCCATCATAATCTGAACTATTTAATACTTCTTTATATTTTTCTACTGCTTCTTTATAACGCCAGAATAGTGGAGATGTTGTGTGACACCAAGCAACAGAAGTATTATCATCTTCTGGAAGTGAAGTTACTACATGATGGATAACATCGCTCCAAGGAGTGTCATTACTACAGTAATAATCGTCCCTGTCAATATGGTGAATACCATATTTTTCTGACAGATTTTTAGCTATGGGAGAGTTGCTTGAAATGTAAATTTTTTCAAAACAATTTGAATCTACTACTTGCTTTAACTTGAATTCAATCAATGAAAGACCATCTGCAAACTCTCTGAAGTTTTTATTTTCTATTCTGTCTGATTTTTGTTTGACAGGTATAACTGCGACTATTCTCATAAATGAATTGATTTAGTTAATAAGCTCTGTTACAAGTTTAACTTGGTCACACACACGTGCCGAGTATCCCCATTCGTTATCATACCATAGTACTAACTTCACAAGGTTTCCACCAATAACATCACTCCAACGGTGGTCAACTATTGCAGAAAAGGGCGATTTTTTGAAGTCCAAAGAAACAAGCGGTTCAAAGTTGTTGTGAATAATATTCCACTTTTGTTCATTTTCATATAACTCAAACGCACGAATTAGGTCTTGCTTCGTGAGTGTTTTTTTAGTGACGAGTGTAATATCCGCACTGCCGACAATAGCCGTTGGAGTTCGGTAAGAAAAAGAGCCTATCATTTGTTCGGTAACATCTTCTAACACTTTGCAAGTGGCTTGAATTGCTGAAGTAGGTTTGGGAATAATATTACCAATTGCAGAACGTCCGAGTGCGTAATGGTGATAAATTTCACCGGGGACAGACCATGAACTTGCTGGACCATCCAGCAAATTCTGATAATTTAGCCAAGGGTGAAGTGTGGTTACATAGCCTTTTTGAATTCCAAAATGCGTTTGAATAATTTTGAAAACAGGAGCGATTGCCGTAGCATCGCAAATGCTTGAGGCAATGACCATGTGATTTTCACAATCTAATTGATTTTCATTAGCACCAAGAACCATCGTGAAATCAATCCCTGTGTTCGGGGAGTGAGTAATCAATACTTTTTTTAAGGAATGCTTTTCAAGAGCTGATTTAGCGCGCCTCACATTTTCGGCAACTCCTGTGGCATCAATAACAATATCAACTTCCTGAGATTTCCAGTTGACCTCATCAATACAGCGTTGATGGAAGACTTTGATATTATGCGTTGAGTTATAGATATAACTTTTCTCATAATCAACTTTAAATGGCTCTGGGAGGCGGTCGTAGAGGGTGTCGTAGTTTAACATGTAGGCGATATTACCGATATCAGGGTTAATATCGTTGATTGCGACAATCTTAAAAGATTTTTGCTCAAGATTATTTCTGAAAATAGCTCTTCCGATGCGCCCAAACCCGTTAATCCCTACTTTTAACATATAACAGATAGATTGTTGATAATTTTTACGTCAGGTTTATCACCAAAAAAATCTTTCCATTGAGTGAACTGTGTGTAATCGGTCATGAAAATGAAATCATATTGGAATTTTTTGGCAACTTCGTAATCCAACCGACTATCGCCAATATAAAGTGTCTTTCCCGACAAATTCAAGTCTAAAAGATGTTGAAACTTCGTCTTCGGAGCACCCATAATCTTCACGAACTTATTGTCAATCCGTTTAGACTTAAAAATTAAGTTTAATTCTTCTTCATCGCCGCCTGAAAGCACATAGCACTTGAGCGTATTAACTTTATTTAAAAAATCCTCAAATCCAAGAGTGAATGGCGCATTCAATAAAGATGTTTGATTTAGGTTATTGTAGTGTGTTATAATGCTTTCAAACAATTCTGTGTTGCCGAAATATGTTTTAACTTTCTGCTCTCTTGGCAAGCCGTTATTATCTATAAAGTATTGCGTAAAATTTCGGGCTGTTTCTTCGTTGGTGAATTTTAGAACAGATTCATAAATATTTTTTTCTTTAAGAAAATTACTGTCTAATATAACACCATCGCAGTCTAAAATTAAGTTATTGTAATAATTTGTGATTTTCAAGGCTGTAATCTACTGAATTTTCGTTAGCTTTTGATGTATGCCAAGAAAGTTGCGTAACAATTTCTCCTGGTCTTTTTGCAGAGAAAGAGGCATAAGAAGGATTAAACGAACGCTCTTCAACATCAAAGCGCAAAACATTCTCAATGCGGTGTAAGTCACAGATATTTAATACACCAATGCCCAGTGCGCGAAACTGATACACGCCGGCTTTTAATGGATGAAATAACTTGACGCGTGTTTTATACTTACCTTGTTCGCGCTTTTGGAGAAGTTCAGGTGCCAAATCAGTGTCAAAAGAACGGAATAAAATAGAGCCATTGCGTTCAACATCTATGTAAATCGCGGCACCTGTTACCTCGCGGCGAATAACATACTCTACCTCTAAGAAAATGTCATCAAATACATCAAAAGTTGTGCTTTCTATTCCATCTTTGTTGACTAACCGTGCATTGAGGATTTGAGCAGTTTTTTCAGCAAAAATTGGCAAAGTAATTGAAGCATTAGAATCGCGGCTTACATCGCTATGCAAATACCAATCTACGGCATCACTTGATAAGCCTTCAAACACAAGATTTCCAGATTTAAGGACGACACCTTTATTACAGATCGTTCGGACCATTCCAAGTTGGTGGCTCACAAATAGAACGGTTCGCCCTTGGTTTTTTGCCACATCTTCCATCTTTCCCAGACATTTCTTCTGAAATTCCGCATCACCAACCGCAAGCACCTCGTCTATAATCAAAATATCTGGCTCTAAATGTGCTGCAATCGCAAACGCCAACCGCACATACATCCCAGAAGAATAGTGCTTAATCGGCGTGTCAATAAACTTCTCTACTCCAGAAAACGCCACAATCTCATCAAACTTCCGCCGAATCTCTGCCTGCTTCATCCCCAAAATCGCACCATTGATAAAAATGTTCTCCCTCCCCGTCAGCTCCCGATTCATCCCAGTCCCAACCTCCAAAATACTCGCCACCTTGCCCTTAATCGTTACCTTCCCCGTTGTCGGCTGCGTAATCCGAGAGATTATCTTCAGTAGTGTAGATTTACCTGCACCATTCTTGCCAATGATACCTACGACATCACCTTGTTTGATTTCGAGGTTAATATCGCGCAATGCCCAAAATTCTGTTTCTTGCTGTTTTCTGTTCCTTGAAAAAAGAGACTTAAAACTATTGGAGATCCGCTCATACAAAAAGCGGTTGTCTTTAGCTCCGATCACATACTTTTTAGAGAGATTTTCTATTTTTATCGCAATATCCGACATCTGTGAAGAAAGTTTTGTTCAACTGTAATCGTCAACACCGATTAATCTACTGCAAACAATGCTGAGGTACGCCGTTTAACTAACTCGAGGTCAGCATCGACCATCAGCCGTACAAGTTCCCTAAACTTCACTTTAGGTTTCCAACCTAATACTTTTTCAGCTTTTGTTGCATCGCCAATTAATAAATCCACTTCAGCAGGACGCATATATTCAGGGCTTGTCCTGACATATTCCCTCCAGTCTAACCCTACATAGCTAAATGCTTCTTCCAAAAATTCCTGCACCGTGTGAGCTTCGCCTGTTGCAATCACATAATCGTCAGGTTTAGGCTGCTGCAGCATTAACCACATTGCCTCGACATATTCTTTTGCATATCCCCAATCTCGTTTTGCATTCAGATTTCCTAACACTAATTCTTTTTGAAGTCCTTCTTTAATTTTAGCTACTCCAAGCGATATTTTACGTGTTACAAAAGATTCTCCTCGTCTCGGTGACTCATGGTTAAATAAAATTCCACTACAAGCATACATATTGTAACTTTCTCTATAATTTACGGTAATCCAGTGAGCGTATACCTTCGCCACTGCATATGGACTGCGTGGATAAAATGGAGTTGTTTCTTTCTGTGGAATTTCCTGAACCATACCAAACATTTCGCTTGAAGACGCTTGGTAAAATTTCGTCTCGATTCCTGACTGCCTAATTGCCTCCAGTAATCGCAATGCACCAATTGCTGTTACATTTCCAGTGTATTCTGGTATTTCAAAACTTACTTTTACATGACTTTGTGCTGCCAAATTATATACTTCATCAGGTTTAATCTTCAGTAGTAGATTAGTTAAGTTACCACTATCATTTAGATCTCCGTAGTGCAAAATAAAGCGGTCTTTGAATCTTTCATCAGTATGCAGGTGGTCAATTCTGCTGCGCTGAGTTAAGCTCGTTCGTCGGACGATACCATGAACTTCGTAACCTTTATCGAGCAAAAACTCTGCTAAGTAAGAACCGTCCTGTCCGGCTACTCCAGTAATGAGTGCTTTTTTCATTTTACTTGAGCATTAATTGAGCTAATTCTCTAAAACTTACTTTTGGTCTCCAACCCAAGCTGAACATAGTTTCAGGATTTGAAACCAATCTTTTATATTCTGGCTTAAATTCTTTCTTTTCTACCACATATTCTTTCCAATCTTTTCCAATCTCTTCAAAGCATACTTTCACCCATTCCCCAATTGTATGTACTTCTCCACTGCCGATTACCGCCTCAAATATACTATCTTGATGCACTAATTTCATAATTCCTTCAGCTATGTCACCAGCAAATGTCCACTCTTTTTCTACAGACAAATCTCCAATTTCAACTTTCTCATTACTTCCGCTTTGAATTCTTCTTACTGCTTCTACTACTTTTTTGCTAACATGCCGAGATGTTCTCAAAGGGCTTTCATGATGAAATAAATATCCAACATATACTTTCAAGCCTAACTTACGGTAGTATCGTGCGGCATAAACTGAATGAATCCTTGACACTGCATATGCGCTACTGGCTTCAAATTCGTCTTTTTCCGAGATCGGGCATCCTTTGTTTTTAAATTGAACTCCGCTCCCTGCAATAAACACTTTCGTATGTGGTGATACTTTGCAGACTGACTCTAAAATATTCAGTGTTCCTGTAGATATAGTCTGATGATTTTCAAACAGAGCCTCATGATTCGTCGTAGAATTTGCAGCTAAGTGGAAAATGATACCTGGTTTATATTTCTTCACCAATTTCAAAACTGCCTCTAAGTCTGATACGTCCCCTATTTCTTCTACATATTCCCTGTTTGAGCGAGACACCCGGATTGGAATAATACCCCTCTCTCGACATAACTCGGATATATAATAGCCGTCTTGACCACTACCTCCAAAAATTAAATAAATCATCTTTCTCCATTGCCAACTTTTTGAAATGCAAACCAAAGAAAGGTATAATTTTGATTCAAGAACTCAACTGGCTTTTCTTTTACACTGAAGTCCTTATCTCCAACTATCTGAAAACTATATTTTTTCGCCATTTCAATAAATTCTTTAATTTCCTTTTCTGAGAAAATCATCCAGTCCATACCATAGATTTTTTGATTTTTCACATCAATTTTTTCTGACCAGTAGTCAGTAGAGCCTATAAAATGTCCTCCTTTTTTTACAATACGCGACATCTCTTTTAGCAGCAAATCAGGGTTAAATCCATGCTCTATTACACTTATTGCTGTCACCACATCAAATGAGTTATCTGGAAACGGGGTATGCATAAAATCTCCGACCACATATTTTATTTTATCAGCGAACGGCATCAACATGACATCTGGATTAAGGTCTATGCCCGTTAAATTCTTAAATCCTACTTTGTAAAGAGAGCATATTATTTCAGAACTAAACGCTCCAATATCTAAAATTGCTGCATACTTTGAGTATTTCTGCTCAATAAACTTAACTGTTAGCAGCACGTCCCAACTCTTTATTTCATTTCCAACAACGATTTCTCTTTTTTCAATTCCAAGTCTTCTTCCAAGTTTCTCAGCCATCCTTCTGAGAACCCCCTTTCTTTCTGATAAGTATGATATCTTGCGATAATCCAACTCAGCTCGCGAGCGATAAATTTCTTCTTTTGATTTTAAGACTTGCACTGGCATAGTTTTTACAGGTTAAATTCTTACTGTTTTTTTCTCTAATACTTCTTCTAGAATCTGCTCAAAACGGCTCAAGAAAGCATCTTCACTCCAAATTTCATAAAATTTCTCCAACGGCTTTATCCCGTTTTTAATTACTTCTTGCAGTGTTGTTTCCTCAAGACAAATACTGGGCTCTGTATCGTAGATATGCCGAAACATCGCACTTTTTGTTATACATATTGGTCTTCTTACTGCAAGCGCATAATCTATTACACTAGACACTCCTCTATAGCCTAAGTCGTCATATAAAAATGCATTTAGCGTGTTAGCCGACAAAAATTCTAGAATACCTTCATGAGTAAGAAATTCAGTTGAAATCTCTAACCTTATGTTCTTCTTTTTTACAATTGCACTTAGCTCTTTTGCATAATTTATAGCGTATGTACTTTTACCTCTTCCTCCATAGTCATTTGCTGGCATATTTATTCTAATTACTGCTGCATCAAATTCCTCCTGAACTACTCGTATCAATTTCTCAAAACCTTTATGCCTTCCTGCTAAACCGAAACTTCCAATCACAACTTCAGAACTCAAGTTCTTGTTCGTGTCATAGCTGGGAATGAGTCTCGGAAGACCTATCAATGAATAAGGATTTTCTTTTCTCATTGTAGGGTCTGCAATTAAATGCGCATCGAAAATATCCATGATTTTGATCACATTTGAGATAAATGCCGGTTCATGATGAAGCGCTATCAGTATAGCATCTCTAAACCTTCTAAGGCCACTAAGCATTTGAGCAAACTCTTCAAGAGTAACTATATTTACAATAATAATATCTGGCTTTAATAAAAGCACCTGCCGTTCAATCTCGTTAAAAAAATCACACTCTGCGTACATGAAGTTAAATTTCTTGGACTTCATCAGAATCTCAGCAACATTTACCCCATACTGATGAATACCACAGCGCAGTATTGAATTATTTATAAATAAAACGTTCTTTCCTTCCGTTCTTTGTACTGCCTTAAGTGATGTTAACGCAAGTAACTCTCTTTCTCTCCTGAATACTTCAGAATTTTTGAGTTCAGCAGGATAATTAGACTTTATAGAATTTATGTTCCTCTTGAATATCCAATCTCTCACCACAGGTAGCTTTCTCAGTCTCGCCCTCACCCATATAGTGTTGCGGATTTTGTCCAGCATCGTATCACTTTTTTTACCTTTATCACTCATATGTTACTGTTTTTTTACTATTTCTTTACAACATAAACTTCTGGCAGAGGGAAAATAAACCCTGTGCCTTTCTCTACCATTTCCTTTTCTCGTGCCAAGAACTCCTCCTTGAAGTGCCATGGTAGCACCAAGTAGTAGTCTGGGTTCATTGCGCGCGATTCTTCTTCACTAATGATTGGTATATCTGTACCTAATGTTTTAGCGCCATATTTGTCTGGATTCCGCTCTGCAGCATAATCAATTATGCGATGGTCTATATTGCACCACTGTAAAATTGTGTTACCTTTCGTAGATGCTCCGTAAATGTGGATTCGTTTTCCCTCTTCCTTCAACCTTTTTAGAAGATCGTATAGCTTTTCTTTATGAAGATTAATTCGCTCTTGAAATCGTGTATATGGCTTATCTGTATCTAATTCTAAATCGAATTCCTTTTGTCTTGTCTCATGTATCAAACTTTGATACTCAGGTCTGTCATATAAGTCATTTTCTATATGCGTTGCAATACAGCGTATACTCCCGCCGTTAATGTCATTAAAACTAATTTTTACAATCTTTAGACCCGCTTGCTTCATAATATACTCAAGGACAGCCAAGCTGTAATATTCTAAGTGCTCATGACAAATCGTATCATATGAATTCATTTCTAACATCTTTGGCATATATGACATTTCAAATATCCAGATGCCATCCCATGCCAGATACTGCTTCACACTTCTGGCAAACCCAACTGGGTCTTCTAAGTCATAAAACATTGCAATGGAAGTGACAATATCTATTTTCTTTTCTCCAATTAGGCGTTCTAACTTGTTAGAAGGGAAAATATCTTGCACCACATTTGCTTGCTTCACTTCTTTTGCCACATCGGAGGGGTCAATGCCAAATTTCTCGTAGCTGGTCGGATAGTAATTAAGTAAAGTTCCATCATTACACCCAATATCTAACACTGCCGCAACCTCTTTCCGACCAGTTATATCTAAAGCTTCTTCTACAATGCCTCTCAAATGATTTCTCATCGTGTTATTTGTTCCCGAACGATACCAATATGCTGAATATAGTATTTCTGGTGGAACCGAGTGAGCCATTTGCAACAGCCCACACGCTTTTTCATCTCTCGTTACATCACACCTTACTAATGTGCAGGGAATTTTACGCAATGGTGGAATTTCTTTACCCGGTTTTACAAAAGAACCTTGTAAGTACTGCTCTCCCAAATCAATTACTTTGGTAAGAGCAGTGTTGCCGCAAACTCTACAAGTTTTGCGATATATAAGATGCATATTTAATTTTTTGTAATTTCTCCTGAAAGATAAATCAACTCATCTATTTTTTATTTCAGTTTTATTTCAGATGCTTTTCACATTAAGAAGTGTTTTCTGAAATTGCTTATCTATTTCATGAATGCATTTATTTCTCTCCAAGTTTAGAGCCGCTAAGTTTTTTACAACGATATTCTTTTCTTCGCTTGGCACTTTCTCGAATTCATACACTTTCTCTTGCTCATGCCAAAGAAGACAATTTGCCTCAGCTAATCGTGCAAATACCTCTCCAATACTTCCTCTCACTTCTGGAACATTATTACCCTCTTTCTTGTAGACTTTGTTCGGCGCAAATACAAGCTTCTCAATCGCAATCTGTCCAGACAATGCAGCTTTTATGTAATCATCAATTTCATCTTGCAGCTGTCTTTCTTGAAGACTTAGACTTGCAAGTTGCTCTGGATCATTAGAAGATACTGCTTTAGCTTTACTATAGTTAATTTATCACACAGAGAACCTAACGTTTCTGCCATACATTTTTATGATTTTTTAGGTATTATTAAATAATTCTGACCATCTATCACTCTCTCAAATCTATATCCAATACTAAGCACAAAATCTATATACTCCTGAAAATTTATACCCAATTCGTCCTGAAAAAGATGTTCAAATTCAAAAATAATAGGCATTCTATTCCTCTTAATTGTTTCTACAGCACCCTTCATTGCTAATAAGTCATATCCCTGAATATCAATCTTCATAAAACTAACCTTCTCGGGAATATTCAAACTGTCAATCTTCAAACTTTTGACAGGACAGCCTGATGGATTATTAGGCTTCAGCCCATATGAGCCATAAGTCTGAAACCTCTGAAAGTCAATTTCAGGATAAAAATGCACTTCATTATCCTTGTCGGCTACTGCTCCGAAAATAGCCCTCACATTTTTGCAATTATTTAACTCCACATTTTTTTGCAATATACTAAAAACAAACTCACCTGCTTCAAACGCATAGACTTTCCCTGTTCCATTAAGCATCTTCGAGAATAGTATAGTCATCTGTCCAAAATTAGCTCCCACATCAAGGACAGCAGTATTTGGCTTGATGAACTGTTTGGCACATTTAACAATATTCTCATCATATATCTCTCCTCTAATTATTGTATTCGCAATTATATCGCCTTCCGCATCTAACGGCAGATAGTAATTTCCTGTTTTAGTCTCAAAGAGACCAACGGTTTTTCCGTTAAGCTCTATTTTTTCGACAAGTTTCTTCTTTGCATTAAGCTTCAACTTTTCAACTTTTTTTTTAAGCCTATTAAATATCATTTTCAGTCTTCATGCATTTATTTTAGAACTACCTGGGACATTTCAGATATTCCTCTTATACTCCAATTTAGAGACGGTCTGACTACACCAGGCATATGACCACTAAAGTTATTTCTTGTTATCAATAGAGTCTTGTCTAAATCTTCCCTTACATTAAACATCAGCACGTTTTCTAAATAAAAGTGTACTTTAACGCCTTTACCACATGTTGCCATTGCTAAAGATACATAGTAAGTTTCAGCATTCAGAAGGTTAGCAGGTATAACACACTCTGCAATATACTCTCCTTGGGAAGTGTTGTCTGTCGGTTTCACAGGAGCCATCGATACGAAAGCCACTTGTCCCATCACAGTTTGAAAATTTAGCTGTGGATAAGTAAACAGATTTTCGTCAATCTCTCTATTTTTTCTTATTCTGTATCGTAATCCTATGGTAATGGGCTCATCTATTTCTACTTCCGTTACAATTTCTCCCTTGTGATTTTTTACATATGCGTCCAGTAATGTAACCGTATCATCCCCTATGTTCCTCATCTCATTTGTTATTCCCATACTACTCGCCATCTTATAGTATTCAAGTATAACATCAGATGGTTCACCAGATGCAACCAAGCGACCTGCATGAAGCATAAATACCGTCTTGCAAAGCGAAGCAATCATCGGCATACTATGACTGACAAACAGTACAGTTCGCCCTTGCTTCTTCGCCACATCGTCCATCTTTCCCAAACACTTCTTTTGAAATTCTGCATCACCAACCGCAAGCACCTCATCAATAATCAAAATATCTGGCTCTAAATGTGCTGCAATCGCAAACGCCAAACGCACATACATCCCCGAAGAATAGTGCTTAATCGGCGTGTCAATAAACTTCTCTACCCCAGAAAACGCCACAATCTCATCAAACTTTTTGCGAATCTCCGCTTGCTTCATGCCTAAAATCGCGCCGTTGATAAAAATGTTTTCTCTGCCCGTCAGCTCACGATTCATACCAGTCCCAACCTCCAAAATACTCGCTACTTTCCCCTTAATCGTAATCCTCCCCGTCGTCGGCTGTGTAATGCGAGAAATTATTTTGAGCAGAGTGGATTTGCCTGCTCCATTCTTCCCAATTATCCCAACTACATCTCCTTGCTTAATCTCAAGGTTAATATCACGCAGTGCCCAAAATTCTGTCTCCTTCTTTTTTCCATTTCTTGAAAAGAGTGACTTAAAGCCGTTGGTAATCCGCTCATACAAAAAGCGGTCATCTTTGGCTCCAATCACATACTTTTTAGAGAGATTTTCTACCTTTACCGCAATATCCGACATCCGTAAAAAGTCTTATTTTTTATTGACAATTTTTTTCTTTTTTAAGATACCGTAGTTTAACTCAAACTCGTAGGTTTTCATCAAACGCAAGCCTGGATATTTTTCTTGCGTGTATTTTTCAACTTCAGGTGAGAACACATAGCCAATCAAAATAGTGTGTATTGTAGATTTTAATTGACCTTTTAATCGTTCTACCATCTCTATAAATCTATCTGCATCTTTCTTGCTAGGTTGAGCTTTGCACTCCGCAACAATAATGTGCTTCTTTCCACCTTTTATGCCTTCAGCAAAAATATTAATCTCATCATATCGTCCATCGGAATAGGTGTAATTCCGTCTATCCACACGTTCCAATTGAATTGCATAATCTTTTTTGGCTAAATCAAAGAAGTAAGGCATGACTTTATCCTCAATGCCGTAGCCAACTGCCATAGCAAGTCCGCCTAATTGTTGCCGAATATCTTTGATTTCTTCACCGAATTGAAGGCGTATATCCTTAATTTCTGCACTGAATTGAAGACGCATTTCAACTAGCTCTTGTATCAGTTTTTGCACTGTTTCGTTCAGTGCATTGAATCGCTCATCGGCTTTGCGCTGTACTTCTGTAATATCATTAAACCGTTTCTCT
>Ga0209691_1000996_pt1 | contig 17998 bp, 11 predicted proteins | sample YNPMSBMetaG_FD_187120 | JGI IMG/M metagenome (GOLD analysis project Ga0209691, IMG submission 187120) | Anoxygenic and chlorotrophic microbial mat microbial communities from Yellowstone National Park, USA - YNP MS-B MetaG (SPAdes) (version 2) ... | reverse complement strand
TTTGCGCGCCCAATGCCACTGTTCTGTTTTCCGTTCCGATTGAAGTTGGCACATCGCTCCTGATGAAAATCACAGGGCGATATATCACGGGCTTACGCGATAAAACCTATCGCTTTTACAACAGTGAAGAGCCATACTCGTTCAGAGAAGTCGTGGAGGCGGGCATTTTTTGGAACACGAAAAACTTGAAGTGCAGTCATAACATCGCCGATGTTCATCATCGCGGACACAAGGGGTTTGATTACCGTAAACTTCGCACACTCGTTCAAACATATTTCGATATTCTCGCCACCGATTTCAGTCCGTTTCCTTTAACAAGGCAATTTCTCAACTCGACGATTTATTGGCGATGCAAGCCAAAGCCGATGGACTGACTTACCCCAACTTCACACGCGGGTCTAAAAGGGCATATATCACATCAACAGCGATGTTGATGAAAATGAACACCACTGCCGTAAACAGCACCACGCCTTGAATCATCGGGAAGTCTAATTTTTGAATTGCATCAATTGCAAGCAAGCCAATGCCAGGCCAGTTGAAGATGAACTCAATAAAAAAAGTGCCTGCAAGTAATCCTGCAAGCCATGCACTAATGCTGGTTACGACAGGGTTGAGCGCGTTGCGTAAGGCGTGTCGCACAATCACAATCCACTCCGAAAGTCCTTTTGCTTTTGCAGTGCGAATGTAATCTTGTGAAAGCACATCAAGCATTGCCGAGCGTGTCAGGCGGGCGTTGATGGAAAGCGGACGAAGGGCAAGCGTGAACATCGGTAAAATCAAGTGTTCCCAACCTTCCGAGATGTAGCCTGAAATCGGAAACCAATCCAATACGAATCCAAAAATCCATGCTACTAACAGCCCTGCAAAAAATCCGGGCGCGGAAATGCCAAGCAATGCAAGAATCATCACGGCATTGTCGAGCAACGTGTTGCGATACACCGCCGAGATAACGCCAATCGCAATGCCCAATATCGCCGAGAGCGAGAGCGCAGAAACAGCCAGCAAGGCAGTTGCAGGAAATCGCTCTAAAATCGTTTCCAATACATCACGGTTTGTGGCGAATGACCGTCCGAGATTGCCTTGCACGGCTTTGGTAAGAAAGGCGAGATACTGTTCGTAAATCGGCTTATCTAATCCTAATTCGGCGCGTATGGCTTCAACCGATTGCACATCGGCGCGTTGCCCAAGCATCAAGCGTGCAGGGTCGCCAGGCAAGATATACATCAAAAAAAAGGTAACGGTCATGACACCGAAAACGATGAGCAAAGAATACGATAAGCGTCGCAAAAGATAATTGACCATTTGAATAGCATTGACAGTTGAGACAAAAAAGGCGACCCCGAAGAATCGCCCTTTTGAAAAATCAACCTTGATTTAGTTGTGCGACATGACTTTCTTAAACTCCTCGATGAGTTGCGGCAAGACTTCTTCGGCTGTGCCAACGATGCCGTAATCAGCGACTTGAAAAATCGGCGCGTCTTTGTCTTTGTTAATCGCCACAATCACTTTTGAAGACGACATGCCCGCCAGATGTTGCACTGCGCCTGAAATGCCGCATGCGATATAGAGTTTCGGCGAGACGACCTTTCCCGTTTGTCCCACTTGCTCCGAGTGCGGTCGCCAATGCGCATCAACGACGGCACGGCTTGCGCCGACGGCTCCGCCAAGCGTTTGTGCGAGGCGTTCAAGGTTTTCCCAATTTTGTTTGCCTTCGCCGTTGGGGTCGCGCAGTCCGCGTCCGCCACTTACGACAATGTCGGCTTCTGCCACATCTAACTTGCCTGCTGACGCGACAATCTCTTTGACTACATCGCGCAAATCGGCTGTTTCAGGATTGTAGTTTGAAACCACAACTTCCGCTGTGCCTGCGTGTGAATCCTTGACAGGAAACGAGTTCGGGCGAATCGAGAAAATTTTAATCTCGCTTTCAAGTGCAACACTTGCAATGGCTTTACCCGAATAGGCATAGCGTTTGGCGATGAGGTTTCCGTTTTCTTCTTTGATGTCAATCGCATCAGAAACGACACCTGCACCAAGCCGTGCGCCAAGTCGTGGGGCAAGGTCTTTGCCCATTGCGGTTGAAGCAAGAAGCACCACTGTTGCCGATTCTTCTTTTGTGACTTTGACAACCAACTTTGCAAACGCCGTCGGCGCATAGCGCGCAAGCGATTCATTTTCAAACACGCATACTTTCGTTGCGCCATACTTTCCTAATCCGTCAGCAAGGGCTTTGATATTACTTCCAATCAGCACGGCAACAACCTTGCCGCCTTGCGCTAATTCCGCACCTTTGGACAGCGATTCAAGCGAAGCACGCTTGATTTGTCCATTGCGCTGTTCGATAAAAACTAATACACTTGGCATTGCTTAATTTCTTTTGAGTTTAATTGTTGGAGTTTCTCTTAAATCACTTTTGCTTCTGTGTGAAGCAACTTTACCAGTTCCGAAGCGGAAGCCACGATTTTCCCTGGTTGCTTTTGTGGTGGCTTATCTAAATTAAGCAAGATAGATTTCGAAGCGGAAGCGAGTGCGATTTCTTTGGTTTCAATCGGTTTCGTTTTTGCCGCCATGATGCCTTTCATGTTTGGAACGCGCGGTAAGTTCAAGCCTTTTTGCGCCGTCAGCACAAAGGGGAACGCTACTTCGACGATTTCTTTTCCGCCTTCAATCTCGCGCTCCATTTTCGCCGTTTTGCCATCGGTCTCTAATCCAACAACGACGCTCACGCATGGGACATCAAAAATTTCGGCAAGCATCGCTCCGACTTGCGCATCATTAAAATCGGTTGATTCTTTGCCGAGAAAAATTGCGTCAGGCATTCCACCGAAGTGCGATTTAATGGCTTCTGAAAGCACAAACGCAACATCAGAGGCATCTTTGATGGGCGATTTAATTAGCACGGCTTTGTCTGCGCCCATTGCTAACGCTTTGCGAATGTTCTGTTGAAATGAATCATCACCAACGCTGAACACAGTCACCACACCGCCGAATTTTTCTTTGAGCTTCAAGGCTTCTTCGAGGGCGAACTCATCGTAGGGATTGATGACGTAGGTAACGCCTGCTTGGTCAATGCCTTTGCCATCAGGTGCAATTTTAATTCTCGCCGATGTATCAGGCACTTGATTGAGGCACACTGCAAGGTTCATTGTCTTAATTGGTTTGTTGTATTAAAGTATGTGTTTAAGAAGGCGCAAAATAGCAAGTTTCGATGTAAGGCAATAGAACACAGAGCGCACGAATTGCTTTGGGAAGTTTGAAAAGATGTGCCGTTGATTATCCGTTAAATCTGTTTCATCTTTGTTCTCTCTTCTTTGGAACACGGATTGAACAGATTAGACGGGTCTTGCACGGATTGTTTTGGGAGTTGAAAGTTATTTCCGTGTCTATCTGCTCAATCCGTCTCATCAGTGTTCTCTCTTCCACAATGCGCACGAAGAGAAGAGAAACGGAAAAATCCTTATCTTCTCCTTATCAAAAGTGAACCGTTCTTTCATAACATTTTAGAAGAAACATTTCAGAAGTAAAAAGGAGAAGACTATGAAGAAGAAAATTGTTGCTGTTCTCAGCATGGAGAACTACAATCGCCGCGTTTGGACGGAAGTCAAATCACATCTTGCGGCTCACGCTGAACTTCACAATTTTTCCGACAAAGACCTTGAATCGCAAAATCCTGCCCTTGCCGACGCGCTCAAAGAAGCCGACTGCGTCTTCGCCTCCATGATTCAATTCAAACATCAAGCCGAGTGGCTTAAAGCGCAAGTCGAGCAATCGCCTGCAAAAACGGTGTTCGTCTTTGAATCCATGCCCGAAGCGATGGAACTGACCAAAGTTGGCAACTATGTCATGAAAGGCAAAGGTGCTGGCATGCCTGAAGGCGTTAAGAAAATCGCTAAACTCCTTGTGCGCGGACGCGATGAAGATGCACTCTACGGCTATGTCAAACTCCTGAAACTCATGCGCACGATGCTCCCGCTCATTCCAAACAAAGCCAAAGATTTCAAAAACTGGATGAGCATCTATGCCTATTGGTCGCACCCGATTGTGGAAAATATCGTCTCAATGTTCAAACTTATCTTGCGCGAATACTTCGATGAAACACTCGATGTGCCACCACCGATTGACATTCCAACGATGGGGCTTTATCACCCCGATGCCATCAAAGACCACAAGGAATACTTCAAAGATGTGAGCCACTTCCGCAGTTGGCAAGAGAAACACTTGCATAAACTCGGCATTGATGAAAAGCACGCGCCGCGTGTTGCACTGCTTTTCATTCGCAAACACTTGCTTCAAGAACGCACCTACATTGACGACACGATTCGCGCCTTTGAAGCCAAAGGCTTTTTCACCTTGCCTATTTTTGTGATGGGCGTTGAAGCCCATGTCGCAGTGCGCGAGTGGCTGATGAAAGAACACATCGATTTTTTGGTCAATATGATTGGCTTCGGATTGGTCGGCGGACCTGCCGGCTCAACCAAGCCCGACACTCACGCCAAAGTCTCCGAAGAATTGCTTACAAAATTAGATGTGCCTTACGTGGTTTCGCACCCGCTCTTTATGCAAGATTACAACCAGTGGGGCAAAGCTGGCGTTTTGCCGATGCAATCCACTATCACTTACTCGATTCCTGAAATGGACGGTGCAGTTGCACCTGTGGTGCTTGGTGCAATTACCAACGGCAAACTTACCACCGTTCCTGACCGATTGGAGCGATTAACCACGCTCGCTAAAAAATGGGTTGGCTTACGGCGCAAGAAAAATTCCGAAAAGAAACTTGCCTTTGTGGTCTATGACTATCCGCCCGGCTTGGGCAAGAAAGCCACTGCCGCATTGCTTGATGTGCCGAAAAGTCTTTTCGCCATCTTGAAGCGATTGGAAAAAGAAGGCTACAATGTTGGCTCGCTCCCTGAAACGCCCGAAGCCCTTTTGCAAGCGATTGATGTCGCCACTGACCATCAAAAGATGTTTAATTCCAAAGACGCGCTCACGGTTACCAAAGCCGAGTTTGAGCGTCTTGCCTCTGAACGTGAGCAAATGAAAATTGAAAAGCGTTGGGGCAACTTCGCCGGTGAAATTGTGCCGATGCCTGATGGTTCGGTCTTCATTGGCGGGATTCGCTTCGGCAACATTTTCATTGGCGTTCAGCCGCGTATTGGCGTGCAAGGCGACCCGATGCGTTTGCTCTTCGACAAACAAAACACGCCACACCACCAATACCTTGCCTTCTATCGTTGGATTAGCCGCACCTTCAACGCTGATGCGCTGATTCACGTCGGTATGCACGGCTCGGTCGAGTGGATGCCTGGCTTGCAACTTGGCATGAACCGCAAATGCTGGTCAGACGCGCTTCTGGGGGAAGTGCCTCACTTCTATATTTATCCTGTCAATAATCCGAGTGAATCTTCAATCGCAAAACGACGCGGCTACGCCGTGATGATTTCTCATTCCATTCCGCCACTGTCGCGCTCTGGGCTTTACAAAGAATTGCGCGCCTTGCGCGATATGATGAACGATTACCGCGAGCGCAATCTCAACGGCGACACCAACACCGAAGAAGCGATTATGCAAAAAGTCGAAGTGCTTGCGCTCAACGACGATGTGCCGCGTAAAGAAGGCGAAGCGTTCAGCGACTACGTCAGCCGACTGTATGTCTATCTCAACGAACTTGAAACCCGCTTAATTACTAACTCTCTGCACATTTTCGGACAAGCGTCACCGATTGAAACGCAACTCATCACTGTTACCGAAAGCCTCAAAGCACAAGGCTTGGAAACCGCTTTGCCGAGTTTGTTTCTCAAAGCATTTGACCATAGCGGCAGTTTCAAGCACTATGCACATTTAGCAAGCGTGGCACGCAAAGGCGATACGCACGCAATGTCACTTCGCGAAAAAATTGATGATGCTTGCAAAGCCTTTGTCGAGCATGCAATTTTCGGCAAAGAAAATCCTGTGCAAGTGTGGCGCAGTTTGATTCACGCGCACGAGATTGACCACGAAACAGCCAACGCATTAGAAAAAATCATGCACGATGGCAAATCGATGGTGCGTGCTTTGGCGGACAACACGCACGAACTTGATGCCGTCGTTAAAGTCTTGAACGGCAGATTCTTACCGACAGGCGCAGGCGGCGACTTAATCCGCGACGGTCTGCACGTGCTTCCCACTGGCAGAAACATTCATGCGATTGACCCTTGGCGAATTCCATCAGAACTTGCCTTCACACGCGGCACGCAAATCGCCGATGCGATTGTCGCTCGACACTTGGAAGAACATGGCGAGTATCCTGAAACTATTGCCGAAGTCTTGTGGGGCTTGGATACGATTAAAACCAAAGGCGAAGCCGTCGCAACGGTGATTCGCTTAATCGGTGCGCGTCCCGCGTATGATGGTCAAAACAAAATTTCGCACTATGAACTGATTCCGCTTGAAGAGTTGAAGCGTCCACGCATTGATGTCTTGATGCAACTCTCGCCTGTCTTCCGTGATGCGTTTGGCTTGCTGATGAATCACTTGGATAATCTCGTGAAAGCCGCCGCCAAAGCCGATGAACCTGAATCCATGAACTTCATCAAAAAGCACGTGAATGAAGCCATGCAAAAAGGCTCATCGTTTGAAAGCGCAACCTCGCGGCTCTTTACGCAATCGCCCGGTGCATACGGCACATACATTGATGATATGATTGAAGACTCTGCGTGGGAAAGTGATGATGAGTTGGATTCTCAATTTGTCAGACGTAATGCGTTTGCTTACGGCGGCTCACGAAACGGGCAGAAAGAAACCGAAGTCTTGCAAAACTTGCTTGGCACGGTCTCGCGTGTGGTGCATCAAGTCGACTCGGTCGAGTTCGGCATTTCCGATATTGACCACTATTTCTCGACTTCGGGCGCGCTCAAACTTTGTGCGGAAAAACGCAATCCCAAACTCAAAGACGTCAAACTTAACTATGTTGAATCCTTCACTGCCGATACCAAAATTGACGATGTCGGCAAAGCGTTAAAGATTGAATACCGCACAAAACTTTTGAACCCGAAGTGGTATGAAGGCATGCTTGCACATGGACACAGCGGCGCAACCGAAATCTCAAATCGAATGACCTATATGCTTGGCTGGGACGCCACAACAAAAAGCGTTGACGATTGGATTTACCAAAAAGCCGCTGAAACTTACGCGCTCGATGAAAAGATGCGTGAGCGACTTGCTAAACTTAATCCGCAAGCCATGAAAAACATTGTCGGTCGATTGCTCGAAGCCAGCGGTCGCGGACTGTGGAAAGCCGATGCCGAAACACTTAATCAACTGCGCGAGATTTATGCGGATTTGGAAGACCGCCTCGAAGGCGTAGTAAATTAGGCGTTAGACTTACTACATCACAAGAACGCTTAATTAAAGCAACATTAATCGCAAAGCCTGATACTTTAACCTCACCCTGTTTTGGCTTCGCCAAAACGTCCCTCTCCTTGCGAAAGGAGAGGGACGTCGCACCGCGACAGGGTGAGGTTACATTCCCGCTCCTTTTGCTTTTTTTGAACTATTTTCAATGTAGTAAGTCTATTGTAAATGAACTGCGACTTGCAATGACCTATCGAACCCATCACACACGCTTGTCAATTTGGACGCTTCTTGCGCTCATGTTGGCAAGCGGTGCGCTTTCAATCAACGCCCAACAACAACACTCACGTTTTGCCTTAAACTTCTTTGAACATCGTGGATTAAAAATTCCCTATCGTCTTTTCGTGCCAGCATCTCACTCGCCTCAGGCAACCTTTCCGCTTGTGCTGTATTTGCATGGTGCAGGCGAGCGTGGCAACGATGGAAGCGATTTTGTGCTTAAACACGGCGCGCTTGAATTTGAAAAACGTCAAAGCCAATATCCGTGCTACATTCTCGTGCCGCAATGCCCGAAGGAACTCAAATGGTCGCCCTATCAAAAAGAACTTGGCTATTACAAACTTGCCGATAGTGCCTCGCTCATTCAAGAACTCTTGGTGCATTTAGTTCGATTCATTCAATCCACTTACGCCGTAGATTCATTGCGTCGGTATGTGGTTGGAATTTCAATGGGCGGATTCGGCACTTGGGAACTTGTCATGCGCAACCCCTCACTTTTTGCGGCGGCGGTTCCGATTTGTGGCGGTGGCGATGTTACCCAAGTTCAGCGCATCAAGCATCTTCCAATTTGGGTGTTTCACGGCTCTGATGACCAAGTGATAAAGGTTGATTGGTCTCGCGCATTAGTTGATTCGCTTAAAGCACTTGGCGCGCCTGTGCGATATACAGAGTTTCCAAATGTCGGACACAACGCCTGGTCACCTGCTTTCGCTACCGATGAACTTTACGACTGGCTCTTTTCACAACGGAAACCGTAGATGAAATTGTTACGCACACAGTTCGAGCGACTTGGTTTCATTGAGCACATTCACATTCAATCGTTTGCCGACGGCTTCGGCAACTGGTTTGAGTTCGCGCAAGAGCGAGATAAACTTTTTGGGTTTAAGCGATTGCGGTCCATCAGAGAGGGCTTCGGCAGGGTTCGGGTGGACTTCAATCATCAAGCCGTTTGCGCCACATGCGATTGCGGCTTTTGACATCGGTGCGACATACTCCCACAGTCCAACGCCGTGCGATGGGTCAACGATAATCGGCAAGTGCGAAAGGTGCTGAATCACAGGCACGCAACTTAAATCAAGTGTATTGCGCGTGTAGGTTTCGTAGGTGCGAATACCACGTTCGCAGAAAATCACATTCGGGTTTCCATTGGAAACGATGTATTCCGCCGCCATTAAAAATTCTTCGATTGTTGCCGCAAGTCCGCGTTTGAGTAAAACTGGTTTGTTGTAATGCGCAACGGCTTCGAGCAACGAGAAGTTTTGCATGTTGCGTGCGCCAATTTGCAAGATGTCGGCATGTTCAGCGACAGCAGGAAGATTCTCCGTGTCTTTGACTTCCGTAACTACAAGTAAGCCTGTTTTTTCTGCCGCATCTTTCAAGAGTTCCAATCCTTTAAGTTTCAATCCTTGAAAAGCATAAGGCGACGTTCGGGGTTTGAACGCACCTCCTCTCATGATTTTGACGCCACTGGCTTTGAGCAGATGTGCAATTTCGTTGATTTGTGTTTCGCTCTCGACTGAACAGGGACCTGCCATGATGTGCAGTTCATCGCCTCCGATTTTGACTTCCGCGCCGTTTGAATTTTTAATCGTAACCACCGTGTCGGTTGGTTTCACTTCACGGCTGACAAGTTTATAGGGCTTTGTGATTCGAACAGCATCAACGACGCCACTCATTGAAAGAAACGGCTCTTTGTCTAATGCGCCCTTATTGCCTGTAATGCCAATCGCTACGCGGTCTTCGCCTGCAATCACATGCGGCTTGAAGCCCATTGCACGAATGCGCTCACAGACTTGCGCAATTTGTTCTTGATTTGCGTTTTTATCCATTACGATAAGCATAATTCGTTCTCCTTTGAAGTTGTTTAAGTGTTGTGATGAATTTGGAAACCGTGTTCGGTTGAACGGGGTGGTAGATTTACCGCAAAGCGGATATGTGAGTCAGATTAGTTTCGCCAACCGGCGAAATAAAACGAGGTAAAGTAGAAGTATGAAAAGAAAGAAAGGGAGTTACCGCAAGGCATTGCCTTTTCGTTGTGAGGGCAGATGTTGTTGCGGTTGAAAGTCATGGCTTGGTTTTGATTTGAACGAATATGCGAAATGAATCGATATCATGCAAATCCACTCACTTAATTATTCAACTCGATATGAATCGCGCGATGCGATTCATAACGCAAGGCTTCAAGTGCATCGATACTGGTTTTGCCGTTGTAGACCACTTTTTTCAGCCGACCTTCTTCATACTCTAACATACCCACGCCTTTTGGGGTATGCACTTCGACCTTGCCTGTTTTTTTGTTGATAGTCATTGCCGACATAGCGCGTGTCAGCGATTCAACCTTTCCTGTTTGGAGCACTTCGGCAGATTTCCTTGTCTGTTCAACAGCCGAGCTCTCGGACTTAGATGCAGACAAAACTTGTGATGATGCTGACGCTCCTTTTGCTAACTTTTCAGGATAAGGTATGTTCAGATAGTCGCACACGGCTTGAAGAAGTTGTTGATATGCAAGCGGTTTCTTGAGATAGCCGCCTGCACCAAGTGACAAGGCTTGCGAGATGATTGCCTTATCGCTCGCACTGCTACAGACCAACACTGTCGGCAATATAAGCCCTTCACGCTCGGCTCTTTGAAGCAACCCGATTCCTGTGCCATCCAGCATAAACAAGTCGAGAAGCACTAAATCATATTGCTTTTTTTTGAGCATTTCAAAGGCTTCGCTGCCGCTTGTGGCAGTATCGACGTCAACAGGCAATCGAGAGAGCGCAACTTTGTAGAACGTAATGTTTGCAATCTCGTCATCGACAGCGAGTAATTGATATTTTTGTGTGTCGGTCATGGCTTGGTCATCATCGCTTTGCTTCTGAATTGAAGCGGTGTAAAGTTAATGTTCTTTTAAGTCAATCAGCAATTATTGGCTCGACAAGTTGAATTGTTACCGAGCGGTGTGGCAGTGCGCGAAGTGTCTCGAGCCCAAGCAATCCACTTAATCCTTTGAAACGAACAGCAATCAATTTTCCTGATGTGTAGTCAAGCGTGCCAGTGCCTTCAACCGTATCGACCAGCACTTTTCCCGATTTCTGTGCAGTGGTCATTTGCGCCATCGCTCTGGTCAGCGTGAGCGGTTTTTCATCAAGAAATGTTGATGATGGGTGTGCCAGTGCAGTTCGTTTCTTTGCTGAAAGTGCTAAACAATCCGCAATGCTGTTCAGCAGGTTGAGTGCCGACACTGGCTTAACAAGGTAACTGCTTGCGCCTAATTTCAAACACTCCATAATGTAAGATTCTGCGGAGAGCGCACTATAGACAATCGTCAGGGGTAACGCAATTTTTTCTTCGTTTGCTTTTCTCAACACTTTCACGCCGCTCATGTTGGGATAATTAAATCGAGAATCATCAAATCGTAGGAGTTTTCTTTGAGTTTTTGGTAGCCTTCTCTGCCATCTTTAGCAACATCAATGCTCAAAGAGAGTGGCGAAAGTGTGGTTTTGAAAAGTTGTTCGTCGGCAGAGTTGTCTTCGACGATTAAAATTCTAAATTCACTCGGCACAGTATTTTTGCAGTTGCGTTTGCTTGTTTGTATCAAAGATACAATTTCATTTTTCTCATTGAAAAAATCATCTCGTTATACTGTCAATCTTTCGCTTGAAGCGTTGCATTGTGCCGCCAAAGAGGCGATGGCGAAAGCGATTGCGCCGTATTCGCATTTTCATGTTGGTGCTGCATTGAAAAGTAAAAGTGGGATTATTTACAGCGGTCATAACATTGAAGTCTCATCATATTCTTTGACGATATGCGCTGAGCGTGTGGCATTGTTCAAAGCATTAAGCGAAGGTGAGCGCGAGTTTGAGTCGATTGTGATTACGGCAAGTTCTGGTGAATTTTGTCCGCCCTGCGGCGCGTGCCGACAGGTCTTGATGGATTTTGCACCGTCGCTCATCGTTTATCTTGCCGATAAAAACGGACAGTTCAAGTCGTATTCCATCGCCGAGTTACTTCCCGAATCGTTTTCCCAAAAAAATCTTGACCATCTTTCATTACATGATTGTGCAAAAACTTCGCGCCAAGCCCGTCAACGCAAAAGCACTCGCAGGAAAAATTGAGGTGATTGCTGGCTGTATGTTCAGCGGTAAATCTGAAGAGCTGATTCGCCGATTGCGTCGCGCTCAAATTGCAAGGCAAAAAGTCGCCATCTTCAAGCCTCAAATTGATGACCGATATAGCAAAGATGAAATTGTTTCGCACAGTGCGTTGAAAATTGCCTCGAAGGTGGTTTCGCATTCGAGCGAAATTTTAGAGCAATCGCGCCATGCCGACGTGGTCGGAATCGATGAAGCCCAATTTTTTGATGAAGGAATTGTTGAAGTGTGCGATAAACTCGCCAATGATGGCAAGCGCGTGATTGTTGCAGGACTCGATTTGGATTATCGCGGAAAACCTTTCGGACCAATGCCGTTTCTGCTTGCGATTGCCGATGAAGTTCTAAAAACCCAAGCCGTGTGCATGAAATCAGGCTTGCCTGCCACACGCACTCAACGCCTTACCGAAAGCGACCAACTTGTGTTGATTGGACACGCCAACATCTACGAAGCACGTCATCGCGCCTACTTTGAACCCCCAAAAGAGCATTGATTTTCACGGCATAGATTTTTGCAGTGCTCAAAGTGCAACTCTATGCTCAACGGTCTGTGTGACTCTGTTAAAACTGTCTTATCCGTGCGCTGTAAAAAGGGCTTGATTCTCACTTCACGCTTTTGTTATGTTTTGGTTATCACACATAAAACCAACCATCAGACACCGTCCATCATTTGCCTCGGCTTACGCTTCATATTGCGATAATTTTTTTCTCGCTTGCTTCGGCTTCGGCGCAGTGGCGCGATAGCGTCTTTGTGTCTGACACGATGTCTGTTCGAAAAACATTGAGCGGCGAAACTATTGTCAAACTCCGCACCACGTATGTTGATTCGCTCAAACTGCCTGATGGCTCGCTTTATCGCGGCACAGTTAAAATCTTCTTTGACAATCTCCAACTTGATTCCACGCGATTCCGCATTGACCACCAAAACGGCATTATTTATCTGCGATACCTTTTTTTTGACAATCAACCGCACACGATTGAAGTGCGCTATCGAACTTTGCCGTTTCAATTTAAGTCGGAATATGCGCGGCGCGAACTCATTGTGCCAATAGATTCACTCATGCAAGATACGGTCGCCCAAGTCACGACAATCGCAAAGCGTGCGCCACTTGATGACATTTTTGAAGGCACGAAACTGCGCAAGTCGGGAAGCATCGTGCGCGGCGTTACGGTTGGCTCAAATCAAGACCTCAATGTCAATTCAGGATTTCGCTTGCAACTTGAAGGTGAACTTGCTGATGGTGTCGAAGTTTCTGCCGCACTGACCGATGAAAACACGCCGATTCAGCCCGAAGGCACGACGCAAACGATTCAAGAATTTGACCGCGTCTTTGTTGAAGTGCGCTCCAAAAACGCAACTGCCACACTCGGCGATTTCAATCTCGACCTTGCAGGAACGGAATTTGCCAATCTCTTTCGCCGCTTGCAAGGTGGCAAAGTCGAAGGTCGATACGATTTCGGCGTTGTGAATTCCGAAGCCTTGCTTGGCTTTGCTTTGGCACGCGGACGCTTTGCCATCAACAACTTCAATGGACTCGACGGCGTGCAAGGACCGTATCGACTCACATCGCCCGAAGGCAGAGCGTTTATCGTGGTGTTGGCAGGTTCAGAGCGCGTCTATGTCGATGGTGTCTTGCAAACACGCGGACAAAACAACGACTACATCATTGAATACGGCACAGGCGAAATTTTCTTTCAGCCGCGCAGGCTCATCACGGCGCAAAGCCGCATCGTTGTTGATTTTCAATTCACCGAGCGCATCTTTCCAAGAAACTTTCTTGCTTCAAAAATCAAAACCGATTGGTTCGGCGGCAAACTCTCGCTTCAAACATCTTACCTCTCGGAATCGGACGATGAAAACGCGCCGATTGAGTTCAACCTCACCGAAGAACAGCGCAAGAAAATTGCCGAAGCAGGCACAAATCGTTTTTTGGCAAATGATACTTCCGCCTTTGTCGGCACGGATAATGCAGGGCGACCGCGTGGCAGTTATGCGCGAGTGGATACCGTCGTGAACGGTCAGCCTGTTCAAATTTTCCGATATGTTGGTCAAGGCGTTGCAGGCGCAGTGTGGAGCCCCTCGTTCAGTTTAGTGAGTGAAGGGCGCGGCAGTTATCGGCGCGTCTCGTTTGGCATCTTTGAGTTTGTCGGCGAAGGGCGAGGCAATTATGTGCCGTTCCGATTGCTCCCGATTCCGACGGCGCAAAATGTGCTTGACTTCGGCATGAAAGCCGCACCGTTTGAATCGCTCACACTTCAAGCCGAAGGCGCGATTTCAGACAACGATTTGAACAAACTCTCGACGCTTGATGATGCCTCTCGACGCGGCACGGCTTACAAATTTGGCTTTAACTTCGCACCGAAAACGCTCACGCTCTTTGGCAAAAATTACGGTCGGCTCGAACTCAACGCCTCGCAACGCTTCACGGACGCACGATTTGCGTTCATTGATAGAACGCTTCCCGTTGAGTTTGAGCGCGAGTTTAATTTGATTGATTTCGATGGTCGCTCGCTTTTCACAGCGCAAACATCGGAACGGCTTCGCAATGCATCAATGCTCTATGCGCCGAACCCCATCACTCAACTTCGCTACACGTTCGGCGATGTGTTGCGCGATACACTCTTCTCTTCCACACGCCAAACGCTTGATGTAGAAGCGCGAAAAGATTCACTCGGCAGACTCCATTACAACGCCGCCTACACCCAAAGCCGAAACGCACAAACCAATGAACGCGCCGAGTGGCTTCGACAGCAAGCACAACTTGAACTGCAATTTTTTCCAACAACAAGTCTAACGCTTATTCCTTTTCTCACCATTGAGCGAAGCGCAAAACAGACGCGCTCGATTTCCGCCGATACGCTCCGCCCCGATAGCCATGAAATTCTTGACCTCACCACAGGCGCGCGCCTGCCCAGTTTTTTCGGACAAGCGGCAACCGTTTCTCTTGGCTATCGCGCCGACCAACTCTTCGACTCGCGCTTCTTCGGCGATTCACGGCTCATTCCCGCTTCGATTGCTCGAACCGTCATGCTCGATTGGCGACTTCTTCCGCTTGAAGAATGGGTCGCACAACTGAATTTCACCAACCGACTGCGCACCTTTTCAGAGCGATTCAAAGAGAAAGGCAATCTTGATGCAGAGACCTTTCTCTTGCGCTTTCAAGTGCGATACACGCCGTTCCGTGCGGCACTTGAAGCCGAGTGGCTCTATGATGTTCAAACCGAAAAAGCGGCACGCACAGAGCGGCAGTTCTTCGTTGTGCCAAACGGCGCAGGCAACTACATCTGGCGCGACCGCAACGGCAACGGCTTCAAAGAATTTGATGAGTTTGTGCCGATTGCTTTTCTCGGCGATGTCGGCGATGATACGCTTCAATACATCTTGCGCACCTTTCCTTCTGATGAACTTTTCCCAACGATTGATTTGAAAACCAGTTTCCGACTGCGCCTGCGTCCCGCACGCATCATTCGCGAGAAAACGACCTTTGCGCGAAGTGCCCTCGCCGCGCTTTCAAGCGAAACGCTTTTGCGTGTTGAAGAGCGAAGCACTGAAACCGATTTGCGCTCGATTTATCTCCTCAACTTCTCCAAATTTTTGAACGACCAAACCACGCTTGCAGGCAATTTCACCATTCAGCAAGATGTGTTTCTTTTCGAGAACGACATCACGAATGTTCGATTTCGATTTCAGCAACGCACATCGCAAAATCAATTTAGTTTGGGTGTTGAGAAGCGGCTTTTTGCAGAGCGAAGCGTGCGATTTGTTACGCGCATTGGCTACGAACTTGGATTTGAGCTCAATTTAATTTCCTCTTACAACCGCTCTCGTGCGGCGGGGCTTTCAGGTGCGGCGTTTGTCGAGACCGGTCGCCAATTTGAAATCAATGCCGTAAGCGTTTCGCCTGATATTTCTTATCGTCCGTTTCAAGATTTGGAATTTGGATTTCGTGCAAACTTTGAACAGCGCGTTGATGAACGTCCTGCAAAAACACTGGGCGGCGTGAGCGCGAAAGCCAATATCAATTCGCAACAGATTCGATCGACTTATTCTTTTCGTGGCAAAGGTCGATTGAACGCACAACTGGAACGCTTGCAAACCACCTTGCGCGATGCCGATTTCTTCAACGCGGTTTTTGAACTGACAGGCGGGAACGCCATTGGCACAACGGTCATTTGGCGCATTGATGCCGATTACCGCGTGAGTAACTACATCACGGCTTCGGGCGGCTACGATGGCAGAGCCTTACCGATTGGACGCACGATTCACACCGCGCGCGCCGAAGTCAGAGCCGTGTTTTGAAGTGCATCTCTGAAACTGTTTTTGCGTATATTTGTCGCCCAAAGTTCTTTGAAAAGTTGGGGATGACAGGTTTCGACAGGACCGCTGGCGGAATCAGTTGCGCTCCGAGTTTCCGCACGGATGGACTCGTTAAAGAAGTCTGTGCAACAAGTAAATGCGGAAGATTATTCTTACGCAATGGCTGCCTAATTAGCACAAGTTAATTAGTCAGACCACGCCGTCGGGCAGGTTCGATGCCTACACGAACGCCCGACCTGCGTCATAAAAGGGTGCTTGAGCTTTGCTCGCACGTAGGCTTCGCGAAGTTTGTTCTCAACGGACTTGGCGAATACCTTAGTTGAGATAGTTTCCGAAACGCCGTCGGTTGCGCCGTCGGAAACGAACTTCAATAGCCGAAGATGAGCGTGGGGGCTGATTTTAACAGGGTTCTGGACGCGGGTTCGATTCCCGCCATCTCCACAAGTGCAAAAGGGGCGAACTGCCCCTTTTTTATTTTAACTCGCCTTTTCCCAAATATAATATTGCCTGATATTTTTATTCTTTTCGCATTATCACGATATACTCATTGTTCATTGTTTCGTCTTTTTTTCCTGTTACATTTGTTGGGCTGTTTTTGCTGGGCATACGTTTGTTAGGAATGTTACGAATGATGGTTTCTATGTGCGAAAAACCTTGAATTTCAAAAAAGTCTTTGGTTATTTCATCTGTTGGCAAAACTTCGCCTTTAACTTTTCGGTTGCCCACTACATAGCAAGCATAACCGCCTTTCTTAATCGTTTTGGCTACATTTTCAATAGACTTTTGATAGTCGTCATAGAATGAAGAAACTTCTTTGGCTCTTCTCTCATCTATGTTTGCAATTTTTTCAAGGCTTTGATTAAGACTTTGGCTGTCAAACCTACAACGTTGTTTTTGTTTTCTTCCCCCCATTAAATTATTATCTATTTGATTCGCATTTTCTACGTCTAACCATTCGTTAGCGAGTCTTGAAAATTGTCCGTAAGCCACTGTTGTGCGACTATCTCCGTAAGGTGGTGAAGTTAGCACAATATCAACGCTTTCGTTTTCAATATGTTGAACCTTATCGCTTGTATCAAAGTCATAAATTTGCGAACTACCTTTGGGTTTTTGCTCTAAAAATGCTTTCAGTTCTTTGTGGTTTCGGGCTAATTTGTTCTGCATTAAACCAAACACGTCAGGATTAAATTTTTGCATCTGCTCGGCGGTCATTCGGAACAATTTAAACTCACTATTGCGTGTAAAACTGCTTTCTCGTACGGTTTCGCTAAATGCTACTTTGAAAAAATTGCTAACGCTCTCATCTTCTATCTTTTCAATAAAAGTCTTAATGGTAGCCAATTTTTCTTGCACTCCTTTATCAAACCAAAAATCAATGTTATTTATTTGAGGAATAACGACGCTTATCTTCGGACTGAAATTAAACATCAACGAAAAAATATAGTCGTTAAAATCTTTGAGGTAAAAATCCAAAACTTGAAGGTTTATTTTTGTGGTCTTTGTTTTTGCGATAAGCCTTGCCAACGGGTTTAAATCTGTGCCGATGGCATCAATTCCTTTCAAATTTGCTTCAACCAAACTTGTTCCTGTTCCGCAATAAGGGTCAAAAAGTAAATGACTATCCGCACCGTATTTTGACAAAATACGTTCTGCAATTTGAGGTATCATCATTGCTGGGTAGTTGTGGTAGCAATGTGTAAATTGTTTGGTGTTAGCCCCTTCAAAGTCCCACGAATAATCTGTATATTTTTTTTCTGTTAGCATCATTTGTAAAGTGTTTTTGAGGTCTGATACAATTTTTGAAAACTCATTGATAGGAGATTTAAACTTATCCGATTTGGTAAGATACACCAAGTCAAAGAAATTCAACATTCCAACTTGTTGGGGTTGTGTGATTTCATCATAAAAAGAAGTTTTCATTGAGAAAATCAAAACAG
>Ga0209691_1000994_pt1 | contig 18051 bp, 12 predicted proteins | sample YNPMSBMetaG_FD_187120 | JGI IMG/M metagenome (GOLD analysis project Ga0209691, IMG submission 187120) | Anoxygenic and chlorotrophic microbial mat microbial communities from Yellowstone National Park, USA - YNP MS-B MetaG (SPAdes) (version 2) ... | reverse complement strand
ACTCTTTCATCAATCGCTGGGCGTTGTAGTATGTATTGAAATAGGTTGTGAAATTTTCATAATGGGAACAACCAAAAAAAAGATATATCGCAAAACAGCAGGCTAATATTACTTTTCCGTTCATTTATACCGAAAATTAATTAAGTAAGACTGCAAATTAACCAAAATATTGCTTTCGTTAAACTTTGACGAAGAAATAAAAAAATAATACATTTGAAAATTGCTCAATACAATCCACCCTATATTTAAACTTTAAAAATTTATCATAATTAGCTCAATTATTTGGTTAATTTATATATTGCACCCCAAAACATACTACCAAACCTTACAAAACAAATCGTTATAGGATGTAGTATTAGTGGAAAACATAAAGGAAAATGGGGTAACACAGGTTCCCCCTATGAGAATTTGTAAGTTTTTCAGACATCGGATGTTTAGCAAACATCCGATGTCTTGCAGTAATAAATTCCTTTTGGGTCACGAACGAAAGTTATCGGTCAAGCCAACAAATAATTCAATATCTTGTTGAGGCGAATAATTATTCTGACTTCATTACGTCATAACCAAAATCAGTTTTAATTTTGTTTTTTTGTTTAAAAATGAAATTAACATTATCAAGTGCCGATATATTAGTGTTTTTAATTTTCTACTTTTGTCTAACATTTCTTGGCTTTCTACCCTTAATACTTAAAAGAATTAACACCAAAAGCGAAGATTTAGAATTCATCTTTGCTGGAAGAAAATTAACGCTACCTTTTTTTGTTGCATCGCTGGTTGCCACTTGGTATGGCAACATTCTTGGAATTGGTGAATTTGTTTATCGCTATGGTCTTGTAGCTTGGTTCTGTTTTGGAATCGTCTATTACATTTCCGCCTTTTTCTATGCCTTGCTAATTACCAAAAAAGTGCATTTATCGAATGCATCGACCATTGCGGAACAAATTTCTGTAAAATTTGGCACAAATGCAGGGATTTTTTCTGCCATTGTTCAATTAATCATCTCTTTCCCAGCGGTGTATGTTCTTATGGTCGCTACTTTTATCAACTTACTAACAGGCATTAACCTATTCCTTTCCCTATTGATTGGAACTTTTCTGAGCTTCATTTACATTGGCTTCGGTGGGTTTAAATCCAATATTCTAACAAACACTTTTCAATTTTTCATTATGTATCTTGGATTCGGCATTTTTCTCTATTTCTCTCTAAATTCAATTCACTTTGATTTGGGCTTTCTCGCTAACCTTCCTCCAACACACAAGAAATTTTTTGGTGATGTTTCGTGGCAATTTATCTTCTCTTGGTTCTTCATTTCACTACAAACTTTTGTCGACCCAAGCTTTTACCAAAGATGTGTTTCTGCAAAATCAACCAGAACAGCAAGGAATGGCATTCTTTTTTCAATTGCCTTCTGGTTATTATTCGATTTTATGACGATAACCATTGGACTAATATCGCGTGCAACCTTGCCAAACATAGAACCTCTCTTTGCCTATCCATACCTGTTGGAAATAATCGTACCCAGTGCTTGGAAAGGGTTCGTTCTCGTTTCAATGCTCGCTACGATAATCTCGACGATGGATAGCTACATCTTCCTTTCGGCTTTCATAATTGGCAACGATATTCTTGGTAAAATCTCAAAATTCAAAGAACACAAATTATCCACAAGAACAAAATTTGGTTTAATCATTTCTGCTGTGTTTTCGACTGCTTTGGCTTTCTTTATTCCTTCAGCCATAGATTTAATATACAAAACCTCATCTATTGCAGTTCCTGCTCTTTTCTATCCGCTTTTGTTAAGCTTTTCGAAAAAAGAATTACTCACCAATAGTCAGGTATCATTTTTGATTGCTTCATCTTCAATACTTACTTTACTTTTTCTTTTATGCAAAGAATTTGCCTGTGGCAGGCTTTTGCCTTATCTTTTAAATCAACTAATGTATTTCGAGCCAATGGTATTTGGCTTTCTATGGTCAACAATCCTATTCGTAATTATGATTTTTTTGAACAAAAAAGCAAAAATTTTTACCACCACCATTCAGGCTTAGTTTGCCTTAACATCAAATCATTCAATGCTATCTTTGGGTCAAGATTTTCGAATAAAATTTCATAAACTTTTTTGGTAATTGGCATTTCCACATTTTGCTTTTGTCCAAGAAGATAAGCCGAAACAGCTGTATCTACCCCTTCGGCAACTGCATCCATATTCGAAAGGATTTCGTCCAATGTCTTCCCTTTGGCAATATTTTCGCCAACAAATCTATTCCTACTATGCCTACTGATACAAGTAACTACCAAATCTCCCAGTCCCGAAAGCCCCGAAAAAGTCAAGGGTTTGGCCCCCAATGATACTCCCAAACGGCTTATCTCTGCCAAGCCTCTTGTGATTAATGCAGCTTTTGTATTGTCCCCCAAATTCAATCCATCAATTATTCCCGCTGCTATTGCTATTACATTTTTCAAAGCACCGCCCATCTCGCACCCAATAACATCTTCGGATGAATAAACACGGAAATACGTATTGGAAAGCAAAGTTTGGACAGTCCGAGCCAACTCATGATTTTCCGAAGCCACAACTGTCGCTGTTGGGATTTTTGCCGCAACTTCTTCTGCATGACTGGGCCCAGTTAGAACTGCGTAATTCTCCTCGGTGCAACCAAAATCACGCAGAATTTCAGAAATTCGCTTCAAACTAACCTTCTCTATTCCCTTCGCTAAGTTCAAAATTGGTTTGGAACTCAAATTTACTTTATTTTTTTCTAAGGTCTGGCGAATATATTGAGTTGGAATTGCCTGAATTATAATCTCAGAATCAATTATTTCTTCCATACAATCAGTATATTGGATTTTGGAGCTCACAGGAAATCCGGGGAGATACTTTGTGTTTTCTTGCTTTTCGAGAATTTGTTCGATAGTGTCCTTTTCAAACGACCAGACCACAACTTGATTTTCTGTCTCCGTTATTAAATTTGCTATTGATGTTGCCCAAGCACCTATACCCAAAATTCCAATTTTCATTTTACTTCTTGTTTTTCTTGAACTTTATTAAATGGAACTTCTCGAATCTATTTTCTGTTCCCTGAATTATTCGTTTAACATTTTCCCGATGTGTGTAAAAAACTAATCCACAAAGGAGAATGGAAAAAACAATAAGAACATTAAAATTATCATATTGATAATTGAAGGCAAATTTTCGCAACAAAATTACCATTGGATAGGAAAAAGCAGCAGTCAAAGAGCCGAAAGAAACCCAACCCGAAGATAAAAAGAAAAATAGAAAAACCAACAAACAAATACCAACTTCAACTGGTGAAATTGCAAGCAAAAAACCCAAAGCAGTATTCACTCCTTTCCCACCCCTAAATCCAACAAAAACAGACCAAATATGACCTGCAATAGCCGAAAAACCAATTATTATCTGAATTGTAAATATACCCCCAATGGATGAGGCAAAATCCACACCAACTTGCGACAAGATAAAGCCCGATAGAAAAGCTACCGGTAAATATCCTTTCAATATATCGACAATTTGAACAAGGATGCCCCAAAAAGCACCCAATTGGCGAAAAACATTTGTGCTACCCATATTCCCGCTCCCGCGAGTTCTTATGTCGAACCCAAAAACCATCCTGCTAACAATTATAGCCGTAGGAAATGAGCCACACAAGTAACCAATCACAGCTCCCAAAATCAACCACAGTAAGCTTGTTATCATCTCAAAACCAAAATAAAGTTCTGCATATTCATTTAAAAAACTCTTAACTTCGCTCAAATAATTTTACAAAAATAACATTTTGAAAACTCCTACTCTAAATTTTGTGTAAGGAAATTAAAAAAAGTAAAAAGTTTTTTTAACTAATTTTTTTTAATTTGTATTTTGGTAACCGAAGAAGTTCAAACTGAGGTTTCGTTATGAACATTCTTGACGAAAACTATGTTTCTGTTGCTTTGCTTCTCGCCCTTTTCAACTTTCCGCTTTTTGAAACCAAAATCATTATTAATAAACAAGGAGGTAAACAATGAAACTTAACTCAACAACTTTCCGTATTCAAGCGATTATTTCGCTTGTTTTAATTTTCATTTCAACTTATCTTTTATTTTCTCAATCACAAGAATGGATTGTTTACAATACGAATGGGAAACTTATCAAATGTCTTGCTCAAGAAGGTAAATATCTTTGGGTAGGAACATATGGTGGTGGTCTTGTTAAGTTAAACAAATCAACTGGTGAAATTATAGTTTATGGCAAATGGAATTCAAAATTACCTGATAACTATGTTAGTGCCATAGCCATAGATGCACAAGGGAATAAATGGATTGGAACATATTGGGGAGGGCTTGCTAAGTTTGATGGTCTGAATTGGACTGTGTATAACACTTCAAATTCTGGTTTGCCTGATAACTATGTTACTGCAATAGCCATAGATGGACTGGGCAACAAATGGATTGGAACAAGTAAAGGGCTTGCAATGTTTGATGGTGTGAATTGGACTGTTTATAACACTTCAAATTCTGGCTTGCCTTCCAACTCTGTTACTGCAATAGCCATAGATGGACAGGGAAACAAATGGATTGGAACCTGGGACCTGTTAAAGTTTGATGGTGTGAAGTGGACTGTTTATAACACTAAAAATTCTGGTTTGCTTCATAACGGTGTTACTTCAATAGCCATAGATGGACAGGGGAACAAATGGATTGGAACAAATGGTGGAGGTCTTGCTAAGTTTGATGGAGTAAATTGGACTGTGTATAACACTTCAAATTCTAGATTGCCTTTTAACTATGTTAAAGCAATAGCCATAGATGGACAGGGAAACAAATGGATTGGAACATATGGTGGAGGGCTTGCTAAGTTTGATGGTGTGAAGTGGACTGTGTATAACACTTCAAATTCTGGATTGCCTGATGACTGGGTTACTGCAATAGCCATAGATGGACAGGGGAATAAATGGATTGGAACAGATGGTGGGCTTGCTAAGTTTGATGGAGTGAATTGGACTGTTTATAACACTGAAAATTCTGGCTTGCCTCATAACTATGTTCTTGCAATAGCCATAGATGGACAGGGGAACAAATGGATTGGAACCTGGGGTGGAGGGCTTGCTATGTTTGATGGCGTGAATTGGACTGTGTATAACACTGAAAATTCTGGTTTGCCTGATAACTATGTTAATGCAATAGCCATAGATGCACAAGGGAACAAATGGATTGGAACTGGTGGTGGGCTTGCTAAGTTTGATGGTGTGAATTGGACTGTGTATAACACTTCTAATTCTGGATTGCCTTCCAACTCTGTTACTGCAATAGCCATAGATGGACAGGAAATCAAATGGATTGGAACATATGGTGGAGGGCTTGCTAAGTTTGATGGTGTGAAGTGGACTGTTTATAACACTAAAAATTCTGTTTTGCCTGATAACGATGTTACTTCAATAGCCATAGATGGACAGGGGAACAAATGGATTGGAACAGAGAATGGGCTTGCTAAGTTTGTTGACTTGAGTTGGACTGTGTACAGCATTTTAATTTATGATAATGACTATGTTACTGCAATAGCCATAGATGGGCAGGGAAATAAATGGATTGGAACCTTAGGCTTAGGAGGGTTTGCTAAGTTTGATGACATGAGTTGGACTGTGTATAACCCTTGGAATTCTGGTTTGCCTGGTTACCGCGTTAATGCAATAGCCATAGATGGACAGGGGAACAAATGGATTGGAACGGAGGGTGGAGGGCTTGCTAAGTTTGATGATGTGAATTGGACTGTTTATAACACTTCAAATTCTGCATTGCCTGATAATTATGTTCGTGCAATAGTCATAGATGGACAGGGGAACAAATGGATTGGAACATATGGTGGGGGGCTCGCCGTCTATCGTGAAGGTGGCGTTATTTTATCAGTCGAAGATAAAGAAGAGTTCAAAGGAAACCCACAAAAATTTTCGCTCTATCAAAATTATCCTAACCCTTTTAACCCAGCTACTACAATTGAATTTGAAATACCTGAAAGGACGAATGTAAAACTCGTGGTTTACGATTTCCTCGGCAATGAAATTGAAACTTTAATCGATAAAGAACTTGAAGCGGGGAAATACAAACTCAACTTTAACTCAAATGGTTTACCAAGCGGTGTCTATCTCTACACTTTAAAAACACCCAAGTCAATCCAAACAAACAAAATGCTTTTGATTAAGTAATTCCATTTTCTCTCTCCCCTTGGGAGAGAACACAAGCACGAAGTTCTGTTTGACTATTGAGATCTAAATATGGACTTTGTATAAGGTATTAGTTTAAAAGAATTCTTAACTACGCTCAAATAATTTTACAAAAATAATAATTCAAAAATTTCGACTTTGATATTTATGTTGAACGGAATCCTAAAAAAGTTATTCTTTTTCTGGTTTATAGTAGTTTCTATTGCTGTAAACTTTGAATTTTTTCATTTCCATTCCTTCCGTAATATAACTTCAAACTCCAAAGAAATACAAGAAAGTCGGTCGAATAGGACTTTTGTCCCAATTCACCAATGCCTACTCGAGGTGTTTAAATTTTTACCAAAGAGCAATTCAAATTCTGATGCCAAAATAATTTTCTTGTCAAGTTCTGAATACACAACTTCTCCGATAAACACAACCTCTCTTTTTCAAAATCCTACTTTCCATCTACATCTTCGAAGTCCTCCAATTAAATTTAACACAAATTCTTAATCTTTAATTTTCCTTTTTGTTTCGAAATATTTTAAGTGAAAAATTTTTTGTAAAAAATTTATGTTTAACTTTTAAAGGAGTTAACAATGATTAAAACTATTTTAAATCGGATTTTGGTACTTTCACTTTTGATTATTTCTTTAATCGCTTGCAGCGATAAAAATTCGCTCGACAACGACAGCGAGCACACAGAAGCAATTGGATTAACTATTTATTATCAAGGGAAACCATATTTCAAAGTGCTAAACGCTAAAATTGATACAACCCTTGCCCCGAAATTTTACCTACAGAATGGAACCGAAATGCTTTTCGAAGTGAAATTCATCGATGAGGATGGAGAAGAAGTCGTACCTACCGAAGTTAGTAAGAACTTCGCGTGGATTATTGACGATACCACAATAGCAAAGCTCGAACTCCTACCAAATGAAAAATACAAATTCAAAGGGAAAGGTTTGCGTTTGGGAGAAACTCAAATTGAGTTTCGTCTGAACCATTACGACCATCCAGATTTCAAAACACCCAAAGTACCTTTGGAAGTTCGTTGATTTTTAAAGGGGGTTGCCACAAGGCAACCTCCTTCGTTTTGTGAAATAATTTTAAGCATTTCAAACGCAAATGTTTGGAGAGAAAAAAATGAAAAAGTTGATTCTTTCGGTATTTTTATTTATTCAATGCAATTTCATAACAATATTTGCTCAAAAGTATTATAAAGGAATAGTAATCGATACTTTGAAAAACAAAGCTATACCAAATGCTAAAATAACTGGAAAACTCTCAAACAAAGTTTCCATAACCACTACAACCGACAAATCTGGCTTTTTCAAAGTTCCTTTCGATTCCCTTGAATTCGACAACTCTAAGGGTCAGATTAAAATCACAAAAAAAGGATATCAAGACTTAATTCGTGAAATATTAATTCAGTCGAATAGAATTGATACATTCCGGTTGGAAAGCCTCGACTATATTTTTCCAAATATTATCATAACTGCTGAAAAAAATCCAAATTACATCGAAGAATTACATAAATTCAATTACCAAATCGAAAGCAAGGAACTCCAAAAGTCCGTCTCATCCACTTTGGGTTTAACATTAAAGAATGAAGTTGATTTCTTCGTTCGCTCTATGGGTCCAGCTACAAGTAAACCTGTATTTCGTGGGTTGGGACTCGACTACCTTAAAGTTTTCGAAAATGATGTTCCAGTAAAGGATTTATCCTCGACTGCGCCCGACCACTCCACTGCCATCGACCCAACAATCTTCGACAAGATTGAAGTTATCCGCGGTCCAAAGCTTTTGGTTTATTCCCCAAACGCAATCGGCGGTATTGTCAATCTTTCTTCCAAGGATTTTTTAGTTGAAAAAGTCGATAAAATATCATTAACAGGGAAAGGTATTTACGAGTCCGGAACAAATAGTAAAATTTTAACAATACTTGTTGAAGTTCCGTTTAACGATTTCTTTGTTTCAGGAAGTTATAATTATAAAAAAGCATTAGATATGGTCAGTGGTAAAGGGGTTATACCGAATACATATTTCAATAGTAATAGTGGTAATATTTTTACCGGAGGTCAAATAAGTAATTTCTCGGCTTACTTGGGACTTGGAATGTATAAACTTAATTACGGTGTTCCCGGCGGTTTTGTTGGTGCCCATCCCAAAGGAGTTGATATAAGCCTCGAAAGGAATAACCAAATGTTTAGAGCACTTTATCATTTTCACACAATATTGGACAATGTTACGATTAGTTTCAATCGAACATATTACCATCATACTGAATATGAGAAAACCGGTTCTGTTGGAGCGGAATTTCTTTTAAAAGATTACTATGCAAATGTCAATTTTAACTTTCAAAGCAATAAGCCTTTTAACGAAACAATATTAGGTTTGAACTTCCAGAAAAGTAATAACCAATATGGTGGTTACGTTTTCACGCCTAATACTTATTCGTGGCTGTTTTCGACATATTTATATCAAAGCATTAAAATTGGAAATCATTTGATTGATTATTCAGTTAGATTTGACCACAAGGAATACGACCCAATGAACGAAAATAAATACACAAAGAATCCACCAAAGAATAGGAATTTCAATGCTTATTCCTTTTCGGTCCTTGTTATGCATTATTTAAACAATATTGCTTCGGTAGGATTGAATCTTGGTCGAAGCGAGCGAATTCCGAACATCGAGGAGTTGTATTCCAATGGTCCCCATTTGGCTGCATATTCTTACGAAATTGGCAATACAGACTTGAACAAAGAACTTGGATATTTCGCTGAGCTTTCATTTAATCTACTTTTCAAAAATAGTAATTTCAATTTTGCAATTTTCGATTATGAGTTCCAAAAATTTCTATTTCCACAGAATACTGGAACAATAAATGTTTCACAACTATTACCCATTTACAAAATCTCGGATACAAAGGCAAGAATATTTGGTTTCTCGACCAATTGTTCTTACGAAATCCTCCCAAATTTCGTAGCAAAGTTTAACACAAGCTTTTCAAAGGGAATTAATTTAACCGAAAACTCCAACTTACCACAAATTCCCCCGCTAAAAGGACAATTTAAGCTTGAATACCAATTCCAAAAAGTTCAAGTTTCGATATTCACAGACTTCGCTTTGCGGCAAAACCTTACAGGACCATTTGAAGAGCCAACCCCCGGCTATGCAATTCTTAATTCAAATGTTAGATTTTGGTTCCCAATATCCAAACTTACTGGGGTTGTAAACTTATCAGTTGAAAACATATTCAACAAATTGTATTTCAATCACTTATCTCGAATAAAATCGGTTTATCCCGAAATTGGTCGCAACATTACTATCCATTTTTTACTTTATTTCTAATGATTTAATCGTTTTTTAGTAATTTGCTTTTTTTCATATATGGAGTTAATATGAAAATTGTTATCACAGATGGAATCGACAAGAAAGGCGAAGAAATACTTCGCAATGCTGGTTTTGAACTTACAATTCAAAAATATTCACCCGAAGAATTGATACAAGTAATTGGGGAATACGACGCAATAATCGTTCGTTCGGCAACCAAAGTCACCAAAGAAGTAATCGAGGCGGGGAAAAAACTTAAAGTTATTGCTCGCGGTGGCGTAGGCTTGGACAATATCGATGTTGAATTTGCAAAATCAAAGGGAATTGAAATTCTAAATACTCCTGGAGCATCTGCTATATCGGCTGCTGAGTTGGCTTTGGCTCATATGTTTGCCGTCGCCCGTTTCCTCAACTTAAGCAATATCGAAATGCGCCAAGGCAAATGGCCCAAAAAGGAATATTCAAAGGGATTTGAACTGACTGGAAAAACTCTGGGCATCATTGGACTTGGAAATATTGGAAAAGAAGTTGCAAAACGAGCTATTGGTCTGCAAATGAAAGTTATTGCTTACGACCCATATGTAACTTCAACAGACCTCGACGTAGAACTTGTCTCGAAAGATGAACTGCTATCCCGGGCAGATATAATTTCGCTTCATCTGCCTAAAATCAAAGGCGAGCCACCTGCAATCGCGGCACCAGAATTCGCCAAAATGAAGAAAGGCATTGTGCTTATTAATTGTGCTCGCGGTGGTGTTGTAGCCGAGAAAGATTTATTAGAAGCCTTGAATAATGGAACTTTGCTCGCGGCTGGAATTGATGTGTTCGAAAATGAACCACCAACAGAAGCACAAAGGGATTTGATTAATCACCCAAGAGTTTCTGTTACTCCACACATTGGCGCTTCAACAGTTGAAGCACAGGAACGAGTTGGTGTCGAAATTGCCCATAAAGTTGTTGAAGCCTTGAAAAAGTATCAATAATTTGGAGAGTCAAAATGCCGGTGTTCAGACCATTCAAAGCATACAGGCCTAAACCAGAATTCGCAGCAAAAGTCGCCGCCAAACCATACGATGTCCTCTCATCCGAAGAAGCAAGAGAGGAAGCAAAAGATAATCCATTATCATTCTTGCACGTCGGGAAACCCGAAATAGACCTCGACCCAACAATTGACCTCTATGACCCTCGGGTTTACGAAAAAGGCCGGGAAAACCTGATGAAATTAATTTACGATGGCGTCCTTGTGCAAGACCCCGAACCCTATTTTTATGTTTGGTCGCAAACTATGGGTAGCAGAACCCAAATCGGTTTAGTTGGGTGCGCTTCGGTAGAAGATTACTGGAACGATAAAATCAAAAAACATGAAAAAACACGAAAAGACAAGGAAGAAGACCGCTGTAATCACGTGCGATACACCAACGCCCACACAGGTCCAATTTTCCTTACCTATCGCGATAATCCTGAAATCAATAGCATCGTCGATAAGATTATAACAACAACACCCGTTTACGACTTTATATCGGAAGATAACGTTCGCCAAAAGGTCTGGGTTGTTAAAGATAACGAAACTATCAACAAAATTCAAGAAATTTTGAACGAAGTTGATTACTTTTATGTTGCGGATGGTCACCACCGCTCCGCCGCCGCTGCAATTGTTGGCCGAGAACGTCAACTGGCAAATCCCAACCATCGTGGCGATGAGGAATACAACTTTTTCCTTTCAGTGCTTTTTCCTGCAAGTCATCTGATGATAATGGACTACAATCGAGTTGTGAAAGACCTAAATGGAAATACCCAAGAGGAATTTTTGAATAAGATTTCAAAAATTTGTAATGTCGAAAAAGTTGGCAATCAATACAAACCTCAAAAGAAAGGCGAAATCGGAATGTATCTTCCTGGGGAGTGGTATCGACTGGAAATTAAACCTGAGTATCAATCTTCGACTGACCCCGTCGAGATTTTAGACATTTCGATACTTCAAAACCATATCCTTTCCCCAATATTAGGCATCGACGACCCAAGAATCTCGAAAAGAATCGACTTTGTTGGTGGAATTCGTGGTTTAGGCGAATTAGAACAAAGAGTAAATTCTGGCGAGATGGCAGTAGCATTTGCTATGTATCCCACTTCAATTCAAGAACTAATGGCTATTGCCGATGCTGGTAAAATTATGCCTCCCAAATCCACGTGGTTCGAGCCAAAACTCAAAGATGGCTTGTTTGTGCATTTCTTGGATTGAAACATTTTTGATTTAAGTTCTAGATTAATTTTTTAAAAATTCAGGGGCTATGTCGAAAACGATATAGCCCCTTTGTTTCATATCCATTAGTTGTTTAGAAAAATCTATACAAAATTTCAAGCCCCAATCTATTTATTAAACAAAGATTGAAACTAATTAATTACTTTAGCTTTATTATTTTTCTTGAACTACATGCGGGGAAATATTAAGTTCCTTAAAACTTTAAAAAAATTTTGTGTTTATATGAATTTTTAGTAATTTAGTAATTGAACTTGTTTATTTTGATGAAATGGATAAGAAATTTTCTACATTACACATTATCATCACGAATTTGGATAGTTCACAATGCTTTTCGCTCAAAACTTCGTTCTTTTATGTTTCTTATTTTTTAAATAATTTTACATTTTCTCAATCCAAAATGGGAGGTAAAATATGAATGCATTAACGCTTGCCCGATGGCAATTCGCCATTACAACAGTTTACCATTTCTTTTTCGTGCCTATTACATTGGGATTATCCATTGCCGTCGCGATAATGCAAACCGCTTACCATCGAACCGGTAAGGAAGTTTATCGAAAGATGACAAAATTTTGGGGCAAACTTTTCCTAATCAACTTCGCTATTGGGGTCGTAACTGGAATTGTTCTCGAATTTCAATTTGGTATGAACTGGTCGAACTATTCACGATTTATGGGTGATATTTTTGGTGCCCCACTTGCCATCGAAGCATTACTTGCTTTCTTTATGGAGTCAACTTTTCTCGGCGTTTGGATTTTTGGTTGGGATAGAATCCCAAAGAAGCTCCACCTTGCTTCTATCTGGTTGGTCGCAATCGGCTCTAACCTCTCTGCAATATGGATATTGGCTGCAAATTCCTTTATGCAACAGCCTGTTGGCTATGCAATTAGAAATGGACGTGCAGAAATGGTGGACTTTTTTGCTCTAATTACAAACGGACACCTCTGGGTGCAATTCCCACACGTTTTCTTTGGAGCAATGGCTACAACAGGATTTTTAATCCTTGCAATTAGCGCTTATCATCTTTTCAAAAAAGAAAAGCACGAGACGTTTATTAAATCATTTAAATTCGGAGCCGTATATGCTGTAATTGGAACACTTCTTGTTATCCTTGTTGGGCATACTCAGGCTCAATATATGATTAAAGTCCAACCAATGAAGATGGCAGCTGCCGAGGCACTTTGGGAAAGTGAAAACCCTGCTGCAATGTCGCTTTTTACCTTTGGGGATGAGAAAAACCGCCGCGATGTTTGGGCAATTAAAGCTCCAGGCCTGCTTAGCTTTCTTGCATACAACAAATTTGATGGTGAAGTAAAAGGCATAAAAAACCTCCAAGCCGAAGCTGAAGCTAAATATGGTCCTGGCGATTATGTTCCCCCCGTTGCAGTATCTTACTGGACATTTAGAATTATGGTTGGCGCCGGATTCTTAATGTTACTGATTTCTGTTATTAATCTTGTAAAAGCTTTCAAAGAAAAATTTGAATTCCGTCCTTTGTGGTATAAAGTAACATTTTGGTCATTCCTATTACCAGTAATAGCAAATACTACTGGCTGGATTTTCACCGAAATTGCTCGTCAACCTTGGACTGTTTTTGGACTATTCAGAACAGAACAGTCGGTCTCGCCAAATGTTTCCACTGGCTCGGTGCTATTTTCACTCATTGCTTATACCTTGATTTATGCTATTTTGATGATAATTATGATTGGGTTAATGATTAAATATGGCAAACGAAGCCCCGATGAAATAGAAAAAGAAGAAACTCTTTCGGAAATTCCAAATTCTGTTGTCAACAATTTATAGGAGGATAAAATGGATCTGAATACTATTTGGTTTATTTTGATTGCAGTTCTTTTCATTGGCTTTTTTGTGTTAGAAGGTTTCGATTATGGTGTCGGAATCCTGCTTCCTTTCCTCGGCAAAAACGATATCGAAAGAAGAGCAATAATTAACACCATTGGCCCCCACTGGGACGGGAATGAAGTTTGGATGATTACTGCTGGCGGCGCAATGTTCGCTGCATTCCCCAATTGGTACGCTACTTTGTTCAGCGGTTTCTACTTGGCATTGGTCATAATGCTTCTTGCTTTAATCCTTCGTGGGGTTGCTTTTGAATACCGAAGCAAGCGCGAAAGTCCCGTTTGGCGCAATCGTTGGGATTGGATGATATTCATTGGTAGTTTCGTCCCTGCCCTGCTCTGGGGAGTTGCAATTTCGAATATAATCCGTGGTGTTCCAATCGATGACAAAATGAATTATACTGGAACCTTCTTTACGCTGTTAAATCCTTATTCACTACTTGGAGGTATCACAGCACTTGCAATTTTCACTTTACACGGGGCTATTTTCCTGTCGCTTAAACTCGCTGATGAGTTGTTGGAGAGAGCAAGAAAAACAGCAAGGCAGTTGTGGCTTCCCACAGTTATCCTTCTATTTGCCTACATAATTTTCGGGTATTTCGATACCGATATGTTTACAAAGCTCGGTGTAAATCCAGGCGTTATTCCAATTTTGGGCGGCATATCGATTTTAACAGTTGGATGGCTGTTGAAAATTAAACGCGAAGGCTGGGCTTTCTTAATGACTGCACTAACGATTGCTTTTTCCACAATAACAATTTTTATGGGTCTTTATCCTCGTGTAATGGTGTCTTCAACAAATCCGGATTGGAGCCTGACAATATATAATGCATCTTCGAGCCCCTACACTTTAAAAACAATGACAATCATTGCAATAATATTCGTCCCAATAGTGCTTGCCTATCAAGCTTGGAGCTATTGGGTCTTTCGCAAAAGGATTTCAACAAAATCTCGTATGGAGTATTAACTTAGAATTTGGAATCTATTAGGGTTTGTTCAAAATCATTTTTGCCTGAGATTTAAGGTGTGGTGTTTTTGCTTTAATCAATTGCTATGCTAATAAGCAAAGAGTTATTCTTTTTTGTTCGTTCAAAAAAATTTGTTCTGCTTGGATTGATATCTGCCTCTATAACTATTAGTCAGGCTTTCATACTAAGTCGCACCATATCAAAAGTTTTCCTAGAACGAAATGTTTTGTCAGATATTCAAACTTTAATATACATATTTATAATTTTTTCTCTCATCAAACCATTAATAAATTTTCTTCAAAACACTCTTTCCCACTCGTTTGCAAGTAAAATTAAAAGCAACATTCGGACGAGTTTGCTTAACCAAATTCCATCGGCTTTGCTTCTACAAGAACGAACTGGTTCCGCTATAAATACTTTCCTGACGGGGGTAGATAAGTTGGAAAATTACTTTGCAAAATTTTTGCCACAACTCTTTCTTGCTATACTTATCCCTTTGTTCATTCTGATACTGGTTTTTCCAATTGATTTTATTACAGGAATTGTATTTACTTTTACAGCACCAATCATCCCCTTTTTTATGTTTTTAATTGGCTCAATTGCCGAGAAATTGAGCCAAAAACAATGGAAATCCTTAAAATTACTTAGTGCTTATTATTTTGATGTCATACAAGGACTTCCAACAATTAAGCTTTTCAACCGTTCCAAAGAAGTTTTAAGAAAAATTGAAGAAATCACAAACATATTCCGAATAAAAACTCTAAGTGTTCTCAAAATCGCCTTCATCTCTGCAATGGTAATGGAACTGACCGCAACAATAAGCATTGCCATTGTCGCTGTGGCAATTGGTTTGAGGTTACTAAGCGGGAATTTTAATTTTGCAGAAGCCCTTTTCATTCTAATCATCGCTCCGGAATTTTACTTACCTATGCGCCAACTTGGAATAAGTTACCATTCCGCACTCGACGGAATTTCTGCTTTCGATAGCATCAAAGAATTACTTGCTTCTTCCAATCGAAATAATATCAATAATAATAACGAAAAAATCGAAAATCTAACTTCAAGAGAAATTGGTTTATTTATTAAAAATCAAAGTCCTATCAATTTTAATTCAAGTGAAATTTCATTTAAAGATTCAAAAAATTGGATTAAGTCATACTTAGAAACTGCTCCAATCTTTTTCGAAAATGTAACTTTTGCTTACAACGAACGAAATATTAAAGCATTGGACTCAATTTCATTTAAAATCGAACCTAAAAAAATAACAGCAATTGTCGGCGAAACTGGTGCAGGCAAATCAACTTTGATGAATTTGCTTTTAAAATTCTTTGAACCAACAGAAGGGACTATTAAAGCTGGTGAATTTAATCTTGAAGACATAAACGAAATCGAGTGGAGACAAAACATAGCTTGGATACCTCAAAATCCCCACTTATTCAACAAAACAATTTTAGAGAACATCAAAATAGCCAAGCCCGAAGCAAGCTTCGAAGAAGTAGTTGAATCCGCTCGACGAGCAAGAATTCATAATTTTATTGCATCACTACCAAACGGCTACTATTCATTTCCCGGCGAAGGGTCTTCGAAAATAAGTGGCGGCGAAGCCCAAAGAATTGCCATTGCTCGTGCTTATTTAAAAGACGCCCCTTTGCTTTTGGTTGACGAACCAACAGCAAATATCGACCCAATTACGGAAGAAGAAATTATCCTCGACTTTTTCAACTTGTTTCGCGACCGAACAGTCCTCATTATTGCTCACCGAATGGACACAATCCGCAAAGCGGACAGAATCGTGCTTCTCCAAAATGGAAGAATTGCAGGCATTGGCTCTCACGACGAACTTTTAAAAACTTCCGATTACTATAAAAAAATCTTTAAAGAACAAGATGAAAAACAAAGCCCAAATATTCAATAAATTACTTAAACTCACTCTCGATTATAAATTTGCAATGCTCACCGCAACTTTGATGGCATTTCTTGCTGTTGGGAGCGGCATTGGCTTGATGATGACCTCCTCGTTTATCATTGCAAGCGCTGCACTCCAAACCCCAATTTTTAAGTTGCAAGTTGCAATTGTCGGTGTTAGATTTTTTGGTATTGCTCGTGGAATTTTTAGGTATCTGGAACGATATTTTTCCCATAACATCACTTTCAAACTGCTTGCAAAATTTCGTATTTGGTTTTTCCAAAGTCTTGAACCTTTAATTCCTTCGAAAAAATTCGATTTAACAAGTGGAGACTTGCTTTCCCGTGCTACCGAGGATGTCGAAAGCCTCGAACATTTTTATGTCCGAGTTATTTCTCCACCTTTGGTCTTTCTTGGAATCTCTTTGCTTATGTTCATACTTCTTGGAATTTTCGATATTCGGTATTCTTTTATTTTCTCAATCCTTTTCGTTGGCTCTGGAATTGGAATACCAATTTTAACATTGATTTTAAGCCGAAAAATAGGTATCGAACTTGTCAATTTAAAAGCAATAATCGAAGAAACAACGGTTGACTATTTTCAAGGCATTAAAGAACTTTTGGTTTACGATTTATATGAGAACTGGAAAAAAGAAATTCTATCGCTACAAAACCAAATTTTGGCTTTGGAATCCAAAATGAATAAAATTCAATCCTTAAACGAAATTTTGGCTGGCTTGTTTATGAATTTAACAGTTGCGGTTTTGCTTTTCGTCGCTATTCCTGATGTTAACACTGGTAAACTAAACGGAATTTATCTTTCTGTAATAACAATTGGCATAATGGCTTCCTTTGAAATAATCTCACAGATGCCTCTTGCTTTTCAATATCTTAGCAAAAGTTTTGAATCGGCAAAAAGACTTTACGACATTCTGGAGTTACCTTACGCTGAACCCAAAAAAGCAGTTTCGCCAAATATTATCAATAACAATTTTTACAACTTAAAAGTCCATAATCTAAATTTTTCCTACGATGGAATTAGAAATACACTTTCGAACATAAATTTCGAATTGAAAGAAAGAGAGAAATTAGCTATTGTTGGTACAAGCGGTGCGGGAAAATCAACACTTGCAAATATTCTTGCTGGATTGCTTCCCCCAGATTCAGGAGAAATTCTTATTGGCAATACTTCATATTATGACTTAGCACCAGAACAAATAAGACAAATTATCTCTTTGGTACCACAAAAAGTTCACCTTTTTGCTGGAACAATCAGAGAAAATTTATTATTTGCAAAACCCGACGCCACCGAGGGAGAAATTTTAGAAGCATTACAAATGTCTCAGCTTCAGAGTTTCATCGAACGCCTACCGAAAAAGCTCGACACATACATCGCCGAACTTGGCAACAATCTTAGTGGGGGCGAGATTAAACGAATTGGGATAGCCCGAGCTTTGCTTCGTAACACTCCTATCATTATTTTCGACGAGGTAACTTCGCATCTCGACCCATTTACAGAATCTGCTATTTTA
>Ga0209691_1000992_pt1 | contig 18060 bp, 16 predicted proteins | sample YNPMSBMetaG_FD_187120 | JGI IMG/M metagenome (GOLD analysis project Ga0209691, IMG submission 187120) | Anoxygenic and chlorotrophic microbial mat microbial communities from Yellowstone National Park, USA - YNP MS-B MetaG (SPAdes) (version 2) ... | reverse complement strand
GGCGCTGGCGGCGGCGGGGTATGCGCCGCTGCTGCTGGCGGCGGACGGCGGGGAGGGCGCGGGGGCGTCGGGGTGCGCGCCGGCGCTGCTGCTGCCGCCGACGGGGCGCCTGGCGGCGGCGCGGATCGGGCAGGCGGCGCACGCATCATGGCGGCTGTGGCCGGCATGGGATGCGTGGCTGGCGGCGCTGGTCGGGGAGACGCCGCTGCTGCGCATGGCGGGGGTGACGATGCGGCGCGGCGGAACCGACCGCACGGTCGTCGGGGGATGGACGCCCGGCGCGTGGCACCTGACGCGGCTGCGGGACGCGCTGCAGCGCCACGGCGGGGCGGTGCGCCGGGCGACGGCGACGGCGCTGCGCCGCACCGCCGCCGGCGTTGCGGTGCAGTGCGCCGACGGCGTGGCGCTGCATGCCGCCGTCGTCATCGTCGCCGCCGGGATGGGCAGCGGCGCGCTGGCGGGCGCGGCGCCGGCGCTGCGCGGGCAGGCCGGACTGGCGCTGCACCTGGGCGGGGTGACGCTGGACCGTCCGCTGTGCGGTGACGGAGTCAGTCTCACCCCGGCGGCGGACGGACGCGGGGTGTGGGCGACCGGCGATTGGGCGGTCGACGGCGCCGGGGCGACGCTGCCGCTGTGGGACGCGGCGGCGGCGCTGCATGCGCAGGCGGCGGCGCTGCTGGGGCGCCGGGGCGAGCGGCAGGCGCTGCTCACCGGCGTGCGTCCCCGGCGCTGCGGCGGCGCGCCGCCGATCACCGTCGGCGCGGACGCCGCCGGCGGCGGGCGGGTCATCGCGGCCGTCGGGCATGGGCGCAACGGGTTTCTGCTGGCGCCGCTGACGGCGCTGGCGCTGCTGGCGCTGCTGGGCGCGCCGCGTCCGCCTTGGGCGGACGCGGCGGCCCTGGACGCGACGGCGCATCTGATCGGACCGGCGGCAGGCGGGGGCGCGCCGGACGCGGTTGGGGCGGGGGAACCCGCGTCCGCGCCGATCACCTCCCCGGCGCATCCGGGCATGCGATCACCGCTCCCGGCGCCGCTCCTCCCCGGCGTCGCCGGGATCGCGGGGCGCCGGGAGCGCGTCGACGTCGCGGATGATCTGGATCAACCGTTCGCCTGGAATGGCGAACCGACGCGCCAGATGATCGATATCGCCGAGGAATGTCGGCGATCGGGCGATGGGACGGCGACAGAGCGCGAGGCGCACGACATCGTCCGGTGAACACCCCAGCAACCGCGCCAACTCGTCGGCGCTCAGATCGTGCATCCGGCAATACGCTGCCAGGACGCTCGCCATGAAGAACGGGCGCAGGCGCGCCCGCTCGGCCGCCCGCATGATGCATGATTCCGTGAGTCGTCGCATTGCTCCCTCCCTTCGCTGAAGCACCGGCGCGTCCGCCATCGCGCGCCGGCGATCGTGACCGCGCGGCGCGCGATGGCGCCGCTCCATCCGATTCTTCCCGCCGGACGCGCCATGATCGACGGCATTCCCGGCGGTATCGTGGACGGGAAACCGCCGCATGACGGCGGCAAGAGGCAGACCGGCGCCGCAGGGCGCCGGAGGAAGGAGGGAACATGGACACCATCGTGGAGATTCGCGCGCGCACGCCGATCTGGACGGCGTGCGCGCGCCCGTCGGCGTTCTTTCCCTACGGCCACTGGCCGATGTGGGCGGAACGTCCGACGGCAGAGGAAGCGGACGGTCCGTTCGACCGCATTCGCCCGGACGCACTGCTGGCGAGCATGCGCTGGTGGTTCGACGCCGCCATGCGCGCGCTAGACCAGCGCGTGTGCGATGCGCCGGACGGCGTGCGCTGCGGCGAATGCGTCGCGTGCCGCACGTTCGCCCGGGTTGCGGCGACCGTGACGGTGGACGCGACCGAGCCGATCCCGGCAGGGATCATGGTAGCGGAGCGAACCCGGGGGTGGGGCTGGGCAACCCCGCCCGCGCGGGTGGGCGCCTTCCGCCTGCGCCTGTCCGGGGACGACGTCGCCGTCGCGCGCCTGGCCGCGCTGTTGGCGCTGCTGGAGCGCATCGGCGGCATCGGCATGCGCCTCCCGGAAGGGTACGGCGCGTATGCCATCGTCGACGGCGGTCCGTTGGACGCCGTCATTGCAACGGCGTCGTGGCCGCCGCCGGCGGCGCGCCGCCGCCGCGTCGCCGCCGACGTCCTGCCCGATCTGCGGGACGTCGTCATCGCGCGGTGCGTGATTCGCCCGCGCGTTCCGGGATGGTGGACGGGCCTCGCGCCGATCATCCCGGCGGCGCGGCGCGTCCAGCCGCTGGTGCAACGCGGCATGGCGCCGGTGGCATCGGCGGTCCATGCCGCGCTGGAGCGGCGCACGGACCTGCGCCGCCCGGCGCGACACGCCGTGTTCGGCGCCCTGCCGCCCGCCGCGCGCCCGGCGCGCGTGGCGGTGACGTGGGCGTTCCGGGATGATCCGCCGTCCGACCCCGCCGCGCCGTGGCGCGGGCCATGGCGCGTCCACGCTGCGGTGTGGACCGGCGGGTTGTCCGCCGCCGTCCGCGCGCGGGTCGAGTCCGCCGTTGCCGACCCGTCGCTGTGGGCCGCGGCGCTCGGCGACAACGCCGATGTCGAGGTCGGCGTCGCGCGCCTGGATGACGCCGATAGCGTCATCCAGGCGCTGCGCGGCGGCGCGCCCGGAGCGCCGTAGCATGGACGGACAACGCGCCGATCATCCCGGCGGCGCGTCCGACTCCGTGGTGCAGCGGAGCTTGTGGGACGCGCCGGAGATGGACGCCGCGCCCGCCGCGTTCGCCGGATTCGGCGATGCAACGGGGGCGGCGGAACGGTCGGCGGCGCGGGAAGCGCCTTCTGCGCCGCCCACGGCGGCGGAACGGTCGGCGGCGGACGCAGCGGCGGCGTGGGAGCGGGCGCTGACGGCGGCGCAGGCGGCGCTGCTCCGGCGGCATGGGCCGTGGGACGACCCGCCGCAGCGCTTTGCGCTGGTCGTCTGGCTGGCGGCGCTGCGGCTCTGGCGGGACGTTCCGCCGCCGTGGGCGGCGGGGCGAACCGCGGTCGCCTGGGAGGCGGCGCCGGATGCGGCGGCGGCGCTGGCGGCGCTGCTGGCGGACCTCGGCGCCGGTCCGCACGCGCCGGATGCGGTGCGTCCGGCAGCGTGCGGCGGACCGGCGCCGCTCCCGCGCGCGTATCCATGCGCGGCGGCGCTGCGCGCGGCATGGCGCGTGCTGCAGGACGCACCGCCGGACGCCGTGGCCCTGGCGCATGCGCTGGGAGCAGCGCATGCGGCGCTGCTCAACGATTCGGGCGCCGCGCGCGCGGATGCCGACGAATATCCGACGCCGCCGCCCATCGCGCGGCTGCTGGCGCGCCTGGCGCAGCCACTGCGCAGCGGCGTCACGGTCGTCGACCCGACGTGCGGCGACGGCGCGCTGCTGGTCGCGGCGGCGCAGGAGGCGCGCGCGGCGGGGACGATGCCGACGTTCGCCGGCGTCGAGCTGCGCGCGCGCAGCGCGTGGCTGGCAGCGCTGCGCCTGGCGCTGCTGGGCGTGCGCTGCCGCATCCGGGTCGGCGACGCGCTGGCGCCCGACCCCTGGCCGGCGGGCGGCGTGACGCTGGCGAACCCGCCGTTTCGGCATGCGGCGGCGATCCTGGCGCGCATCCTCGACCGCATGGACGCGGATGATCGCGCCGTCGTCATCATGCCGGTCGGGTTCGCCGTCCGAAGCGGGGCCGCCGCCACGCTGCGGCGGCGGCTGGCGGAATCAGGGCGGCTGCGGGCCGTGCTGGCGCTGCCGTCCGGAGCGTTTGCGCCGGCGACCGACGTGGCGGCGCTCGTGTTGGTGATCGGCGCACCCATGCCGGGATCGCCGATCACGTGGGCGGCGCCGCCGGAGTCGGCCATCGGCGTGACGCGGCGCGCCGGCGGCGGACGCCGCGCTGCGTGGGATGACGCGGCGACCGAGGCGCTGCTGGCGGCGCTGGGCGGAGATGACGCGGCGGAATCGCCGCTGATCCTCTGGCGTACGCCGGGAGGCGCCGCAGGCGGCGCGCCGATCACCGGCGCGTGGCAGCTGTATCCGCCGTCGCCGCCGCCGCGTGCGCCGGCGGTCGAATCGCTGCCGGCGCTGGTTGCGCGGCTGCGCATGCAGCAGGCGGAGCTGGAGCAGCGCATGGACGGTCTGCTGCGCCTGCTCGACGACCTGACCGGCGCGCGCGGCGGCGCGGTAGAATCGGGCGATCCTGACGAAACGAACGGAGCGCCCGATGATGGATGACCTGATCCCGGCGCCGTCGGCGCTGCCGACGGCGCCCGACCCGGATGCAGCGGCGGCGCTGGCGGCGGCGTCCCGCGCCGCCGACGCCGCCGCCGCCGCCGGCGCCCTGGCGCGCTACCGCGCCGGGCTGGCCCCGTCCACGCTGCGGGCGCACGCGGCGGACCTGGCGACGTGGACGCGCTATCTCGCCGCCGTGGGCGTGACGCCGCCGCCGGACCCGGCGCGCCTGGCCGACGACGCCGCCGCCTGGCGCGGGGTGAGCGTCGGGCTGGTCGCCGGATTCGTCGAGTGGCTGCTGCGCGAGGGATACGCGCTCGCCAGCATCAACCGCCGTCTGGCGACCGTGCGCGCCTATCTGACGCAGGCGGCGGCGGCGGGGGCGCTGCCGGCGGACCTGCCGGGGCTGCTGCGCAGCGTGCGCGGGCTGGGCGGACGGCAGGGGCGGCGGCGCGCCGCCGCCCGTCCGGTGACGCGCCGCAGTCCCAAGAAAGCCGCGCCGCTCCTGATCCCGGTCGACGCCGCCGTGCGCCTGAAGCGCCAGGACCTGCGCACGCCGCAAGGGGCGCGCGACGCGGCGCTGCTGGCGCTGCTGCTCGACCTGGGGCTGCGGATCGGCGAAGTCGCCGATCTGGAGCGGGCGGATGTCGACCTGGAGCGCGGGCTGCTGCAGGTGACGCGGCGCAAGGTCGACCGCGTGCAGCGCCTGCTGCTCACCAACGACGCGCAGGTGGCGCTGCGGGCGTATCTGCGCTGGCGCGGCGACGCGGACGGGGCGCTCTTCTGGCGCACCCGGCGCGACGGGGCGCTGATCCCGCATGCGCCGCTGGGCGTGCGCGGGGCGCGCAAGCGCGTCGGCGCGCTGGGGGCGCGCGCCGGGGTTGCGGGGTTAAGCCCCCACGACTGCCGCCACCACTGGACCACGCTGGCGTTCGCCGCCGGCAGCGACCTGGCGGCGGTGATGGAGGCGGGCGGCTGGAGCAGCGCGGCGATGCCGCTGCGCTACGCGCAGCAGCAGGCGATTGCCAACGCACGCGTGCGCCTGGCCGCGCCGCAGGTGTGGACCGCCGCCGACGGCGACGCGCCGGTCGGCGGCGGCGCGCTGAACGACAAGGAGAACGACCATGACGGCACATCGTGATGAGGTCGCCGAGCGCGTCCCCACCGGGCTGCGGCTGCCGGACGGCGACCTCCTGGACCTGTGGGTCATCCGGGACGAAAACGGGACGCCGCGCGCCGTGTCCGACCTGGGCGAGACGCTGCGCTGGCGACGCAACGTCGGCAAGCCGCCGTTGACGGCGGCGCAGATCGCCGCCCTTGCCGCCGCGCATGGCGTCGCCATCGACCGGGGCGTCATCCGCGCCGCCATCGTCGGCGGCGAGATCGCCGCCGCCATCGCCCGGGCGACGGCGGCGGCGCTGGCGCTGGCACGCGCTGCGGGGACCGGCGACGGCCCGGCGTTCTGTGCGTGATTCCGGAACGCGCCGGCGGGCGCACGCGGCGCCCGCCGGCGCGTCGTCATCGGCGCCGCCCGCCCTGCGGCGCCCGCGACGGACGCCCGGCATCGAGTCGTCCCGGCGACTCAACGAGCGCGGCGGCGCCGGTGGTTGCCGGACCGGCATGCCAAGCCCGATCGGCGCCGGGATCGGCAGGAGAATCGGGGGGCGGCTCAGTCCCATGATCGTTCGTGCGCTGCGCGCCATTCGGCGACCAGGCGGTTGACGGCATCGATGTAGGCCGAAACATTGTTTTCGACCGCCGGCGCGTAGATCGGGACGATCTCCTCGACGGTATGGACGCCGCGCCACGCCACATACTCGACGGCGATCAGGCGATACCAGTCCGCGATCCCTTCCTCCCAGCTCGCATAGTCGCGGAAGCGCCCGTAACACCGCCGATACCCGGCGCAGATGATATTGCCGATGTTGTGCGTCGTGCCGCCGTCGGGTTTGCGCCCGGCCCAGCCGGGGGCGGTTCCGGCGCCCGACTCATGGATGAAGAACGCCAGGGCGTAGGCGGGGTCGATGCCGTACTGCATGCCGTAGGCGATCCAGGCGGCGCCGGTCCCGGCGGCGGGCGATCCCCATGCCTCCAGAATGCGGTCGATCTGCGCAGCGGTCAGCGTGGGCGGTCCCAGCACGGAATGGCCGTCGCCGGGGGGGAGCGCGGGCGGCGCCGGTCTCGTCTCCCCCGCCGGCGGGAGAGGAAGCGGGGGGACGGTCGTCCATGCCTGCAGCGTGATCGTCCCGGCGGGCGGCAGCGGACTCCCGGTCGCCGCCGCGCCGGACAGCGTCAGCAGGATGACCAGGAGCATCCGTCCGCCGCGCCGGGGGCGCGGCGGCGGCAGGCGGTGCGCCGGGGGCGGCAGGAGCGACCGGCGCCGGCGGTCGGCGTTCTCATGGGCGTTCATCGGTCAGCGTTTCCTCGTCATGCCATGGCGGCCGAGAACGGTCGCTGTGATGCTACCGCACCCGGGCGCGCCCAAACGCAGGCATCGCGCGATCCGCCGCGCACGCCGGCGTCCGCGCGGCGCCGGGAGGCATGCGCCGGACGGGTGCGCGTGCAGCGACGGCCGTCGGGTTGGCCGGTTCCATGCCGCCTTCGCGTCGTCCCGTCCGCCCGCCGCGCCGCTTGACACGGAGCCGGCGCTGTGGTATCATCAGCATGGACGGCGCAGGCGCGCCGCCGACGATCCGAGGAAGGATACTGAAACATTTATAAACTAGACCGATCGCCCATCATCGATTAACAAATTTAACAAATTGACTGGGCGATCCCCCCCACCCGCCGAAGGCGGGGGGGGGAATACGTTGACGTCCCCCCTATGATGCTGCGGCATCGGGGGGGGCGCTGTTTTAAGGGGGGATCATCCCCCCGACGCGGCGGCGGCGGTCGTGCAGCGCTGCCGACGCGCGGCGCGGCGCGGCGGCGGATGATGGATGGCGCGCGGCGGCGCCCGCCGCCGGGAGACGCAGGGGAGGAGGAGCGAATGCAGCGGATGCACGACCCGACGCCGCCGTGGGACCCGTCGGCGGTCATGGAGGTTGAGGCGGCGACCGTGCAGGACGCCCGGCACGGCGCGGTCTGGCGCTGGCGCGGGCGGCTGCGCACGGCGCCGCCGCACGCGCTGGCGACGGCGCAGGCGGCGCTGGCGCGGCACGGGATGACGGCGCTGCTGCGGACGGCGCCCGGCGGACGGGCGATCCTGCTGGCCGCGCCGACGCCCCCGCTCCCGCGGCGCTGCTGGCGCCTGGCGGCGGCGCTGGCGCTGCTGACCGTCCTCAGCGTCGGCGTGTCCGGCTGGCTGCTCTATCTGCGCTGGGATGCGGCGCTGATCCACGCCGCCGCAATCCTGGCGATCCTGGGCGTCCACGAAGCCGGGCATCTCTGGGCGGCGCGGCGCAGCGGCATCGACCTCGGCGGTCCCTACGCCATCCCCTTCCCGCTGCCGCCGTTCGGCACGCTCGGCGCCGTCTGCACGCTGCGCACCCTGCCGCGCGACCGCGCGGCGCTGCTGCGCATGGCCGCCGCCGGACCGCTGGCGGGCGCGGCGCTGGCGCTGCCGCTGCTGATCATCGGGCTGCGTCTGTCCGCCGTGCTCCCCTGCCCGACCGACCGGGAGATTATCCAGGAGGGAACCGCGCTGCTCTACGCGGCGCTCAAGGTCGGACTCTTCGGCCGCATGCTGCCGTCCGACGGCATGGACGTCATGCTCCACCCGCTGGCGTTCGCCGCCTGGCTGGGGCTGTTGCTGACGGCGCTCAACCTGCTGCCCATCGCCCACCTGGACGGGCGGCATCTGGCGACGGCGCTGCTGGGCGAACGCGGCAGCGTCGTCGTTGCAACGATCGGCAGCGGCATCTTGCTGGCGGGCGGCGTCATGGTCTGGCCCGGCTGGGCGGTGTGGGGCGTGATCGGCGTGATCGTGCGCATGCCGGTCCTGCCCGCCGACGCCCTCACGCCGCCGCCGCGCCGCCTGGCGCTGCTGGCGGCGCTGACGCTGCTGCTCGGCGCGGCGCTGCTGCCCCTCCAGCCGCTGGTCGTGCGCATTCCGTCGTGTTGAGGGAGTCCCCGATGCCCGCTGCTGCCGTCCTTGCGCGCCAGGCGGCGCGCCGACCCCACGTGGATGCGCTGCGGCTGCTGGCGGCGCATCTGACGCCGGCGCAGGCGGCGCAGGTGCAGCGCGCGCTGCCGCCCCCCGGTCCGCCGGACGATGCCGGCTGGACGACCGTGGCGGCGCATGCGGCGCTCCTGCCGGCGCTGGATGCGGCGGACGCCGCCGCCGCCGCCGCCGCGCTGCTGCGGGTCATCGCAGCGACGGCGCAGACCGCCGCCGCCGACCCGCATGCCTCCGCCTGGGCGACCGTTCCCGACCTGGCGCCGTGGGAGGCGCTGCCGGTCATCCTGGCGCACCTGCGCGGCGCCGACCTGCTGCGCGCCGCCGATCTCCTCCCGGCGCTCTGCAATGATCGCCGCCTGCCGCCGCCGGTCATGCTGGCGGGGGCGGCGCCGCCATCACCGCGCGCGGCGGCGCTGCGGGCGCTGGCGACGGCGCTGGCGCGCCATGCCGACGGCGACCGACTGGCCGCGTTGCCGCGCCTGCTGCGCGACCCGCACGACGCCGCCGGCGCCGCCGCCGCATGCGCGCCGCTGCTGCCCGACCCGCCCGCCCTGCTCGACGACCTGGCGCGGGCGCTGGCGGCGTGGCCGGACGCCGTGCTGCGCATGCAGGCGCTGGCGGCGCCGGCGCTGAGTCCGGCGCATGGGCGCGCCGCCCTGCGCGACGCCTGGAGACGCTGGCGGGCGCTGGATGACGCTGCGTCCGCCGATGGCGCGGCGCCCGCCTCCGCCGTCGCCATGGCGCCGACGGTCGTGGCGGCGCTGACCATCGTCGATCCGGCGGCGGCGGCGTCCGCCGTGGCGCAGATCATCGCCGCCGCCCGGCGGCGTCCGCCGCATCCGATGCATGCGGCGCTGCTGCTGCGCCTGGCGGCGATCGCGGCGGACGCGCGCGCCATGGTGCGGGACGTCTGGGACGCGGCGACGGCATGGGCGCGTCCGGTATCGTCCGGCGGCGGACGGGCGCTGCGCCTGGCGTTGGCCATCGCCGCCGCCGCCCAGGGACTGGCCCCCCTGCCCGCCGACCCGGTCGACCCGGCGACGCTGGCGCTGCTGCCCGGCGTCTGGCGGCGGGCGGCGCTGCCGGGCGCGCCGGTCTGGCCCGGATTGCCTGCGGCGCTCCTGGCGGCGCTGACGGCGGGCGACGCGGCATCCCGCGCCGCCGTCGCCGCGCTGCTGCCGTTCCTCGACGCCGATGCCGCCGCACCGGTCATCGCCGCCGTCTTGGCCGACCCGGACGCCGATGACGCCCTGCGCCTGGCGGCGCTGCGCCTGCTGCCGCCCGCCGATCCCCGCGCCGCGCGCCTGACGGCGGCGCTGCGCACCGACGCCGCCCGTCTCCTGGCCGCTGCGCGCGCCGCCGTCGCCGCCGCGCGCGGACGCGCCGGGCGGCGCGCGCCGCCCGATCCGGCGTTCGCCCCGACCGTCCCGGTCACGGCGACCGTCGTCGGCGTCGCCTGGCGCACGCCGTTTCCCTGGCGCGTGCAGACCCCTGACGGGCGCGTCCACGACCTGCCCGCCGCGCCGTTCGCCATCGCCGGGACGCCGGCGCATCCCGGCGTGCACGTCGCCTTCCGCGCCGCCGTCGCCGCCGACGGCGCGCACGTCGGCGTCGCCGATGTGCGCTGGCGCACCCCCGACGGCGCTGCGCTGCTGCGGTGCGCCGATCCCGATGATCCCGTCGCCGTCGGCATCGACCCCGACGGCATCCCCCGCGCCGTCTTCGCCGACGGGACATCCGCCCGCCCGGGCGCCCTGCGCGCCCCGCTGCACCCGCCTGCCGGGGAGGCGGGCGGCGCCTGGCATACCCCCCTGCCGGTTCATTCCCCCGACCCGGCGACCTGCGCCGCCGTCCTGCGCGCCGCCGCCGCCGCGTCGGGGGGATGATCCCCCCTTAAAACAGCGCCCCCCCGATGCCGCAGCATCATAGGGGGGGACGTCAACGCATCTCCGCCGGGGGGTCACCCCCCCGGCGTCCCCCATCCGCCTTCGGCGGACGGGGGCGGGGTCTCCCCCGCCCGATTAGGGCGGGGCCCCCCCGCGACAAAACGTCGCGGGGGGGCGACCCCGGAGGACCCTCTTCCCCCCGCCATTCGGCGGGGGTCCCATCATGGACGGCGCGCCCCTCACCGGCGCGCCGTCCCCCACCCTCAGCGAGGGCGGGAGATGCGTTGCAGCGTGATTATCCCCCGTGCGCCCGCGCGCCGCATCCTGCAGCAGTGCGGATACGGCGATCCGCGGGCGCCGGCGCCGGGCGGACGGGCGGGTCCGGGGCGTTGGACGGACGGGCGGGGCCGGATGCCGTCCCCCCTGCCGGTCCGTCGTTGAGAACGGCGCCGCCCGCTGCGGCCGGCGGCGCGGATGCGCCGGAAACGTGAACGCGCCCGACTCCGCAGAGCCGGGCGCGTTCTTGTCTCCGAAACCCCGCCCGCCTTCGGCAGGCGGGGCTGAAGTGCAAACGGATCGCCCTCCCCCCTTCGGGGGAGGGGGGCGTTCCGTCACGGCTTCATGGTTCCACCTGCTTCGGGGGGCGGCATCATGCGCCATGGGCGAGATCGGCGGCGTCCCCGCGCGCCGGCGTGGAATCGGGAACGATTGCAACGGAGGGACGCGCATGCGCGGCAGCATGCCGCGCGGCGGCGGCGCGGCGCGCCACGAGTCTGAGAAGTCCCGGCGCCGGTCCGTGCCGGGGCGCTGCATGCGCCGGACATCGTTCCGGTCACCGCGGCGGACGCCGCGCGCTTCGCGGCGTCCGCGCGCCGCCGGCGCTGCATGGCGACGTCGGGTTCCCCGTGCGCGCCGCGCGCGACGCGCACGGCGGCGCGCTGCGGCGCGTCGTCATTCCGCCCGGCGCACCCTGGAGGTTCCATGTCGCCGTCGGCGACCCATCCGGCATCCCGCCGCGCAGCGGCGGCGGCCGGCGCGCTGCCGGCGACGATCCGGCGGCGCGGCGCGTCACGCCGCAGCGCCGGACGACCGGCGTCGGATGCGCCGCCGTCGCCGCCGCTGCCGTGCTGCGGATCGTCGCCGTCGCCGCGTCGCCCGGCGATTCGTCGCGCATCATCGTCCGCGCGACGGTCGGGCGCGCCGCCGTCCGGCGCTGCGCCGGACGCGCCTCCGCCGCCGATCCGCGCCGCCGGGACCGCGCCCGACGCCCCGGGACCGACGGAACCGCGCCATCCCGATGGCGGGGTCGGGTTGCCCCACATCGCGCCGCCTGGGGCGGCGCAGGCGCTCCCGGCGCGCCGGGAGGCGCCGCTCCCGACCGTTCCCGCCCCCATCCCCCGCCGCGTGCGGGGATGGGGGCGCGTCGCCCCGCGCCGGATCATTGCGCCGCCGCGTCCGGCGCCGCCGCGCCGTCGGCGCATTGATCCGCGCCGCGCCGCACGGTCGTCGGTCGTCGCCGATGTCGCCGCCGCCGCCGCGCGCTATGCTGAGGGCATACGAATAATTTTTTGACCGCCCCATCCCGCCGCACGGCGGGGGGGCAAGGAGAGAAAAAATGGATATCATTGCGTTTATCGCAGCGTTGGCGCTGGTCGCCTCCGCTGCGCTCGCCGCATGGTGGGCGTGGCGTGAGGCAGCCGCGCGGGAAGCCGAAGCGCGGGCGCGCGTAGAGGCGGAGGAACGGGCGCAGCGGGAAGCAGCGGCGCGGGAAGCCGAAGCGCGGGCGCGCGTAGAGGCGGAGGAACGGGCGCAGCGGGAAGCAGCGGCGCGGGAAGCCGAAGCGCGGGCGCGCGCGGAAGCCGAAGCGCGGGCGAAGCGCGCCCAGGAAAGGGCGCAAAAGGAAGTTGAGGCACGCCGTGAGGCGGAGGAGCGGGCGCAGCAGGAAGCGCGGGCGCGGCGGGAAGCCGAGAGGCGCGCCGCGAAGCTCGGCGCGGACCTTTCGGATGAGCGCGTCAACGTCGTCCAGCGCCTTGACGAGCGTGAGCTCGTCAACGCGCTGCGTCGGGCGCTGCCGGCCCTGGCCCCCGAGCGAGCGCAGCGCCTCGAGCACCAGCTCGAGACGCTCGCGCGGCTTCGGGACCTCGAATCTCGGCTCATCAAGGAGCGGGAAGCAACCACCGATGAGGTGGTTCGATTCCAGCTTCAAAAGAAGGCCTTCAAAGCGATAGCCGACGCCGAAGCGTTGGTGAAGCGCTTCCGGCACGTCCTTGAGTCTGACCCGGACTTCCACGGAATCAGGCTATCCTTGGCCTGGGGGGCCCGAACATCCCCCAAGACCAAGACCAAGACCAAGACCAAGACCGAGACCGAGACCGAAAAGTAGGGGGCTCGCCCCAACCCCCCGGCGCGCATGCGTGCGCGTCGGGGGGTTCGTTTTTGCGCGCCGGTCTCGCCGCTCCGCCGCCGCCGCCGCCGGGGGCGACGCGTTGTCAACCCTCCGTGCGCCGCCGGGCGGCGGCGCGGTCATGCGTCGCCCGGACGTCCCGGACGCTTCCATGGAGGCCGCATATCCGGCGCCGGCGCTCCCGATGGCGGCGGGTGCGCTATCGTGCGCCTCTTCCCGGATGGCGGGAAGGACGAGCGGCCGTTGGATGCGACGCGGCGCGGAAGGCGCATGCGCTGCGTCGTTGCACGACGACGGCCGATCGCCGTCACGCAGCAGGCGCCGGCGGTCGCTCCCGCCGACGTCGCCGATCATCTCCGGCGGCTGCCGGCGGGACGGGACGCAACGGAACGGCGCCGGCGCACACGGCGCGGCGCTCATCGCCGCGCCCGCGCCGTGGATGTCGGCGGACGGACGCTGTGCATCCGCGACCGGCCGGTCGCGCGCATCGATTCGCCGGACCTTGCGCGCCGCCTTGTCGCCGGACGGCGGCGACGCGACGCGGACGAATCGGCGCACCGGCGCGCGCGCGATGACGTGACCATGACGGCGCCCTGCCGCCGCCCCGACGCGCCGCGTCGCCGCCCGCAGGCGGGGGACGCAGCCGCGCCGGGGCGGGCGGATGCGGGGGGGCGACCTGAGCGCGGCTACGCCGCCGCGCTCAGGTCAAATTGGTCGATCTCCGCCTCGTCGGCGAAGATGACCAGATCGTCGCGCTCGCCGCGCTGGACGGCGGCGAGCGTGACGAGAAACTCCGGGCGGCCCAGCGCCCGGAGGCGGAACCGTCCCCCCTGCGCCTGCGCGGCCGCAGGCGTAAGGGGGAGCATTCCAAGACGGCGCCGGGGCGGGCGGCGGCGGTCCTCTGGATGCGCCGGGGGCGCGGATGGCAGAATAGGTGGGGGCGGGGGCGGTCCCCGCCATGCCCGGCGCCGCTGCGCATGCGGCGGCGCGTGATCACGAAAGGAACCGGTATGTCTGGACCACCTACGCTCTCGCGCGGCGCGCGCAACGTTGCGCGCGCCGACGCCCTGGCGCCGGCGCAGACGCTGGCGGCGCTGGCGCGCGACCTGCGCGATCTGGACGACGTCGCAGCGCCGCGCGACGTTGCACACGCAGCGCACCGCGCGCTGTGCGCCGCTGCGCTGCATGCCGCCGACCGCGAACCGGACGGCGCGTCGAACGCCGACGCTGCGGCGATTGCGGCGCTGTGCGCCGTCGGCGCGGCGCTGATCCTCGACGCGGCGCCGCCGGTCCGCCGGAACCTGGCGGACGCGCTGGCGGCGCTGACCGCGCGGCTCGGCGCCGATGACGGGGAGACGCCGCCGGACGCCGGCGCTGCGGTGTGCGCCGCCCTCGACGCCGCCGTCGCCGAACGCAACGCCGCCGTCGTTGCGGCGACGCTGCTCGTCGCGGCGGCGGTCAACTGTGCGTCGCGCCGGTAGCGTCCGACCCGGCGCGGGCGACCCCGGCGATCCGACGCGCGACGACCTCGGCGTGGACCGCGCGCGCGGCGATCCATCCGGCGTTGCGCGCCGTCTGCACGCTGCGCACCCTGCCGCGCGACGCGGCGCTGCGCCGGCATCCACGCCTGGGCGACAACGTTCCGAATCGGGATCGGCGTTGCCGGCGCGCCTGCGCCCCCTGCCCCCACCGCCACGCCGGGCGCAGCAGATCGTCACGTCCCGGCACACCTCCCCACATGCGCGCCTCCGCTCGTCGCGTCGTTCCGCCGACCGGGAGACGCGCCCCCGGCGCATCCAGAGGACCGCCGCCGCCTCCCCGTCGGCGGGCGCGGTATGGTGAGGACGCGACGGCGAACGGACGGAAGACCGCCGTCGCAATCAGGAGGAAAACAAAACAAATGGGATCATTCGTGCTCCCGCCCCCCCTGCTGCTGCAGGGGCGGGCGGGGAACCTGGCCCGCGCGGCGAGCGCGCTGGATGACGCGCGCGCCGCGCCGCAGGACGCCGCGCTGCGGATGCGCAGCGCGGAGATGGCGTTCCTCCAGGCAGAGGACGCCGTCTTCCAGACGTCGCGCGTGCACGACGCATGCGCGCGCGGCGCCATGGACGTCGGCGCCGCCGACGTGCTCGTCGCCATCTCCGAGCCGGTGATGGCGGCGATGGGCATGGTCGGCGCGCTCATCGTCTGCGCCCCGCCGCCGGGCGTTGCGCAGGCGATGGTTGCGGCGCTGGACGCGGCGGCGGTCGTGCTGCGCGGCGTCGCCGCCGCGTGGGACGGCGCCGACGTTGACGTCGCCGACGCCGCGCAGGCGGCGCTGGAGGCGGCGGCGGCGGCGCTGGACGCGGCGCGGGCGCCGGCGACCGATGTCGCCGTCGTCGCCGCCGTGAGCGGCGTTGCGACGGCGCTGACGCGCGCCGTGCGCGCGGCGCAGGTCGCCGCCGCCGTCGCAGCGGAGGGCGGGCGATGACCGCCCGCGTCGCGCTGCCGGCGCCGGTGCTGGGCGCCCGGCGGCTTCGCCTGACGGCGGAGGCGCTCGACGGCGCGGCGCTGCTGCTCCGCGTCGTCGGCGCGTCCGACGACGCGGCGCTGCTGACGACGCCGCCGCCGACGACGCCGATGGCGCTGCCGGCGTGGGACGCGGCGGCGCTGCTGGCGCTGCACGTCCAGCACGCCGCGCTGCAGGCGCTGGCGGCGGCGTCGGCCGCGTTGTCGCCGGTCGCGCGCGGCGAGGCGGAGCTGGCGGCGGCGGCGCTGCTCCTGCGCATGGCGACCGCCATGCGCGAGGCGGCGTGGCTCGTCGAGGTCCTCGGCGCCATCGCCGAGGGCGACGACCTCGACGCCTGGGAGCCGCCCGCCGACGCCAGCGAGCTGCGGCTGCAGATCGCCCTGGGCGATCTGCGTGACGCGCTGGCGGTCTGGCGCGACGTCGCCCGCCGCGCCGCCATCGACGGGGCGGGCGTCGCCGACGGCGCCTCCCACGTCGCGGCGCTCCTGGAGGCGCTGCCGGACCACCGGCGGCACGCCATGGAGGAGCGCCGCGCGTCCCGCGCGGCGGCAGCGAACTGAGCGCCATTGACGGCGCGCTCGCGCTGCCGCACGTGCATCGTTGGTAAGTCCGCGCCCCCGTGCGACGGGTCGGTCGCACGGGGGCGCGGCGTTTCCCGGATGCGACGGTATCCTGGAAGCGTCCGGGGCGACGGCCCCGTGATCATCCGCCGCGCCGCCGCACGGCGGCGCGCAACGAAACGAAAGGAGAAACAACGGTGAATCGCGATGATGATGAGGCGCTGCGCCGCGCGGCGGCGCAGCTCGACCTCCTGGCGCAGCGGATCGGGGACGGCGCTGCGACGGAGCGCGACCGGACCGCGCCGCCGGAAGCGTCCGGCGTGGTGATGGACGCCTCCGGCGCCGTCATCGACGCCGCGCGCCGCGCCGCCGCCGCCGCCGCCGCATGCGCAGCGGGCGCCGATGCGCCGACGACCGCCGCTGCCGCCGATCTGGTGCGGGCGATCGCCTTGGCTATGCACATCGCCGCATGGCATGGCGCTGCGCCGACCAAAGCGACGGGCGCGGAGCTCGACCTCGCTGCTGCGCTGATCGACGCAGCGGCGAAGCGCCTGGAGCGCGCCGCCGGCGGCGCGGCCGCCGGCGCTGCATCGGCGGCGGGCGCGGTCGGCGTGGTGTTGGCGGTGCTGCGCAGCACCGCCGGCGTCCGGACGACACGGGAGCGGATGGTTCGCCCGCACGTGCGTCTGGCGACCGCCGCGCTGCTGCGCGCGGCGCACGCCGCCGTGCGGGGCGACCGCGAAGCGGCGGAGCGGGCGGCGGCGGCCGCCGCCGACGCCGCAGCCATGGCGGTTCGGGCGCTCGTCGGCGTGCACACCGCCGCCGCCGCCGAGTGGCGCCTGGCGCAGGCGCTGCTGGCGCTGGCGCAGCTGGCGCTCGCCGTCGCCCATGATGACAACGAGAACGAGCCGGGCGACGATCTCGTGCGCCTGGCGGCGCTGGAGGCGCAGGCGTTCCGCGCGCTGGCGCGCGGGTACGCGCACGGTGCGGACGCCGCGCATGCCCAGGCGCTCGCCGTCGCCCGCCGGCGCCTGGACCGGGCGCAGCAGGCGCGGGCGAACGCCGGACCGGACATGGACATGATGGGCGTCGCCGCCCGGCGCTCCTATCGCCGGGCGGCGACGGCGGCGGCCGTGCGCGCGATTGACGGCGCGCTGCCGCACGTGCATCGTTGGTAAGTCCGCGCCCCCGTGCGACCGACCCGTCGCACGGGGGCGCGGCGTTTTCCGGATGCGACGGTATCATGGACGCATGCGGGGCGACGGCCCCGTGATCATCAGCCGCGCCGCCGCACGGCGGCGCGCAGAAAGGAGAGCAAATGGACGACGAGGACATCGTCGAGGGCGGCGTGTGGGACGCCGCCCTCGACGCCGAACGGCACGTCGTCGGCAGCGACGCCTGGTGGCGCGCCGCCGTTGCGCGCGGCGGACCGGATCGGATTGCGACCGGCTGGTTCGACTGGCGGCGCAACGCGTGGGACCCAATCATGGTCGCACGCGACGGCGGCGTGGCCTTCCGGCTGAGTCTGCCGGACGGTATCGACGGCCCGTGGCACTGGGTCGTCGAACGCGCGGGCGCCGAGGTCGTCGCCCTCGGTCATGCGGCGACCTACGACGAGGCGACGGATGAGATGCGCCGGGCGCTCGGCCTGGAGGTGGCGCCGTGAGTCGCCGGTCGCCGGCCGTGCGTGCGGGGCTGCTGATCAGCAGCACGTACGATGCGGCGCAGGCGCTCCTGCGGACGGCGACGGAGCGCACCCCGGCGGCGCGGGGGCGCGCCGCCGCGACATGCGCGACGTCCGGCGCCGTCGTGCAGCGCCTGGCGCAGCAGCTCTGCGCCACCCCCGCCGCCGACGCCGCCGCGCATGTCGCGGCGGCGGTCTGCGGCGGCGTGCTGCTGGCGGCGCAGATCGCCGCCATCGGCGACCCGGAGCAGCGCCGGATGGCGCAGCGGACGGCGCGCTGGGCGGCGCTGGCGTTGCGTTTCCTGGCGGATGCGCTGACGACGGCGCCGTGGCGCCACGCCGCGCGGGAGGCGTCGGATGCAACGCCGGCGCCGCGGGCGACGGCGACCGCCCGGGCGCAGCGCGCGGCGCAGCGGGCGCTGCACGCCGCGCCGGACGTGACCGGCGCCGCGGGCGCCGCCTTCGCCGCCATCGTTGCAGCGGCGGCGCAGGCGCTGGAGCGCAGTGCCGGGAGGGGACCGGCATGACGCGCAGCAGCATGCCGGTCCTGATGGGCGCCCTCGCCGGCCTGGCCGTGGGGTCCGGCCTGGCGGTGCAGCGCGTCGTCGCCCCCTGGTCGGGCGATTCCGCCCGGGAGCAGTCCGG
>Ga0209691_1000982_pt1 | contig 18164 bp, 13 predicted proteins | sample YNPMSBMetaG_FD_187120 | JGI IMG/M metagenome (GOLD analysis project Ga0209691, IMG submission 187120) | Anoxygenic and chlorotrophic microbial mat microbial communities from Yellowstone National Park, USA - YNP MS-B MetaG (SPAdes) (version 2) ... | reverse complement strand
ACTGCTATTGCTGCGACGGAAAAGAGCATAGGCAAACAGCGCGAGAATAGCCTGGGCGTTCGCTCAGGCTAATTTGTTCTCGCGCAAGCAACACGCCGGTGAACAAGGTAAAGCGGAGGACATGGCGAAAGCACTTACGACGAAAGGAGGGACAGCTTTTTGAAAGGACTGACAGCACGTTTGGTTTTACTGGTAGCGCTGCTGGTAGCGGTAGCGCTGCCTTCACACGCGGGACTTTGGTACCTGCAGGCGACCCTGAGCGGCTCGCAGGAAGTGCCACCGGTGTCGACGAACGCCAGTGGGGTGCTTTTCGGCAGCTACGATGACGTTGCCAAAACCATCAGCCTGGCGATAACGGTGAGCGGCATCGCGCAAAGCGACCTGACCGCATCGCACATTCACCGCGCTCCTGCAGGAAGCAACGGGCCCGTCATCTTCAACATTGGCGGTGGGAGCAGCTATGCCGTGCTGGGGGGACAGCTTATCACGGTGATTAACAACGCGCCGTTCCCCGCGGCAGAAGAGGCGAACTTACTGAGCGGCAACACCTACGTCAACATCCACACCACTGCTTACCCCGCTGGGGAGATCCGCGGACAGATTACCGCCTTGCCGGTGGTGCCAGAGCCTGCAACGATGGCCGGGTTGGGCATCGGCGTGGGACTGCTGGCGCTTCGACGGCGCAAAAAGTAGTGCTCTGTAACTAAGTGGGCTGAGGGTTCCCTCAGCCCACTTTTTGCAACCAACTGGGGTCGTTGCAAGCCGTTTTTGGTAATCATCCCTCTATGGTTATCTCGCGTCCCCTGGTCAGCAGAACCGAGGTGACAAAGCGCAGCTGAATACCCGTGCCACCCGACAGCACCTCCGCGGCGACCTGCACGGGCAGGGAAGCGTCCAGATACTGCAAGCGTGCCAGCGGAAAGGAACCATCAAACGGGATAGACTGCACCGCGCGTGCCCAGCTGGCGGAACAGAGGTCGTGCGGGCTCTGGCGCAGGGCGAGGCGGCGTCCCTGTACATCGCCGTTTGTTTCCATCGGACAGTCTCCGGTTACAGCCGTGCGCACTGCGACTGTTTTGGTACGGGGGCAGGATATGACGGGGCATTGTCTGGAATTATGTTTTGCTTCGATGACCGATGTGCCCCAGGGTATAATCGTATTGAGAATCATTCTCAGAAGGGTTGCCGGTATGGTAGAAAGCGCAGTAGTGGTTGTGCTGGTGGTGTTGTTGATGGTGCTGTTTGCACCGCAGAGGGGTGCGGTCCCGCGATGGAGGCAGAAGCGCTGGCTGCGCTCCCGTGAGGCGATAGAGGATGCCCTGTTGCATCTGCATCAACGCGAGCATAAAGGACGCCTGGCGTCGGTAGAGTCGCTGGCAGGGGCATTGGGAGTATCCACGCGCCTCGCGCTCGTTCTCGCGCAGCGCATGGAAGAGCAGGGTTTGTTGCAGGTGGGTTCAGGAGGTTTGAGCCTCACCCCGGAAGGGCATCGTCTGGCGATTCAGGTGGTACGGGCGCACCGTCTGTTTGAGCGTTATCTGGCTTATGAAACCTCTGTGCCCGCGCATGAGATACACCAACTGGCGCACCGTCTGCAGCACACCTTAACCCCCCTTCAGTTGGAGCAGCTGGATGCTTACATGGGGCATCCTCTCGTCGACCCGCACGGAGACCCCATTCCCTCTCCGAGCGGCGAGATGCCGGCATTAGAAGGGCAGTCAGTGGTGGAGTTCCCGCTGGGAAAACCTGCGCAGATTGTACACGTCGAGGACGAACCTCCATATGTTTACGCTCAGATTGTGGCGGAGGGGTTGCGCCCCGGCATGATGGTGACGGTTATCGAGCGGTCACCGACGCGCGTGGTTCTGGAAAGCGATAGCGACGAACACGTGCTCGCGCCCGTGGTGGCAGCAAACATCACCGTGCGCGAGGTATCTCCCGAGATGCTTGCTCCAACAGGGGAGCGGTTGGGGGAGCTGGAGCCCGGTGAAAGAGCGACGGTGCTGCGCATCGATGAGGCCTGTCAGGGGTTGACGCGCCGTCGCTTCCTCGACCTCGGCATCACACCGGGCGCGGAGATCGAGGTGGTCATGCGTTCGGCGTTTGGCGACCCTGTGGCGTATCGTGTGCGCGATAGCCTGATTGCCCTGCGACGTGAACAGGCAGACTGGATTTGGGTACAGCGGAACGGCGGCACAGACCGTAAGGAGGGGGCGGCATAAGGCAGATGCGAAGAGTGACAGACGCTCAGGGTTGTGAGTCGTGTGCTTTGCGCGAGCATCTGGTGCGCATGGGGGTGCGCGTGGATTCCTTTGACTACGTGCTCGCGCTGATGGGCAACCCCAACACGGGAAAGAGCACCGTCTTCAACGCGCTCACCGGTTTGCGCCAGCATACGGGCAACTGGACGGGCAAGACGGTGACGCGCATGGAGGGCGCGTTTGAGTTCAACGGCAAGAGGTATAAAATCGTAGACCTGCCGGGTACCTACTCTCTGCTGTCTGCCTCGGTGGACGAAGAGGTTGCCCGTGACTTCGTGCTGTTCGCCAGGCCCGATGCGGTGATTGTGGTGGTGGACGCCACCATTCTGGAGCGCAACCTGAACCTTGTCCTGCAGGTGCTGGAGATTACCGACCGCGTGGTGGTATGCCTGAACCTGATGGACGAAGCGGAGCGCAAAGGTATCGAGGTAGACCATCGTGCCCTGTCACGGGAACTGGGAGTGCCCGTGGTACCTACCGCGGCGAGGCAGGGCGTTGGTTTAGGGCTGTTGATGCAGACGGTAGCGGAACTGGTGACGGGCAGGATAACCACCTCCCCTCGGCGTGTGAAGACGGACGAGGCGGTAGAACGCGCCCTCGATGAGCTGATACCGGTTATCCGTGAAGCCTATCCCGGCTTGCCGAACGTGCGATGGATAGCCATGCGTCTGCTGGACGGCGACTACAACGTGCGTCAGTCTCTGGAAAGCGGTGAACTGCTCCGCCTTGCCCATCCCGAGGCGAGCGATGCGGAGATCGAACGTTCTCGCCAGCACGCACAACCTATCCTCACCCTCGCCGAGGCATTGCAACGACGGCTGGAGGGTTCCTTCCGTGACCGCGTGGTGGAATCTCTGTATGCGGACGCGGAATCCATCGCCCTCAAGGTGGTGCGTCGAAAGGGCGAACGTCGCTGGGATTGGGACCAGAAGCTCGACAGGATTCTCACCTCGCGGATATGGGGATTGCCACTCATGGGTTTGCTTTTAATGGGGGTGTTCTGGGTAACCATTCAGGGCGCCAATGTTATCTCGGAGTTGATAGCGAGCGGGTTGTTCTGGGTGGAGTCGAAGGGTAGTGCGTTGTTCAATGCACTGGGCGCACCGTGGTGGCTCACGGGCTTCCTGTGGCATGGGGTGTATCGCGGGCTGGCGTGGGTGGTTTCGGTGATGCTGCCGCCGATGGCGATATTCTTTCCCATCTTTACCATTCTCGAGGACATGGGCTATCTGCCGCGTGTGGCGTTCAACATGGACAGGTTCTTCAAGAAGGCGGGGGCACACGGGAAACAGGCTTTAACGATGGCGATGGGACTGGGTTGCAACGCTGCGGGGGTGGTTGCCACGCGCATTATTAACTCTCCCCGTGAGCGGCTCATCGCCATTCTGACGAATAACTTTATGCCCTGCAACGGGCGGTGGCCGCTGCTCATTACCATGAGCTCGCTCTTTGTGGCGGCGGCTTTCCCGCCTGTCTTCGCTGCAGCGGTAGCGGCAGGCGCACTGGTAGCAGTGGTTCTCGTAGGAGTGTTGATGACGTTCCTGGTGTCGGCGGTACTGTCGCGCACCATCCTGAAGGGCGAAGCCAGCAGTTTCACGCTCGAGCTTCCGCCGTACCGTAAGCCCAACGTGCTGGCGGTGCTGTATACTTCCTTGATTGACCGCACCCTGCTCGTGCTGTGGCGGGCGGTGGTGATGGCTGCGCCCGCCGGTGGGGTCATCTGGCTGCTGGGCAATATCCACGCTCACGGACGTAGCCTTTCCCAGTGGATAGCGAGCTGGCTGGACCCTGTGGGGCGAGCCATCGGGCTGGACGGCGTAGTGTTGCTGGCGTACATTATCGCCATCCCCGCCAATGAGATTGTGGTGCCCACTATCATCATGACCTACATGGGCGCGGGCATGATGACTGAGCTGGAGAACCTTAACGATTTGCGACGCTTGCTGGTAGACCAGCACGGCTGGACCACGTGGACGGCGATTTGTCTCATGCTCTTCTCGCTGTTGCACAATCCCTGTTCCACCACTATCCTGACCATATGGCGTGAGACGAAAAGTGCGAAATGGGCGTGGATAGGTGCGTTACTGCCACTGGGCTTAGCCTTTGCCATGCTGTTGTTGTTGAACGGCATCGTGCGCTGGCTTGATTGAACGTTGTGACATAAATCACGGCGTGGTGTGGACAGCGGCATTACAATAATATGCGGTGGGGTTAATACCCAACTTTCCGAAGGAGGTTCAGCGAAAGCAAATGGCATACGTGATTGTGGATACCTGCACGAAAGACGGTGCGTGCATTGCCGTGTGTCCGGTGGATTGTATCCATGAGGGGCAGTTCACCGACGCCGATGGCACCACCTACGACATGATGTTCATCAACCCCGACGAGTGCATCGACTGCGGAGTCTGCGAGCCGGAGTGTCCGGTGACAGCCATCTATCCGGAGACGGACATCCCCGAGCAGTACAAGCATTTCATCCGCATCAACCGCGAGGCGTATACAAGCGGACAGGTCGGCGCATAGCATAAACGTGTCACAGGATGCCGTTCACCCTGTTGTGACTTCAGTCACGGCATCCTGTGTTTCTTTTTGATAAGCTACATGTAGCGTGGAAATCATGCTTGCTTTGAGGAGGAGGTAAGACCATTGGCATACGTCATTGCGGAACCCTGCATCGGCGTTAAGGACAAGTCCTGCGTGCAGGTCTGCCCCGTCGACTGCATCAAGGAGGGTGTCTTCACCGACAGCGACGGCACCGTCTACGACATGCTGTTCATCAATCCGGATGAGTGCATCGACTGCGGGCTGTGTGAACCGGAGTGCCCGGTAAACGCCATTTTTGCGGAAACGGATGTGCCCGACCAGTGGAAGCACTTTGTCCGCATCAATCGTGAGGCGTTCGAAAGCGGGCAGGTCTCTTAGTCCTGCACGCGGGCAAGCGCCTGCAGGGCGTCGCGGTCCAGCACGGTGATTTTCCCATCCTGAATGGATATCCATCCCGCTTTACGGAAACGGTTGAGAGTGCGCGTGACCACCTCGCGGACGGTGCCCAGCTGTGCTGCCAGCTCGGCATGGGTATAGTCCAGGGTGAAGCACGCGCCTCGCTCTTTTGCCTGCGCCAGCAGGTAGCGAGCCACGCGCTCGGGTACCTCGTGGAGGGAGAGCTCTTCCACCAGATGCAGGAGCCTCCGTATCCGAATAGCCAGCGCACGCAGGGCAGCTTGCATCAGCTCGGGATGAGCGTGTATCACCGTCAGAAAGTGTTCGCGGGGGATAAACAGCAGACGGCTGGGCGACATGGCTTCCGCCGAATAGGGTTGGTTACCTCCGTCAAACAGCGGTAGCTCTCCGATGACCGAGCCACTGCGTTCTACCCCGATGACCTGTTCTCTACCGTTTGAGCTGCTATTATACAGTCGAATGGCGCCGTCCAGCACCACATGCAGCCCATGACAGGGTTCACCCCGCAGGAACAGGACTTCCCCCCGTTGCACCTTCACGATGCGGGCGCGGGCGAGCAAAGTGCGCAATACCTCGTCGTTCGCGTCGCGCAGAAAAAGGACGCGGCGCAGGGCTTCCCGTGCTTCCATACAATCCCCTTGCGTTTAACGTCTCGGTGATTATTTTACCACTGTCTGGCGTCCAATTGGGGTTAATGGTGACTCAAGTCACCGATGGCAGAAGTACTTTCTCGTCCTCCGGACGAATAATCAAACAGAGTGGAGGCATGCACCAATGCAAGGGTGGTGGAGTGCGCTTCGTCTGGAGGAGCGTTTGCAGCACAGCGTTGACGCTGGCGCGCAGCTGTTAAAGATTGTCCTGTTGTATCTGCTGGTGCGTTTTCTTATCGCGCGGATGGGACGTGCGCTGGTGAATCGCCTGGAAAGTATGGAGCGCATCGCCGCGCACAAGCCGCGCATCCGCACGCTGGGCAATCTGGTGCGCAGTATCGTGGAATACACGGTGCTGATTATTGCCATACTGATGGCGTTGCGTGCTATCGGGATGGACATCACTCCCCTGCTGGCAACGGCGGGTGTGGCGGGATTGGCTATCGGTTTCGGGGCGCAGCGGCTGGTGCGCGATATGATTTCGGGTTTTTTCCTGCTGGCAGAGAATCAGTTCACAGTGGGTGAGGTGGTGACCATCGGCGCGATTACTGGTGTGGTGGAAGAGGTGGGCATGCGTACCACCCACCTGCGCGACGAGCAGGGGCGCATGGTGGTCATTGCGAATGGAGATGTCAACCTGGTCATTAACCATTCACGAAAGGGTGGCGTGAGGTTCAATGTGGACGTGCGAGTAGCAGCCAACGCCGACCTTCAGGCAGCAAAGCACATCTTGCTGGCAGTGGCAGACGAGGTGGGAATCGCGCAAACGCTGGTGGGGGTGAGTGCGTTTGACGCGGCTTCGGTAACCCTGCGGTTGACTGGTGAGGTAGTGGCATCGGAGCGTGAAGCGCGGGAGCTACACCTGAAAGAGCGTCTGCTGGAACGATTCCATGAGGAGGGGATTACGCTGGTGTAAGGAGGTTCAGGATGGCACTACTGAGTGAGGAACAGGTCCATGAGATGTTACAGAAGGCACCGCAGTGGACGCGGACAGGCAAGGAAATCACGAGGAGCTTTCAGTTCAAAAACTTCCGTGAGGCGCTGGCGTTTGTCGTGCATGTCGGTCTGCTAGCGGAGCGACTGAATCACCACCCCCATATTGCCATCGACTACAAAAAGGTAGTTTTGACGTTGACCACGCACTCGGAAGGCGGTCTAACCGAAAAGGATTTTGAAATGGTGCGACAGATAGACGCCATCGCCTGACTGTTTTCGCAAGAATAAGTTCGCATACAGGAGGAGAAAATGCAGCGCGAGTTTTATCTCGACCTGGCGCGACAGGGATTGCGTATGCCGATTGGTACCGACCTGGTGCTGCACGAAAAGGACGATGTAGACGGTATCCTGGTGGACGGGTACCGTCTGGGGCAGGTCGTGAAGGAGGCGGCGCGACGTTACCGCACGCCGCTGGCGGTCCCCCACATGGACCTGATGATCGAGAAAACGGCGATGCTGGAGCTGCTGGAGGTGCCCGCCCCACAAATACCCACCTACCACTTCTCCGCCCCGCCTTCTGCCGAGATGGTGGAGACAGTGCGTCGCCGACTGTATGAGGCACCGCTGAACAGGCGCATACAGGCACAGGCGGGTTCGGTGGCGTACATTGCCCAATATACCGACCTCCTGCCGATAGGCATGACCATTGGGCCCTTCTCCCTGATGACCAAGCTCATCGCCGACCCCATCGCGCCCATCTATCTGGCTGGCATGGGCATCACCGCGGAGGAGGAACCCGAAGTGCAGATGGTGGAGGTCACCTTAGACCTGTCCACAATGGTCATCCTGCGCTCGATGGAAGCGCAAATAGAAGCAGGGGCGCGAGCCATCTTCATCGCCGAACCCGCAGCAAACAAGGTATACATCTCACCCAAGCAGATAGAACAGGGTTCGGACATCTTTGACCGCATGGTCATGCGGTATCTGCGGCGCATCAAGGCGTTTCTGGACGAGCGCGGGGTAGACCTCATCTTTCACTGCTGTGGCGAGCTGACGGATGAGATGGTGCAGGCGTATGCGTCGCTGGAGCCGGTGATTCTCAGTCTGGGCAGCTCGCGGGTGCTGTGGGAGGACGCACAGCTGGTTCCTAAACACGTAGTGCTGTACGGTAACCTGCCATCGAAGCGGTTCTACTCCGACGACCTCGTGACGCGGGAGCAGGTAGAGCAGCTGGCGTGTGAGCTGCTACAGCGAATGCGCGAGGTGGGACATCCGTTCATCCTCGGCAGCGAGTGCGACGTGCTGAGCGTGCAGGGCTGCGAGCAGACCATCAAGGAGAAGGTTCAGGCGTTCGTCACGTGTGACTGCGGGCAACACGGGTAGCTGCTGACGTTTTGCCGCTTTGCGACCAGTAAGGGTATAGCGGGGGCACGACAGAGGGTAGACCTCTGTCGTGCCCGTAACTTTTAGGCGACCTGTCGCTTTCGCCGCTTCAGGTCAAATCGGTCGAGGTTCATGACCTTATTCCACGCCGCCACGAAGTCGTGCACGAACTTCTCCGCGCCGTCTGCGCTGGCGTACACCTCCGCGATTGCCCGCAGCTCCGCGTGGTGCCCGAATATCAGGTCGACGCGCGTGGCGGTCCAGCGCACTTCGCCCGTCTTGCGGTCGCGCCCCTCGAACAGGTTGCGCTCCTTCTCTACGGGAACCCAGTCGATGCTCATGTCCAGCAGGTTCACGAAGAAGTCGTTGTTGAGCGTCTCGGGGCGGTGGGTGAACACGCCGTGCGGCGAGCGGTTATAGTTGGCGTTGAGAACCCTCATGCCGCCGATCAGCACGGTCATTTCGGGCGCGGTCAGCGTTAGCAGTTGTGCCTTGTCAATCAACAGCACCTCGGCAGGCACGCTGTAGTCCGCCTTGAGGTAGTTGCGGAATCCATCGTAAATCGGCTCGAGCACGGCGAAGGATTCCACATCGGTCTGTTCCTGCAAGGCGTCCATGCGTCCGGGAGTGAAGGGTACGGTGACCTCATATCCTGCCCTTCGCGCCGCCTCTTCCACCGCGGCACAACCGCCCAGCACGATCAGGTCAGCCATCGAGACCTTCTTTCCATCGGTGTGGGCGTGAGCCTCGTTGAACTCGCGCTGAATGCCTTCCAGCACGCCCAGCACCTTCTGCAGCTGTTCCGGCATGTTCACCTCCCAATCTTTCTGAGGAGCGAGGCGGATGCGCGCGCCGTTCGCGCCGCCGCGCTTGTCGGAACCGCGGAAGGTGACGGCAGAAGACCACGCGGTATATACCAGCTCGGAGACGGAGAGACCAGACGCAAGGATCTTCGCCTTCAGCTCGGCAATCTCTTGCTCCTCAATGAGCGGGTGGTCTACTGCCGGGATGGGGTCCTGCCAGATGAACTCCTCCTTCGGCACGTCTGGTCCCAGGTAGCGGGTGCGCGGACCCATGTCGCGGTGGGTGAGTTTGAACCATGCGCGCGCGAAGGCATCCGCGAACTCATCGGGATGCTCCAGGAACCGACGCGCAATCTTCTCGTAGACCGGGTCGTAGCGCAGCGACAGGTCTGTGGTCAGCATGGTGGGGCGATGCTTCTTGTTGGGGTCGTACGCATCGGGGATAATCGCCGGTGCGTCTTTCGCCACCCATTGCCACGCACCAGCTGGGCTCTTGGTCAGCTCCCATTCATACTTGAACAGGTTCTCAAGGTAGTTGATGCTCCACTGGGTGGGGGTGGTCGTCCAGGTAACCTCCAGCCCGCTGGTAATGGTGTCGGGCCCTTTGCCGGTTCCGAAGCTGCTCTTCCAGCCGAGCCCCTGCTGTTCGATGGGAGCGGCTTCGGGTTCGGGACCGACATGGGAGGCTATACCGGCGCCATGAGTCTTACCGAAGCTATGCCCGCCCGCGATGAGCGCGACCGTCTCTTCATCGTTCATGCCCATGCGGCTGAAGGTCACGCGGATGTCCTTGGCGGCGGCGACGGGGTCAGGCTTTCCTCCAGGTCCCTCAGGGTTGACGTAGATGAGCCCCATCTGCACGGCTGCGTACGGGTTTTGCAGATCGCCGTCTGGCGTGTGTCGCTTGTCGTCCAGCCATTCGCTTTCGGGACCCCAGAAGACGCTCTCATCGGGCTCCCACCAGTCCTCGCGGCCGCCCGCGAACCCGATGGTCTTGAACCCCATCGACTCCAGCGCCACGTTGCCGGCGAGAATCATCAGGTCTGCCCAAGAGATTTTGCGTCCGTATTTCTGCTTGATGGGCCAGAGCAGCCGTCGCGCCTTGTCGAGGTTGGCGTTGTCGGGCCAGCTGTTGAGCGGCGCGAAGCGTTGTTGCCCACTCCCTGCACCGCCGCGGCCGTCGGCAATGCGATACGTGCCCGCGCTGTGCCATGCCATGCGGATGAACAGTCCACCGTAGTGCCCGAAGTCCGCGGGCCACCAGTCCTGCGATTGAGTCATCAGTTCGCGCAGGTCTTTTTTCACTGCCTCCAGGTCGAGGCTTTCGAACTCCGCGGCATAGTCGAAGTCCTCTCCGTATGGATTAGCCTGGGGCGAGTTCTGGTGGACAATCTTCAGGTTAAGACGGTTTGTCCACCAGTTGGGGTTGTCGGAAACCGGCCTGGTCTCCGCTTCGGCGATGCCAAACGGATGCGTGGTTTTCTCGTGTTCGCTCATGGTGTCCTCCTCTCCCTACCAGAATGGTACCAATAATGATACTCATTCTCAATACTTTTGTCAAGGGTATTGAAGGGTGTTTGAGCATTGGTGGTTGCTTGGATAGAGTACCTAACCTCCCTTGACTCCTTCCCTGCGAGGGAAGGGGGAACGCTCCTCTTCTTGTAGGAGAGGGGTCGGGGGTGCGGAAGTAGAAAGCACGCCGTATAGGCGCAGGCTTGCGCCTGCGCGAAGCCATGCGCATCCTAAAGGGTGCGGCTACATTGCGCAAGGATGGAAGGCGAAAGAGGGAGAAAGTAAACAATAACAGGCATATCCAGCACTTGAGGACGCCAATGCCACAGATTTACGACAACATCGAATCGAAGCTCATCGAAGGTCTGGGTAACGTCCTTCAAGGGGCGGTTGCGTGTTCGTTCTGCATTGGCTACTTGAACCTGCGCGGCTGGGAGCAGTTGGCAGACCACGTCGAACTCCTCGCTGGCGGTGATGAAGGTCATGCTTGTCGTGTGCTGGTGGGCATGCATCGTCCGCCCGAAGAGGACATGAAGCTTCTGCAAAGTGCCCACCGCAGTCCTCTCACCACGGACGGCCCCACACGCGCCCTGCTGAAGCGACGCATGACCGAAAGCTTCAAAGAGCAACTGGAGTTCGGGGTGCCATCCAATGAGGCGGAACGCACCTTGCAACGGTTAGCCCGGCAGCTGCGGGAAAAGAAGGTGTTTGTGAAGGCCTTCCTGCGCTATCCGCTCCATGCCAAACTGTATCTGGTCCGACGTTTCGATGCAGTGACCCCCCTGGTGGGCTTTGTCGGGAGCAGTAACCTGACTCTGGCAGGGCTTTCCCATCAGGGTGAGCTGAATGTGGACGTGGTCGACCAAGACGCCGTGCAAAAACTCCAGCGGTGGTTTGAGGAGCGATGGAACGACCCCTTCTCTGTAGACCTGACGGAAGACCTGGCACGGCTTATCGAGAACAGCTGGGCACGCAAGGAACTCGTCCGCCCCTATCTGATTTACCTCAAGATTGCCTATCATCTCTCGGAGGATGCACGCCAGGGTGAGCGCGAGTTCAAGATGCCCGCCATCTTTCGCGATGTGCTGCTGGATTTCCAGATGGCTGCCGTATCGCTGGCGGCAAAGAAACTCCACCGATACGGAGGGGTGCTGCTGGGCGATGTGGTGGGACTGGGAAAAACGCTGATGGCTACGGCGGTCGCCCGCGTCATGCAGGAGGACAATGGCGATAACACACTCGTTCTTTGCCCGCCGAAGCTCGTGCCAATGTGGGAACGGTATCTGCAAGAGTACCAAATTGCTGGGCGGGTGCTTTCGCTTGGGCGCGTCATTGAGGAACTGCCCAACCTTCCCCGCTATCGGCTGCTCATCATTGACGAGAGCCACAACCTGCGCAACCGCGAGGGCAAACGCTACCGTGCCATCCGTGAATACGTTGACCTCAATGAGCCACGCGTTATACTGCTTACTGCAACACCATACAACAAACAGTACACAGACATCAGCAATCAGCTTCGCCTGTTTGTCGATGAGGATCAAGACCTACATGTGCGACCCGAACGCTACTTCCAGTGGCTAGCACAAGAACGAGGTGAAACCGAGTCCGATTTTATCGCGCGTTTCCAGACCTCGCCGCATAGCCTGCGTGCGTTTGAACAAAGTCCGTTCCCCGAAGACTGGCAAGACCTGATGCGCCTGTTTCTGGTCAGGCGCACACGCCAGTTTATCATCAAGCACTATGCCCAGTTCGACGCGGAAAAAGGGCGATACTACGTCTGGCTCAACGGGCAACCTCAATACTTCCCCTTGCGACAACCCAAGCGCTTGGACTTCCCCATTGACGAGTCAAACCCCGACGACCAGTACGCCCGGCTCTTTCGTGAGGAGGTCGTGAAGGTCATCGAAAACTTAGATCTGCCCCGCTATGGGCTGGCAAACTATCTCAAGCCGAATGCAGAGAAGGACGCCTCCGCGGAAGAGCAGCGCATCCTCGACAACCTCAACCGCGCTGGTAAGCGACTGATCGGCTTCTGCCGCACCAACCTCTTCAAGCGCCTCGAATCGAGCGGGCACAGCTTTTTGCTGTCCGTCGACCGTCATATCGTGCGCAATTTAATCACCCTGTATGCGCTCGAAAATAACCTGCCCATTCCCATCGGTACGCAAGACGCCGCCATGCTCGATACTGCCATCAACGACGAAGATGAAGAGTTTGCGGAGATTCCCGACGCCGAGAACGCCGCCCAAGCGGCTGAAGAATCAGCAATTACTGGGGCAGGACAAGGCACCCGGGGCGACTACAGAAAAGGTGCGGAATACCTCTACGAGGTTTACAGGAAACGTGCGGAGTACCTCTACGAGGTTTACAGGCGAGAGTATCACAATCGCTTCGACTGGTTGCACCCCAGGTTTTTCCGTCCCAACTTGTCCGAGTCCCTTCGCTCCGATGCGAAGGCTCTGCTTGAAATCCTTAACGACGCGGGGACATGGGACCCCGCTGCGGACGCCAAACTTCAAGTGCTTTATGACATCGTCACGCGCCGCCATCAGAAGGACAAGCTTCTCATTTTCACACAATTTGCCGACACCGCGTTGTACGTCTACAAGTACCTTCACGACAGGGGCGTTGAGGATGTGGAGGTGCTGACGAATCAGGTGGGCGACCCTGTCGCGCTCGCCCGACGCTTCAGTCCCTCTACCAACGGCGGTCTGCGTGACGGGGAGAGTGAGGTGCGGGTGCTCATCGCCACCGATGTGCTTGCCGAAGGACAGAACCTGCAAGATGCCCATATTGTGGTGAACTATGACCTGCCCTGGGCAATTATCCGGCTCATTCAACGCGCGGGTCGGGTCGATCGTATCGGTCAGAAGCATGACACCATCCTGGTCTATTCGTTCTGGCCTGCCGACGGCGTGGAGCGCATCATTCGACTGCGCAAACGGCTGGTGCATCGGCTTCAGCAGAACCAAGAGGTCATCGGTACGGACGAGACCTTCTTCGGCGAGGAAGCCGCCAAAAGACTGCACGACCTCTACACCGAGAAAGCCGGCACGCTGGACGACGAAGGTGCGGATGAAGATATCGACCTGTCCAGCCTTGCCCTACAAGTGTGGAACAGCGCGACGGAGGACGACCAAAAGGCCGCCCTTGCCCTGCCGCCGATTGTCTCCGCCACCCGCGCGTTGACCGTTCGGGAAGAACCGCGGTTCGCCCCAACCGATGACCCTCCGGGCGTCGTCGCCTATCTGCGCTATCCCGATGGTACCGACACTCTCATCCGCGTGGACAACCAGGGCAACCTAGTGTCGCAGTCGCTCTCCGCAATCTTCCGCTCTATTGCCTGTCCGCCGGAAACGCCCGCACTCGGTCGGGCAGAGAACCACCACGAGCTGGTAGCCCGATGCGTCAAAATCGCCACCGAGGAGCACGCGACACCGGGCGGTCAACTCGGTAGCCTTCGCAGTGTGCGACGTAAACTCTGGGAACGCTTGAATGGATATCGCCAGCAACTGAAAGCGCATCCGAATCTCTTTTCCTCTGAACAACTACAACAGCTCAATGCCGTGCTCGACCTGATCTGGCGTTATCCACTCAAAAACTCCGCTCAGGAAGCCATCAGCCGACAAATGCGACTGGGCATTCAGGACATTGACCTTCTCGACCTGGTCGCCCGGCGCGCCAGTGAGGGTACCCTCTGCGAGATGGCAGAGGAAGAGTCAACCGAGCCTTCAGAGCCGCAGATTATCTGCTCGTTAGGCCTGGTCGTATCTGGAGGGTAGCCATGGCAACTCTGGAACGCATCCGTCAGAAACTGGAAGCCTTCGGGCATACTCCGCACGCTGGGCGCGCGCACGAAGGCGCCGACATGCTAAAAGCTCTGTTTTGTGAAGAACTCGGGTGGGGACTGCCACACGGGTTTACGCAACGCACACTGTCTCTGGGTGCACCCGTATCGCGCCAGGTGACCGCAATTCCTGTAGCTCAGATGAGCGGACTGCCGGTGTATTACGTGGCGTGGCCGGATGACAAACCGCCCGGTAAGATTGCACGACGCGCCGTGCAGAAGGCTCTAGCTCCAATCAGCGCCGAGCATCTGGTGTGCTATGTCGCTTCCGATCGCCCACAGACAGGACAACCACAGGGGGGTGCTCCTGCAGTGGCATTCACCTGGGCTCGCAAACGCCCGGATGGGAAGAGCGAGCTGCGCACCCTCCCCTACGAAGTCGGCGCGCCCGCCCGCACTACCATCGAGCAACTGGCGGAAATGGCGTTCAGTCTCGACGAACTCGAAGCGGGCGAGCCGCCGGTCACCGTCGTTACCGACAAGCTGAGCGCGGCGTTCAGTGTCGAAGCGGTCACCGAACAGTTCTTTGCCGACTATCGCCGCATCTTTGCAGACCTGCAGCAGCGACTGCTCGATGCACTTCCCTCTCAGCAGCGTGACTTGGAGGCGAAGGTGTGGGCGCATGACTACGCCATGCAGCTGCTCAACCGCCTGATGTTCCTCTACTTTATCCAGCGCAAACGCTGGCTCGGTGACAACCCCCGCTTCCTGCGCTCCTTCTGGGAAAGCTATAAAGCGTCGGCGCAACCGGCGGACACGTTCTTCGAGCGGTGGCTCAAAGTGCTTTTCTTTGAAGCCTTCAATAACAGGTTCCACGGCGGTTATGCCCAATTCCCACCGGACATCGCGGCAGCTCTGCAGATGGCTCCATACCTGAATGGCGGACTGTTTCGGCAGAACCGTCTCGACACCGCGTATGAAGTGAATTTGCCGGACGAGTTTTTTGAGCAGGTCTTTGACCATTTCAACGGCAGCACGCCCGGACTTTTCGAGCGATACAACTTCACCATCGCCGAGTCCACGCCCCTCGACGTGGAAGTCGCCGTCGACCCCGAGATGATAGGCAAGGTGTACGAGAGCCTGGTCAACATCACCTTCGAGGGGCTAACGGAAGAAGACCTGCGAGGGTTGGCGGGCATCTTCTACACCCCGCGCGTGGAAATCGACCTGATGTGCCGTCTGGCGCTGGTGGACGCGCTCACCAACCGCCTTGGCGCACAGTACAGGGCACTTCTTTACGATGCGGTTTTTGCCACTGAGCCTGATGAAAAAGAGTGCGCGGACAGCGCCCTTGCCGAATGCAATCTCTGGCCTCAGCTCCACGAGCACCTGCGCTCGCTCACCGTCTGTGACCCCGCCTGCGGCTCGGGCTCGTTCCTCGTGGGCATGCTCTTGGTGCTGGACGATCTGCAGGCGCGGGCGAACGAGCAGCTCGGTGTCGAAGAGACGCCGTACGAGCGTCGCCGTCGCATCATCGGCTCGCAGCTCTATGGCGTGGACGTGATGGACTGGGCAGTACACGTGGCGGAACTGCGCCTGTGGCTGCAACTGGCGGTGGAGACCGAACTCCAGCCTGCCGAACTCAAGTTTCGTCCTCTGTTGCCTAACCTTTCCTTCAAAATTCGTCAGGGCGATAGCCTCGTTCAAGAAATCGGGGGCATCCACTTCGGTTTGCACCGGCAGCACCTCGATATTCCCGTGCATCTCAAAGGCAGGCTCAGCCAGCTCAAGGGCAAAAAGCTCCGCTTCTATCAGGGAGAAAAAGAGCTCAGCGAAGAGGCACTCAAGCACGAGGAACTTCAGCTATTCCGCGAAATCCTTCAGGAAAAAATCCACGTCCTGAAAAAGGATATCGCCGCGCTGAACCACGAGATAACCGTCCTCAGCCAATCGGGTGCACTGCCCGGGCTGACGGACAGGTCGCAAGAACGCTCGCCCACAGCCGAGGCAACCAAGCAACGCGCCCGGCTGGAAGAAAAACGGTCCGACCTGGCGCGTTTCGAGCAGGCGTTGCGCGCACTGCGCAGCGTGCAGGACGTGCCCTTCGTGTGGGACATCGCGTTCGTGGAAATCTTCGAGGGAGATGCTGGCGGCTTCGACATCGTCATCGGCAATCCTCCCTACGTGCGCCAGGAGAAGATTGCGCCGCCGCGCGAGCGAGAAGAGGACTACGCGCCCGACCAGTGGCGTCAGCGTAAGTCCGCCTACAAGGAAAAGCTCCAGCGTTCGGTTGCCGCCGCCTGGCCGAAGTTCTTCCGATACACCCCAGGCAAGGGTGCCGCCCGCAAACTGGACGGCAAAAGCGACCTGTACATCTACTTCTACCTGCACGGGCTGTCGTTGCTGAACCCCAGAGGCTCGTTCTGCTTCATCACCTCCAACTCGTGGCTTGATGTGGGCTACGGCGCAGACCTGCAGGAGTTCCTGCTGAAGCACAGCCACGTCAAACTGGTTCTGGATAACGAGGTGAAGCGCTCCTTTGCCCAGGCGGACGTGAACACGGTGATCGTGCTCTTGGCTCCGTCCGATGACCGGCGCGAAGACGGACTCAGCAAAAACGCCCGCTTCGTCATCTTCAAGAAGCCCTTCGAGGAGCTCGCCCGCGCCGAGGTCTTCAAAGCCATCGAAGCCGTCACCGAGCGCCAGAGCACCCCAGACTACCGTGTCACCGCCCGCCTCCAGCGCGAACTTTTGGAGGAAGGCTTGGAAAGCGAAACGGACGAAGCCGAACAAACCACTCCACGGAAGCGCAAGTCGCGCGCCCCTCTCATCAACACCGCCCGCTACCTCGGCAACAAATGGGGCGGCAAGTACCTGCGCGCTCCCGACATCTTCTTCACCATCCTGGAGAAGGGCAAAGGCAAGCTCGTGAGGCTGGGGGATATTGCCGAGGTGCGCTTCGGCATCAAGACCGGCGCCAACGAGTTCTTCTACCTGGAGCCGACGGGCGGGCTCGCGCCACAGGGGTATCTCCACGTGCGCAACAGCGCGGGCTGGGAAGGGGAGATTGAGGAGGAGTTTTTGAAGCCGGTCATCAAAAGCCCGCGCGAATGCCGCTCGATCCTCATCAAGTCCGAAGACCTGCGCTACAAAATCTTCATGTGCCACCGCGACAAGCCCGACTTGAAAGCCAGCGCCGCGCTGGACTACATCCGCTGGGGCGAATCGCAGCGCTACCACGAACGCCCAAGCTGCAAAGGCAGACCGCGCTGGTGGGATGTGGGGATCAGAGAAATGCCACATGGAATTGTTCCCTGTAGTTTCAGGGAGGTCTTCATTGTTTACCAAAATACGGGGGTATTTGCCGACAAACGGTTATACGATTTGATGACAGATGAGGTAGATGTCACGTTGGCTTGCCTGAATGCGTCTACCTTCCCGCTTTTTGTAGAAATGCAAACTCGCAACTACGGCGGAGGAGGCGGACCTATTGATGCAACTGTTTATGAAATAGCTAATGTCCACATCTTGCAACCCGGCTATCTTGGTTCAGCAGAAAAACATCAGCTTACACGTCGATTTGAAGAGATTCGGACCAGAGACATTGGAAGTATCTTCGACGAAATCCACCAGCCCGACCGTCGGGCGTTGGACGAGGTGGTCTTTGACGTGCTGGGGCTGACGGCAGGCGAGCGCGAGGCGGTCTACGAGGCGGTCGTCAATCTGGTGCGCGCGCGGCTGGAGAAGGCACAGTCGGTGTAGCGATGGGATACGCACGGAACAGACATCACCACATTTCGGTGCAGGGGCATCCGCCCGTGTTTCGTCCCACCCGTAGGGGCGGTTCGCGAACCGCCCCTTCCTATCCAAC
>Ga0209691_1000966_pt1 | contig 18327 bp, 14 predicted proteins | sample YNPMSBMetaG_FD_187120 | JGI IMG/M metagenome (GOLD analysis project Ga0209691, IMG submission 187120) | Anoxygenic and chlorotrophic microbial mat microbial communities from Yellowstone National Park, USA - YNP MS-B MetaG (SPAdes) (version 2) ... | reverse complement strand
TTTTGTTTTTAAAAAAGTATAAAAGAATTACTATTTTAAAATTTTTTTCATATTTTAGTTTTTATCTGTGTGATAATATTTGAAAAACTATGGATGATACAATTGTTGCAACAAAGCAAAGGTTAATCGAAATCGAAAAGGAACTCGAAGAGTTAAAGTCGCAAAGGGATAAACTTCGAGCACGATGGGAGCAGGAGAAAAGATTGATTCAGCAAATACGGGAGTATAAGTCGCAAATCGAAAATCTTCGGTTGCAAGCAGATGAATACGAGCGTCAAGGAAATCTTGCCAAGGTTGCTGAAATTCGTTATGGATTGATACACGAATTGCAAAAAAAGTTGAACGAAGTGAATAGCCAACTTCAGGAATTGCAACGCGAAGGCAAAATGCTCAAAGAAGAAGTCGATGCCGAAGATATTGCCGAGATTGTTTCCAAGTGGACTGGGATTCCCGTCCAAAGAATGCTGGAAAGCGAAAGGACTAAATTGTTGAGGATGGAGGGGAGGATACATCAAAGGCTGGTCGACCAAGAGGAAGCAGTTCGAGCGGTAGCGAATGCTATTCGGCGTTCCCGTGTTGGTTTGCAAGATGTGAATCGTCCTATTGGCTCCTTCATTTTTCTTGGTAGTACTGGTGTTGGTAAAACCGAACTTGCCCGTGCTTTAGCCGAATTCCTTTTCGATGACGAGAACGCTATGGTTCGAATCGATATGAGCGAGTATATGGAGAAGTTTAGCGTTTCTCGTCTGATTGGAGCACCACCGGGATATGTTGGTTACGAAGAAGGGGGGCAACTTACGGAAGCTGTTCGAAGGCGACCGTATTCAGTTGTTCTGCTCGATGAAATCGAAAAAGCACATCCCGATGTATTCAATATCCTTTTGCAGGTACTTGACGATGGAAGACTAACTGATAGCAAGGGTCGTGTTGTTAATTTTAAAAACACAATTATTATAATGACCTCGAATCTTGGGACAGAACTCATTCAAGAGCGATTGTCGTACATTACGCCCGAAAACCGCCAAGAGATTATGGATAGGCTCAAAGACGAAGTTTTTGAACTGCTTAAAAAACGGCTGAGACCCGAATTCTTAAACCGTATCGATGATATTATTGTCTTCAAGCCATTAACGAAGGAAGAAATATTCCAGATAGCAATTTTGCAACTAAACAAAGTTCGAGAAAAATCGAAAGAACGCGGAATTGATTTTGAATTGGACGACAAGGCTATGGAGTTGCTTGCCTCGATTGGTTTCGACCCACAATTTGGAGCCCGACCTTTAAAACGTGCTATCCAGCATTATATAGTCGATAAGCTTGCCCTGTTGATTCTCGAAGGCAAATTTGTTTCGGGCGATAAAATACGCATAAGTTCAATGAATGGGGAATTTGTATTTTCCAAATCCTGAGTCTATGAAAAAACTATTTTTAATTCTTTTTGTTTCTGCTTTGGTTATTTCCTGTGTTTCCCCAAAAATCACAGTCGAGAGAATTTCAGAATTACAGGAAATTGAACAAGGGGACAGTGTTTGGATTCACTGGAAGTTTGCGAATGCTTCGTATGTGAAGTTGCCAAGCGTAGAAAGGGAATTCAATCCTGTTGATTCTTTTTTGCTCAAACCCTTTAATTCAACCAGAGTTGATGTTACAGCATACAATGATAAAGGGGAGAGTTTAGTTCAATCGGTTTACGTTCTTGTTCGACCAAAAGAAACAAAAGAAGAGCAAAAGACACCAATTCAAAGAGGACCACTCGGAACAATCGATTTGAAAGGCATAAAGAATAATGTCAAAACAAAATTTTTAAGTGGTTTCGTGTCGAATTCATTTGATAAAGCCGTTCAATTAAAAATTTTCAGAGTGTCTTTTTCCAACAATCTTGACTCTTGTTCTATTAACTTTGGAATACTGGATACTGCTGGTAATTTGATATATGATTTATACAAGTATTCCAGCGATATTAAATTGGAAGCCGTTCAGGAATGTCCAAAGTTGGGCTTGAAATCCTATGTTTATGCTTTTCCAAAGGAATTGACTTATGGCAAAAAGTTAAACCTTTTCGTGCTTATTGATTATTCTATTATTAATTTCCTGCCCGATATAAAGGAGCAACTTGTCAATGGATTAAAATTTCTCGAGTCTTTCGATAAGCTTTCAATTTCGGTTTTTGGCGTCCAGCGAAATACTTTATTGCCATTGGAAAGCTTCGACAAAGCATATTGGGAACTGGGAAATCTTGTTTTCTCTCCAAAAGTTGAACTTAGTGCAGTTCATAGAACACTTTACGATTTGCTGGATGATGTAGTCGAAGATGAGAATACTGCTATTGTGATGCTTACAAATCAGATGGACAATTCTTCGATTAATGTGCTTTTGGATGATGTAATAAAAAAAGCAAACAGCAAGAAAGCCGAAATTTATGTCGTTGGACTGGGGAACGAAGTTTCTATTTTGGCGTATAAATATTTATGTTTGAAGACTGGCGGAATTTTTTACCACTTGCCTTGGGATTTTAATAGGATTGTCGATGTCCTTCGTGAAATCTTGTTATCGAAGAAGTATAGTTATACAATCACCTTCCCATTTAATTACAACGCAAGTAACTGCTCCGATGTTCTGTTGAAATTGAGAGCCTATTCAAATTATTACGATGTTTCCGATGTTATTTCTTATCCTTTGAAGGAGCGAATGTTCTACATTAATTACCAAGCAGTAGCACTTTTCAACGAAAACGACACAAGCGTCTCGAGTTCCTTTTTGCCTGTGCTGAACAATTTGACAAATTTGCTTCGGAGCAGTAAGAATTCCTCTCTCGAACTGATTGGCAATGCAGGTTTGAGCGAATCAATGAAGAACCCCGTCGAGCTTTCCCTCGCTCGGGCTAATTCTGTGAAAAGGATTTTGGTCAGCAATGGTGTAAATCCCTCGCAAATCAAAATCAAAGGGATTGGCAACAGTAATCCGCTGTTTATGGAGGAGGATGACGAAAGAACTTCTTGGATGAACAGAAGAGTCGAGATTCGTTGGCTTTTGCCTTCTGTATATCCATATACGATTGTTGTCGACACTGTTGAAAGCGAAGAGCTGGCGGAAAAAAAGGTGGAGAATTGGGAAAAAAATGGTTTCAAGTCGTATTATGTCCGATTATATGACAATGGAGCAGTGAAATATAAAGTTGTTCTTTGGGGTTATCCTGATATTGAAAAGGCAGAAAGAGATGCAAAAATCATTTCTCGAAAATACAAGAAAGCGTGTATTGTTGAATAGGCAATCGAGAAAGAATTTAATCTGGCTTTTGCTTTCTGTTGCGACTTTTGGTTTGGTCATATTTTCCGCATTTTCTTATGATAAAGAGAAAGGGAAGAAACTATACATCGAGCAGTGTTCCAAATGCCATCGAAAGGATGGTAAAGGAATTAAAGGTGTTTATCCCCCGCTAAAAAATTCTGATTATGTTCAGAAAGGGGATAAAATTGAGCTGTTGCGAGGAATGCTTTTTGGCCGTAGCGGGAAAATTGTTGTTAATGGCGAAGTTTACTATGGTGTAATGACTACCGAAGTAGACAAAAATTTAAAGGACGAAGAGATAGCATTGATTTTAGAGTATGTGTTTCGGGAATTAAATGGGATTGATAAATCTGTAACATCCGAAGATGTTGTGAAAGCAAGGAAACTTGGGAAGTTGCCACCGCATAAGTAATTATGAAAAAAGTATTTATTATATCTTGGAGTGTTTTGATTTATTGTTTTGTCCTGCACATTGCTTATTCTACTCCAGACTTATCGTTGCAAACAGGAAACAAATGTTCAAAATGCCACGTTAATCCGCAAGGAGGTGGAATAAGAACAGATTTTGGGTGGAAATATCTGCGCGATGGCTCGCATTTTCCAATCGGCAACGATTGGGTAAAAAAAATTTATGACCTTTTCGATAAAGAAACTTACGCAAAAGACTTGCAATTTGGTGATACTCTCGTTGGCTTGAACTTTCCTCAAAGCTTTGCTTATGGTATGGACTTTCGTTTTCAATCTGTTCGCTCGCACAAAACAGAATTTGCGAAAAGACGGTATTTCCCAATGGAAGCCGGGTTTTACTTTTTATTCAAGCCAGCCGATTGGGTTTCGTTGAATTGCCAATATAATCTTGGTCCAATAATTTTTCAAGGACAGGATAATTGGATGTCATCGCTGAATTTTAAGCTTGGGGAATATCTTCCCGAAATTCAAGTTGGGAAGTTTCAACCTTCGTTTGGATTGCGGGATTGCGATATGACTAAATTCGATAGAAGAATTGCCTCGGTCGATTATACATCGAGTCTGTTTCCGCCCGAATATTCTGAATTCGGATTGGAATTTTCCTATCGAAATTTGGAGATGTTTGATTTTTTCTTGGGTATGTTCGATTCCAGATTTCTTTCGCAAGTTACTGTTTTTGGTAATATTCCAATTGTTATCAAGCACAATCCAACTTTTAATTTGAAATTTGTCTTTTATCCGCCATTTTCCAGTGATATTCTAACTTATTCATTTGTTGGTTCTTCATTGCTGAAAAATGGGAATTTTGTGTATTCGAGTTCATTTGTTGGATTGAATTTCTTCGAACTTTTTTCGGTTCTGAGCGAAATTTCTTATTCAAACTTGAAGGATTATCGTCGAACACTCAATTTTATAAATAGAATTTATTTTACGCCTTTTCGTGGTTTTGTGCCGTTCCTTGCAATAGAAAACGCAAAAACCACGCTTGAAATAACACCTCGAACAAGTTGGGACTTGGATAATCAATCACTAATTTTAGGGTTTAAGTATTTCCCAATACCCTATATCGAAACAAATTGTGAGTATAGATTCTTTAAATCAATGGAGGCAAAATCGACTCGTTGGGCGTTCCAAATTCATCTTTATTATTGAGCCAACAGGCGGATTCGAACCGCCGACCTGCTCATTACGAGTGAGCTGCTCTACCAGCTGAGCTATGTTGGCAAATCAAATGCAAAAATACGAAACTTTGCCAAAATAAACTAAATTTAATATTTACATTATTGGTTTCATTCTTTGTTGAGCCATTCGTAACCCTTTTAGGACGAGCTCTTCGGGAACTAAAATATCGAACCCTGTTAATGGAATGCCCTTCTTTTGTTCGAGTCGGCGCAAAACTTCGTGGAAAGTAGCTTCCGCTTCTTCAAATCTTTGTAGATACAAAAGGGCATAAGCTTTCAAATGTAAAGCGTAAATCTGGTCGGGAACTGTTTCGAGCGATTTCTCTGCCCAATATAGAGCCTCTTCGTATTTCCCTTTGTTTCCAACCATTTTAGCCAAAGTTGAAGCAGCAGTTGCAAAAACCGATTTGGACAGAGTCTTCGTTTGTATAGCCATTCTGATTGCCCGTTCCGCTTCGGTTGCCAAGGACATTTGTGCGAGTGTTTGCCCAAGCTGATACCAAGCATAACCGTTCAATGGTTCTTCCTTTACATGTTGGATAAGCATTCGATAATTTCTTTGGATTTTGGCTTCCAAAACCTCCCGACCTTGATTATATCCTAAGTGTAGTATTTTGATATTCGAAAATTGTATTGAAAGCCCATTTTGGAAAATTGAAGGAGCTATTTGTTCGTGAACCCTACCTATAAATTTAACCTTTGGATAGCCAAGATTACGAAAGATACGAGGATAGCCACCTCTGTGAACTTCGGTGCTTCCATCCATCTGATAATGTTCGCTTTCAATTAGACAATAGAATCCGCCAATTGATTTGTCGGTGTTTCTTAGAATGTTTAATAGTTCTTCGGGCGAAGGTTCAACAATTCGTTCATCAGCATCGAGGTAGATAATCCATTCACCTGTGCAATACTTCAAAGCCTCGTTGCGGGCAAGTGAAAAGTCGTCCTGCCAAGGGAAATCGTATATTTTCGCTCCAAAACGTCGGGCTATTTCCTTTGTTCTATCCGTTGAGCCTGTATCTACAATGACGATTTCATCTGCAATTCCCTTGACGCTTTCCAAACATCCAGCCAAATGTTTTTCTTCGTTTTTGACAATCATACTCAATGAAACGAAAGGGCGTGCTGTCGGAGAAATGGGCTGGACAGCTCGCGGAGCTTCGTCTGTTCCCTTTGGCTGAGTTATGTGGTTAATCAAACTTCTTTGCTTTTGCTCATATTCGATGATTTTACTTATAAACTCGTTGATTTCGTTTGAATATTGCGGATTATCCTTTTTGAAGGATTCAAGAATCGAGATGGATTCGGAATACTTCCCTTGCATAATCAATGCATTTGCTAAACCTCGAATGCAGTCAAAATCATTTTTGTTGATTGTCAATCCCTTTCGAAAATAATTTTCGGCATCTTTGTATTTGTTTAGACCAATTAAGCATCTACCAATTCTGAAATACAATTTTTCGAAAGGAAGGAAATAATCGCCAACGACCAATGCAAGTGAATTGGGCGAAATCAAAGCCTTTTCCATTTCTAAATAATGATTCAAGGCTTTATCGTAAATTGTCAAAGCGGAATATGTTTCGCCAAGAATGAAATTCGCAAAAGATTGAATAGGAATTATCTGTAAGGATTCGTTCGCTCTTTGAATTGCGAGGTCAAAATTGCCAAAGCGGAAAGCTATGATTCCGCCATAATTTAGTGCTTGCGGGCGAACTGCACTTTCGAGTTTTGCAAAGGCTATAGCCTTTTGTATGAAATTTTCGGCATCAGCCAGCTTGTTTAATGCAAGGTAAGTTTTAGCTGTTTGAAAGTATAAATAGGCATTATCGGGTTCTTTTTCCAAAGCTTTCAATAGAAGCTCAAGGTTGCGGTATTGCTTCTTTTGCATTTCGTTTGGGGAAAGAGAATAGCCATAGTGTATAAAAATTGCTTCTGAATCCTTGATTTTTAGCCCTTTTCTAAGGATTGATTCGTGGATTTGTTCATGGACAATCCCTTCGAATCGGATGTCGGGATGATTAAGGAAGACTCTGAGAAGCTTGGTGGCGAAGGTGTCGAAACCACTTCCTTGAGCCCGAGAGGCAAACGAGATGCTATTGATTAGCCACCCGCCCGTTTGGGAATCTGAATTCTGCAAAGCATTTACAAGAGCCTCGGGGTTTTGTAGTTCCTCGTCGGCATCGATAGAAAGTATTACAGGACACTGAGCTTTCGAAAGTGCATAGTTTCGGGCACTTGCAAAGTTACCATCCCATTCGATTTTGTAAATCTTATCGGTGAATCTCGAGGCAATATTGATTGTATTGTCGGTGGAGCCAGTGTCGACAATAATAATTTCCTTTGCAATTGGCTGGACTGAAAGAAGACATTTTTCCAGAAACCGTTCCTCATTTCGGACAATCATACAGACCGAAATGTCGGGAGTGCATTGGTTCATTTTGATAAGTTATTCTTTTTTCAAATAAATTCGTTTTGCAACTTCGTAGCCAATAACTTGTTTTTTGTTTGTTTGAGCAATTTTAAGTGTGATTGGTCCAAAAAAAGGTGCTTTTTCCAAAATTTGAATTTGCGTTTCAGGTAATAAATTAAGGGATTCTAAGTAGTTCAAAAGTTCGGGATTATCGTCATCGAGATGACTAATAACATAATCTTTGTTTAATTCTGCATCGATTAAGGGAATTTCGTCCACGCTTGGAAGTTTACCATCCTTTGTAGGGATTGGATGCCCGTGCGGGTCGAATCGTGGTTCCCCTAATATTTGGCTAATTCTTTCAACAAATTCTTCGGAGATGAAATGTTCCAAACGGCAGGCTTCTTCGTGAACTTTTTCCAAAGGATAATTCAGTTTTTCTTTAAGATAAAGCTCCAACAAACGGTGAAACCTGATTGTTTCGAGTGCAACTTTTTCGCCTGCAGGGGTAAGCTTTGCACCGTGATAGGAGTTATACTCTACCAGCCCCATATTGGCGAGCCTTTTCAGCATACCTGTTACAGAGGCGCCCGAAACCCCGAGTTCTTTGGAAAGGTCGGTTGTAGAAACGGGCTCATCTCCTTGCAATTTGTAAATTGCTTTTAAATAATCTTGAATCGCTTGACTTAACATTTTTTGCCTTCTTTAATAATTTCAAATAACTTTAATAAATTTCAAATTGTAAATTAAAAAAATAAAATGAAAAACGAAAAAAATTTATTTAGACATTAAAAAAATGTTGTTAAAATAAACTTAAAGATAAGAGCTGAAATTGTTGAAAGTAGTAAACCAATGAGGACGGTTAACCCCAAATGTTTCAAACCAAATTCTTTGTATAAAACTGCAGAAGTTGAAACACATGGCAAGTAAAATACTAAAAAGACAATGTAAACGATAACTTGTTGCAATGTAATGGGGAGAAGTCTTAAGTCCGTCACTCCAAAAGCCTGTGCGGTCATAAAAACAGCAAGTTCTTTTCTTAAAAATCCGAAAACCAAAGTGGAACCAAGTTCTTTTGGCAATCCTAAAAGATTTGTAATTAAGGGCTGAAGTATATTATTCAAAAATTCAGTGAAATTAAAGTAATCGAGAATCGAAAGAACAACACTTCCAACAAGTAAAAAAGGGAAAGCAACTTTAAAGAATTCAACCAACTTGTATTGGGTTTTTCTTAAAACGATTGATAACGAGGGTACTCTAAGTGGTGGAACTTCCATAATCAAGCCAATAGGCTTGGGGAAAAAGAGAGACAAAACTTTTGCAGTTACAGCGATTGCCAACAAAATGTATCCGAAAATTACGATTGTCCAAATTGGACCTGTCAATGCAGTAGTTAGAGCAAAAATCACAGTCAAGCGAGCAGAACAAGGGATAAAATTAATCAGAACCGAGGCGAGCAAACGGTCCCGTCGATTTTCAATAATTCTGGTTGCAAAGATTGCTGGGACAGTGCAACCAAAGCCCATAACAAAAGAAGCCACCGATTTCCCGTGCAATCCAATTTGATGGAAAATAACGTCCATCAAAAAGGCAATTCTTGCCATATATCCGCTTTCCTCGAGGATGGCGGTTAATATCAATAAAGGCAAAAAATAAGGGAAAACAATTCCAAGCGCACCCGAAACGCCTTGAAACAATCCATCGACAATTGACCAAAGAAATGCACTGTTCGTTTTTAATGGGCTAATAATATCTCCAAGATTCGAAAGTGGTATTTCGAGCAATGAACTAAGCCAATTTCCGACCCAAAAGACCAAAAAGAAATACAAGATAAAGAAAAGAACAGCAAAGAAATACCCCGATACAGGTTTAAGAAACAGTAAATCGAGCTTTTCGACAAATGGAACAGTCGAGCGTGATGTATATCTTGTTGTTTTGTGCGAGATTTCCATACTGTGATGATGGCGTTCGTATGCAAAGGTTTCAAAAAGGCTTGTTTTGTGATGTTCAATAATGTCCCGCTTAGCATTTTCGACCAACTCCGAATTGTAGGTAGTGATGTATTTTTCCACAAGCGAAGGATTTTCCAGAAGTTTAATTGCAAAAAATCTGGGGTTAAATCCGTTTGGATTCGAAAATGCGATTGTACTCTCGATTTTGTTAATCCATTCTTCAATATGAAAAGTGAATTTTGTAGGAATTGGAAAAGTTTTTTCAGGGGAAATTTGCAGACTTATTGCATCCAGAAGTTCATTGATGCCTTTTCGGTAAAGAGCCGAGATTTTAACCACTGGAACCCCAAAGATTTTCGACATCAGTGTTTCATCGATGGAAATTCCCTTTTTCGTGGCTTCGTCCTTCATATTCAGCACAACAACCATAGGCAAGCCGAGTTCGAGTAGCTCAATTGTTAGCTCCAAACTTTTTGTAACAAGGGTTGAGTCGATTACGTTAACAATTAAATCAACAGGGTTTTCGAGTAGGTATGTGGTTGTAACAAATTCAGCAGGTTCAAGTGGGTTCAATGAATAAATTCCGGGCAAATCTATTAGATGAATAGGCTCCCCAAAAACTTCAATGTTAGTTTCTTTGTATTCGACAGTGGTACCGGCAAAGTTTGCTGTAGATACTTTTACATCGGATAAGGCATTGAATAGTGTACTTTTTCCGCTGTTGGGCTGACCAACTAAAACTATTGTCTTAGTTGATATATTCAACTTTAATTTTTTGGGCAATACCACGCCCGATAGCGATTCTTGCATCGTTCTTGGAAATATTTTTTATCAATATTGGACCGAAACCGGGGTTGGAAATAATTTGGATAAGGTCGTTTGGATGCAAGCCAAGAGCAATAAGTCTTTGCTTGGCTCCTCTGCCAGCATCTATTGAAACAATCTTAACAACTTTTTCGTTGTTTGCTTCGGTTAAAAACATAACCACCATTACATACTCGAAATTTTAGAAAAAACTAAATTCAAAAATAAATAAAACTAACTAATTCAGAATAGTAATATACGAAATTGTATATAATATGTTGTTAAAATTGGATTCCTTTGTTATATAAGTCGATTTCCTTTTGGGCTTCGGAAAGAGCTTCGTAAACTCCTTTTTTCTGGTAAAGCACTTCGACCAGTGATTTTTCGATTATCGATTCAATTTCTATCCATCGAGGATGGACAGGTGTCATCTTGGAATATTTCAACTGCTCTGCGAAAACTCTTTTGTGCGAATTTAGGTCATTGAATCTTTTATACAAAAGAATAGTGTCTGCAGGAAATCCAGCCTCGGGTATTTGTGTTACCAATTTTTTTAAAGATTGTTCGGAAAGTAAGAATTGAATAAGTTTTTTTGCCAAATCTTTGTTTTTGCTTTCCTTGTTAATGGCAAGGTATTCTCCACCGGCAAAAGATATGCCCGGGGAATTGCCACTTCCCGGCATTAAGTTTGCAGAGAAGTTAAACTTTTGCGGTGACTTTTGAATTAGTTCCAACAACCATTCTCCTGAAAAGCAAAAACCAATTTTCCCCTGTACGAACAGCAAGTCTATTTGCTTTTGTGTTTCGATGATACCTAATCTTGACAATTCGAAATAGGTTTGAAATGCTCGAGCCACCTGTGGAGAGTTGATTTTTATATTTCCGTTCGAATCTTGAATTTCTCCGCCGTAGGTCCAAATCAATGGTAGAATTTTTTTGTATAATCTGTGGGGGTCTGAACCATTGCAACCAAATCCATAGCCTAAGCCACTTTCGTTGATTGCACGGGAAAATTGAATTAGCTCATCTATTGTTTTTGGTGGGTTTTCGATCCCGCATTTTTGCATCAAATCGCGATTACAGAATAAAACCCTTGTGCCGATAATCCAAGGAAGTGCATAAAGTTTTCCTTTTGTTTTTGCTGGTTGCAATGTGTATTCGAAAAAGTTTCTGTGAGAGAAAAAGTTGGTATCGACGGGTTCCAAAACTTCCGCCGATGAGAACTGTGCAATCCAATCCGAACCAAGCTCCAAAACATCGGGTGCTGTTCGGGAATTAAATGCGATGATGAGCTTCGTTTTACCGTCGTTCCAGCTCAGTTCCGAAACATCGACACGGCATTTGTTTTGCCTTTCAAATTCGTTGATTATTTGGCGAACGACTTTAGCTTGGGAGGGTTCGCTCCAAAAATGCCAAAATTTGATTTTCTCTTCTTTTTTCCCACATCCAGAAAAAAGAAGAGCAAAAAACAAAAGAACTAAATATTTTTTCATTCTTTCGAATTAATTAAATTGCAAACTTAAAATATTTCGAGTTGTTTATGAAAAAGTTTGTTTCATTGCTGGCAGTTTTATTCCTCATTTCGGCAAGTAATTTATACCCAAAAGGATTTTTCTATGAGATTGTGGGGAAAAATTCAAAAGTTTATCTGTTGGGTTCAATTCATCTGGCGAAACAAGATGCTTTCCCATTAGATTCGGTTATTGAAAATGCTTTTGCTTCCTGCGGGAATTTAGTTCTCGAAGTCAATTTGAATAACATTAACCCGATGGAAATTTTCCAATATGGGGTTTTTCAAGATACCACGAAGTTGGAAGATGTAGTACCACCGAAATATTTTAAGATTATGGATAGTTTGTTTACACTTTACGCTTTTCCAAAAATGATGTACAACAAATTCAAGCCTTGGGTTGCTGTTTTGATTTTGCAAAGTTTGGAGATGACCAAAGCATCGGAAGATTTTATTTCAGGGGTTGAAACATATTTTATAAATAAATTAGATAGTTCACAAAAAGTTTTAGAATTGGAATCGTTCAAAGAACAGTTGGATATTTTCCAAAGTCTGTATAATCTCGACTCCGAACGTTTTTTTGAATATTTCCTGACCAATAAAAGCAATGATAAAACCCAATTTGATAAATTATATGAGGCTTGGTTAAAGGGGGATGAAAAATCAGCAATAGAGTTAATAGAGAAAGAATTAGAAGGATTTGAACTTGCGAAACAGTATAGAGAAATATTTTTAGAAAGTCGAAATCGGAGAATGGCAACCCAGGTCGAGAATTTTCTTATGCAAGAAGGATGCTATTTTGTCGTTGTTGGCGCCGGTCATTTAATTGGAAGCAACGGCATTGTTAATCTTCTCCGCCAAAAAGGATATGAAGCCAAAAGGTTGAGGTAGGAAATTTTTAAGCAGAAAAATTTTTTAAAAATTATTTGCTTAATTTATTTTTTAATTTTATTTTAGTAATGAATTTAATTTGAAAAATCTGAGTGGAGGAAAATGTGTATTCTCTCAACCTTAACCTGCAAGTCATAACTCCTTTATTTATGTACGGTGCTGATGGTAGAAAACCTGAATTGCGTTCTTCCGAAGTTAAAGGTATGATGCGTTTCTGGTGGAGAGCAATAAGTGCAGATGATAATATTGAAAATCTCATAAAAGATGAGACAGAAATTTTTGGGGGTTTGGGAGAGGAGCAGGGAAAGAGTAAGGTAATAATAAAAGTTTATCCACAACCATCAAATCAATTTTTGGGGACGAATTTAAAAAAAGATTTCGGATTACAAAAGAGATATAATAGAAATATCAACTATTTGGAAGGAAGAGATGCTGGAATTGGATATCTGCTTTATTCTACTGTATTACCAAATCAAGAAAGAGCATACATAAAACCTAATTTTCAATTCAACATAGAACTTTCATCTTATGATGAAGAATCTTTTAAAAATGCACTTGCATCTTTATGGACGGCAATCTATCTTGGAGGATTTGGAACAAGAGCAAGAAGAGGAGGAGGAAATATAATAGTTGAAGCAATTGATGGTAGTGTTAACGAGTTAGATTTTGTTCCGAAAGGAAATACACCTAATGAAGTTTTTGAATGGCTCACATCAAATCTGAATAAATGTTTTTCAATTATTAATAATGGTAATCCGAAAAATTTTTGCACAAAATATAGCAATCTATCTTTTTCAAGAATTATCATAAGTAATCAATCATTTACCGATTGGAAAACAGCGCTAAATGATATTGGTAAAATCTACTTTGAATTCAGAACTAACTATAAAAAAGAGATCTTTGATACCGCTGTTTTTGGTTTGCCTGTGATGCATAGAAATAAAACAAAAGTAGAGAGTAACTTTTCTGAAAGAAGAAGTTCGCCAATATTAATAAAAATTTTCCAAGTAAGTAAAAGCTTCTACTGGGCTGTTTTGAGATTAACAGGAGAGTTTTTACAAGAAAACAATCCTCTTGCATTAAAGAAAAAGATGAATAATAAATGGGAAATTGAAAAAACGCAAAAGCCAGATTATAAACTAATTGATGAATTCTGGAATAAATTGAATAATAAGGGCAATGAATTTGTCCTTTCTCAACCAGAAATTTTAAATAACATTGTTGAAAAAATTAAAATCCAATGTAATCCAGATAAAATAATCCTTTTTGGTTCACGTGCGAGAGGGGATGCTCACCAAAATGCTGACATTGATATTGCTGTTGAAGGTTCTAAGAAACCAATTAGCAGTATAGATATTACTGCCCATCTGGACATTGTTGACTTTACCAGAGCAGACCCGAGCCTTAAGGATAAGATAAAACGTGAAGGGGTGACAATTTATGAGAGAAAGGGTTAAAAAGGCTTTTTTAGATTTTGAGAAGTCGCTTAATAATCTCAAAGCAGCAACAGAAAAAGCAGTTGATGATTTAGATATTGATGGAACGATAAAAAGGTTTGAACTATGTTATGAGTTATCTTGGAAAATAATAAAATTATATCTTGAAGATTTAGGAATAATTTGTAAAAATCCGAGAGATTGTTTTAAACAGGCAAAGATAAATAATTTAATTGAAGATGAAATTATATGGATGGAAATGATTGAAACAAGAAATCAACTTGTGCATGAGTATTCTTCAGAGTTTTCAAGAGAAATTTTTGAGAAAATTAAAAATGATTATGTGGAGATTTTAGAAGAATTATATAAAAACATAAAGGAGAGATTGGGAAATGACCTGCTATGAAGATTTCTTAAAAAAATTTTTCCATGACCCAATAGATAAACCATTGAATATTCCAGAGCATGAAAAAAGAGCGAGAGAATATGCTGAATTTTTCGGTGTTTCAGGGATTAACGAAGGTAAATATTCTGACCAAATTGCCTCTTGCATGGAAAGAAGTTTATTGCCCAGAGATGTCAAGCAGGAGTTGAGTGAAATACGGCATCCATTGACTGAAGAAAAAATAGAAATTACCTTAGATACTCAAAAATCTATTGAAGAAATTTCATCATTATTAAAAGAAATTTCCAATTCTTATATAAATCTATCTGATGAAGAAAAAGCAGTTTTAATCTGGAGAAATCTACATGAAGAAATTTTAGAAGGAATTCAGGACGAAGAACTAAAGAAATATATTCCTATCATTCCGGCAGATACAAGGGTTCCTGACCATTCAATCTGGGAGCATTTAAAAGTCGCAACAGCGGTGTATGCTTTTGAGGGATATCAAAACAATTCACTATTTTTATTCACAATTGGTCCCGTTCAATCTTTTATTTCTCAGGCAAGAAAGGCGCAAGATTTCTATATGGGAAGTTTTATGCTTTCATATTTCACTTTCATTGCAATGGAAGAGGTAATTGAAAAATATGGTCCCTCTTCAATAATTTATCCAGACCTTTATAAACAGCCATTGATGGATTGGTATCTAAAAAATAAAGGAATAGAGCCTAAAAACTTTAATCCAGATCACATTATTCTTCCAACTATCCCTAATAGATTTGTAGCAATTATTGGAACTGCAGATAAAAATAAAATTGAAGAACTTTCAAAAAATATGATTGTAAAAATTAAAGATGAAATCAAAAGTGCAAAAGAAAAGATCTTAGAAGAATTAAAAGTTGATAAAAAATTGTCCGATACTCAAAAGGAAATATTACAAAATCAACTTTCGGATTTTCCACAAATATATTGGGTTGCAATTCCTTGGAGGAGGGGAGAGAACGACTTACAGATAGATGATCTGAAAGACTTTTTCACAGATGACAAAATAAGAAAATGGAAAGAACTATATAAATTTGCAAACGAAAAAGGAGAGTATCTTCCCAACATCGGTTTTCTCTATGAGTTTCTCTATACAGCCCTTGAAAAATCAATGGGTGCAAGGAAAAATTTAAGGGAATTCGAACAGAAACAAGAAGAAGGAAGAAAATGCTCATTATGTGGAGAAAGAAATGTTTTGTTTTTTAGAGAGAGAAAAAATGAAAATAAATTTAAACGCTATAATCGAGATGCTATAAAGTTGATAAACGAAATAAACCCAAAATATTTAGATGATGGAGAGGGGCTTTGTGCTCTCTGTTTCCTAAAAAGAACATTTGAAATATATTTAAAAGAAAACATCGGATCTATATTTGAAGATTTTTCCTTCACATCTGTGGCTGAGGTTGCTTGTGCTGATTTTAAGAAAAAAGCAATTGAGAAAGCAAAGGAGGATTTTGATAAATATGAAAAAGAATTTTTTAAAATTCTTGGGGATGATAAAAAATTTAATTATTTAAAAATAAAATCTTTACCCAAATTAAAATTAAAAGCAACACTTGAAGGGTCTTGGTTTTATGAAGAAAATCTCTCTGTAAAAAAGTTCAACGATGAACTTGGAGTCCCAGTTAACTCCTCGCAAATAGAAAACATAAAAGACTGTTTAAGAAATCTTTACGCTAAAGCAGGCAAACCAAAAAAATATTATGCAGTTCTTTACCTTGATGGAGATAACATGGGAAAATGGCTTTCGGGAGAACTTTTGCCTGAAATTCAATACGCATATAATTCAGAGACGTGGGGAAAATTGCCAGAAGAATTTAAAAAGGACTTACAAAGATACACTCCTAATAAAATCTTAACCCCAGCCGTCCACTCTGCAATATCAACAGCTTTAAGAAATTATACAATTGAGTTTGTCAGAAAAATTGTCGAAGAGGAACATCTTGGAAAACTCATTTATGCTGGTGGTGATGATGTTCTTGCATTTGTAAATTTAAAAGACCTCTTTGATGTTATGGAAAAATTGAGATGGGCTTTTTCCGGACAAATAAAAATCGAAAATGGGATAATTAATGTTAATATTAGTAATGATTCTGGCTTTGTTTTAAAAGATGGAGTATACTATCTTACAATGGGTAAAAATGCTTCCTGTTCAATGGGAGTTGTTATTGCACATTATAAAGAGCCATTGAAAATTGTAATCGATAAAGTTTTTGAAATGAAAAAAATGGCTAAAAATTCTGGAAAAGATAGATTTGCCATTTGCCTTTTAAAGAAATCTGGTGATGAAAGAGTAAGCGTTTCAGAATGGAAATATAAAGATAAGCTTACAACAGCGGTATTAAAAGAAATAAAAGAGCAAATGGATAAAGATAAATATATTTCTGACGGTTTTATCCAGAAATTCAGGAGCGAATTTTTAAATTTACTTGATGTTCCTGAAAATATAGTTGAGGTAGAATTAAAGAGGCTAATAGCAAGGGCTTATAATGGAAAAAGTGGAGAATCGAAAGAGAAAAATAAGGAATTTATTGATAATTTTACAATTAATGTTTTGAATATTTTGTTAGTAGATAATTTATCAAACTTTACAAATCTTCTTGAAATTGCAAGTTTTATGAACAGGGGGGAATAAAATGTGGTATAAAATTAAGGCTTTAGATACATTATTTTTCAGGGATGGTAGACCTTTTACGATGGGTTCTGAATCTTGGGCGAATCCAGTTTTTCCACCCTATCCTTCCACTGTTTATGGAGCAATAAGGACATGGTTGATTTTCGAAAAAGGAAATTTAAAAGAATTTAGAGAAGGAAAATATAAAGAAGAACTTGGAACTCCTTCTGAAAAAGGAAATTTAAAAATAAAAGGACCTTTTATCTGTTTGGACAATAATATATATTTCCCTGTGCCTTTTGATTCCCTTAAAAAGAAAGGTGCAACGCAAAGTGAGAAAAATAATCTTTTTTATATCGCTTGCATAAACAAACCTGAAATCTTTATATCAGATTATCATTTAGAAAGTATTCTAATCAACAGGAATGATTTTGAGCTTGAAGAATGTGATGGGTTCATAAATATAGATTCTTTAAAAAATTATTTAATACAAAGCAACGAAGTTTTACAATTTACCGAAAAAAAAGAAATCTTTTTGGAAGAGAGAAAAACAGGTATTAAAAAAAGTAGAAAAACTTTATCTTCTGAAGAAGGTTATTTATACAGAATTCCTATGGTAAAACTTAAAAAAGAGGCAAGTTTGTTGATAGAAATAGATGGAATAAGTAATTGTCCAGGTAATGGGTTGCTTCGAATTGGTGGTGAAGGCAAAATTGTAAAAATTGAGAAGAAAGAAAGTGATAATCAATTAATGACTTTAATGGATATTAATTTTAAATTTGAAAATAAAATTTTCAAACTTTACTTTGCAACTTCTGCGATTTTTGAAAATGGTTGGCTTCCAAGGTGGGTTAATAAGTCAACTTTTGAAGGGGAATATAAAGGAATAAAAGTGAAGCTTGTTTCTTGTGCTATTGGGAAATTCAATCTAATAGGTGGATGGGATTTAGCAAATAACAGACCAAAGCCAATGTATAAGGCAGTTCCTGCTGGCAGTGTTTATTATTTCAAAATTTTAGATGATACACCAGCAGAAAAAATTAAAGAGGTTTTTCATCTTAAAAATATCTCTGATATAAACCTCGAAGAAGGATTTGGATTAAGTTTTGTTGGTGAGGTGTAAAAATGAAAAAAGTGATTACAATGGTAGGGACATCACTTTTTGAAAATTATTTAGAAATGTACAGCAACGATACCAATTTTAAAAATGCTTATAATTATTTTAAAAACAATAAAATCAAAGCAAATGACTTGGATAAAGAGTTAAATAGAAAGGGAAATATTGAAAGAAGTTTAAAGGAAAGTCACTTTAAAAACAATCAAAATGCATCTGCAGAAATCAAAAG
>Ga0209691_1000961_pt1 | contig 18379 bp, 12 predicted proteins | sample YNPMSBMetaG_FD_187120 | JGI IMG/M metagenome (GOLD analysis project Ga0209691, IMG submission 187120) | Anoxygenic and chlorotrophic microbial mat microbial communities from Yellowstone National Park, USA - YNP MS-B MetaG (SPAdes) (version 2) ... | reverse complement strand
CGGAGGGGGTGGGCTACTGGGGTCTGCGGCAGCTGAGTCTGTGGCGCCGCTGGATGGGCTGGATAACGCCCCTCACGCTGGGGCTATTTCTCCTCCTGTGGGCCATCACCGCCTTTTTAGCTAAGGGCGTCGCGGCTAAGCTCCTCCTATCTGAAATGGGTGGCTTTCTCTTCTCCCTATGGCTGATGCTCATCCTCGTCAAGCTCGTGGTGGGGGGATGGGGGGCGCTGGTGGGGTGCGTGAGCTGGCTTCGTCGCCGCCTGAAAGGAGCTTCACCGCTCCCTGCGGCTGAGAGCGTCCCCGAAGTAGGAATGCTCCTGAGCCGACGGCAGTTTTTAGTCGGCGTAGGAGAAGCGCTGGCCCTCGCCCCCGTCGGTGTCATGGGCTATGCCTTCCTTAAAGGGCGCTATCGCTTCCAAGTGGAAGAAGTAGAGCTGCGCTTTCCCCACCTGCCTATCGCCTTTGACGGGCTAAAGCTCTTGCAGATTTCCGACCTGCATAGTGGGTCGTTTTACTTTCGGCTGGAGCGGTTGGAGCCTGCCTGGGAGCTCATCCAGAAAGCCCGAGCCGATGTGCTGTGCTTTACGGGCGATTGGGTCAATGTCTATGCGGAGGAGCTGGAGCCTTTTGTGGGGGTTTTGTCGGAGCTATCGGCCCCCTTAGGCAAATGGGCCACCCTCGGCAATCACGATTACGGCGATTACGCCCGTTGGAATAGCCCTGCGGAAAAAACCCAAAATCATCACCACCTCCTGCGTCTTATTGAGCAAGCGGGTTTTACGCTCTTGCAAGACACGGCTATTTCTTTCGGGGTGGGGGAGGAAGCGCTTTACTTAGTGGGGACGGGCAACTGGGGCTACTGGAATCGGCGCCAGCGGTATGGCGAGATTGGGAAGGCCTGGCGAGACGTTCCGGAAAACGCCTTCACGATCCTGCTCACGCACGACCCCACGCACTGGGAGTATCAGGTCTCCGGAAAGTATCCGGCGGCGCTGACGCTTTCCGGCCATACCCACGGCCTCCAAATGGGCATACCTGTGAACGGGCGCTATTGGAGCCCAGCCAGCTGGCTCTACCGCTATTGGGCCGGCCTGTACGAAGGGCCTCCCGGGCGGACGGATGGGCACACCTTCCCTACCTACTTATATGTGAATCGGGGCTTAGGGTACATCGGCCTGCCGGCGCGTTTTGGCGTATGGCCGGAAATCACCCTCATCCGCCTACGACGCGGGTAGGTATCGTGCATTTTTGCTCAGGCTCGTGCCCAGGTTACGTGCATATTGTTGTATATTTGCCGCATGGGTCAGCGTTGGTGGCTATATGCGCTCATCGGGTCAGTGCTGGTAGTTGGCCTGGTATGGTTTATAGCCGGGGCGGGAATGCACGGATTTCAGGTGATGCAGCCGCCGGATGGACTTCCGCCGGGGACACGCTTTTTGCATGTGCGCTGGAAAGACCCCCTGAAAGAGCCTTTGGAGAGGGGGAGCATCCCTTTTTGGTTGAGTCCGGAGATACCGATTTTGCGGGTGAGCTGGTTGGGGCCGACGGAGGCCGTTATTGATTTGAGCAAGGGCTTGGAAGCCGGTCAGAAGTACATGCTCACAGGGGAGAGAGGTCCCTTTGCGGGGGCGAAAGCGCGGTTTTTCACCCAGCCGCTCGCTATCGTACAGGCGGAGGGAGGCTATTTGTGGGAAGAAAAGCCAGACGCGTACCACCATGCCATTTACCTGCGTGCGAATGCCGAGCTTTCCGAGCGCGATTTTAAGGGGCAGTGGGGCCAGGCGGACTTAGTGCGCTTTGTGGAGTTAGGGTCGCGGGAATACCTTGCTGTCTCTGCGCGCCCGGCAAAAGAGCCCTTTGATGGGGAGCTGGTGGTGGCGTACAGCGGACAAACCCTCTATCAGGGGGAGATCAAGGCTGGGGCTTATGGACGCTATGAGCTGCGGCAAGCAGAAGTAGATGTACAGGGAGGGCGCTATTTTATTCGGTTGCGAGGTAATCGCCCGATAAAGGCCCATGCAGGGGAGGTGGTCCGTTATGTGAGCGTGGGGAAGGGTGTCGAGGTGGGGGAGTTGGAGGTTCGGGGCATAGAGACGCGGCTGTATCTGGGGCAGCTGCCGGAGCAGTCTTTTGCGGTGTATCTGCGGGCGGGTTACCCGGATGGTCAGCAGGGGCTGGCGCAGGCGGAGACCTTGCAGCTGGCGCCACCGTCGCTGAATGCACTGGCCTGGTCTCAGCGGGATGTGCATTACATAGCACGTGGTCAGGGCCTACACTTCGTCACCAGCCCAAAAATTAAGAATGTCTCCGTGACCCTTTGGCGCATTCACCCCGATAATGAACGGCTCTTCTTGGAGAAAGAGGTGGGCGATTACCGATGGGTAAGCCTAAGTGACCTAAAGTACTACGGATCGCCCATCTTGGAAGGAAACTACCCTGTGACCTATTTTCCCACAGTCCAGAATCGGGGTGGTCTCGTCCTGCGTGCCTTAGGCAAAGAGCTGGAACCGGGGACCTATTATGTCAGGCTGAGTCCAGAGGGTTCGTTCTGGAACGCCATAGATACCTGGTTTGTGGTGTCGGACTGGTACCTCCTAAGCCGGGTGTGGGATAGGCAAGTGTGGGTGGCTGCCATAGATAAAGAGAAGGGTCGGCCCCTCTCGGGGGTGAAGGTTCGTCTCGTATCCCCGGCTGGGCAGGTACTGGATGAGGGCACGACAGGGCGGGAAGGCGCGGCGCTTCTCGATCGACCCCCGCTGACGGAAGCCCATGCCGTCATCGCGCAGCGGGGAGGCCAGATGCTCTCTCTGCCTTTGGGGCGCTTCCGTCCCCCTGAATGGCCTTATCCCACCGATGGCTTTGACCCGGGCCGAACGCCTTACCACCTCTACATCACCGGTGCCCGAACCCTCTATCGCCCCGGCGACACCATCAGCCTTCATCTCTATGTGCGTACCCACGACTGGAAATATCCCACTCGCTATCCCCGGTTTAGCATAGCCCTCAGAGACCCCAACTTCGTGGACATTTACCAAACCACCCCCGGGCTGGATGAGAATGGCCATTTTCACTTTGTTTACGCCCTGCCGAAAGCCGCCCCCACCGGCACCTATAATCTGACGGTGTCAGTAGACGCTTCCACGAGCCGCTATGGTGGTGACGGAGACGACGGGGAGAGGGAGTCTTATTATACGTGGTCGTATCCGCTTCAGGTGGAGTTTTTCCGGGCGGATAGGCTGGTAATAGATGCGGAGGTGCTTGCTACGGCTTCTCAGCCGGTGCTGAGCCTGATGGGGCGGTACCTGTATGGGGCGATAGCGAGCTTTCAGAAAGGGGAGGTATCGGCGCGGCTTCGTTCGGGCATCCCGGAAACCCCCCTTGCCCAGGGCTATAGCTGGGAGGTACGCCTGCCTGACAAGCTCCAAGACGAGTTTCTCCGGCCCACGGCATTTCAGACCGATGCCAATGGGCAAGCGAAAGTCCCCCTTCCTGCGCTGCCCGCCATGGGCCTGGCCGAAATAGATGCGAAAATCCTCCTCTACGACGAGGAGAACCGCCCTAACTATTTCGGGCGGCTTTTCCGGCAGCCTACGCAGCCGATTCTGGTGGGGGTTCGGCGGGACGCGCAGTGGGTGAATGCCGGTACGCCGGTTACGCTGACGCTGCGGGCGCTGGGCGGACCAAACTACACCGAGCTGGCCAAAGGCACCTATCCCATCGATGTGGAAGTGTGGGAAGTAACCTACCAGTACCAGCTTTATGAGAGCTATTATGAGCAGTATCGGCCGGAGTATCGGGAAAGTCGGCGGCGGGTGCTCCGCACGAAGGTAGAAGTGCGGGATGGAGCCGGCGAACTGACCTTTACGCCGCAGCAGGGAGCAAAGTACGAAGTCCTGCTATGGGCGCCTCGCCAGCAGCATCCTACCCACTACGAGATAGAAGCCTGGGGCTGGGGCACCTCTGCCCTCAAAGGCGCAATGGAAGAGCGTATCCTTATTGAGCCGCAGGATTCCGCCCCGAAAGCAGGTTCTAAAGTCTCCCTCCTCCTGAAAGCCCCCCTCCCCGGTAAGGCCCTCCTCATGATTGAGCGTGAGCGGGTCTGGCACCATGAATGGGTGGACCTCTCTACCGGTACGGCTACGGTGAACGTTAAGCTCTCGCGTGAGTACGTCCCGGGCGTATATGTGCACGTGGTGGCTTTTCATGCGATTGGGGAGAAGGCGGTGCCTTTCCCCACCTCGCGGGGGATGATATACCTTCCTGTGGCATGGCCTGATGGGATAGCCTCCCTGACTTTGACGGCTCCCGAGCGCGCTAAGCCGGGGACGCCCATTACCCTGCGCATAGAGGCGCCCAAACACCCCCGTGCCCGGGTGCTGGTCACTGGCCTGGACGAAGGCGTCTGGATCAAACAAGCCCACAAGCCCCAGCGTCCCGAAGAGGTATTTTACCAGAAGTGGGCCCACACCCTGCGTGTCAGTGAGCACCTCCCTTTCGTAGCCAGCTGGGGCAAGGAGGTGATTGGGGGCGACGTGGGCTATGATGCCAGTGATCTGGCCTCCCTCATAGGGGCGGAAGCCTATGAGCAGACCCTATCGTTTGAGCGGGAGCTCCAGCTCGATGGGAAGGGTAGGGCAGAGGTGTCCTTTATAGCGCCGGCCTTTTCGGGCAAGGTGCGGTGGCGGGCTTACCTCGTGGAAGAGCGTGTCTATGGCAGCGCAGAGGCTTTTACGATAGTGGCCGCGCCCGTAATAGGCCGAATGGGCGTGCCCTTCTACATAGCCGGCGGGGAAGAGATTGAAACGAATCTTGTTCTGCGTAACACCACCGGTCAGCCCCAGAGCGGCCGCTGGCGGATTGCCTTCAACCCGAATGCGATAGAGGTGGTTCCCAAAGAGGGTAGCTTCTCCCTATCGCCTGGCGGCGTCCAGACGGTCAATATTCGTTACAAGGCCAATCGGCCCTGGGGGCTTACGACGGTTTCGCTCTATGTGAATGAGGAGCTGGCGCAGGAGCGGCAAATTCGGATTCGGCCAGCGGCAGCACCCCGTACCCTCAAGGAAGCTTTCCGACTACCTCCTGGCACCGATACAGTCCTGAATCTGCCGTCCGACTTTTTCTACAATCCCCGTGGGGAGACCAACGTGCTCATTTCTGCCTCGCCCATAGATGAAATAGGCCCTGTGCTTCTGGATCTCTTGCGGTTTCCGCATGGGTGTGCAGAGCAGATTACCTCGCAGGCGTTTGTTTCGCTCAAGCTCCGGTCTGTGGCTGCGGCGTTTTACACGGGGGGTGCGGATAGCGTGGATAAGCACGTGCGGTATGTACTGGGGCAGCTGCCCCTCTACCGCGCCGGGGATGGGGGGTATGCTTTCTGGCCTGGCGGTTCCGCAGTACCCTGGCTAACGCTCTATGTAACACACTTTCTCATAGAGGCCAATGAGAGCGGGTACGAGGAGGCGAAGCGGCTGTTATCGCTTTTGGAGACGCATGTGGAGTGGATAGCCCGAAATACGCATCCCCGTCAGTATGAGGCGGCCTACGCAGCGTTTCTTTTGGCGCGGTGGCGGGGGGCTCAGGCCAAAGCCTTCCTTCCTTCGGTAAAAGTAGTAGAGGAAGGGCAAGACCCGATGGTGCGGGCCTTCTGGCGCGCCGCCTTTAAGCTATCCGGCATGCCCACCCTCCCGGCTCGCCTCCCCCTCAGTGAGAAGATGGAGCGAGAGCTCTCCTATGCATCGCCCGTGATGCGCTACCTGTATGCGGAGTCGTTTGTAGACACCACCGGTCTCAGGGGGATTTCTGATGAGCAGGTGGGGGCGTTTTTACGTGAGCCTTACCTCTCCACGCATCAAGCGGCGTGGGTGCTCTTGACATACGAGCGGCGCCACTCGGCTGGGCGGGGAAATCTCTCTGGGCAGGTTACGTTCGGCCAGCAGACGCTCACCTTAGAGGGCTCGGTGTGGAGCCGATCGGTGCGTGAGCAGGAAGGCAAAACCCTTCGCCTGCGGGCAGGCCGAGACACCCTTTACGTTCTCCTCTGGGGCGAAAGTTATCCCATTACGTCCCCGCCGGCCGTCTCGGAAGGCCTCACTCTCACCGATGAAATCATCCCGCGGGGCGGCCAGCAGTATGTGTGGCGGATTCGGATCCGCAGTAAGCTTCGTGCCCGCTTGGAAAATGTCGCCCTCACGGTGCCTTATCCGTCCGGCTTTATGCTGGATCGGGCTACCCTCTCGCAGGAGAGCCGCTATCCCCCTGCCCAGGGCCTCTCCTGGGACTACACCGACCTGCGAGAAGACCGCTTCCTGGGCTATTTCACCCTGGAAAAAGAAGAGGCCCAGATAGAACTGCCCCTGCGGCTGATTTATCCCGGCCGGTATCAAATTCCTTCCATTAGCGCTATGGTGATGTATGCGCCGACCATACAGGGGACCACAGCGGCCCGATGGTGGAAGGCCCCGGCCTTCTAAAAACGCGATACGCGGAGCCCCTTCTCTCTAAGGGCCTGTCGTATGCGCTGGCTTGCGGTTCTCCTCGGTGTGTGGCTTACTTTGCTTCTTTTGAGTTTCTGGTGGGAGGCGGCGCCTGCGCTTCCTGATCTGAGTCCTATGTGGGTGGATGAAGCGGGCTATCTCCTTCATGTGCGCCTTACTTCGGACGACAAGTGGCGCCTTCCGCCCTCTGAGGAGGCACTTGAGCGCTTAGCTCCCCTCCTCATCGCTAAGGAAGACCGGCGCTACGTCTGGCACTTGGGCGTAGACCCCATTGGACTCCTGCGGGCGGCCTACGTCATGCTGCGGGGCGGCCCACGTCAGGGCGGCTCCACCATCCCCATGCAAATCGCCCAGCTTACTCGTCCTGGCTCCAGAAACCTCTATCAGAAACTCCGCCAGATGTTTTACGCCACTGCCCTTTCGGTGCGCTACTCCAAACGCACCCTGCTGCGCTTTTATTTGACTATTGCACCCTTTGGGAAAAATATCGAAGGCATAGAGGCCGCCTCATGGTATTATTTTCAGAAGCCGGCGGCGCGGCTCACGCCCTTAGAGCTGTCGGGGCTGCTATTGATTTCTCAGCGGCCACATTTGACGCCGGCCTTCTTGCAGGGAGAGGCGGGCTTTCGGCAGAAGGCCCTCTTTTGGGTGCGTTTCTGGTATCAGCGGGGGCTTTTGCGCCGGGAGGAAGTCTTGCAGGCTGAGGCGACGCCCCTTCGGCCCCGCCCCAGGCCGTTTCCGTTTTTAGACCCGCCGCCGCTTGCCTTGCAGGGCCGACGCTACCGCCCCTGGGACAAACCCGCCGATACGCTCTATCTCCAGATAGACCTGCAGCGGCGGGCTCATGCCCTCCTCCAAAGCTACCTCCACACCTGGCAGAGTTGCGGCATTTCGCAGGGGGCCCTTCTGATTGTGGAGCTGCCTTCCGGGAAAATTCGCGCTTATATCGGCTCTCGCTCCTATCGCAGCTGTGCCATAGACCTCCTTCGGGTGCGGCGCTCGCCGGGTAGTACCTTCAAGCCCTTCCTGTATGCGCTGGCCTTAGCCAAGGGCCAAATCCACTCGGAGACCCCGCTTCCCGATGTGCCTATCAGCTATCAGGGATTTTTGCCGAGCAACTTTTTATCCGACCGGTACGAAGGGCAGGTTTTTGCCCGATGGGCCCTTTACCAGTCGCTCAATCTGCCGGCGGTGGCTCTTTTGAGGGAGGTAGGCGAAGAGGCCTTTCTGGGGTATTTGCGGGAGCTGGACCTTCCTACGGATGCGGAGGCTGGCCTCAGCCTCATCATCGGTGGGCAGCCCGTAACCGCCTATCAGCTGGCTCAAGCCTACACGACCTTGGGCACAGGAGGGAAGCTCGTGCGGCTGCGCTTGGAGAACGGCGACGTCTCAGGACAGAAGCAGGTCTTGGATTCGGTGGCGGTGGCCATAGTTCGGCGGATGCTGCCCGAAGTGCGGCCCGGTTGGGTGGCTAAAACCGGTACCTCCTCCCATCTGCGCGATGCCTGGTGCATAGCCGTAAGCCACTCGCATGTACTCCTCCTATGGGTAGGAAATCCCGATGCTTCCTCCAGCGCTTGCCTGAAGGCTCGACAGCTTCTATGGCCGCTGATGCAGCAGCTGACGCAGCTTTTGCCAGCTCCGCCTGAAAAGCCTCTACCCCCCTCCACACACCTACTCCGCGTATGTCCTCTCACCGGGCACCTCGCTTCCCCCACTTGTCCCGAAACCCTCACGGCCCTCGCCTGCACGAATACCTTTCCGCTCTGTCAGCACTGGGATACGCTCTATGTAACAGGTGCGGGGAGCTATCGGGCTGGCTGCGGAGATTCCCTACCACGGGGGGCTATACGACGAGTCTTTCCCCGGAAGCCGCTGCTGGCCGCTGCCTGGTGGGGTGAATTTCTGTATCAGGAGCTTCCGCCCTTAGCGGAGGGATGTCCAGCGAAAGGCCAGCTCCTCATGGTAAGCCCACTATCCAGAGTAACGCTCTGGCTCCGGCGCGACCAGCCCGCACCGATTCGGTTGCAGGCAATTTCGGACCTGCCAGGACCAATCCACTGGTATGTGGGCTCTACTTACTTAGGGGCGCAGGGAGGGGCCTCAGCCAAGGGACTCCTGTACTGGCCGCCGTCGGTGGATACGATGCTGGTTTTTTCGTGTTTGCAGGGAGGGCTTCGGTATAGCCGAAGCTGTCGGATTCGTTGGTTGTAGGGTTTGGGGGAGTTTTGCCACGCACTACCTGGCTCCCCGAAGTTACCCCCTCTCGTTCTCAATCTCTCTACGATTTTTCTTTACATCTGCCTAAAACCATCCATATAGCAAACCAGAAGCAGACTTACTGCACCGTATCAGACATCCCTTGGATAAAGCCTATCTCAAAGTTCTTTTGGCCCTTTCTGGATTGAAGCTGCTGCGAGAGCCCAACCGCTCTCTTACAGGTTATCTTTATATCCGTCGGGCTTTGCGGACTTGTATGCAAATTTGCGAACCATAGTGCATATAGAAGTATGACTCTGCCTGTATTTTCCCGGAGGTCGTTAAGTGGTGGGGATGTGCCTGCCCTTGGAATTAGTATATTTTTCTTGGGGCTTTTACTTCTGGTTAGCCTGCCTAATCACTATAATTTTCGCACTTATGCGCTGGATCTGGGGTATTATATGCAGATGTGTGAGTTTTACTTACGAGGAAAGTTTTTTGTGGGATGGCTTACTACGGCCCTTCCTTGGGCGGATAAGGGGATAGCTCCACCTTCTGTATATGGGAATTGGAGTGTTTTGCTGGCGGTACCTTTTTATGTAGCGGGTCAGGCATGGGGTCTTCTTGTATTTCAGGCTTTACTCTTTGTAGTGGGGGGCTGGGGCATTTATCGCATAGCGCAGCATCTATTTGGGGAAAGGGGTCTGGCTTTGTGGAGTCTGGTACACTATTATGGCATGTGGGGAATATGGAGTGCGGCGGCATTTGATTTTCATGAAGTAGCGATTGCCGTGGCGGCCATCCCATGGGCTCTTCTTTTTCATCTGCGAGGGAGGATGCTTTCTGCCTTGGCTGCTTGGCTTCTGGCACTTGGAAGTAAAGAAATCTTTGGCTTTTGGGGCGTTTTTTTGTGGACAGGATGGGCTTTCTTATTCCGAAAGATTAACTTTGCTCTTACACGCACGGCTTTGTATTTGGCTCTCCTGAGTGGGGTTTATGGGCTTTTTCTGACACTGGTAGGGACCCTATGGGCTGAAAGGTCGGTGGGTGCCGTTTCGCGCACATCGCTTTACTATGCTCACCTTTTCCAACCTGATCCTTTTGCCGCCTACGCCCGTCAAATAGATCAGCTATGGACCGGTTTTCCTCGTGAATATTCCCTCTTATATCTAATAAAGCTTCTTCTCAAACCGAAGATAATCTGGGCGCTTCTCTGGGAGAGTCCCAACCCTACCTACATGGGCATCAAAAGTGAGCTTTATTGGAGTTTCTTAGTTTCTGGAGGATGGGCAGTTTTTGCTGCTCCTGTGTTTATCTGGATACTTTCGCCCATATTTCTCTACAAAATGCTCTCTACGAACTACTTTATGTGGGGCACGCTTGCTCATTATGGATTAGAGCTGGCTCTGATGGTGCCTATATTGATTGCATGGGTATTTCGCAATCATGCTTGGCGTCGATGGGGGGTGCCAGTGACTGCTCTTTTAGCCCACATAACGCAGCTCTCTCTATTGGACTCTCGTCTTTCCAAATGGTACGACCCCGTCCGTCATCGCTGGTACCAGAAACAACATTACGAAAGTAGCTATTCTTATTCGGCTATTCATGCAGGTCTGGAAAAAATTCCATCTGATACTCCTGTTAGTGCCGTTTCCTGCCTCATTCCGCATATCCCCTCTCGCGAAAAACTTTATCACTTCCCTGCCGTGGGCGATGCTAAATATATTGCACTTTTACAAGGTAAAGATGCCTGTACTTATCCACTTTCCCCCGCTGAATATCTATCTTGGGTAGACTCCGTGCTCAAAGTTCCCGAATGGCATAAAATCCATGACGAAGCAGGCTTATTGATCTTGGAGAGAAGGGATCTCCATGACAGTAGTCTGAATAGAAGTTGTGAGACTGCTAACTTAAACATAAGCTCCCATGGGCCACCGTTAATTTCTAAAAACGTTCTATGCTCCAAAGTTTGTCGGTGAATGAGAAGGATAGGCGCCTTCACGTACCTTATGTTATGCTTAGGGGTATGAGATACGGCATTTACGACTCGTGTAATACCATTTCTAAAGACACAGCTTCTTAATCATGAAGGCAGGGCATTCAAAGCTTGACGGATGTAGCGCCACCCTACCAGCGATGAGACCTTCCCCTCGGCTTCCAACCGTCATGGCACCTCTTCCACCGCCGCCTTCTTCGCTTCTATGCGCTCATACCTACGCCCCTCTACCCACTACCCACCGCCGAACCTCCTCAAATACCCGCTCCGCAGGATTGAGCTCAGGAGAGTAGAGCGGTTGATATACCCGCCGCAGACCCACCTCTCCCACCACCTTCGCCTTGTGGAAAGCCGCATGGTCCCATACCACGCCCCTGCCCCCTTCCACGCCCTGAGCACCTGAGCTATCTCTCCGCCTCGCACCCGCTTTATCCAGTCCCACCACAGCCGCCCCTTCATCGGATCCGCCCCTAATACCAAATACACCCACTCATACCTTAGCTCTACACGCTGTCTCATCTTCTCTCCCCGTCTTCCCCACACCCGCCGCACCTGTCGGAGCAGCCCCAGCCGCATCTCATCTGCAAACACCACCTCTTCCCCTCGCCTTAGCCCCTCCGCCTGCAAGGCTGCCAATAGCCCCCCTTTTTCCACCCCTCCTGCGTCTGCACATCCGCTTTCTCCGCCATCGGCCATGGCACCTTCTTCCGATAACCCCATCGCCGAAACCAGTAGTACAGCTTCTTGTAGGAAACCGCCACCCCCAGTTCCTTCTCACACCAGGCCATCGCCTCTCCTATCGTCCGAAACCGTCCTTCCGACACCGCTTCCCGTAGCCTTTGCTCTTGGGCCGGCGTCCATGCCTCATACGGCCTTACCCCACTGCCCAACCGATGCCTCCCCACTTCCTCTAACCCCCCCGCCTCGTACCACCTCACCCATCGCTGAACCGTCACATGTGCCACGCCCACCAGCTCCTTCACTCGCTTCAATCGCTCCCCTCGTCTCAACATCCACAGCGCCTGCCATCTCTTGGCTATCCGAGCATCTACCTCCTGCTTGTAAAGCTGGTAAAACACTTCTGCTGGATGCTTCCAAGCTATCTTCAATGGCCGTGCCATACCTACTTAGCTTTGGGTGGGGACAAAGGTACAAAATTAAGAATACGTCTCACAAGAAATGGTATTAGAATACCCCTTTTACATCGTTAGATAATCCAGTAGAAAGCCTTTGGCTTCATTTTTAGAGCTCTCTACCCCGTATTCTGATCTCCATAGTTCTTCAAAGAGAAGAGGCAGAAGGGTGTAGCTAAGGAACCGTCGCATTATGGGGAAGTAGGTTCTAAGCGGGTATGAGCAGCATGAGTGTATACCCGGAGGGTAACCTGTGCTCACTGAGGACGCTGACAAACTACTATTAAGCTACTGCCAAAGGGAAGTCGTATCCCTAACCGTATAAGATAGTAATCCATGCTCAAAATGTGATATAAGATGGTATTAGCTCTGGATGAAATATCAAACTCGGACCTGATATCTTGATAAGAGACGGTTTTATTTTTCATTCTAAGGCGAGAGATTAGGATAAGCGGGAACAAACTGAACACGAACGAAGTCCAATACCGGATGTTAAATCCCTGCTTGCATAGTTTAGGGAATAGGCTGGAGCGGGTGTATCGTCTCTTGTGACCACCATAGACATCGGTTTGAGACCATAAAAACGAGTATTGAGGTACCGAGAGAAATAGAAAACCTCCCGGCCGTAAAGCCTGATATAGGTTTTGAATAGCTTTATCGTCGTTTTCTATGTGTTCAATTACGTCAAAGGCGCCTATGGCATCATAGACTTCTCGGAAAGGGATTGTGAGGATATTGAGCTGGACGAGCTGTATATCTGGTAGTCGTTTCTGGATATTTTTGAGGCCGGTAAGATAGAGTTCGGCCGCCGTGAGCTGATAACCTAATGATTGGAGGGCTTTCAAAACTATGCCGTTGCCAGCACCGATCTCCATGACTTTATAGGGCCCTCTGCCCAGGTACCGCTCAAAAAGATATCTGAGTATAAGGTTTCTAACCCTGAACCGGAAATATTTTTCTTCTATTTCAAAGAGAAAGTGTAAGCCCTCAGCAGGGTAGTGCGGATTTCCATAAGCTGATTGAATATCATGGCATTTGATTCCATCTATTGTTATGAAATCTGAGCTAGGCTCCTGAAAACTGGCAGTCTCCATAAAGGTGTATTTTTTAGCATAAAAGCGATCTGTATTGAAGCTCCCACCAGAAGTATGGGATGAGCAGCATAAAAATATCTCGCCTCATGGGTTATAATATATATTGGAAATAACAAAGTAAGGTATACTGGAATCAGAAGGAGCATATAGGTTTCCCTCTTTTTTCTAACCAGAAAAATCAATCCTATAAAGCCTATTACGAGACCAATCCAGTATATAGAACCTTGAATAATCTTAAAGGTTAAGTATGGAATTTTACCCACTTTTTTTACTGCTTCCTGATATATAGGTGTATAGGGAGTATATCCATGAATAAAAAACCTTTTAAGACAGATGAGACGTGGATATAACCAGTAAAGGTAAGGGTGGTCCTGGCGATAGTAAGATACTAAATTAGAAAATGCATTCACAATCGAGTCTTCTAAAGAAGGAATATTTGGATTTTGCTTGTATCTGATGTAAAGATACTTTACTTTTTCTATCTCTTTTATATTTAATTTTTCACCTAACATATAGGATGGAAATCGGAATAGACATCGGGAATAGTCTATATTTTCGAAGTAACATGCCATGGAATTAGGTCCTGGATAATTATGCAATATGCCACCGGCTATTTTTGCAAAGTTACGACGCGCTACACAAACTCTATCACAGGTACCCGCAGATAGATCAGATTGAGTGGGAATAAATCGCCTAAAAGTAATGAAATTTCTGACAATCCACGGGAGATCAATTAATGATATGGGTATTATAAGCACTAAAATTTTAGTTAATAAAGACTTTGTAAATATGCTTTTGGATTTATAGATCTCAAATAAGATAACAACTGGATACAAGAGTACATAATAAGGCCTCCACAGACAAGTGAGCGCAAGGAAAATACTGGACCATATAAGACTCAAATGACGTTTTTGAGTCGTGGAAAGATATTCGTAATAGTGGAAAATAAAAAGAGCTAAGAAGCTTGTTCCAGGACCATCAGAAAGTATGTTACCATCAAGAAACAGATTAGTTAGTGATAGGGTTGCTAATATAATATAGATGATACCCGAGATTAGAGCGATTTTTTTACTCTGACCTATGTCCAGACATACTTTATAGGAGAGGTTTGCCATAAACAGGATGGCAATAGTCCCCAGAAGGATTTGTAAAGTCGCTACCACATTGTAAGCGATAACGTCATCTCTCACCAGTAAGTAGACCAGAAAAAAGGGAAGTCCCGTATAAGGCATACGATTGGCAGTGGGATGCACGCCATCTTCGGAGTAGATACCCACACGAAGCACGTTTTTCCAGGGATTCACATACCCAGGCGTGTCGACTGAAAAAATGAAAAACAGGCCCGAGGCTTTTGGCATGAGAAGTCTATTCAAGGGAATGACTAGCTGCGACAGGAGTAATAACCTGACTATAAATAAAATTATTAAGACAAGTATAAAGTATTTGCCTCTTAGCATATCTGATAAAAATTCAAAATCTTTTCTATGATAAAATCTTGTTCTTGTCTGGAGAGCTGGTAATATAGAGGTAATCTTAGCAGGCAATCGGAGAACCTGTCTGCCTGAGGCAGTTCTCGACCATCATGTTTGTCTTGATAGTATGGAGATCTATGAAGTGCTTGATAGTGAAAAATGGCATGAATGCCATGGGAACGGAGATAATCTATAAGCCGTGTCCTCTCCTCTAAACTCTGGCAAATTATGTAGAAGATATGTGCATTATTGGTAGCATAAGGAGGAATAAAAGGAAGTTGAACAACCCCTTTATCCTGTAAGATAGAAAGACTTTGATAGTAGTATTCCCAAAGCATTCTTCTTTTCTGCTGGATTTTTTCCAAATTCTCTAACTGGGCATATAAAAAAGCCGCTGTAAGTTCGGAAGGAAGAAAAGAAGACCCTACATCTACCCAGGTATATTTATCTACTTCCCCCCGAAAAAAGGCAGCCCGATTTGTGCCCTTTTCCCATAAAACTTCGGCTCTACTTATGAATCTGGAATCATTGATGATCAGCATGCCTCCCTCCCCCGCAATGATATTTTTAGTCTCATGGAAAGACATAGCTCCGAGATGGCCTATCCCTCCGAGTGGCAACCGCTCTTCTCCCCTAATGTAATAGCTATCAATAGCTTGAGCCGCATCTTCTACAAGGTATAGACCATATTTTTGGGTTAGTGCCTGTATCTTCTCCATATCACAGGCGACCCCGGCATAATGAACTACTACAATACCCTTTGTACGATGAGTAATTAGTGGCTCTATTTCATCAGCATTTAGATTTGGATGATGGGGGTAACTATCGGCAAATACAATTCTGGCTCCCCTCAGGATAAAGGCATTAGCAGTGCTTACGAATGTATAAGAGGGCATGATGAACTCATCACCTGGACGAGTATCCAGCAGTAGAGCTGCCATTTCTAAGGCATCAGTACAGGAAGTTGTTAGAAGGACTTTATGAAAACCGTATCGGGCTTCGAAGAGAGCATGACAAAGTTTGGTGTATTTTCCATTACCAGATATATGTGCCTGAGCACAAGCATCCCGTATGTATTCTATCTCACTTCCAGAAAGGTAGGGTATGTTGAATGGTATTCTCATCATGGATGCTTATCTAACGCAATCTGATCTCATCACTCCGCTTGGGTAACTTCAGGGCCCTGGGAGATACATACACGCTATCCGGTTCGGTATCTCTGGTGATTACCACACCAGCGCCTAATAACGTGCCAGAAGCTATTTTTATCCCGTTACTCAAAACAGCATTTACGCCTAAAAAACAGTTAGATTCTACTATGCAGTTACCCGAAACTACTACACGGGGAGCAAGAAAATTATGGGACTTTATGATACTATGATGAGCTATGCAAGTTCCACTCCAAATTATCACATTATCCTCGATAATAGAAAAGGGTTCTATGATACTGCCTTGATGTATAAAGCAGTTTTCACCGTATTTATATTGTGATAGGTAAGTAGCCTGAGAGCTTATATAGGATGCTAAATAATAGCCCTTACTCTTAGCCTCGTAAAACTTTCTTTCTCGGATCCTATTCATATGAGAATACCCTATAGCTATAAACATATGATAACTTGATGGAGGAAATATCTGCTCTATATGTTCAAATGGATACACTGGTAAGCCCTCAAATTCAGGAGAGGTAATATAGGAGGAATCTACTACAAAAGCTAGGACCTTATAAGGCGAATCATTTTCAAAGTAATATTTTGCAAGTTGAGCCATTTGACTATTTCCAAATATAATTAGTTCTCTTGTCATTTCAGTAACTCAAAGGTTTATCTTCTTATCAACAATGTAAACAGGTCGTTGCTTAACTTGTTCAAATACTTTACCTACATAAAGGCCAACTATACCAACAGACCACAGGATAATACCGGTAGCAAAAAGTATAAGAGCCGCTATACTGGCCCAACCTTTTGCATAACCCGAGATATAGTAAGTAATAACTATATAAAGGAGCGCCAAAATAGCTATAATAGACAAACTAATACCTAAAAGTATATTTAGTCTAAGTAACTTATCCGAATGAAATAGTATGCCGTCCATAGCAACATTGAACATTTTAGCAAATGAGTAAGATGATTTCCCAAATTTTCTTTCTCTATAACTTATTTCTATGTAAGTACTCCTAAAACCCAGCCACTTGAAGATAAGGAGGTATTGAAATCTGACATCCTTGATGTTCAGGAAGCTATTGACAACTTTTCTCGAGGCAAGCATAAGAGTGCTATGAGTTCCTACCACTTTTGAATGAGGATTGTCTGTAAGGTAGTTGTAAATCATATAAAAACACTTAGCTAATAGGTTTCTAATAAACCCATGTGCTCTTTTGGTTCTTAAGGTATAGACAATTTCATAGCCTTCCTGATATTTAGCGTATAACAGAGGGATATACTCAGGATCTTCTTGAAGATCGCAATCAATAATAACAGTAACCTCTCCCCTCACATGATGCAGTCCACAAAGCACTGCTGGATGCTGTCCAAAGTTTCTTGATAGCGAAATGCCCTTAATTCGGCTATCTTCTGATGCAAGCTGCACGATAACCTCCCAGGCATCATCCGGCGACCTATCATTGACCAGAACAATCTCATAATCCCGGGTAATCCGTTCAAGCGTTTCTCTCAATCTCCTGATAAGCTCAGGGAGAGCGGCCCCGCAGCCATATACAGGACTTACCACACTGATCTTAACGGGTGAGTCGCCGGACATACTTCATGTATTTGTACGCATCAGCTCCAACATTAAGAAGAAGGTCGATAATGCTGACCTGATGTTGAAAGGGAGGATACAGCTGTGGATACTCAGGATAACCTCCATAATCCAGCCAGTGCACGCGTATCCCATGAGCCGCAAAGATATCTTCCGAGAGATAAGTCCGCGCTGCTGGCCCCGTGTAATAATCCGTAGCTCCCGCCGCCAGACATATTTCTACCAGACGCTCATTCCTACCCTCACTTTCATGGGGATATTCCCACGAGTACCGAAGGGGCGTAGAAATACCCAAATAATCCATGATGCCCCGCAAAAATAGATAGTTAACCTCTGTCAGGTACTCCATGCCCTCCGCTCTCATATAGAGCTCCTCTAAGAAAGGGAATACCTCCTTATAAGCACCGGCTCGAGCATAGTTGTGGTGAATTGTTTTTAGGTGGTCTCTCGCCCAACTTTTATCCGCTATGCGCACCTCTTTGATACTTTGATAGTATTTGCCCTTTACCTCTACGGGTATCGTCAGCCACCGAAGCCCCTGGGGGGTCTTGATGAGATTCCGATTGCGCCAATCGCGTCGTGTGTATTGAACCTCATCATAAAGTATAAATATATCCACTAAAGCAATACTATCAAAATATCCCTTCCACGGAATATAATTGGACTGCGTAATCATCACTTTTTTCATAAGTACAAAACTACTTTACTAATCCTTCTAAATATCTCGCAAAACCAGCATAGGATTATAGAAACCCGCCTTCTTTGCCCAGAGATACTATTTAGAACTTTCTTATCAGAATCGTAAACTCCCCTAGCCCATAGTCGTGCAGTAATGCCACCCACGAGGATGTAGCATTTCCTCTTCACTGTTAAATCCAGATATATATTCCGAGCTTCTCTGATCATTTCTTCTGAAATATCAAAACTAGTGTAGTCAAACTGCTTATACCTTTGCCTAAGAAAGTCTATCAGGGCTCCATACCCACAACCATAATCTAATATAGAAAAGGGCTCATCTTTGGTAGCCACAATAACTTTACACAGCTGCTCAAAACGAATGCGCTGAGACTCTTCTCCACTCCAGTCAACACCCTGAGGAATGGGACTATGGGTAAGGATCTTTTGGGTATAAGAAGCAGATGCTTTCTGACGAAGTTGATGGAACCGGTTCATAAGAGGTGAGAGTTGGGACAGCGAGGCAAAGATAAGTCAATTGGCAGCTACGTCTGAACTG
>Ga0209691_1000953_pt1 | contig 18466 bp, 9 predicted proteins | sample YNPMSBMetaG_FD_187120 | JGI IMG/M metagenome (GOLD analysis project Ga0209691, IMG submission 187120) | Anoxygenic and chlorotrophic microbial mat microbial communities from Yellowstone National Park, USA - YNP MS-B MetaG (SPAdes) (version 2) ... | reverse complement strand
CGTTTGAAACGGGTTGCGAGCTGTCGCCGCGGTACGCGAACGTGACTTTCACATGCAGTGATGCCGAAAGGCGTTTGAAACTGCACCGACGGCGGTTGTCCCGGTGGCGACGCGGTCTTACGCTTTCACATGCAGTGATGCCGAAAGGCGTTTGAAACTGCACAGCGAGTATGGCGATTACTTTTTACTCGTCTTTCACATGCAGTGATGCCGAAAGGCGTTTGAAACTCCGCTTCCAGAACCGGTCAATCCCAAACGCGCCGCTTTCACATGCAGTGATGCCGAAAGGCGTTTGAAACGCTAAAGTAACCCTATGGGGAAATTCTGAAGAAGCTTTCACATGCAGTGATGCCGAAAGGCGTTTGAAACTGCGATCCAGAGAGGGACTGTATTTGCTGGAAATCGAGTCTTTCACATGCAGTGATGCCGAAAGGCGTTTGAAACAAGTCGATGTGCGTAGTCATAAATTCGCTCCTTTCTTTCACATGCAGTGATGCCGAAAGGCGTTTGAAACACTTCGGCTCGGCCCATCCGCTTGGATGCCGCAGCCTCTTTCACATGCAGTGATGCCGAAAGGCGTTTGAAACCGATAGTTTGTCGTAATCTCGTATGTACCGTCGTTGACTTTCACATGCAGTGATGCCGAAAGGCGTTTGAAACATCGGCTCCGGCTGCTCTCCCTCGCCTTCCCTGACGCTTTCACATGCAGTGATGCCGAAAGGCGTTTGAAACATAGTGCGCATAGCTTTTGCTTCCTATACGTTAGTCTTTCACATGCAGTGATGCCGAAAGGCGTTTGAAACGAACGTACGTTTCGCCTTCGACGACGTCGCGTAAGTCTTTCACATGCAGTGATGCCGAAAGGCGTTTGAAACGATCACCGAAGAGATTGCACGTCGTTGTCCGAAAGCCTTTCACATGCAGTGATGCCGAAAGGCGTTTGAAACTAGAGCTTGCGCTAAACTCATTGTTATTCCAAAACTGGGCTTTCACATGCAGTGATGCCGAAAGGCGTTTGAAACTTGCGGTTATCGCGAAGCGGATCGAACTCGAGAAGCTTTCACATGCAGTGATGCCGAAAGGCGTTTGAAACCCAGCGTTGACTGTTTACGCAACAGGAATGGCCACTTTCACATGCAGTGATGCCGAAAGGCGTTTGAAACCATGACTTGCGTGGCGTGCTGTACTCGTTCGCTCGTCTTTCACATGCAGTGATGCCGAAAGGCGTTTGAAACGTGAATGGGTGTGGAATCACATGGATAGTATCACGCTTTCACATGCAGTGATGCCGAAAGGCGTTTGAAACTATGCGTACTCGCACTAACCGATGATGGATAAAACTTTCACATGCAGTGATGCCGAAAGGCGTTTGAAACATTGATGCAAGAGAGGTTGAGAAAAAGTATCCCGCTTTCACATGCAGTGATGCCGAAAGGCGTTTGAAACTTGAGAAAAAACGCTTCCAACGCTTTCCCATCCTTTCTTTCACATGCAGTGATGCCGAAAGGCGTTTGAAACGCAACTAATAGAAGCAAAGTACCATACGCGTTCATCCTTTCACATGCAGTGATGCCGAAAGGCGTTTGAAACATCGCAAGAACTCTTCGAATTCGCAATCTCGAACTCTTTCACATGCAGTGATGCCGAAAGGCGTTTGAAACGCTCTGGTCAATAGACGGACGACTGAGAACATAAACTTTCACATGCAGTGATGCCGAAAGGCGTTTGAAACCAAGGACAGGACCAGCAGTGTTACCGAATATCTCGCTTTCACATGCAGTGATGCCGAAAGGCGTTTGAAACCATTTTTTCGATGGCCATCCCATTATGCGCGAAATCCTCGCTTTCACATGCAGTGATGCCGAAAGGCGTTTGAAACGCGGTCACCGAAGGGAATGGAAACTGAGGGGATTTACTTTCACATGCAGTGATGCCGAAAGGCGTTTGAAACAACCAGGCATCGATCGAAAACGTAGCGACCGCTTGCTTTCACATGCAGTGATGCCGAAAGGCGTTTGAAACAATGTATCGCTTTTTGCTGTAGTTTTTGCTGCGTGACTTTCACATGCAGTGATGCCGAAAGGCGTTTGAAACTTGGATAAGCCGCTCTCTCGGGTGGAAAAGGCGGACTTTCACATGCAGTGATGCCGAAAGGCGTTTGAAACGTAACCGTCCGGCAATTCCATCTCCTCCAACTGACGCTTTCACATGCAGTGATGCCGAAAGGCGTTTGAAACATTACAGTTGCATATCTGGATCACTGGCTTGGCGTCCTTTCACATGCAGTGATGCCGAAAGGCGTTTGAAACAGGAAACGCAAGACTCCCGCACCACCAGGGCAACCCTTTCACATGCAGTGATGCCGAAAGGCGTTTGAAACAACGATTCAATCATGACGAGCTGTCAGCGATTCAGCATGCTTTCACATGCAGTGATGCCGAAAGGCGTTTGAAACTCATGTCGGCCATGAGTACGTTCTCGCCAACATTTTTCTTTCACATGCAGTGATGCCGAAAGGCGTTTGAAACATCTCGTCTGACACTTTCACGTTCAGCTCGTTTGGGCTTTCACATGCAGTGATGCCGAAAGGCGTTTGAAACCCCTAGGATCTATGGACGAGGGCGAGATACTGACGCTTTCACATGCAGTGATGCCGAAAGGCGTTTGAAACTCGCGTCGCCGATTATCTGGAGGCCGCACCTCAACCTTTCACATGCAGTGATGCCGAAAGGCGTTTGAAACGTGTCGAAAGTGGCAACGAGTTGCCACTACTAACGACTTTCACATGCAGTGATGCCGAAAGGCGTTTGAAACAGCGCATGGTTGAATGCAAAGACTGATTGTCACCACCTTTCACATGCAGTGATGCCGAAAGGCGTTTGAAACGTGTCGATCGCCAACACGGCACTGGTGCCGAACCGCCTTTCACATGCAGTGATGCCGAAAGGCGTTTGAAACGCCAGCTTTCGCATTTCGTAATCAGCATAGCGGCTACCTTTCACATGCAGTGATGCCGAAAGGCGTTTGAAACAACGTCGCAGTCAAGCATCACGATCTCGTAGTTCCACTTTCACATGCAGTGATGCCGAAAGGCGTTTGAAACACAACCTGCCGCGTGATAACACTTATGCGTCCCCCCCTTTCACATGCAGTGATGCCGAAAGGCGTTTGAAACATCGTGGTTGGCATCGCGCACGCGAAGGTTGAACGATCTTTCACATGCAGTGATGCCGAAAGGCGTTTGAAACATTACGTTTCCCTCCGCAATTGCGCCGATTATCGAAACTTTCACATGCAGTGATGCCGAAAGGCGTTTGAAACTCATCACTATGCGCATAATACTCCGCAATCTTGTCACTTTCACATGCAGTGATGCCGAAAGGCGTTTGAAACGCGCCAGTGCGTGGAGTGGTCGCTTTTACCAGCACGCTTTCACATGCAGTGATGCCGAAAGGCGTTTGAAACACAGCGTCTAGTAAATTCGCGATCATCGGTCCATCAGCACGCTTTCACATGCAGTGATGCCGAAAGGCGTTTGAAACCGGCGGCAACGACTCCGGATAACGCGCAGCACTGGCTTTCACATGCAGTGATGCCGAAAGGCGTTTGAAACGATACGTGCACGCTCAACCTCGAGTGAACGATACCTTTCACATGCAGTGATGCCGAAAGGCGTTTGAAACGTGTCCGCCGCAACCAAATAATCCCTACGATTATCTTTCACATGCAGTGATGCCGAAAGGCGTTTGAAACATCGCGATCTTATCCGTAATCGACTAGTGCGAGGTCTTTCACATGCAGTGATGCCGAAAGGCGTTTGAAACAAAATCCCGAGAAAACAGGCTCTTTTCCCGAAAGCCTTTCACATGCAGTGATGCCGAAAGGCGTTTGAAACTATGCACTGAGACTTTAGCTAAGACGCACAGTTGGACTTTCACATGCAGTGATGCCGAAAGGCGTTTGAAACACCGCCACGGTCCCGTCCGGGAGGGCGAGGGAGACTTTCACATGCAGTGATGCCGAAAGGCGTTTGAAACGATTTCGAGTCAACGATATTACGTTGTACTGCAAGGCTTTCACATGCAGTGATGCCGAAAGGCGTTTGAAACATGACACGCAGTTACAGCAAATTATCGATTCGTTCTTTCACATGCAGTGATGCCGAAAGGCGTTTGAAACCCGCAGAGCACCTTTTCGACGTTCAGCTCGTAGTCTTTCACATGCAGTGATGCCGAAAGGCGTTTGAAACAAGGATGTAGGTTACCCATTGGTGCTACGCTTTGTCTTTCACATGCAGTGATGCCGAAAGGCGTTTGAAACGAAGTGGGGCGCCGGCGAGAGGGAGTCGATCGGGCTTTCACATGCAGTGATGCCGAAAGGCGTTTGAAACGCAGCCAGGATGGTGTTGCGTTCGATCTTGTAGCCTTTCACATGCAGTGATGCCGAAAGGCGTTTGAAACTCTAATGCCTTGTAAAGCGTTTGAAACTTAGTGTACTTTCACATGCAGTGATGCCGAAAGGCGTTTGAAACACGAAAGCGAATGCACCGGTAAAGTCCGCGCTGAACTTTCACATGCAGTGATGCCGAAAGGCGTTTGAAACACGCTTGAGCAGTTCAAGGAATACCTCAAGCAAGCACACTTTCACATGCAGTGATGCCGAAAGGCGTTTGAAACCCCGCTCACGCCGGAGCGTTGCGAAGAGTGCCGAGAAGCTTTCACATGCAGTGATGCCGAAAGGCGTTTGAAACCCTGATCCACTATATTCCTAACAGTGAACCTATCGCACTTTCACATGCAGTGATGCCGAAAGGCGTTTGAAACTATGGATTCTGCGACCGCAAGAAGCGACGGAACATTCTTTCACATGCAGTGATGCCGAAAGGCGTTTGAAACTCTCGACGCAAGGTGAAGACCGGACGCACTACTCATCTCTTTCACATGCAGTGATGCCGAAAGGCGTTTGAAACTTATCACCAGTGTGCTGTACAACCCGCTTGAACACTTTCACATGCAGTGATGCCGAAAGGCGTTTGAAACGTCCAAACGCGACCGAATGAATCCGTAATTGTGCGCTTTCACATGCAGTGATGCCGAAAGGCGTTTGAAACTGCGTTTCTTCGTTCCCAGTAGTTTCCTGATCCAGTCTTTCACATGCAGTGATGCCGAAAGGCGTTTGAAACAGTGTCGAGAATCGCGAATCGGGCCTAGCAGCGCGTCTTTCACATGCAGTGATGCCGAAAGGCGTTTGAAACACATAAGCTTCGCGCGCCTTTTGCACGGCTTCCGACTTTCACATGCAGTGATGCCGAAAGGCGTTTGAAACAGGCGAGCGCATGAAAATGCTCTACGCCATGCCGGACTTTCACATGCAGTGATGCCGAAAGGCGTTTGAAACAACCGTTCGAGAAGACAGACGGTGTGTGGCAAGTCACTTTCACATGCAGTGATGCCGAAAGGCGTTTGAAACGAATATCGCTACTTCACCGGTCGATATGAGGTGGAGAAACCTTTCACATGCAGTGATGCCGAAAGGCGTTTGAAACTTCGCTTCGGCACCCATCCAACGCGATGCTATGAGACTTTCACATGCAGTGATGCCGAAAGGCGTTTGAAACTTTGACCAACGATTATAATCAATTCGCAGACGACTTTCACATGCAGTGATGCCGAAAGGCGTTTGAAACGCGCGTTACTCGAGAAAGTTTAGTTCGGTTCCTCGACTTTCACATGCAGTGATGCCGAAAGGCGTTTGAAACTTACGCACTTTCCGCTAGCGAAGTCGTACGACGACGCTTTCACATGCAGTGATGCCGAAAGGCGTTTGAAACCTCAAGCGATCGGTTGCGACACGTCCTATCTTGCGTCTTTCACATGCAGTGATGCCGAAAGGCGTTTGAAATACAATCCCTTCGCCTAGTGTACACGCATCAACCTATGGCCTTTCACATGCAGTGATGCCGAAAGGCGTTTGAAACGGTCGATGCATCGCGTCTGCGCATTCTCGACATTCTTTCACATGCAGTGATGCCGAAAGGCGTTTGAAACATCGAGTCGGCGAAAAAAGGATTCCCCTGGCAGGCGTCCTTTCACATGCAGTGATGCCGAAAGGCGTTTGAAACTCCGCAATCGGCTAACACAAGGGTTCGTATCGTTTTCCCTTTCACATGCAGTGATGCCGAAAGGCGTTTGAAACGATGTGATCCGCGCGGCGTTCAGCGTGCGATCGTTTCTTTCACATGCAGTGATGCCGAAAGGCGTTTGAAACGTGTGACGCACTACTGCGTTGCCTTGAGATTTTCTTCTTTCACATGCAGTGATGCCGAAAGGCGTTTGAAACTCCTGAACGCCCTGCTGCACTTTTCGAACTTCCTTCTTTCACATGCAGTGATGCCGAAAGGCGTTTGAAACTAACACGTAATCATCCCTACCATCCCGCGTTTGACCCTTTCACATGCAGTGATGCCGAAAGGCGTTTGAAACACACGGCGCCGACGAAGGGTTTCGTCAGCGACAACTTTCACATGCAGTGATGCCGAAAGGCGTTTGAAACTTTGGCCGCAGCGAGAGGTGTTCGATCCTGTGGCCTTTCACATGCAGTGATGCCGAAAGGCGTTTGAAACAAAAAACTATCTAAGTCCTGAAAACACAAGGGTTTATCTTTCACATGCAGTGATGCCGAAAGGCGTTTGAAACACTTCAACCAGGAATTCCTTGAGACTTCGTATGTTCCCTTTCACATGCAGTGATGCCGAAAGGCGTTTGAAACTTTTCCGAAGTGAATACCTGCAGCAACCTGGACTAGGTCTTTCACATGCAGTGATGCCGAAAGGCGTTTGAAACACAGTCCAATACCGCGACGTGAGCGAACTCCTCGCTTTCACATGCAGTGATGCCGAAAGGCGTTTGAAACACTTAAGGAGGTACGTTATGCGAGTGCGATTCCAACTTTCACATGCAGTGATGCCGAAAGGCGTTTGAAACTCCTTTTCAACGCGATAAAAATGTTCGAGTACGCAAACTTTCACATGCAGTGATGCCGAAAGGCGTTTGAAACTAGTTGCGCTCAACGACTCTTCGCGAGCGAATTTCTCACTTTCACATGCAGTGATGCCGAAAGGCGTTTGAAACGCGTTAGTATTTACATTTGCAAATATATCAGTTATAGTCTTTCACATGCAGTGATGCCGAAAGGCGTTTGAAACAGAAGAGTGCAGCAGGGTGTTGACGCAAACATGAACTTTCACATGCAGTGATGCCGAAAGGCGTTTGAAACTCCTGGTGAGTGATCGTGAACAGCCGTCCATATGTCTTTCACATGCAGTGATGCCGAAAGGCGTTTGAAACTCCGAAAGGAGGTAGTTGCTATGGCTCCACTGTCACGCTTTCACATGCAGTGATGCCGAAAGGCGTTTGAAACTCGCCGAAAAAAACGAGTAAGCCAGCGGGTTGATCCTTTCACATGCAGTGATGCCGAAAGGCGTTTGAAACGGTCGGCGAATAGACGCGCAAGAGGTTCGCGATACTTTCACATGCAGTGATGCCGAAAGGCGTTTGAAACTTGAGGGCTGTGATGTCTATGTACCGCGCTTCGAGCTTTCACATGCAGTGATGCCGAAAGGCGTTTGAAACGCCAGCTTTCGCATCTCGTAGTCAGCATAGCGACTGCTTTCACATGCAGTGATGCCGAAAGGCGTTTGAAACGAAAGTGCGCGACATCGAGGTCACCGAGGCCATCTTCCTTTCACATGCAGTGATGCCGAAAGGCGTTTGAAACTAAAAAGAGGATTGAGTTACAGAAAAAGGTGATCGTGCTTTCACATGCAGTGATGCCGAAAGGCGTTTGAAACAAATCGTGAAACGAATTCTCGGCAAATATCCGCACCTCGCTTTCACATGCAGTGATGCCGAAAGGCGTTTGAAACCCGACGCGCCTATTGCCGCTCGCTGTCGTCGTAACTTTCACATGCAGTGATGCCGAAAGGCGTTTGAAACTCGATGCGAGCGTATTGGGACTTTGGTGTCGCGCGCTTTCACATGCAGTGATGCCGAAAGGCGTTTGAAACAAGAGGGTGAATTCGCAGTCATCATTGCTGGTGGTGCTTTCACATGCAGTGATGCCGAAAGGCGTTTGAAACATACTTTTTCCCAAGCCAGCAAGCTTCTCTCTTCAATTCTTTCACATGCAGTGATGCCGAAAGGCGTTTGAAACAGGATTGGGACACCTACAATGACATCGAAATCCGCGCTTTCACATGCAGTGATGCCGAAAGGCGTTTGAAACACGAATCGCCTGTTGCAGATTATTGTTGTCGTCAGCTTTCACATGCAGTGATGCCGAAAGGCGTTTGAAACACGCAATCCGAAAAACTGTCCAGCGTCTGCTATCGTCTTTCACATGCAGTGATGCCGAAAGGCGTTGGAAATGGGTGTGCGAGCGACAGTGGAGTCGATGACGGGAAAGGATTCGAAGTTGTCGAGCGGCCCAACGGTTGCCATTCCGTGGTATTACTTCCTATCTTTATAGATCCCGTTGAGTGGTGAAGCATCTGTGGGATTGCCAAGCGGGCATGCGGCGTGTAAGGCTAGCCACGTTGCAGTGTCTCGGGTGTAGGGATAAGCAGAAGACATACCCGTTACGTGGGACAGCATCTGAGGCTGGACCCACCTGATCAGAAGCCGGCCGCTGCCATTGCGGGCAACCCCGTCACGGAGGAGGGTTTCGGAAGCTCAGAGAGTTCTGGAGAGCGGAGTCCAGACAGTTCCTCAGAAGTATCATCGAGGGAATCGCATGGGAGCTCGACGTCGAGGCAATGGACGACGTAAAGTCGGACGGAAGAAACGGCGGATGCGATCCAAGATTCGTCATCGCAAGAAGTGAGTGTGCTGTTCTCGCAAGGACCAGTTCTGCCCGTGCGACGGGTTGGGTCGCCGAGGCGGACCTGGGGAATATTCTGGCACTTCGACCCCTTCCTTTGCCCCATCGACCAGGCCGGGATGCGTCTCACTGACCTGCGCGGTCCGAAAAGCATCGTTTATCATGGAAGTGGAAGAAGAATGGAAGTGGAAGAAGAGTTGTGTATTCTCCACTGTCGTGCTATCGGTTCGCCAGACCAGGGAAGGAGAAGTACACAACAGGGTGATCAAGGTTGTGGGTCCGGTGACCATCAGGCGGATAGGCGGTCAACAACGAGGGCAGGAGATGGCACGAGAACGGGTACTAGGGGCACCGCCGAAAGGGTCCAGCCCAGCGGGGGGAGGAGGTTCTCCTCCCTGGGCCAGCAGCGACGAGGAAAGCCGGCGACGCGATGCTGCCCTGCGGCCGCGGTTGCTGCGGGAAGTGATCGGTCAGCGGAAGGTGGCGCAACGACTGGCCGTGGCGGTGGCCGCCGCCAAGAAGCTGGGCGAGCCGCTGGGTCACATCCTCTTCGACGGTCCCCCTGGGTTGGGGAAAACCACCTTCGCCACCGTCCTGCCCAACGAACTGGGCACCTCGATCCAGATGACCAGTGGCCCGGCTCTGAGCAAGCCAGCCGATCTGCTCCCGTTCCTGACCAACCTAGAGGAAGGCAGCATCCTGTTCATCGACGAGATTCACCGATTGCCTCGCGTGGTGGAAGAGTTTCTTTACCCGGCGATGGAAGACTACCGCATCGACATCGTGCTGGGGGAAGGAATGCATGCCCGCACCATCACGATGCGTCTGAAGCGGTTTACCCTTATCGGTGCCACCACGCGCAGTGGGCTGCTGTCCGGACCGATGCGGGACCGCTTCAAGATGCATGAGCATCTCGAGTTTTATAGTGTGGAGGAACTGGCTCAGATCATCCAGGTCAATGCGGCCAAGTTGCAAACTCAGATCACGCCGGAGGCGGCCGTGGAACTGGCCCGCCGCAGCCGCGGTACCCCCCGTGTCGCCAACGCCCGGCTCTACTGGGCCCGTAGCTATGCCGCTGCCTGCCACGAAGGGATCATCACGGCCGAGGTAGCCCGGGCCGCCCTGGACATGGCCGAAGTGGACCGCGAAGGGTTGGACAAAAACGACCGCCGCTACCTGGAAACCCTCATCGACCTGTTCGGGGGAGGCCCCACAGGCGTGGAAGCCCTCGCTGCCACCCTCAACCTGGCCGCCGACACCCTGGCCGACGAAATCGAACCGTACTTGCTCCGCGAGCAGTACATCGTCCGTTCCCCCCGCGGCCGCCTCGCCACGCCCCGCGCCTGGCAAGCCTTGGGCAAACTCCCCCCGACTCCTTCTATCCCCGCTGGCCAGAAAAACGACTCCCTCTTCGATCAACCGTAAACCAACCTCCCCTTCCCATGCTTTCGTTTCCCTGCCTCACGTCGTCCTCGGTGCAGGGCCTCTGCCATCAAGAGAAAGGGAGGGATCGGAGGAAAAAAGGGACGGCCCTGCTGGAATGTCAAATTCTAGATCGATGCGAAAAAGAGACACTGCCCGATGCGTGACAGAGGCGACATATGTCCGTCCCTCAGGTAGAGGGTGTCCGTCGCTCAGGTAGGGGATGTCAGTCGCTGAGATAAGTGGGGAGGGGTTGGTGGAGGCGGGCGTGCCCCTGGGGGAGCAGGCCGTAGGCCAGGGCGAGCAGCTGCACGGGGTGGAAGGAGCGATAGCCGGTCAGGTGTTGCAGTTGGAGTCGGCAGGCGGAACATTCGCTGGTGGTGGCATCCAGGGTGAGGGATTGCAAGGCTTGTTGCAACGGCTGTGCGATCTGCAGGGAATGATGGAAGTGGGCAGCTTGTTGTCCCCACAGGCCGGCCATGCCCGAGCAACCGGCGTCGAGGAGCTGGACCCGCAGGGCGGGGACCAACTCCAGCAATGCGGGGGTGGCCACGGGGTTGCCCAGAGCCTTGAGGTGGCAGGGGATGTGGTGGGCCAGGCGCAACGCCAGAGGCCGGAAATCCTGCCGCAGTGTGCCCTGCTGCCGCCAGTGGTGCAAAAGGGTGGTCAATTCCCAGGTGTTGTCCGCCACCAGTTGGGCTTCGGAATCCTCCAGCAGCAGGGGGTAGTAGCGGCGGAGCAGCAGCGCGGCGGTCGGCTCGGAGCAGACGATCTGATAGCCTTCGCGGACGCACTCGGCCAGCAGACGCACGTTGTGGCGGGCCAGTTCGCGGAAGGTGTCCAGGTCGCCGGCGCTCCAGGGCCCCAGACCGCAGGAGTACTGTCGCGGAGGCACATACACGGCGTAGCCGTGGTGACGCAAAACGGCTACGGTCGCTTCGGCCAGGAGTCGGTCGTGGTAGGCGGCATAGAGGTCGACGAAGTAGGCCAGTCGGCCTTGCCCCCCGGCGGGAGGATGTTCGGTCAGTCCCTGGCGGCGGGCCCAATGGAAGAAGCAGGAGTGGGCGAAGCTCGGCAGACGTCGCCGACGGGACAGACCGGTCACTTTTTCCAGAAACCAGCGAAAGGAGCGGCGGCGGAGCAGAAAGTTGCTCAGCGGGGCCAGCCGGCTCCCCCAGCGTACCCAGAAGTCCAGTCGGCTGAGGAACCATTCGAAGCGGCGCGGGCCTTCCAGAGCATACAGTTGTCCTTTCAGTTCCAGCATCAACCGGGGAACATCCACATGGACGTCGCATTCGAGCCGACACATGTCGCAGAGGAAACACCAGTCGGCAATCTGAGTGAGGTGTTCCAGGTCCTCGGGTCGGACCGGGTGGTGTTGGAGCAGGCGGAACAATTCGGCCTTGGCGCGTGGGGCTGCCAGTTCCAGAGGGGTGATGCGGAACAGCGGACACATGCGTTGGGGCAGTTGCTGGTTGCGGCAATCGCCACAACGGGAACAGCGGGTCGCTTCGGCGACGCTCGTAGGCTCGACCAACAGCGGTAGGGGACGCCGATCCGTCTCAGACTCGATGGAGGTGTTCCGAGGCAGAGGCGGATAGAGCGGCCAGGCTTCCCGGCTCGGATCCGGGCCGACGATCTTACCGGGATTGAGCAGATTGCGGGGGTCGAAAATCCGCTTCAACTCCCGATAGAGGGGATAGAGGGGGCCTGCCTGCCGTTCCACCCAAGGGGTTCGCGCCCAGCCCACGCCGTGTTGCGTACTGACCGTACCTCCCAGGCGGAGCACCAGGCCGTGCACTTCCTCCGCCAACGTCCACAAGCGGACACGCTCCTGAGGTTGTTCCAGATCCAACAGGGGGCGGAGATGAACCTGACCAGTGAGGAGGTGGATGAGCAGGGCGGCGGTGACTTCCCGACGTTGGAGCAATTCCAGCAGGGCAGTGATGAAGGTCGGGAGTTCATCGACCGGTACCCCTAGGTCCTCGATGCCCGGCACGGGTCGCGGTCCTGGTCCGAGGGCGTAGAGTCCGCGCACAGCCTGGTGGCGCACCGCCTGCATGCGGTGATGCTGGAGGGGATCGCAGGAGGGCTCGGCCAGGAGCATTGCGTCGGCGGCAGGACAGAGGGCTGTGGCCAATCCCCAGGCACGCTCCCGGGCCTGCTCAGGGCTATCCGCTTCGATTGTGACCAGCAAGGCAGCCGCTACCGAAGGCGGGATGTTCAACGAGCACGGGCTGGATGGCCGCCGACGCAAGGAAAGCAGACGCTGATCGAGCAGATCACACACGGCGGGGGCAAAGCGTCGGCATTCGCTGCCGGCCCGTACCGCTGCTTCCAGACTGGCAAAACCCAGCAGAAGCATAGCAGTGCCGCCAGCTAAGGGGATGGTACGCAGACGGGCGGCCGTGACCACCGCCAACGTCCCCTCCGAGCCGACAAGCAAGCGGGCCAGATCCACCCCAGCGGGGGTCCACACATCATCCAGGCGGTAACCGCAACGGTCATACGGGGTCGCCGTGGGACGACAGGCAATCAAATGTCGATGGGCAGACAGCAACTCGGTCACACCCCGATAGATGTCGACGGTCCGCGGTCCCTCCGAAATGAAGGGGGGACAACTCCGCTGTCGGGCGGCACCGCTCCGGCTTGCCAGACTGACCAGACGGGCCATCTCCCCGTTGTCCCAGAGCACTTCCAGTTCCTGCACATAGTCGCGGATGTAGCCGTGACGGAACAGGTTGGAACCCGAAGCATTGGTGGCAATCATCCCGCCGAGGGTACAGACGGCGCCGCTGGCCGGGTCCGGAGCCAGGCGTCGGCCGTGCTGGGCCAGTTTTTCGGCCAGGGTGGCATAACGTACCCCCGCTTCCACCGTAACCGTGTCCGCCTCGATCGCCCGGATCGCCTGGAAATGTACACTCAAATCCACAACGACACCCGCGCCGACACTTTCTCCCGCCAGACCCGTCCCGGCCCCGCGGGCCACCAAGGGGACTTGATGCTCATGACAATACTGGAGCAGGACGGACAGGTCTTGTGCATCCTGGGGAATGGCAACGGCCAGCGGTTCCACTTGGAAGATGCTAGCATCACGGGCATAAAGGCGCCGAGCCACCGCATCGACGCGGAGGGCACCCCGAAACATCCCCCGCAAATCTTCGACTAACTTGATCGATGTTGACGCCACAACAGCACGCCACCGGCCCTCGGGGACATCTTCGCCGCAGCCGCATCCACCCACCTAAGAATACCGGTCTCTTCCAGCTTAGCAACTCCGGCATCCGCTTCCAATCCTGGGTCGCTCCCACTGTGCCTGGTTGCTCCCACCCCGTGTTGATCAGTGACCGCGACTGAAGACCAAGGCCATCAGCTCGGCTCGGGTGGCAGCGTGTTCCAGAAAGCCCCCCCGCATGGAACTGGTGATGGTACGAGTGCCCGGCTTCCGCACTCCCCGCAGACTCATGCAGGTATGGTCCGCCTCCAGAATCACCGCCACCCCACGGGGACGCAGATGCTCCATGATCAGGTCCGCGATCTGCTCGGTCATCCGCTCCTGCACCTGCGGACGACGAGATATCACCTCCACGACCCGGGCCAGCTTGGATAAACCGACGATCCGGCCATCAGGCAGATAAGCCACGTGAGCCAGGCCGATGAAGGGCAGCAGATGATGCTCGCAGAACGAGGCGAAGGGTATGTCCTTGACCAGCACCATTTCATCGTGTTTCTGGGTGAACGTTTTGCGCAGGTGCAAGGCAGGGTCTTCGTGCAGGCCGTTGAAGACTTCCGCATACATGCGGGCGACCCGTTCCGGCGTGTCACGCAAACCTTCCCGATCCGGGTCCTCTCCAATCGCCAGCAGGATTTCCCGCACAGCTTTGCGAATACGCTGCTGATCCACAGGCAAGGCAGCTTCCTCCGGGATGCTCATACCATCGGGATGCTCATACTATCCAGGGGGGCGATCCGCTCGGCAAAAGTCGGAACAGGTCCATCCCCAGACCTCCGATCAAACTTTTTCCCAGTCACGCTGTCATTGTAGGTGGAAGCAGACGGATCCAGCCAAGCCGGACACCCCAGGGTTCCTGCCAGGTCGGGCACCGCTCCAGGAACGGCCGAATACCATCACCCGGAGGGGGAGACGCACAACACCACCCGGAGGCACTGGGGAGTGATCAGGGATTATCCCAACTCAAACGGATGTGAGGAACGGGGCCGGGCATGTGCAGGCGGATCAGGTCCAGGGGTGTACGACCTTGCGGCTCCGGGGCACGTTCCACGCGAATGTAACCGGGAGAAACCCGCATGCCGGGCTGATAGTGCATGCTCAGGATCACCGCACCGTGCTCATCCGGAGCAACCTCTTCCAGCACGATCCGTTCGGTATCGCCCCAGACTTTTCGGGCCTGTCCGGTCAGAAGGTAGTTGTGAGGGCGGGGGATTTCCAACAGGACTATGGGGCCATCTTTGTCCCGTCCTTGCCAGAGGAGGCGCACACCGGCATAACGCTGCCAGCGTTGCACACTGCTGTCGGTACGGGCCACTACGTAGCCGATATTGAACCAGCGGAGCCAATGTTCCAGTTCGGCGTCGGACCACTGCAGGAGCGGCCGTCCCAGCCACCAGCCATCCCGCAGCACGCAGTAGCGATGCTCCAGGCAAGCCTGCAGACCGCCGATATACCAGCGATGGGTCGCCAGAGGCAGCAAGGCCGCTGCTCCATCCTGTTCCGCCCGGCGTTCTTCGTAAAGTATGCGTGCGCTGGTAAGGGTGTAGCGACGGATCTGTGTCAATAATTCTTCCTCGAGGGGCGTCCAACCCAGGCGTAGCTGAGTTGCCGCGTTGGCGGGCCACCAGTGCGAGCAGGGCGAATGACGGGCGATCCCGGCGAACGCGAGCAGGCCAATACAGCCGGCCAGCGAAAGAACCCGGCCGAACCGCCCTCCCTTCCCGTAGCTATCTACGGTAATCAGGATGCCGAAAATCCCCCAAGCCAGGCTCAGCACTTCCAGACTGCGTTGCCCGACATCATCCAGCCACGGTCCTCCCGGGAAGCAGCAAGCGGTAAGAGCCGTCAGGCTCCCCGCCAAAGCAACCATGTAGCCCACCGGCCGGCGTATGCCCCAAGCCAGCAGGGCCGCCCCAAGACCGCTGACTGTCAAAACCATGCCACCGTGGACGCCCGCCCAGCACCACCCCCGGGGCAGCAGAGTCCCTTCCCCCTCCATCGCGGGCCGTAACCACCAGTATTTGCCCCAATCGACCAGCCACCAGGCGTTCGGGAGAATCCCGACACAGGTGATTCCCACATAAGCGAGGTGCCAAGCCAGACCCCGCTGCGGGGCCAGGATCAGATAGTGCAGGAACACGACGGGTCCCAAGGGAAGCCACAACAACGGCTGACAATACCAGATCACGGCTGTGGCAGCGGCGCTGATCAGCCAGGCCTCCACATCCAGCGTCTGGCTGAAACGGACCAGATGCGGCACGAAGACCAAGGCGGCCAGACCCGCGGCCAGGCCATCGATCCGTCCCTCCGCCAGGAGCAGTTGAACCGGCGTGGACCAGGCCCACAGACTTCCGGCTAGCAGTGCCATGACCACACCCATCGCGGAGCAGCCGGCTCCCCAGGCCGCCACCCCTGCGGACAACGGAATGGCCAGCAGTAGCCCCCAGAGACCCCACTTGTACACCCACGCCCTATACTCTCCACCCCCAAAGCTGTACCACAGCTCCGCCAGGCGACACCCTTCATCAAACACCGGCGTCTTCGGATACCCCGCTTCAAAGGCGGGGTCATAGCAGACATTCTGACCCGTCTGCCACAAGCGTCCTGCCCCCAGCACCGCATGGTACTGATGCAACGCATGCCGACCCGACAGCACCGGACGCTCATCGCACAGCCCCCGCCAACCATCCAACAGCCCGCTGGCCGCCACCGCGTGTCCCCCAAGGACCGCAGCGGCGAAAAGCCACCACCACAGCCTGATCGTCATCCTGCCATCCTCTCGCGGCTACACCCCCTGATCCTCGCAGGAGATGCCCCACTTTAGCTGCCGCTTGAGCGAGGAGCAACCCCAGACGATCCCAGCCAGGCTCCCACTCCAATTCCAACAGTCGGTAACCCCAGACGATCTCGCCGGGATTCTCTCCGCATCCCCACCATCGAAGCTCAACCGTCTGTCTTCGCCGGTCACGCCATCGACAGTTCAGCCCTTCCCCGGGTGAAAGGTCGTCGTCGGGCAGAATCCCTCGGGCGTTCGCCAAGCACATCGGGGTTGACGCTCGCCTCCGTCGCAGTTATCTACGCCGTTCCAACGGCACGGATGAGCGAAGAGCGGAGACCAGACCGGACGGCCACGGGGGACGTTCGGTTGGGGTGGACCTGCTCGAAGAGGAAGTCGAACCGCGGGACCGACTGGGCCTGCCTTCCACCGCGCCGCTCCATCACTTTTTGCAGGAGGACTTAGCGTGACCCGATTCATCCGGAGACTGACGGCAAGTGCAGCCCTGACGCTGATGGCCATCCTCAGTGTTCCCGCCCAGGGCCAGCAACCCGCTACAACGCTTCCCACTAATGTCCCCACCCGGCCCACCATCGCCGTCTTCAACATGGCGGCCGTCATGCGGGATTACGGGAAAGCCAAATACCAGGTGTACCTCCTCAACAAAAAACGCGAGGAATTGTCCAAGGACATCCTGGTCTGGCGTTCGGAACTGGCCAAACTGCAACAGGAGTATCAGCAGCAACAGGTAGCGGAACTGCGTGACAAAATCGGCAAGCAGATGGTGGACCTGAGCCGCAAAATTCAAGACCGCGAAGCCGAAGTCAATCGCATCCTCAACGATGAGGCAAGCGCTATCATCTCGCAACTGTATGATGAAATCAAAATGGTTGTGGACAAAACTGCGGAAATGAACGGCTATCACATCGTCTTCGCCTATCCGGATGCTGTCACAGCCGAAGAGCTGAAAAACCCGATGATCAAGGAGTTGAAGCTCAAGCCGCCGGCGGCACAGCCGTTCTATGTCGCCCGGCATGTGGATTTGACACCCGTCTTGATCCAGACGCTCAATGCCTGGTATCCTCCCAAGGATGCCCAGGGGAACATCGTGGATGTGAACAAGTTGCCGCCCCTGGGTGCGGGTTCGGGCGTGACCCCTACGGGCGCGTCAGCCCCCGCTCCGTCGGGACAACGCTAATGCCCTGGTAAGGGCGGACCGCTCTAGGGTAAACTCCCTTGCTGATCCATGCTGATATCTCCTCAGACTAGAGACCCTCTGAGAGAGGGTAGGTCTTGCCGGGAAGAGAGAAACAGCCGGAAAAGGGGATTCTACCCTGGAAAGAAAGGGACTTTTAAGTAAAGACAAGGGAACCCCAAGAAAGAAAACAAGAAAGAGACGTTCCAGAACCGGTCCCACCGGAACAGTAAGCAAGGGAATACCGTCGAGAGCGTCGGCGGACTGTCAGGAAGTCAGGAGGCACCGTGGATATTGTAGGAACTCGTCCGCAACGCACTTTGTCGCGAAGCACTGCCATCCGGGGACGTGGACTGATCAGCGGTCAGGCTGTCTGCCTGCGTTTCCATCCAGCGCCCCCCGATACGGGGATCGTCTTTCAGCGTGTGGATCTGCCCGGGGCTCCGGCGATTCCGGCTCACGTGTCTGCAGCCGTGGGGACGCAGCGCCGCACTACCCTAGGTAGTCTCAGCCACAGTGTGACAGTGGTGGAGCATGTACTGGCTGCCCTGGCCGCCCTCCGCATCGACAATTGCTATCTCGAGCTGGATGGTCCAGAACCACCGGGTCTGGATGGTTCAGCGGCCGAGTATGTCCGCCTTCTGGTGGGAGCGGGGATCGTGGTTCAACCCCGGCCCCGTCGGATCTGGAGTGTCACCCAACCCCTGACCTTGCGTCGGGAGGGTGCCACTCTTACGTTTCATCCATCCCCTCCGGGAAGGCGTGAACTACGTTTGACGTACGTGCTGGATTACGGCCCTTTCGCTCCGATTGTACCGCAGCGGTTCAGTCTGCACCTGTATCCCGCCACTTTTATACAGGAAGTGGCAGCCTGTCGAACCTTCCTCACCATCCTCGAAGCGCAGCAATTGCGGGAGCAAGGCATCGGTACCCATCTGCGAGCAGCGGACATCCTCGTTTTCGG
>Ga0209691_1000946_pt1 | contig 18548 bp, 18 predicted proteins | sample YNPMSBMetaG_FD_187120 | JGI IMG/M metagenome (GOLD analysis project Ga0209691, IMG submission 187120) | Anoxygenic and chlorotrophic microbial mat microbial communities from Yellowstone National Park, USA - YNP MS-B MetaG (SPAdes) (version 2) ... | reverse complement strand
ACAGCCGAAAGTCGTGCGCAAACCGTTAGGACTGGATTGGGGCAATCTCGACGACGCACTGCTCAATCTCAAAAAAGCCACCGAACTGCGCAAAGGTTACATCATGTTTCATCTCGATTATGCGCGTGCGCTTGCCAAAAAGAAGCAACTTGACGATGCCAAAAAGGAACTCACGGCGATTTCCCAAATGCAACCGACAGAATTTGGCGATGAAGTGCGCAAACAAGAAGCCTTCGCCTTGCTCTCTGAACTCAAATAACTTTCAAGATGCTTCAACTGCAAACCATTTATCGCACCCTTGAACGCTTTGCCGAAAAGGTAACGGCTGAACAGCGGAATTTGTCGGAGTTGAAAGCCGTGTTGGAAAATGTGTTCAAAGAAGATTCCGAGTTTGTTAAAGCGTGGCGTGCGTTTCCTGAATCGCTGGAAAGCACAATTGCCCCGCGCCTGATTGAATCGCCCTCAACGCGAGTTCCGTGTCCAAAACGCCCCGATGTGTTCACGATTTGTTCGGCTGATGGCTCGCAAATTTATCCCGACCGCCTGCTCAATTTCTGCTTGCTCAATTTCAGTCAGATTTGTTTTCAGATTGGCACAGAAGAGCCGCCGTTTCTCACCACCTACTCCAAACTTTACGATGCTGACGACTTTTTCAAAGATTATTTCAAACACACCAAGCCAAAAGAAAGCGACGACACTGGAAGCGAAACGAGCAAAGCACGCATCGCGATTGACCAAGTGAACGCGCTTCGGCAGACGAAAGAACTCTCTGCATTGCTTCATGTTGCCACAAACAAGCGTGTGCAAGGTCGACCGATGCTTGCGGTTGCTGATGGCACGCTGATTTGTTGGACGCTCAAAAACGCCGAAGTCTTGCGCAAAGAGTTCATTGAGAAACTCGGTCAATTCCGCCAAGCCGAAATTCCGATTCTTGCTTACAAAAGTTTTCCTGAAACTCGAAGCGTTGCCAAAGCCCTTGAACACTTGGCAGCGGAGAAGTTAGAGGAAGTCGGTATTCACCCCGAAATGCTGACGGACTTGGAGATTTTTCAAGCGTATTTGCAGAAAGGTCAACGCTCTGCGGTCTTTCAAAGCCGCTCTGATGTGGTGGAAAAGCATTATCCCAACGCCGATAAGGTATATTTTTTTTATCTTCACACAGGCAAAGAAATTGCGCGCATCGAGTTTCCTGCGTGGTGCTATGAGAAAGGCAAGATAGATTTTATGCACGCCGTCATGATGGACGATTTGGAGAAAGGCAAAGGCTATCCGATGACTTTAACCGAAGCACACGAACACGCGGTTGTCAAGAAAAGTGAAGAAGCGCAGTTCTTTGAACTTTTAGAAAAACTCTGCATCAAAAAAGGCGTAACGATTTCCAACGCCGCAAAGGTTGCCTCAAAACGCACTGCAATCATCTAAAACCATTCATGCATTATCGCATTCGTTCATTTCAAGTATCATTCTCACTACGCACGCTCCTTGTCGTGTTAGTTGGAGTTGTAACCACGCTTACCTCGTGCATTTCGTTGGAAGAAGAAACAGAGGAAGCATCGCCGCTGTCCATGCTCAAAATAGATTCGGCAATCGTTGATGACAATTTCAGCATGATTTATTGCGCACCCAAAGGCGCAAAAGAACTTGCGCCCGTTGCAGTTTATACCTTCAATTTTTGGACACCGACCTTTTTTGAATATGCACAGCCGAACATCAAATCTATGCCGATGACGAAGTTCAACGACACGATTTGGGTTGCCACTGTGCAAGTGCCGAGAAACGCGCAAGTGATGTCCTACACAGTGTTAGGCGTGCCGAATGAAGATTCACTCGCTACGAAAAACTTTCCGATTTTAGACAGCCGGACCAAACGCCCGATTAAGACAACCATGTATCGCATTGCCCAATCGTTGATGCGCTCCCATGCGCCAACCGACACGGTTTTGAAAATACTTCGCGCTGAAATCGACCGCTATCCCGACACCTACGACGCATACATTCTCTACTGGTCGCTCTACTACGAGCAAAAAGGGCGCACCGAACAAGCCCTCGCAGAAATTGAATCGCAAATGGCGGAACTGCGCCAACAAAGACGGAGCAATGCCGACTTGCTTCAAGCTATTGCACTGACCTACATCTACGCATTTGGCGATAAAGTCAAAGCCAATAAAATTTTACAAGATTCACCTGATTCCTACCTTCACCCGTTGAACCTTTACAACCGATTCAATACGGAAATTGATGTGGACAAACGCGAACTAGCACTCAGCGTGATGACCGATAAATACCCTGCGCACCCGCTCACGCCGAAAATGTATCGTGAACTGCTTTACTACTACATTGCCAATCAAAAAGTCTATGCCGACCGTGCCGCCATTTTTGCCGAGAAAGTGTGGCGCCGGAATTTGAACGCCTTGCGTCAAAACGGCGTGATGACCGCCGCCGTGCGTTACCTCTTCGAGTATTACAGCAAAATCGACCTCTCTCGCGCCATGCCCTATATCAAAGAACTCTTGCGGCTTGATTACGACAAGCAAATCTATGATGCGCACACGATTTTGCTTTTTGCGGAACGCTTCGCCGAGTCGCAGGAATACAGCGGATTGGCGATTGAACTTGCGGCAAAAGCGTTACAGGTGTTGGAAGCAAAGGAAAAACAGTCGTTCTTCAACGCAAATGCCGAGAGCGAATTTATTGCGTCAGCCGTTGAAAGTGGCGAAGCAAAAAACGACTTAATTGGGCGAGCGTATTATTGCATCGGCAAAGCCTATCGCCGTGTCAATGAAATCGGTAATGCGATTTCAAATCTCAAACAAGCAGCGAACTTGTGCCTTTCGCGGCGAGCCGAAATTTACTACGAACTTGCTAACGCGATGATGACCATCGACAAATCCGATGCCCAAGATTACGCCTATCGCGCACTCGCCTTTAACGCCACGCCAGAACGACGTGAGTGGTTTGTGAAGAATTTCAAACCCCGCTTGCGCCCAAAAGAAACCTTGCAAGATAAAATTGTTCAGTTCCGAAATGAGCGACCTGAAATTGCGCCAAATGTGACGCTCACGCTCATTGATGGAAGCAAGGCGATAATCAACACGCAATCCGAAAAAATCTATGTGCTTTATTTCTGGTCGCCCGCTTCGACCGTGAGCAAATTGCTCTTTTCCGACTTGCAACTTCTGCATGCCAAGTATCGCGCACGCGGCGTTGAAATTTATGCGATTGATACCGATAGCGCATTATCAACCGTCAAAGCCTCGCCTTCGGAATACGGTTATAGTTTCCCGTTTGCAACGGCTGACCGTAATATGTTTTCGGCGTATCGTGTCGCGTATCTGCCATCGGCAATCGTCATTAAAGATGGTGTGGTTGTGGCGCGACATGCAGGCTACGAGCGCGACTTTGCCATGCGACTAGAAGCCGACGTGCAACAGTTTTTTGCGTTAAGCGAACTTGCCCCAAAAAAGAAATCCCGACGATGAAATACGACCCGATTGCTGAAGTCATTGCCTCAAATACCATCACCTTTTCTGCCGTAATTCAAAACACCTTTGGCGGCACTCTGCCCGTGAAGTTCGGCGAACTGGTCAAAACGGAAACAAGCGGCATGAAAATTTTTGGAATTATCTCGCTGATTGAACACGCGCCGACCGAGCCGAATCGCAAAGTTGCCCCGCACGGCAAGCCAAGAGAGACGCTCAAAAAAGAAATGCCCCAAGTCTTTGAACTCTTGCAAACCGAAGTGCGTGCGTTGATTATTGGCTATGAAACCAAACAAGGCGTTGTGCCATCGGTGCCGCCTGTGCCACCCGATTTACACGACTTCGTTTATCTCACTCACGAAGAAGAGCGAAAACATTTCTTCTCGAAAACGCCGACATTTCTACGTGCAATTTTGAACAGCCGAGACGCTTCGCCCGATGAACTGCTTGTCTCGTTTCTTCGCAATCACTTGGCGCACATACCTCGACCTGCACTGGTCGCGATTGGCAAAGAACTTTCTTACCTCTTAGGCGATGACCACCGCCGCCTTGAATCAATCCTGACACGCATCTACGCCTGATGTGTGTTAAGTTGATTTGAGTCAAAAGTCATACATTCCCTCCGATTCTCTCTGAAACAATCCACAGCAATAGCACGCTTCTCAAACTCCACGCAACTGTGCGAATCCAATTTGTTGCGACAAGCGATGCATGCACAACGGCGTTGAAACCTGCGCTCAACTGATTGTGCTTTGGCACTTGAACGAATGCCGTTGAAATCCAAATTACCCCTAAGAGTAGCGCGCCAATCCACAGTCGCCAATCTTCTTTTTCGCTCACTATCAGAATCCCTGCGGATAACAGTTCAAGCATCATAGCAGGGAAAACGACAAGCGTCGTCAGTGTTGCGTGCAGAGATTCATACGTCGGAAAGGTTTCCGAACCCACACGGCTGAATAGTGGATAATGCACCACTTGCACAAACCAAATCACGCCTGTCATAAAGAGCGTTGTTGCGAGATGAAGAAGCAAGATGAGTTTCATTGAGCCGTCGTTAAAAACACAGTGCTGCGGCACCCATCACGCCTGCGCGATTGCCAAGTTCAGCAGGCAGAATTTCCAATCCTTCGTGCATGGCTTCCAGCGAAAAGCGTTTTGCTTGTTCGAGTGCAGGTTTTAGAACGAAATCGCCGGCACCAGCCACGCCACCACCAATCACGAACTTTCGCACATCGAGAATGGAAACGAGAGTTCCGATTCCAACGCCCAAAATTTCTCCAACAAATTGCCACACTTGCAATGCAACTCTGTCGCCTGCATTTGCCGCTTCGGTCAAGAGTTTCGGCTCAAGCGCAGAGAGGTCACCGTTGCATAAGTCTAAGATGAGCGACGAGGGCGAGTGCGAAAGCAACTTTTGCGCAAAGGCAGTGATTTGTCGATGTCCAATCAGTCCTTCAATCGTGCCGCGAATGCCCGCGTGAATGGTATCGCTGTTGAAGTCAATCGTGATGTGTCCGAGTTCGCCTGCGCCGCCCGTTGAACCACGAAAAATTTTTTTGTTCAAGATAATTCCGCCGCCAACGCCTGTGCCAAGCGTAATCATCACAAAATCGTTGAACGGCTTGCCCGCGCCAAATGCTGATTCGCCTAATGCGGCAACATTAGCATCATTTTCAACACACACTTTTGGTCTATACCCAAACTTCTTCTGCATGTCCGATTGCAAGAGTGCGGCAAGATTCGCATCACGCCAATCAGGAATGTTAGTTAGCGTTTTGATAATTCCATCATAACTGACTACGCCTGGCACGCCAACGCCAATGCCCATCAACGCAGAGCGGTCAAGCCCGTCCATTACGGTTGAAATCCCTTTGAGAAGATTTTGAATCACGACAGATTTTCCTTTTTCGCCTTCGGTGGGCTCACGCGTTTCAGAAAGGAACTCGCCCGTTTCGGAAATTGCGGCAAACTTGATAGACGTTGCGCCAATATCAATGCCAATCGCAAACGGTAGCATGGCAAAATTAAGGGTTAAGGTGCTTGATTAAAGCAGTGGAAAAATTAAGCGACATTTTCAGTTTGTAAAAAGTTTGAATAATACCGATATTCTGTTTAATGTTTAGAAACATAAGCCAGAGCCTCTGCGATTAGAGTATCTTTATCGGTTAACACTGTGCGACAAATGATAACAAGTTCGACGATTCATATTCTTGACTGCGTTGGTCTTTCAGCCTCTGTAACACAGAACGGCTTGAAAGCCCTCAATTATGCCTTCGAGTATCACCGCTACAAGCAAGGAATAGAGTATCTTCAAGCGCAACACGCGCAAGGCACAACCATCGTAGATGTGATGCTTTTGGTTGACGCAACGATGGTTCATCGTGCAAAGCAACTGATTCCAAGGGAAATCCATCGCAATTTAGCGATTGTGGTTCTCGGTTTGCAAGAAGATTTTGCCGAACTCGGTGGTGTCAGCGAGGTTATCAATCGTTTTGGTGCAGTTGATATTCTTGAGATGCCTGTTACGCCGTTGGCATTTTCTATGCTTCTTCACCGTGTTGAACATCTTTTTCGTCAGCAACATCGTTTTAACCTGCTTCAGCGTGAGCTGTCGGAATTGCAAAACGAACTGCAGCGTATTAGCGATTTAGGTGCGGCACTTTCGAATGAGAGCGATACCGAAAAACTCCTCGATATCATTCTCACTTCTTGTATGGAGATGACAGGCGCAGATGCAGGCAGTCTCTACTTCGTTGAAAAAAAGCCCGATACGGATTCCGATGAACACGATTACTTTGCCGACAAACAACTGCGCTTTCGCTATGCCAAAAACATGAGTCGCAATGTTCCCCTTGAAGGATTTGTCATGCCGATTACGCCGAAGAGCATTGTCGGCTATGTTGCCTTGTCGCGTGCGCCGCTAACGATTCCTGATGTTTATCATCTCCCCGAAGGCGTGCCGTATAGTTTCGGCGGTCGTGCCTTTGATGAGAAATGGAATTACCGAATGAAATCTATGCTCACTGTTCCCATGCTGAACCGTGAGCGTGAGCCAATTGGCGTCATTCAACTGATGAACAAAAAGCGCGACTTCCGCGTGCCACTTTCCCAAAACTTAGAAGAATGGGAAGGACTCGTGCTTCCCTTCACCAAGCGCGATGAGCTCTTTGTTTATTCGCTTGCCTCGCAAGCTGGCATTGCTTACGAAAACAAACTCCTTTACGAAGAGCAAAAGAACCTGCTTGAATCGTTCATTAGACTGATTGCTGATTCGATTGATAAAAAATCCCCCTACACAGGTGGGCATTGCAATCGCGTGCCCATTCTGACTGAAATGCTTGCGCGCGCCGCATGCGAATCGCAAGAAGGAATCTTCAAAGATTTCAATCTCACACCTGAACAGTGGTATGAACTGCACATTGCGGCATGGCTCCACGATTGTGGCAAAATTACCACACCCGTTCATGTGATGGATAAAGCCACAAAACTCGAGACGATTTATGACCGGATTCATACCATTAAAACACGCTTTGAAATTCTACGTCGCGACGCTTACATCAACTACTTAACAGCCGTTCAACGCAACGGTGTCGCGCAAGAAACGCTCGAAGCCGAATACAAAGCTCGCTTAGCTCAAATCGATGATGACGAAAAGTTTATTGAAGAGGTCAATATTGGAGGTGAGTATTTAGCAGATGAAAAAATCAACCGTATTGCGAAAATCGGCGCACAAAAAATTGTCTTGAATGGTGAAGTGCGTGACTTTTTAAGTGCCGAAGAAATCTACAACCTTTCCATTCGCAAAGGCACGCTCACGCCCGAAGAACGCAAAATCATCAATGACCATATTGTCGTAACGATTCAAATGTTGGAGCAACTGCCTTTCCCGCGCAACTTGGCACGCGTTCCCGAATACGCAGGCGGACACCACGAGAAAATGGACGGCACAGGCTACCCGAAAGGCTTGCGCCGCGAACAAATGTCTATCCCTGCTCGCATCATGGCGATTGCCGACGTCTTCGAAGCCCTTACGGCTATCGACCGCCCCTACAAGAAAGGCAAAACCCTAAGCGAATCCATGAAGATCATGGCAAAAATGAAAGCCGAAAACCATTTAGACCCTGACCTGCTTGATCTCTTCGTAAAATCAGGCGTCTACAAGGAGTATGCAAAAAAATTTATGTTGCCTGAACAAATTGATGAGGTCGACGAAGAGGCAATTCTTGCGGTCAAACCAAAGCCGCTTATGGCTCAACCTGAATCAACTCTGTAATTCCAACGCGCAATTAAAAGTGAAATTCTTGATATTTCTTTTGCTTTTCACGGCTATCTCAATACGCATATATGCCCAAACCGCCGTCTCTTTTTTCCCAACGCAACTTGGCTACAAATGGCATTACAGAACGGTTACATTAGATACGCTCCAAAACCCTGTTCCTGGCTCTGAACGCTTGCGAGTCGATTCATTAGCTGGTGAAATGATGTATCAAGGCAGATTGGCAAAAGTGATTTTGACCTTGAACGACCTGTTCAACGACTCTTCGTTTGTTAGTCTCGAAGGCACGAATGGCTTTCAATATATTGGTTCTGACTTGCCGTTAGGGTCACTTCCGCCTGCACTTGCCGATTCATTACAAACACTTGTTGGTTGGTATTCCACCTTCCGATTTGCTCAGCCTGTCAATCAAAACTACACCTTGCTGACACGCTCATTTACTGTTCCGATTGATTCAAGCACGACCTTGCCGCTCGTAATTACCGTTACAGGACGACGGCTTTCTGACCAAACCGTGAGTGTTCCTTTCGGCACATTCACGAATGCAAAACGCTTTTTGATTACGACTAATGTCGGCACACAAGTCCTGCCGCCGCCGTTTCCGCCTGTTCCGCTCTTCTCAATTCCTGACACGACTTGGATTGCTACAAACACTTGGATTGTTCGGCGTGTAACGCCAACGGTTAGGATTAATCTTTCCACATTTGGCGTTCCGCCATTTAGATTGCCTGGACAACTCACCGTGCTGACTCCGCCGCCGCTCTCCACATCGATTCCTCAAACGCCTCTCGCATTTGAATTGGCACAGAATTATCCTAATCCGTTTAATCCAACAACAACGCTTACGTATCGCCTCTCAAAGGCAAGTAATGTTCGGCTCGAAGTGTGTGATGTGCTTGGCAGAAAGGTTGCAACGCTTGTTCAGGAGAGACAAAGTGCAGGGGCTTATCGAGTCAATTTCAATGCGGCTCAATTCAACCTTGCAAGCGGCGTGTATTTTTACCAATTAACCGCAGGCACGCAATCGCAAATGCGTAAGATGATTCTCTCCAAATAACCTTCATTGCTTTTGGATTTGGATACCATCACGATTGGGATTTTAGGTGGCGGACAGTTGGCGCGAATGTCGGCGTATGCCGCCTTTCGTTTTGGAATGACGGTCGCAATTTATGAGCGCACACCAAACAGTCCCGCAAGTCAGATTACTCCACATTCGTTTGTAGGCGAGTGGTCGGAGAAATCCGAACTGGTGAAGTTCGCACAATGCGCTTCGGTCATTACTTTGGAAAATGAATTCATTGCGCCAAGTGTGTTGGAGTATTTAGAGTCGCTTGGCAAAACAGTATTTCCAACGTCCCAAACGATTGCGCTCGTTCAAGATAAACTTGTTCAAAAGGAGACGCTTCGCCGAAACAACTTGCCCGTTGCCGATTTTTCTCCCATCAATTCAATCGCTGATGCGGAACACTTCGGAAACACGCATGGCTATCCCTTTCTTTTGAAATTGCGCATAGGCGGCTATGATGGCTACGGCAATCGCACGATACGCACGTCAAATCAGATTCCCGATGCGATGTCGGCGTTAGGGTTTCCTGCTTGTATGCTGATGGCAGAAGCGTTTGTGCCGTTTGAAAAAGAACTCGCTACGATTGTTGCACGCACGCGCAATAACTCGGTCAAAGTTTATCCGATTGTTGAGACAATTCAAGAAAATCATATTTGCAAAATCGTTAAAGCCCCTGCCGTGATTGGCAAAGAAACCGAACGGGCGGCAAGGCATTTAGCCCAAGTTGCGATTGAATCTGTTGGAGGTGTCGGTGTCTTTGGCGTAGAAATGTTTGTAACAAGAGATGGGAAAGTTTTAATCAATGAACTTGCGCCGCGCCCGCACAATTCAGGGCATTACACGATTGAGGCATGTGTGACATCGCAATTTGAAAATCACATTCGCGCAATTCTGAATTATCCGCTTGGCGATGTGTCGATGCTTGCGCCTGCCGCTGTGATGGTGAATGTGTTGGGTAAACAACGCGCCCCTGTCTCGCTTTGGTCGCTTCCTTCGGCACTAAGTTCACCGAGAGCAAAGGTGCATCTATACGGCAAAGCCGAATCACGTATTGGACGCAAGATGGGACATATCACGGTCATCGGCGAAACCCTTGACGATTGCTTCAAGCATGCGATTGATGCAGAATCACAACTGATGATTTAAGGTCTGCGCGCATACTATAATCTCACCACAATAGACACTTGACAAGACCACAAAGAACGTTTATCTTTGTGCCACTTTTAGCACTCTCCTTAGTTGAGTGCTAATTTGAAACCTTGTATTTTAATCTGTCGTTTAACAGGCGACTTGATTTGCAATCAATAACAAACATCGTAACAACCTAAACTTTGGAGGAACACTACATATGAAACTTCAACCATTAGCCGACCGCGTCGTGGTCAAAGCGGCTCCCGCAGAAGAAAAGACAAAGGGTGGATTGTATATCCCCGACACAGGCAAAGAGAAACCCCAACATGGCGAAGTCGTTGCTGTTGGCGTAGGGAAAACCTCTGAAAACGGCACGCTCATTAAGCCCAGCGTGAAAGTTGGCGACAAGGTGCTTTACGGAAAGTATTCTGGCACCGAAGTTACCGTTGATGGGGAAGAGTACCTCATTATGCGCGAAAGCGACATTTTCGCCATTCTCAATTAACAGTCGAATTTTGAAACTAATTTTTTGAAAAATTAAACCTATCCAATCATGGCTGCTAAACTCATTCATTTTAACGCAGAAGGACGTGCCGCACTGAAACGCGGCGTAGACAAACTTGCCGATGCTGTCAAAGTTACGCTCGGTCCAAAAGGGCGCAACGTTATCATTGAAAAGAAGTTCGGTGCCCCGACCGTAACAAAAGATGGCGTTACCGTTGCCAAAGAAATTGAACTTGAAGACCCGATTGAAAACATGGGTGCGCAAATGGTGCGCGAAGTTGCCTCCAAGACTTCGGACGTCGCAGGCGATGGCACCACCACTGCCACAGTTCTTGCCCAAGCGATTTATCGTGAAGGCTTGAAGAATGTAACCGCAGGCGCAAACCCAATGGACTTGAAGCGCGGCATTGACATGGCAGTTGCCAGCGTTGTTGAAGAACTCAAGAAAATCAGCCGCACCATTTCTGACAAGAAGGAAATTGCACAAGTCGGCACAATTTCCGCAAACAACGATACCGAAATTGGCAACCTCATCGCCGAAGCGATGGAGAAAGTCGGCAAAGATGGCGTTATCACTGTCGAAGAAGCCAAAGGCACGGAAACCGAACTCAAAGTTGTCGAAGGCATGCAATTCGACCGTGGCTATCTTTCGCCCTACTTTGTTACCAACGCCGAAACGATGGAAGCCGAACTTGATGAGCCGTATATCTTGATTCACGACAAGAAGATTTCCTCGATGAAGGATTTGCTTCCTGTCTTGGAAAAAGTTGCGCAACAAGGTCGCGCTCTGCTCATCATTGCTGAAGAAGTTGAAGGCGAAGCCCTTGCAACACTGGTCGTGAACAAACTGCGTGGCACGCTCAAAGTTGCCGCCGTTAAAGCACCGGGCTTTGGTGACCGACGCAAAGCCATGCTCGAAGACATTGCGATTCTCACAGGCGGAACAGTCATCAGCGAAGAAAAAGGCTACAAGCTCGAGAACGCAACGCTTGCTTATCTTGGTCAAGCTAAGCGCGTTGTTGTTGATAAAGACAACACAACGATTGTCGAAGGCAAAGGCAAGAGCAGCGACATCAAGGCTCGTATCAATGAAATCAAGAATCAAATTGAAAAAACGACAAGCGACTACGACCGTGAAAAACTGCAAGAGCGTTTGGCAAAACTCTCGGGCGGCGTAGCTGTGCTTAACATTGGCGCAAGCACCGAAGTTGAAATGAAAGAAAAGAAAGCCCGCGTCGAAGATGCTTTGCACGCAACGCGTGCGGCTGTTCAAGAAGGTATTGTGCCTGGTGGTGGCGTTGCGCTCATTCGTGCCTCAAGAGGATTGGATAATTTGAAGCCTGAAAATGCCGACCAAAAAACGGGCATTGAAATTATCCGCCGCGCTGTTGAAGAGCCACTCCGCATGATTGTTGCCAATACAGGCACGATTGATGGTGCTGTCGTGCTTCAAAAGGTGAAAGAAGGCAAAGATGATTTCGGATTCAACGCACGCACCGAAGTCTTTGAAAACTTGATTGCGGCTGGTGTCGTTGACCCAACGAAAGTAACACGCACCGCTCTTGAAAATGCGGCAAGTGTTGCAAGCCTTCTGCTCACAACCGAAGCCGTTATTTCCGAGAAGAAAGAAGAAGAGAAAGCACCTGCAATGCCTTCGGGCGGTGGCATGGGCGGAATGTATTAATACTTCTTCGCTCATATGATTCTCAAGAGAGGCGAGCTCGCAGAGGCGAGTTCGCCTCTTTTTGCTTATTGACTCGCACTTGTTTCTTGTTCAAAAAGTGAACTATCTTCAAAATGAGATGTCGCTGTTTTATCTTCGCTTGTTCAAACAACGCTTTTTTCCAACCTTTTTCAGATGAAACAAACCTTCATTTCATTTTCCACGACGCTTATTTCGGCGGTGATTTGCCTTGCACTCTCGGGCTGTTCAGGGTGTTCGGGGTGTAAGAATCAACGCGATATTGATTTGAAGCAAGCGCAAGATTTAGCCGCTGTCGAAGAGCAACGCCGTCGTGATTCTATCGCCAATGCCAAGCGTCTTTATGATGCAATGCTTGCCGAGAAAAAACGAAAAGAAGATAGCCTTGCCGCCCTTAAAGCAAAGGAAGAAGCCCGTGCCGATACGCTTCCGCCTGAAATTGAGGGCAAACGCATTGAGCGAGAAGTGCCTGTCGATCTTGATAAAATGAGCGAAGCAACTGCCGACCTTGAAGACGAACTTCGCCCAACCATTGAAGCGGCAAAACGCCGTTTGGACGGTGTGCGAGGCTATGTCTCGTTCAAACTCGTTATCTTGCCTAATGGACGTGTCAAAGAAATTAAGTGGGAACATAACGACCTTGACGCACAAGCCGCACAAGCCATTCAGGCAACCGTGTATCGACACCGCTATCCTTCTTGGGACGGAAGTAAGTTACCAGAGTATCGAACACCAACAATTAAATTTTCTTTTTAGGATTTATGTTTCTTCTTTGTCGCTCTTTTTGCAATAATCCGATGTATTGCAAAGCGGCAATTTAATTTCAACCTTCTCCGAAAATGGCAAACATCAATTTTGGATTTGATTATCACGCAAACAAACTCTTTGATTCGCGCATTGAGCAAAGCATTAACCAAACACGAAACATGCTTGTGCCGATGGTGATTGAAACATCAGGGCGCGGTGAGCGCGCATTTGATATTTTCTCGCGACTCTTGCGTGAACGCATTATCTTCTACGGCACAACGGTCGATGACCACTCCGCAGGATTGATTATAGCACAACTCATCTTCTTGGAGTCCGAAGACCCTGAACGCGACATTTACCTTTACATCAATTCCCCCGGAGGCAGTGTTTATGCGGGTTTAGGGGTGTATGATACGATGCAGTTCATTCGACCTGCGGTCTCAACGGTCTGTGTGGGCATGGCGGCATCGATGGGTGCGTTCTTGCTGTGTGCAGGCGAAAAAGGCAAGCGCGCTTCACTTCCGCACTCGCGCATTATGATTCATCAACCTTCGGGCGGGGCGCAAGGTCAAGAAACCGACATTTTGATTATGGCAAAAGAAATCCAAAAGACACGCACGATGCTTGAAGAAATTATGTCGAAACACACTGGACAGCCAGTCGAGAAAATTCACGCCGATGCCGAACGCGATAATTGGATGACGCCTGTTGAAGCCAAAGCCTACGGCATTATCGATGAAATTTTTGAACGCCGTCCAAGACCTGATGAGAAGAAATAATTTCTCACCGCCTCTCTGCTGTGCCTGATTTCAAGCCGCCGCGTTTCTCAACGGCGGCTTTTTCTTTTTATCTTCACAAAACTTTTTCAATTTCATTAAACCTTTCTATGCGAATTGGAATCGGCATTGATATTCACCCGCTCGTTGCAGGACGCAAACTTATCATTGGCGGTGTGGAAATCCCACACGACAAAGGCTTGGACGGACATAGCGATGCCGACGTGCTTTTGCACGCAATTTGCGACGCGCTCTTGGGCGCACTTGCACTCGGCGACATCGGCAAGCATTTTCCCAACACCAATCCTGCTTACAAAGACATTGACTCCATGCTCCTTTTGAAAAAAGTCGGCAAACTCGTTGAAAAACACGGCTACAAGCCCGTCAACATCGACTCCATGCTCTTGCTTGAAAAGCCGAAAATCGCGCCACACATATTGCAGATGCGCAAGAACATTGCTCGCGCCTTGCAAATAGAACTTGATGCTGTTTCTGTGAAAGCCACGACTTCGGAAAAATTAGGATTTGTTGGAAAAGAAGAAGGCGCAGTGGCGCACGCCGTTTGTTTGGTTGAGAAAATCAAGTGAGCAGAAAGAGTTGCAAGAAATCCTTACCTTTGTGTGTTTTCTCTAATCTCTAAAAACCCATCTTGATTATGCCAATCATTGAAAAAATCATCGCTCGTCAAATTTTAGATTCGCGCGGCAATCCAACTGTGGAAGTTGATGTCTTTGCGGAAAATGCGTTTGGGCGCGCCGCCGTGCCATCAGGCGCATCAACGGGCGAACACGAAGCCGTTGAACTGCGCGATGGCGATAAAACCAAGTATCTCGGCAAAGGTGTCTTGAAAGCTGTTGAACACGTCAATACCATCATCAACGATGCTCTCACGGGAATGCTTGTTACACAGCAAACCGAAATCGATAAAAAACTGCTTGAACTTGACGGCACAGAGAACAAATCCAAACTTGGCGCAAACGCCATTTTAGGTGTTTCGCTTGCGTGTGCAAAAGCAGGTGCGGATTTTTCAGGCTTGCCGCTCTATCGCTACATTGGCGGCACAATGGCGACGGTGCTTCCTTCGCCGATGATGAATGTGCTGAACGGCGGCGCACACGCCGATAACACTGTCGACTTTCAAGAGTTTATGATTATGCCGCTTGGCTTCACGAAATTCAGCGAAGCCCTTCGATGTGGCGCAGAAATTTTCCACGCACTTAAATCGCTCCTGAAATCCAAAGGCTACAACACGGCGGTTGGCGATGAAGGCGGCTTTGCGCCAAATGTTAAATCCAACGAAGAGGCGATTGAACTTGTCATTGAAGCCGTTGGCAAAGCCGGCTACAAAATCAAAGACGACGTGATGATTGCGCTCGACCCCGCCGCCTCCGAATTTTTCGATAAGGAAAAAGGCAAATACATTTTTAAGAAATCCGATAAGCGTGAACTCACGCCACTCCAAATGGCAGAGTATTGGGAAAACTGGGTTAAAACTTATCCCATCATTTCGCTCGAAGACGGCATGGCGGAAGATGATTGGGACGGGTGGAAAATCTTGACTGATAAACTTGGCAAAAGCGTGCAACTTGTCGGCGATGACCTCTTTGTAACCAACACCAAACGCCTTGCGCACGGCATTGAAAAAGGAATTGCAAATTCAATCTTGATTAAAGTCAATCAAATTGGCACGCTAACGGAAACGCTCCAAGCCGTTGATTTAGCTAAGCGCAACGGCTACACGAGTATCATTTCACATCGAAGCGGCGAGACAGAAGATACCACGATTGCGCAAATTGCCGTTGCAACGAATGCGGGTCAAATCAAAACGGGGTCGCTGTCGCGCACCGATAGAATCGCAAAATACAACGAACTGTTGCGCATTGAAGAAGAATTAGGAAGTGAGGCGCAGTATTTAGGGCGCAAGGTCTTTCGAGTTTGAACGCTATTGAGATGAAGCTTGCAAGTCTAAAATCGTCTTTCAAAGACGTGAGTTTGAAGAGCCTTCGGTTGCGGCGCAAACCGAAACGTGTTGAGCATAGTGAAAATGCGCCTGTGTGTTTTATCACGGGCGCATCAGGTCGATTGGGAAAAGCGATGGCACTTGCTCTGGCAAAGCGCGGTTGGCGAGTTTGTTTCACTTATCGTTCATCGCGCCAAGCGGCCTTAGAGACGCTCTCCGAACTCAAAGCCCTTGCACCTGATGCAAAAATGATTCAGTGCGATATTTCCAAAGTGAGTTCAATTAAGCGTGCGTTTATGTTCTTTCGCCGCCGATTTGAAAGGTTGGACTTAATGATTTGCAACGCTTCTAACTTTTTCCCAACTCCTCTGCCAACTGTGAGCGAAAAAGATTGGGATTCGCTTGTCGATACCAATCTCAAAGGCACATTCTTCACGATGCAAGAAGCGGCAAAGATGATGATGAAGCAAGAGTTCGTTTCAAGAATCATCACGATGTCGGACGTTTCGGCGGAACTGGTTTGGCGGAACTACGCGCCTTACACGGCTTCTAAAGTTGGCGTTCAACATCTGACGAAGGTCTTTGCAAAAGAATTTGCGCCGAAAATCCTTGTCAATTCAATCGCTCCTGGCACTTTACTTTTGCACGAAGAGCGCGACAAGCCATACGAAAAAGATATTGTCGAGAAAATTCCATTACGCCGCATTGGCTCTCCGAACGATGTGGTCAATGCCATGCTCTTCCTTACCGAAAACGATTACATCACAGGACATATATTGAGCGTTGATGGCGGACGCTTGCTCTATTAGACTTACTACATCACAAAAACGCTTAATTGAGGTAACATTGACCGCAAAGCCTTATCCTTTGACCTCACCCTGTTTTGGCGTTGCCAAAACGTCCCTCTCCTTGCGAAAGGAGAGGGACGTCGCAGAGCGACAGGGTGAGGTTACATTCTCTCCTTTTGCTTTTTTTGAACTGTTTTCAATGTAGTAAGTCTATTAATCCTCGCTACGCTTTTTTCTCCAAAGATTCAAACAGTTTTTATCCGAGAATTTTCGGACGTTTGCAGTCAAGATTCATCATCTACATTTTTCAACATGGCTATTCTTGATGTTCTCCGCGAGTTTCTCTCTCAAAACACGATTGCGCTGTTATTTCTGACGATTGGCGTTGGGTATTTGCTCTCGAAGATTGAGGTCAAGGGTGTTGGATTTGGGGTTGCATCGGTGCTGTTTGTTGGATTGGCGGTTGGCGCGTTTGGCGAAGGGCGGTTCAAAGTGCCTGAAGTGATTGGGCAGTTGGGATTGCTCTTGTTTGTTTATACGGTTGGCTTGCAGTCGGGTCCGGGTTTCTTTCGGATTCTGCGGCAGCGTGGGATTGCACTGACGCTTTTAACGGTCTTGACGATTAGCCTTGTGGGGATTATGGCGGCGTTTTGTGCGCACCTTTTTTCGCTGAACGGTGCGGTGTTGGTCGGAATGTTCTGCGGCTCGCTAACGAGCACGCCAGCACTTGCGGCAGCAACTGAAGCGATTGGCTCTCACCCCGACGCGCCTTTGATTGCTGTTGGGTATTCGGTCGCTTATCCATTGGCAGTTGTGCTTCCGATTTTGCTTTCACTTGTGATTGCAACGCTCCGCAAGGTTGATGTCAAGCGTGAAACCGCACGTGCCGAAGAAGCGGCAGGCACAAAAACTGAAACCCCAATCGGCAAAAATTTCGTGCTTAAGCATTCTGACCTTGTTGGAAAAACCGTGCGTGATGCTTTGCATGAGCCGTTTGGCGTGCGTGTCAGCCGAATCAAGCGCGGCGATGAAATTTTCGTCGGCGTTGCGAATACGGTTTTGCAACATGGCGATGTCTTGCGTGTGGTTGGCTCTGCCACTGCTGTTCAGGCGGCAGGTGAAGCGATTGGCGAAGAGACTGCCGAAAGTCCCGAAACCGAGCGCAAGCAAGTTGACTTCCGCCGCATCTTGCTAACGAACTCGAACCTGATTGGCAAACGCTTGAAAGACTTGGATTTGGAGAGTGCGTGGGGTGCGGTTGTTACGCGCATTCGTCGCGGCGATACTGATTTTTTCCCGACTGATGAAACTATCTTGGAACGCGGCGACCGCTTGCGCGTGGTTGCCCCAACCGACCGCATCGCCGACCTCACCAAATATCTCGGCGATTCCGCTAAAGCTCTCAGCGAAACCGATTACCTCTCGCTCTCGCTTGGCATTTTGCTTGGGATTGGCATCGGACAAATTCCTATTCACATTGGTGACTTCGAACTGAAATTAGGACTGGCAGGCGGCGCACTGCTTGCCTCACTCATCTTGGGCTACTTGGGCAGAACAGGCCTGCTCATTTGGGATTTGCCGCTCGAGATTGATGCAACCTTCCGACAACTCGGCTTGGTGCTTTTCTTCGCTTCGGTCGGAATTAAATCAGGGGCGCAATTCGCAAATGCCATCGGCGGACAAGGATTGCTCCTCATTAGCATCGGCGCACTGTTCACCTTTACTTCGGCGTTTCTTTTCCTTGTGGGCGCACTGTGGGTTCTGCGTTTAGATTGGGTAACCGCCACAGGCACGCTCGCAGGCGGACATACGCAACCCGCGATTCTTTCTTTCATTGGCAAACTCTCCAACAGCGAAGCCCCGAACATCGCCTACTCTGCCGTATTCCCAACTGCCATGATTCTCAAAATTCTACTCGCACAAGCCCTGCTATGGTGGCTTCACCTAACATAGATTGTGTTGACGTAAAAGATGAATAGATTTGGTCAAAACAAACATGTGTCGCTACGGACTAATACCAAAATTGAGTAGGAATGAGTAAGTTTGAGAAAAAGGAGAAAGGGAGATGATAAAGTATCACGAAGAAATCAAGGAAAGCGAAGCGGAGTTGTTGGCGGTG
>Ga0209691_1000941_pt1 | contig 18607 bp, 20 predicted proteins | sample YNPMSBMetaG_FD_187120 | JGI IMG/M metagenome (GOLD analysis project Ga0209691, IMG submission 187120) | Anoxygenic and chlorotrophic microbial mat microbial communities from Yellowstone National Park, USA - YNP MS-B MetaG (SPAdes) (version 2) ... | reverse complement strand
AGGAAGTGGATGTAGTCCAGGTCGTTGCACTTCGGTGGGTTCATAAGGAGTCCATCTCCTTTAGCCTATGTGTTTTGCAGAAAAGGGTAGCCCAGCAGGGAGGAGAAAGGCAACTGCGTAAGTCCTAATTCTTATTTCGCATGTCTTCCAGCTAAGCTAGGGGCGGTAGCTATGCTGGCACAAGTACGAACCTATAGTCTGTTTGGCCTCGAGGCCCAGCCCATCACGGTGGAGGTGGATGTTTCGCAGGGGATGCCCTTTTACACGGTGGTCGGTCTGCCGGACAAGGCCGTCGAAGAGTCACGGGAACGGGTGCGGGCCGCCCTCAAGAATGCGGGCTTTCCCTATCCCCAGGGGCGGGTGGTCATCAACCTGGCCCCAGCCGAACTGCGCAAAGAGGGCACCCATTACGACCTGCCCATCGCCCTGGGGCTGCTGTGTGCCCAGGGAACCATCCCCCCCGAGGCCCTGCAGGGTTTTGCCTCGGCGGGGGAGCTGGGCCTGGACGGCGAGTTGCGCCCGGTTCCGGGGGCGGTAAACCTGGCGCTGGGTGCGCTGCAGGAGGGCCGTAAGCTGCTCATGCCCCAGAGCTCTGCCGAGGAGGCGGCCCTGATCGAAGGGGTCGAGGTGTGGGGTGCGGCCAACCTGGCCCAGTTGGTGCGCTTTTTGCTGGGACAGGAAGACCTTCCGCGGGCCCGCTATAGCGATGGCCCAGAGGCCCCAGAGACCTCGCTCGATCTGCTCGACGTGAAAGGCCAGGCCAAAGCCAAGCGGGCCCTGGAGATTGCCGCTGCGGGGGCCCACCACCTGCTGATGAGCGGCACACCGGGTTCGGGCAAGACCATGCTGGCTAAGCGGATGGTGGGGCTGCTGCCCCCCTTGAGCCATGAAGAGGCGCTCGAGGTGACCCGCATCCACTCTGCTGCGGGGCGCCTGATGAAGGGCCTGGTCAAGACCCCACCCTTCCGCAGCCCCCACCACACCGTCTCGGATGCCGGGCTGATTGGGGGTGGTACCATCCCCAAGCCAGGTGAAATCTCGCTGGCCCACCGGGGCGTACTGTTTCTAGACGAGTTTCCCGAGTTCTCCCGCGATGCGCTGGAGGTACTGCGCCAGCCCCTAGAAGACGGGGTAGTTACCATCTCGCGGGCCAGGGCCAGCTTCACCTATCCGGCGCGGTTTTTGCTCATAGCGGCCATGAACCCCTGCCCGTGTGAGGTGCAATCTGCCCAAACCTGTAACGCACCTCTATCTCAACCTCTCCCTCACCTGGCCTTACCGTCACCTTTTCCACCAGTTCCCTTGCTACCGCCTGCTTCTCTTCCGGGGTAAGGCGATCTATCCGGTCACGTAGTCGGGCCGAGAGACTCTCCAGGGAGTGGAGGGCTTCCTTACGCTGACGCTCGGCGATGGAGCGCTCCCGCGCTGCCTCCAAGCTCGCCTGCACTTCTTGTATACGGGCTTCCAGATCCTCGATGCGGGCGTAGTAGGTCTGTTTATCTATACCTCCTTCAAGGAAGAGGTCTAGCAGACGTGCGCGGGCCTCGATGAGGGGCCTGCAGGCGTTTTCCAGCAAGGAGACCTCATTCCTTTCCGGGGATTCCTCATTCACAAAAGCCTGCAAAGCCTCACCAGGGTTCAGAAGGAAGGTGCGGATGTCCTGCCAGATGCTCTCCTCAAGCTCTGCCCGGCGCACATGAGGAGCGGTACAGCGCATGGAGGGGATGGGAGAAGCCTGACGGTTCACACGTCCCACACAGGCGTAATAGTCGCTTGAGCCCACATATGCCCGCCCGCAGACTCCGCAGCGAATGAGCCCTTTGAGCAGGTACACGCTGCGGGCGTTACGCGCGGCGAAAAGGGCGTTTCGGGCTAGCTGCTCCTGGGCAGCCTGGAAAAGCGCGGGTTCTACCAGGGGTGGCACCGCCACCGGCACCAGATCGGGCTGAGGCTTGCGGGTGCGCTTGCCGTAGGTGTACTCCCCGATATACGTGCGGTTCTTGAGGATGCGCAGAACCCCACCCCCCCGCCAGACCCCGGCGGTGCGTCTCCCCCGTACCCCGCGCCCCTCACGCCGGTACTTGGGAGGTACGCCCAGGCGGTTGAGCTCCTGGGCAACCCGCTCGGTGCTCCAGCCCCGTTCAGCAACCCAGGTAAATATCTGCCGCACCACCGCTGCCTCCTCGGGCTGGGGCGTCAGGCGACCGTCCTCAACGGTGTAGCCGTAGGGCACGATACCTCCCAGATACCGACCGCTCTGTGCGGCTTTGCGAAGGCCCAGGCGGCTGCGTTCGGCGAAGGTGTCCCGCTCCCACTCGGCGAAGACCGCCATGATCCCAAGCACTGCTTTGCCGATGGAGGTGGTGGTGTTGATATTCGGCTCGGAGTAGCTCATGAGGCCCACGCCACACTGCTCCAACCGCTCGATGAGGTCGTAGGCCAGACGCACCTTGCGGGCCAGCCGATCCAGCCGGTAGACCAGCACCACCGCAAAACGTCCCTCCTGTGCGTCCGCGAGCAGGCGGGTCAGGGCGGGGCGATCCTCCTGGGCTCCTGAGTAGCCAGGGTCGGTGTAGGTCGCCGCTACCTCATACCCCAGTACCTCAGCCCAGCGCGTGAGCACCTCCTGCTGAGCCTCGAGGGAGTAGCGCTCAACCTGCTCCTCGGTGGATACCCGGGTGTATATAGCGCACTGCCTCATGGCTGGCGGAACTCCCCATGAACGATGCCCACCGGAACATGCGCGGCCTTCCGGCCCGCAGGTGTCTGGAGTGAGCCGTCGGGCAGAAGCCAGAAGGTTGCCCCGGTGCCCCCGGCCGGACGTACCAGACTGGCCTCGGAGGGGAGGCGGAAAATCAGGGGGCGGCGGATTTCCTCGACAAAGCTGAGCAGGGTAACGCCCCGTTCCAGAACCGCTCTGCGTTCGACCACCAGTACAGAGCCCTCGCTAAGCTGCAACTCCTCTGAGCGCAGCGCCTCCCGCTCCAGCAAGGCCAGAAAGAAGCTGGTGTAGCCCGGGCGGGTTGGAAGCAGGCGGGTGTCCAGGTAGCTTCTGCTGGGCGCTTCCTCCCCCACGCACGCGGGGGCCAGGGCAGGGTAGTAGGGTATGGCGACAACGCCAGGGGCAGAGGGTGCAAACTCTTCCGCCGTGCCCTCGCCGAGCAGCACTTCAATCGAGGGCAGGTGCAGGGTGCGCAGCAGAGCCTGTAAACGCCCCACGCTCATGTCGCGAATGTCGTGGGCTCCCCGCTCGAGCTTGGCAACAAGGGAAGGGGAAACCCCGGCGGCCAGGGCCAGGCCTTCGCGGGAATAACCCAGTTTCTCCCGCCGGGCCTGCAGAAGTCGGGCCCACTGGGGCGTGTGGATTTCTGTGGGGGCTGTACGGAAACTCTTCTTAGGCATATACAGTAGTTTATTACATGTAATATATTGCTAGTATTGAGAGAATATATTACCATATTGGCATGAAACAACCCAACATCATCCGTCAGTTGCGCCTGCGTGCTGGTTTGAGCCAGGAGTCGCTGGCAATGGGAGCTGGTATCACCTTGTCGCTACTGACCAAGTACGAGCAGGGCAGGATACGGCGGCCCTCGCTGGTTTGTAGCCGCAAGCTGGCGAGGGTGCTGGCGTCGCGGCTGGGCGTTAGCGAGGAGAGGCTGCTGTTACAGATCGCGGAGGGGTTCGAGTGCCACCCAGACCACGACGTGTCCGATTAGTGCGTCAGTACAGCGAAAACGGAGATTTCTCATCATTCGTCCGGCGAGCGCTGGAAATCGTGCTAGCGTCAGTAGATGACCAGGGTGCGCAGGGCGCACCACGACCTGATGCAAATGGAGAGAGACTTGTTCTTGCTGACACCCCGCCACAAGCGCCTGGCGGTGAGCCTCCCGGCGGGCAGAATCGCAGAGCTGCTGCGTTCTGCTCAAGAGATGCGGACATTGCTCCCGGACGCGAAGCCCCCGCCGGAGATCGCCTTCGATCTGGAAGGGATGGGGATGATGCTGCACCCGCTGTCCCTGCTCCCTGACGCACTCCAGGAGGTGCTGGAGATGGCCGGCAGGGCCCGCTTTGCCTGTCAGGCGTTGGGCATGGAAATGGGCGGGCGGCTCCTGGTGTCTGTGGGGCTGGCCTGGCTCGAGGTGCAGGTCTGGCGCGGAGGAAGCCTGGAGGTGCTCGTCCACGAACTGGAGGAGGTGGAGAGTGAAGGACACCCTGACGCGCTGCATCGAGACCATTGATCTGCCCGCACTGGTGGCCGAGTTATGGCCGGAGTCGGGGGCCAGGCCGGGGCGAGCCGGGGTATGCCGGGCGGTGTGGCGAGGGGATACCCATCCCTCGCTTTCGCTATTCCAGGCACGGGGGATGTGGTTCTGGAAGGATCACGCCACCGGGGAGAGCGGCAACGCCTTCCACCTGCTGCTCAAGTCGGGGATGAGCAAGGAGGAGGCGGCGGAATTGCTCAAGGCTAGAGCGGGCGGGGGGGCAGCCCTGCCCATCCAGCGCCCTCTCTCGGGACAGACAGCGGATGCCGCTCGCCAGGCGGGCCTGACCCCGCGTGAGCAGCACGCCCTGGCAGCAGCCCAGCAGCGCCTCGATGAGGCGGCCATAGCGGGGCGGGGAATCACCCTCGAGCAGGCCCGGCGGGTGGGGTTGGGGAAGAGCCGCCAGGGTGACCTGGTGATTCCCATTTTGGGGCCTACGGGTGAGGCGCAGGCCATCAAGGCCCGGCTCAAAAATCCCCAGGACTTCCGCTACCGCTACCTCACCCCAGGCCGGGGTGCACCGGCCTGGTTCTCCCCTGGTTTCGCCCGGCGGCCCGAGCGGCCTGTCATCGTGATGGAGGGGGAACTCAACGCCATCACGAGCTGGTTTGCCCTCAAAGGCCGGGCCGACCTGGTGGGCCTGCCCGGGGTGGAGGGGGCCGTACCCTGGAACTACCTCAAAGGGCGGCGGGTCTACCTCTACGCCGATGAGGATGAGGGTGGACGCAACGCCGTGCGGCGCTGGTGTGAGGAGAGCCGGGTTCAGGGGGTTGCGATTTTTGTCTTAGCGTCGCTTGGAGGTGGTATGGACGCCTGCGAGTACGCCGCACGGTGGGGGCAGGCTGCCCTGGCCGAGCGGCTGATGGAGTTGATGGGCTAAAAAATCACCCCACCCCGCCAGGTGGGATGAAAAGGAGGTTCTCCTTGCAACAAACAATATATCAAGAACTGACCAGTGAGGAAATCCTACCGGGCTACCCCCGCTACCGCGTGCAGCAGAACCGCATCGAGATGGCGCGGCTGGAGGGCCGGGGGGAGCACCAGACCGTGCGCTATGTGGCTCTGTGTAACTTCGCCTGCTGCATCCGCCGCGAGGTGCGGCGCACGGACGGGGTGCAGGACGAGCTGCTGTTTGAGATTGAGGGCCAGGGCGTGGGGGGCCCCCTCCCACGGGTGCGGGTGCGCTCGAGTGAGTTCGCGGCCATGAACTGGCCCATCCGGGAGTGGGGGGCCCGGGCCATCGTGGCCCCCGGCCAGAGCAACCGCGACCACCTGCGGGCGGCCATCCAGTATCTGAGCGATCCAGAGCAGACCACGGTTTACGCCCATACCGGCTGGATACGGAGGGGGACGGAGTGGGTCTACCTGCACGCCGGTGGCGGCGTTGGGCCGGGCGGGAGCGTGGGGGGCCTCGAGGTTGACCTGCCCCCGGAGCTCGCGGGCTTTGCCCTGCCCCAGCCCCCTGAGGGGGCGGCGGAGCTTGCGGCCCTGCAAGCCCTGGTGGGTCTGCTCGAGGTGGCCCCCCGTCGGGTCACCTGGCCGCTGCTGCTGTATGCCCTGGGCGCGGTGATTGAGCACCCGATGGGTAGCCTCTACCTGGCCGGGCAGACCGGGGCCCGGAAGACCAGCCTCGCGCTGCTGGTGCAGGCCCTGTGGGGGCACACCGCTCCGCACCCCCCGACCAACTGGGAGGGGACGGCCAACGCCCTGGAGGCCCTGGCCTTCGCCGCTAAGGACGCTTTGCTGCTGATTGACGACTACGCCCCCACCGGACACGAGGGCAAGCAGAAGGAGTTGCAGGGCAAGGCCTCGAGAATCCTCCGCAACCAGGGCAACGGGGTGGGGCGGGCCCGGATGCGCTCGGATGGCACCATGCAGCCGGATCGAGCCCCCAGGGGCAGCCTGCTCATCACCGGGGAGGATGTACCCCCCGGCCACAGCGTCAGGGCACGCTGTTTGGTGCTGGAACTGACCCCCGGAGAGGTGAACCTTGAGGCGCTCAGCCGGATGCAGCGGGAGGTGGAGCGCCTGCCCCTGGCCTTGAGCGCCTGGGTGCGCTGGCTGGCGGGGCGGCTGGAGGGGGTACGCCAACAGGTGCGGCTACGCACCGCTGAGCTACGCCCCGCTTACCCCGCCGAGCACGGGCGCACCACCGACGCGGTGGCCCGGCTGCATGCGGTGTGGGAGGTGGTGCGGGCGTACTGGAAGGAGATCGGGTTCATAGATGAGGCCCAGGCTGCCGCCCTGGAGAGCGAGGTCATCGGGGTGTTGCAGGCTGTGGCCGGGATGCAGGCGGGCTGCCAGCAGGACGCTGACCCGACCCAGCGGTTCATCCCGCTGTTGTTGGGGCTTTTTAGCAGCCGTCGGGCGCACCTGGGCAACCGGATGTACGCCGGGGAGCCCCCACCGGAGGCCGAGCGGTGGGGCTGGTGGTGGCAGCCAGGCTCAGGCGTGTGGGTTCCGCAGGGGCCACAGGTGGGGTGGGTGGACGAGCAGGGGATTTACCTCGAGCCCACCACCGCCTACGCCGCCCTCAACCGCCTGGCGATGGAGAGCGGGGAGCCCCTGCCCACGCCCCGCACCCTGTGGAAGCGCCTGGGGGAGCGCGGGTTGATCCGCTCGCAGGAGCGGGGTGGCCGGGTGCGCTATGGGGTGGGGGTGCGGATACAGGGGGTGACCCGCAACGTGTTGCACATCCCAGGGGGTCTCCTCGCCAAAACTCCCAACAGTCCCAACACGGCAGATAACGACGTCCCTGACGAGGAAAAACCCGTTGGGAAAAACCGGTCTGTTGGGAGTAATTTTTCTCCCAACAGCCCCACGGAGGAAGGGGGCTATGAGGTGCAGGTCTGATATGAGCCCCCTATTGCCAGGACTCCCAACAGTCCCAACAAATTGCGTTTCTTGCGTACAGGACAGCCCAATAAGCGTTGGGAAAAGCGGCTTTTGGAGGGGTCAAGATGGCAATTTTGTCCCAACGGGCAGAAATGCCGTTCAGAACGAGGTAAACTGCTTTTGCTGTGATTCCCTTCACGAGCGTTGGGAGTTTGGGGGGATAATAGGAAATGTATGTGCAGGACGGCGGTAAACGGATGAGGGAACCCGGCTGTTGGGAATGTTGGGACTGATTTGGGGGTAGGTATGGGTAGTCCTTGGGGCGCGTTGCTAGGAGCGGTGCCGGCCATTGCCGGGAAGGTGCGGCGGCTGGGATGCCGGAGGCTACGGCTAATGGTGGATGGAAACGTAGTGTACTGGGCGTTGCTGGTGCCGGGTGAGGCTGAACTGGAAGCCCATGCGCGGTTTCCGGGGATGCCCCGGTGGACGGTGGAGAGCTGGTTGAGGGAGATGCTGGGGCGCTTTGAGGCGGGCTGGCCCCAGGCGAGAAGGGTGGAGCTGCTCGGGGTGTGGCCCGACCGGGTGGAGCCGGTGGCGCGGGCTTTCCCCAAAGCGCCAGGGTATTCCTCTTCCGAGGAAACTTTATGCTGATTAGGCCTTGAGCTAAGATCGTGCCTCTCTCGCTAAGGAGGTGGACATTGATCATCAAGATGAACGGAATGTTGGTTGAGCGGGAGGTCTTCCAGTCGTACCGGGGCAAGGGGGTGTGGTTCGTGCGCCAGCCGAATATCCACACCTTCCAGGCGGTACACCGGGACGAGGAAGGGGTGGAGACGGTGATAGGAAGCTACGCTACTTTCGACGAGGTCTTCTGGGCGGCAGATCGGGCCGCAGAAGAGGCCCATGCGGGGTTCGTAGAAGAGGAAGATGGCCTGCCTTTCTAGGTAGGGCAAACGTACAATAAACGTAGCAACATGCGCGAACGCTATGCCATGCCGGAGGCTCCAGGCCCGGTTTACCGCCTGGTGCCCCGTGGGGAAGACTATGCGCTCTGGGTAGGCCCGGCAGGGGTGTGGGTGGCCGCGACAGAGGCTCGCGAGCGCGAGGAGGTGCGGCGGAGGGTAGAAGAGCGCCTGCGCCCGCGCTTCCCCCGGCTCAGGGTGCGGGCGGTTCGAGACGGACAGGCCCTCGAGCGCAAAGCCCGCTGCGGCAGGGCTATGTCAGCGGGCCAGGTGAAAGAGGTGGTGCGGCTGCTGATCAAGCCCGATCCGGCCCCGACCAGGCCTTCCCGGCCTGCTACGGCCAGGCCCGAGCACCACGTGCGCCGGGTCGTTCTGGACGACACGCCGGCCATCTTCTACGTGGGGCCAGCGGGGGTACTGGTGGCGGCGGAGTTCCCCCTTATCGCTGATACCGAGGCCAGGCGGGTCTGGGAAGACTCAGGGAGGGCGATCTCCGCCCTGCCGGTGGTGCTGAACCCCAACCTGAAGGAACCCCAGGGGCGGGTGGACGGGGTGCTGGCCTTGCGGGACGAGGCGGCCATCAAGGCGTACCTGCGGGGAAAGCGCCTGCTGGACGACGACGAGGTGAAGGAGGTGGCGGGTTGGTTACGAAACCGCACCTCCCCGGTGCCCTCCATCCGCCCCAAGGGTGGGCGGTACCGCCTGAAGGGCGGGGAGGTGATCGGAGGGCGTGAGAAGGCTCCACCTGCTTTTGTGGTGGAACTGGTGCCGCCAGGGGCTTTGCCCAGGCCCCACTTCGGGCAGGTTGCCTGGAGGGCCCTGGGCTGGCGGCTGGTGTTCCTGCTCGAGGTGGTGATGTTTGCAGGGGCCGGGTTCTCCCAGCCGGGCGGGGTGGACGCTGCTTATATGGCCTTCATGGGGGCGCTGGTTCTACGTTTCATGGCGCTTTTTGGCGGCTTCTCCTTGTGGAAGTTCTGGACGCTGCTGGTGGTGGGGGGGCTGGAACTGTTCCTTGCCTGGGAAATGGCGAAGGGGCAGAAGCAGGCGTTCGATGCGTTCCCGGTGCTAATCCTGGCGACGGGCCTGGTCTCTTTCTTGCGGGGAATCTGGCTCCTCTGGTCGAGCAGTAAACCCTTCAGGATGTACTTCCCGCTCCGTAGCCGGGTGCGCTAGCATTTTCGACAACGGGTTGCTGTCATATAATGCCTGCATGAAGGCAATAACTTATTACAAAAAACTAACCCTGCTGTTCATGCTGCTTGTGCCGTTGAGCCTGGGGCAGTCGGTGCTCAGGACCTACTACGCCGACGACCTCACCAGGGTGCCGGGGCTCATCGAGGTCTCGCCGGGCTTTACCACGGTGCTGGACTTCTGGGACACCGTGAGCACCCTGGCCTCGGCCAAGGGCGAGCTGTTGCGGGTGGAGAGCGCCGGGCCGCGCATCCTGATCTCGGCCACCCAGAAGGCCGGGCAGACCGACCTGGTGGTGGAGGTGGCGGGGCGCACGCTATTGTTTACCCTGAAGATCGGGCCGGGGGTGGGGCCACGGCGGTACGTGATTGAGCTTTCCCGCTCCCGAGGTAGCGTTAGCGCACCGGCGGGCACCTATGTTCCACCCCCCCGGCCAGAGCCCCAGACCAGCGCACCGGCCCCACAGCCTGTACATCCCGACCAGGTGCGCTTTACCACCACCGCCCAGGTGCCCTCGGATGGAAAGGGCACCATCACGATCTTTTTCACCCTGGAGAACCGGGGAGCGCGTACCCTTGCGGCAGACCCCGGCAGGCTGGTGGTCACCCAGGGGGGCAACCGGCTTTCCTACAGCCTCAAGCGGGAGCCCTTGAAGACCCTGATCAACCCCGGTGAGGCCCTTTCGGGCCTGATCACGCTGGAGGGGGCTAGGGCCGGGGAGATTGCCCTGGAGTGGGGGCTGGTGGAGATCTCGGCAGCGGGCGGCAGCTTGTGTTGAGGCGCTCGGTGATGGCCGGGACGCGGATCGAGCTCGAGGGGCGATGAGTCTTGCGGAGCGGTACCAGCGCTTCATTCGCAGCCTTCACCTGAGAGGGCCGATGCTGGTAGAGGAGGCCCTGGTGCGGATGCCCAGGGCCACGTTTTACGACCTGGTGCGGCGGCGCTACCTGGGCATCATCCCCACTGTCCTGGGCAGGGCGGTGGTGGTGGGCCCCAAGGGGCGGGTAGAGGTGCTGGCGATGACCCGCTTCTACAGCCCCCGGGCCACCGCGGTGGCCGATGCGGTGCTCTTGCGCCGGGCGATCCGCATCGCGGAGCGGGAAGGGTGGCGCTTTTTGGAGCGAAACCCCAGGGGAAGGATCGCCTTTATGCGCCGCGATGGGGAGCGGCTGATGGTGATCGCCAGCCTGCGGGCCTACAGCACCCGGAGCCTCAGGAACACCCTGCGGCGGATGGGCTGGTATGAGCGCAGGAAGCTGGGGACAGCGGAAGAGGTGCGGGTCTACCACCCCTATCCCCGGCGGTTTGACCGGATGGTGCGGGAGGGGGGATTGGAGGTGCGGGCGGTGCGTGAAATCTTGCCCCCTGGAGCAGGATGGCGAGGAGTGAGCGGGGGCAAGAAAGGGACCAGAAAGAACCCCTCAGAGAAAAGGACGGTCTCTGAGAGGGGAAGGACTGAGGGCTTTAGCGCACCCGAGCAAGCAGCCAGCCGCGAGGAAGGGGAACGAGTACCTCATCCCCGGACTCGAGGATGTGCTGATCCACCCGTTCGCACTCGAGGTAGGACGGGAGTTCTTCTATGAGGTCGGCGGTGGTGGCGTCGAACACCGCCCCCTCGCTCTGGATGATCTCCCATCCTTCGGCTTCCCTGATACGTCTGGCCACCATTTCGACTTTACCGTAGCCTTTGAGTGTGCTAACCTTAACCATAGTTTCCTTTCCGACGAGAGGCGCAGGCCGCGAACCCAGCCTCTCGTCTTTTCGACTTGAGACTGAGCGCCTGCCTGACCCTTGCGAAAAGGAACCAGGTAGCCCTCAGTCAGATATTACCAAAAAGGAGGAACATAGTGCGCGTTGCGGTGTTTCCGAATACCCTCACCAGCGATCAGATCGAGGGGTGGTTGGCTCGAGGTCTTACGGTGGAACTCGACCGGGCCACCGTGGAGGCGAGCCTGCCCACCCCCAGGGCGGTGCGGCTGCCCGTCTATGAGGGCGAGCGGCCCCAGGGCGTTCTGGAAGGACGGGCGAAGACGGAGGAAAACGCCCTGCTCATCGAGGGTGTCTTCCAGGAAGAAGCGGTGCGGGCGGCTGTTTCCTGGGAGGAGGTGGCCCGCCAGTTCGACCTGGCGGACACCCCGCTCTACCTGTGGCGGGCCCGGCGGCTCCCCGAGGAAAAGTGGGAGGCGTGGCGGGCCGATCTGGATCGGCTCGGTCTGGCGGACAAAGCCGCGCTGCTCGGCGACCCGGAGGGTGGCCCGCTCTGCCGGGCAGAACCCACCCAGGAGAACGCCTGGGCCTTCTGGCTGGCGGCCTGGCGGTTCGGAGGCCGGGTGGCCCTCGACCTGGGAATGCGCCGGGCGGGCCTCGAGCGGGCCTTCAGCGCGCTCAAAGAACGCCTGCCCGAGCTACCCGACAGCCTGCTAAAGCGCAGCCGGGAGGCTGAGGGCTGGGGGAAGGAAGAGCTGAAAGCGCTTCGGGCAAAATAGGGGGCATCTTGCCCCCGTTTTCTATCCACATCTATTTCACGGGGGCAAGAAGCTACCACTCTCCGGTTGGGCAAAAGATAATAAGTACAGGAGCAGGAATGGGCTCAACCTTGAGGATGTACGATCCTATGAGGCTGTACAGCTTTGACCGCGCCCTGGTTGAGAGCGTGAAGATGATGCGCGAGCGGTATGGCCTCGAGGCGGCGGAGGGGGCCCTCACCCTGCCCACCCTGGAGGCGGCCCTGGAGGTGCTGCCCCCACCCCACCAGCGCTTCGTGCGGGAGCACCTGGACTACTACCGGCGGCGCTACCGGGTGATGGAAAAGGAGGGTGCGGAGGCGGTGCTGGTGGTGTGGGGCTTACGCGAGCCGCTGGTGCGGATGACGGGCGTGCAGGAGACGCCCCGCTCGGCAGAGCTTCCCTGGGTAGGGCGGCAGCCTTTGCGGGAGGACTTCAGGGATGCGCCACCGCTGCTCACACGAAAAGAGGCGCTGCGGCAGATCGGCTGCGTCCTGAGAGCGGAGGGCTTCACCCCACAGGAAAAGCCGCTGCTGCTGCCCCCCGACCCGGAACAGATCGCAGCGGCGGTGGTCACCCGGTTGCGGGTAGCGGCCAGGGGGCTTAGCCTCGAGGGAACCGCCCGGCTGCTGGTGGCGCGCAGCCTGGCCTGTTGGGAGGAGGAGGGCGAGCGCCCCCAGGCGGTGGCAGAGGTGGACGTGGGCGGCCCCATCCCGGTGATGCTGGCCTTTGACGACCCCCGGCCCCTGGTCTGGGAGGAGGTGGTGGCCTGATGGTGCTCGTGGGGGTATCTTGCCCCCGTTTTCTATTCACATCTGTCCCACGGGGGCAAGAAAGCTACCACCAGGGCGCGGCCAGCACAAAACGCGGCTCCAGCCCGAACCCCGCCAGCTTTACCCGCAGCTGATGCGCCTTCTTCTCGGTGGGCGCCCCCCAGTACTGCCCCGCGAAGCGCAGGGCGAAGGTCTCCGCTTTGCGCTTGAGCAACGCCGAGGAGTAGCTTCCCGCGTCGTACTCGATGGCGATGGGGCCCAGCCTGCTGTACCAGCAGGCGTCGGGCTGTTCGCGGTAGTGGATGCGGTGGGTATCGGTACGCCACTGATGGGGCCTGGCCCCCAGGAGATGCCGCATCTCCCCCACCCCGGCCAGATGCCGCAGCAGGGGCGGCCCCAGGCGGCTGACCCAGAGAAAGGGGGTGTAGAAACGCACCTCCATCAGCCGGTTGGCGTGGTGCGAGGGGTTGAGCACCGCCCGCACCACGAAGAGGCCCATCCTGTAGGCCTCCTTCTCCGAGGGAACCATTCCGTAATGGCGAAGGAGTTGGCCCTCGGAGAGGGCCAGGTCGCAGCGCAGGGCTTCATGGATACGCTCCAGCGCCGCCTGTCGCTCACCTCGTGGCAGGTTCCTGGTCTGGGACAACAAGGATCACCACCTCCGTTCCTTTCTCAGCCTGGGCCACCCGCACCACCGCTTTCCTGTCCTGTTGCAGGGCAAACAGGTTCGCCAGGCTTCCGGCCATGAACAGCTCCAGAGGCGGGGTTTGCGACGACTGGGCCACACCCCCGCCCGGCAGCACGGTCACAGTCCTGGCCTGTGAGGCGGCAGTGACGTAATCGCTCACCCCGCGCAGGCTGCCCCGGATGAGGTCAGCGGCGATGGAGGGCGCTTCCTCGCGCACCCTGGCCGCCACCCCCAGCGTCCCCTCGGCGTCCAGCAGGGTGGCGCTGACCGTGTACTCCCTGCCGTCCTTGATGGCCCTGGTGAGCTTCCCTTTGAGGCGGCGGGTCTCATCCAGCGTGACCTCACCGACCCAGGTGGAGCCGTCCTCAGCGTCTACCGCTACCGGGCCGGGGACACCTTCCGCGATGAGTACCCCGATACCCAGCCGCCCTTTGAGGCGGGTGCCCGGGGGGTAGGGAGAGGCCACGTTGGCGGCTGAAGGCCCTGGTGCGGGGGCCGGGGGCGCTACCGGAGCGCCTGGGAAGAGCGGTAGTGCCGTGCCTGGCGCAGTCTGTGGTGCTGGTTGCGCGGCATCAGCCTGGGCCTGGTTGGGGCCGCCCACCAGGTAGAAGCTGCCCCCTCGCCCGCCCTGGCCCTCAACTGCCCGTACCGTGAAGGTGGACTGGGTCTCCCTCTTGAGGGTCAGGGCCCCATCGGAAGCGCGGCTGGAGGAAACCGGCTGGTTCTGGATCGCCGCCGCCACGTCTTCAGCCACAGTGCCGGTAAGGGGACGGCCTGAAGACGAGGGCGCGGAGGGGGCCTGGGGCCTCGTCAGGGTCAGCGGCCCGCCCTGGCTCTGGGTGGTGGCCGTAGCGATGGAGAGCGGGGCCGGTGGAGCGGCGCTGGAGGTCTGCTGAGCGCCGCTGGCAGCCTGTGGAGCGCTTGCGGCGTTCGCCACGTACAGGGTCAGGGGTGGGGGTGGTGGCGTCTCAGCGGTTGTGGTCGGATAACCCGGGGGCGGGGGGGCGGTTGGATACCCTGAAGGTGGGGGCGGCACTTCCGGGTAGCCCCCAGGAGGAGGTGGGGTTGCACCCGTATCCGTATCTGGTGGGCTCTGGTTCTGGCCCCCGCTGGCGGTGGCCTCACCGTTTGCGCTCGCGGCTGACCCTCCAGCAGCGGCTGCTTCTGCGTTGGCCGGGGCAGGGGGTACCGGTTCGGGTTTAGGTGCGGTCGTAGCGGTTGGAACCGGCACAGGCAGGCCCCCCTGGGCGGGCGCTGTGTCGCGGGTGGAGAGGATGAACCACAGGGTGGCGGCCGCTATCAGACCGGCGAACCCCACCGCGATCTGCTTGGGACGGGAGGGCACCCACTCCCCGGTGAGCTCGTCGTAGCGGTCAAGCAGGCGGTGCTTGAGGGTGAGCAAAAAGCTCCGCCGGGCCACCGCCCGCTGGGTCTCCTCCTCGGGGGTGGGCAGCTCGTCGAAGAGGACGCCGGACTCGAGCAGGTCTGCCAGTTCGGGGTTCTCCTTGCGCAGGCGCAGCAAGAGCTCATCAAACTCAGGGTCGGTGGGGGGTGGGACTGGACTTTTCAGGACAGCCTCAACCTGGCGTTTGATCTCCGGGTCAAGTCGCATATGGTAGTATCATATTACCCGCAACGGGTAACAAAAAATCGCAGAGGTGACGATATGGGTAAGATCGGTCTTTTAGCTAAGAAGCTCGCTTTGCCGGAGATTCGCGGGTTGCTGATGGGGTTGGCGCTGGTGGGGCTGGGCGGCGTGGCCCACGCCCAGGCAACTCAGGCCTTCAACAGCCTGACCACCGCCATCTGCAACATCTACGCCGCCATGAGCGGCCCGTTCGGGCTGGCCCTGGTCATCATCATGTTCGCCATCGGCGGCATCAGTCTGATGATCGGCGGGAAAAGAGCGATACCGCTCATGATCGGGGCAGCCGTGGGCGGTGTGATTCTGGCGGCAGCGCCCTCGTTCGCGCGGATTTTCATAAGCGGCAACGCCTGCTAGAGGTTGTATGCGTCGCCGGGTGTACCGTCTCTATCAACCCATCACGATTGTCGGCCTGGAGTTGTGGCAGCTTCCGGTCATCGGTATGGGTTTCGTGATCGGCTTGCGGCTGATGGAGGGGACGCACCCGGCGGTAGGCCTGCTCGCCGGAGCGGTAACGGGCTATCTGGCCCTGGTGGTGGCGGACAGGCTCCGTGAACGTTACCCCGGTGCCTCGCTGCTGCACGAGGCGCTCTGGCTTACCCAGAGCGACCGCTATGTGCCGGGGAAGGACAAGGAGACGGTTCCGCTTTTGTTGAGGGAGAATGGCGACTAGCGGGCTGACGATACTCAACCGCCCTCGGGAGCACTCGCTGACCGAGGAGTTTCCTTACTGGGAGATACATGAGGGGCTGATGTTCCTCGAGGACGGGCGGGCCGAGGTGGGGGTGGAGCTCGTGCTCAAGCCCACCCTGCTGCTCAGCCAGAGCGAACTCGAGGGCCTGCTCTACATGGTGCGGAGCGTGCTGCGAAACGGCGTGCCTCAGGGCACACGAGCCCGGCTGTACGTGGAGGCCTCGCCCGCCCCGGAAGGGGTGGTGGAGGCCTACCGGCAGGCTTACGCGCCCGGCCACCCGGTAGCCCGTGCGCTGGCGGAGGAGCGCTACCGCCACTGGCGCGCCCTGTGGGAGCGGGGCGAGGTCATGGAGCGGCGGGCCTTCCTCACCGTGAGTTTTGGGCGCAAGCGTCCCAAGAGATTACCGTTCGGGAAGGCAGAACTGGCAGAGCTGGTCAAGGAGGGGGGCAAAATCCGCGAACGTATCCGCATGATCGCCCGGGGGCGGGGCGTGGAAGTGCGGGAGATGGACTCCCAGGAGGTCTTCGGCCTGGCCTACCGCTACCTGAACCCTGGTCTGCGTCTCTCGGGGGTGCCCCGCTACCGCCCCACCTGGCAGCGTTACCCACGGGCGGCGGTGGAGAAGATGCCGGGGCTCAGGCCGCCCACCCTGCGGGCGCAGCTGTTGCGGAGCGAGGTGGACAACTCCTACCGCGAGGCGCTGTACGTGGGCGGGCGCTGGCTGAGCATGTTCAGCCTGTACACCATCCCCGATGAGACCTACACCGAGATGGGGGACGTGCTGGCTTTAGCCGGCGGAGGGGAATACTACCTGGTGGTGGATTTCTACCACGAGCCCTACGAGCGGGCCCTCAAAGCCCTCAAAGCGCGGGCGCGGCGCTTCTACGCGGCCAGCGCCAACACCGAAACCTATGTGGACCCGAACGTTGTCATCGGACAACAGGAGACCGAGGGGGCGATTGCCCACATTTCACAGACCGGCGACCACGTGTACCGCGTGGGCGTTTCACTCATTCTGATCGAGCGGGAGCGGGAGGCCCTGGAGCGGCGGGCCAACCAGGTGGTGGGCAGACTCTCGGAGATTCCCGGCAACCCCTTCCGTCAACTCAAAAACGGCCTTTTCGAGCCCTGGAAAAACCGGGCCCCTTTTAGCGGGGGGATCAGCGACGAGGTGGTGAGCCTCCTGGAGTCCAACGCCGCCGACCTGGTGCCCCTCACGGGGGCCTGGAAGGGGCACGAAAAGCCGGTGGTGCTGTTTCACAACCGCTTCCGCTCGCTGACCTACCTCGACCCCTTTACACCCCGCACGGCCAACTGGAACGGCATCGTGGCGGGCGGTTCGGGATCGGGCAAGACCTTTTTCACCCAGTACGCGCTCGCGGATCTGCTCCGCCGGGACGAGGTGGACGTGGTGATCCTTGACCGGGGGCGCAACTACGAGGCCCTGGTGGAGGCGTTTGGCGGAGCGTTTATCGACATCCGGCCCGGTGGGGAGACCTCGGTCAACATGTTCGACCTGGAGGAGGGCGAGGCCGAGCCCAGCCCCGAGAAACTCCAGGACGTGCTGCGTTTCCTCAGGGCGATCCTCCCACCCGGCGAGGACAGAACCGAGGAGGCGGTGGAGAACGCCATCCTCGAGGCGGCCATCGAACAGACCTACAAGCGCGCCAGCCCTGACGTGCCCCAGCCGGACGGGAGCTATAAGAAGGTCTACCAGGGGGCCCAGCTGTCCGACCTGGTGCAGACCCTGGTGCTGCTGGACGAGATAGGTAGCCGCCCGGCCTCACCCTCGGAGAAGGAGGTGGCGCGGAAGCTGGCGCTCAGGCTCCAGTCCTGGGTGGGGGACAGCCCCAAGGGGCAGTTCCTTGACCGGCCCACCAGCGTGCCCCTCTCGCAGGCGCGGGTGGTGTGCTACGAGCTGGAGGGCCTCAAGGACGACCTGGAGATCATCGGCACCCTGCTCATCGCCGACCTGGTGTGGAAGCGGGCCAAAACGGGCCAGGGGCGGCGGGTGCTGGTGGTGCTCGACGAGGCCTGGAAGGTCTTCCAGAGCCCCTACGCCAGCCGCCTCATCGAGGAGCTGTACCGGCGCTTCCGCTTTTTGGGCGGGGGCATCTGGAGCATCACCCAGAGCCTCTCAGACTTCGCCGGGGAGGGGCCCCGGGCGCTGCTGCAGAACACCAGCTTTCACTTCCTCTTGCGCCTCAGCCGCAGCGAGGCCGAGCTGGCCGTGATGCGGGAGGTGCTCTCGATGCCCGACCGGGCCATCGCGGTACATGGGGGTCTGACCGGGGTCAGGGGGGTCTACGCCGAGGCGCTGGCCTGGATTCGCACCGGGGAGGGCCGGGAGGGGGAGGTCATCGCGGTGCGGCCCAGCCCCGTGGACTACTGGCTGTTCACCTCCACCAAAGAGGAGGTGGCGCAGCGACGTGAGATGGTGAAGCGCTGCGGCGGGGATGTGATGCGGGCGGTGCGGGCGCTGGCCAGTGGGGGTGAGACGTAAACCACCCCACGGCTAAAGCCGGGGGCTTTCCGAGAGGAGACGATGCAGAGAAGACACCCTCAGAATCCGGGCCGGTTTACAACGGCCCATGCCCATCGAGCCTGCTCTTTGGGCAATGTTGGTAGCCGCTACCCAATCCGCATTGTGCTGGAAACCGCACGCCGTGCAGCGGAAAAGGGCCTGGCTTTTGCGGTTCCCCCTGGCGGTGTGTCCACACCGGGGGCACTCCTGGCTGGTGTGCCTGGGGTCCACCGCCACCACCCGCACCCCCCTCAGCGCGGCCTTGTACTCCAGCAGGAAGCGCAGTTTGCTGTAGGGCCAGAGGTGGTGGAGGTGCCTTTCCTTCTTACCCCTCCTGGTGGTGCGGCTCCTGAGCCCCCTCAGGTCTTCAACCGCCAGGGTGTCCCCCGGTTCAAGGGTGTCCACGACGCGCCTCGCCAGGGTGTGCAGGGTGTGGTTCACGAAACGGGCTTCCCTTCCCGTAAGCCGTTCCCAGAGGCGCTGTACGCCTCTGGTGCGTTCGGAAGGGCGGTCCAGCCTGGAGCGG
>Ga0209691_1000926_pt1 | contig 18799 bp, 17 predicted proteins | sample YNPMSBMetaG_FD_187120 | JGI IMG/M metagenome (GOLD analysis project Ga0209691, IMG submission 187120) | Anoxygenic and chlorotrophic microbial mat microbial communities from Yellowstone National Park, USA - YNP MS-B MetaG (SPAdes) (version 2) ... | reverse complement strand
AGGGTCTACAGTGGTCGCCACAACTGCCAGTTATAGCTTCCCGGCAACAAATAACCGTTCACTAACTGCCAACTTTGCGCCAGTAGCTACGAACACGCCGACCAACACGCCGACGCCGACCAACACGCCGACGCCGACCAACACGCCCACCAACACACCGACGGCGACCAACACGCCGACGCCGACCAACACGCCCACCAACACGCCGACGGCGACCAACACGCCAACGGCGACTGCTACCGCGACCAACACGCCGACCAACACGCCGACGCCGACCAACACGCCCACCAACACACCGACCAACACGCCGACGGCGACCAACACACCGACGGCGACCAACACGCCCACCAACACGCCGACGGCGACTGCTACCGCGACCAACACGCCCACCAACACACCGACCGCGACTGCCACCGCGACCAACACGCCCACCAACACACCGACCAACACGCCGACGGCGACCAACACACCGACGGCGACCAACACACCAACGGCGACCAACACACCCACCAACACGCCGACGGCGACTGCTACCGCGACCAACACACCGACGACGACCAACACACCGACGGCGACCCCGACGGCGACGGCAACAGGGCCAGCTCCTCAAACCCATCGCATCTTTGTGCCATTAATCATGTGGTGATCGGAGGGGGTACGGAACCGTCAGTGATTGTCCGTTAGCAGTGTGAAGCACATCGACAGGGCAGGTCTCAACCCGCCCTGTCACTCTTTATCCACTCCTATGGTATGATCGGTCAGATCAATCATACGGAGTACACTCTATGTCGTGGAAAGACACCCTTGCCGATCATTACCGTATCACCGGCAGTCTCACCCCTTTACCCGGAGAATACGATCTCAATCTACTGGTAACCACAACCGACGAAACGCGGTATGTCCTTAAGGTGATGAGACCAGACTGTGATCCAGCGTTCGTCGAACTGCAATGTATGGTGCTAGAACATCTGGCTACACTCGCCCCTGATCTACCGGTACCGCGCCTTATACGCACAGCGACCGGTGCAATGTACGTCAACGAACATGATCGATACGTTTGGCTCATTTCTGCGCTGCCGGGCGAAACCTATGCCACATTCCGGCCACAAACAGCAGCCCTGCGTACCGGTTTGGGGCAAATGGCAGCCCGACTTGATCTCGCGTTACGCAGTTTTACCTATCCAGAACTGAATCGACCGTTAAAGTGGAATCTTCTCCAGGCAGAATGGGCTTACGAACACCTGACGGTCATTCACGACCCTGATCGCCGTCAACTCATTGCAGCAGTATTGGAAACGTATCTCCGTCTTAAACCACAACTGCTCAGCCTAGAACATACGACGATCCACAATGATCTCAATGACTACAATCTGCTCGTATCGGCAACTGATTGCGGCCATATCACTATTAGTGGTATTCTCGACTTTGGCGATTTATGCGCTGCCCCCCGTATCTGCGAACTTGCTATTGCAGCGGCGTATGCTGTGCTCGATCAGTCTGATCCAATCCGTGCGCTGAGTGAACTTATCACCGGCTACCACGCCGAATGGCCGTTGACTGCGACCGAGATCGATCTGCTCTGGCCGCTGGTACGAACACGACTGGCCGTAAGTGTTATCAATGCGGCGCTAATGAAACAGCAACGACCAGACGATCCCTACGTTACGATCTCGGAAGCTGCGGCCTGGCGTTTATTGACGGCAACGGCTAAGACGGAGGCTGATCTGGTTGCTGCACGACTACGTGCCGCCTGTCATCTACCAATCAGTGATGCAGCAGAGCAAGTATTGGCATGGCTGGAGGCAGAAAGTGGTCATTTTGCCCCAGTGCTGGGCCACGATCTAACTCATGCGCCGCTCGTCTGCCTGGCTGTCGCAGAACGACCACTCCCGCAAGACCCCTTCATGCTGACAAAAGCTGAAGCGAACGCATTGACTGACTCATCACCAGATACCGTTCACATCGGGCGTTACGGCGAACCACGTTTAATCTATACTGATGCAGCCTTTTTTACTGATTACCAGCCACTGGCTGAACGCCGCACCATTCATCTCGGCGTTGACCTCTTCGCACCAGCCGGTACACCGGTTTGTGCACCTTTGCGCGGGGTTGTGGTAGCTATCGAGCATTTCAACACACCGCTCGACTTCGGCGGGATGGTGGTATTGGAACACCAGACACCTCACGGAAATCGTTTTTATACCCTTTACGGGCATCTCGATCCGCTCAGCACTCATCATATCCGGCCAGGCTCAGCAATAGCAGCCGGACAGCTCTTTGCCGCACTGGGCAATAACACAAACAACGGTGGCTGGCAGCCTCACCTTCACTTCCAGCTTATTCTCGATCTGCGCGCCGTAGCCGGAAGCTGGCCTGGCGTAGCTGCACCTGCCGAATGGGAATGGTGGCGGGCAGTCTGTCCAAATCCGGCACCACTCCTCAACTTGCCCGCTGCGTATGTCGCATACCAACCGCTTGACCAAACCAACCTGCTGCGTGAACGACGCCAGCACTTTGCCGGTAATTTGCGTCTTAGCTACACCGAACCTTGCACATTTTTCCGCGGCTGGCGACACTATCTGTTCGACGAGCTGGGTCATACGTACCTTGATGCCTACAACAATGTTCCGCATGTCGGTCATGCCCATCCCCGACTTCAGGCAGTTGTCGCTCAACAGATGCAAATGCTCAACACTAATACGCGCTACCTGCATCCCGCCCAAATCGCGTTCGCTCACGAACTTCTCGCCAAACTCCCACCAGCGTTGAGTGTGTGCTTCTTTGTCAATTCTGGCTCAGAAGCAAACGAACTGGCACTCCGTCTGGCCCGCACCTACACCGGTGCGCGAGATATGATTACAATCGACCACGGCTATCATGGTCATACAACCGGTGCGATTGACATTTCGGCCTACAAATTCAACCATCCCGCCGGTAGTGGTAAACCCGATTGGGTTGAAGTGATAACGGCCCCCGATCCCTACCGTGGCCCTTACGGTGCCGATAGTGAGCGGTACGCTGCCGAGGTTGATCAGGCATTAGCGCGTATCGCTGATCGTGGGCGACGCCTGGCCGGTTTTATCGCCGAAACTTTCCCCAGCGTAGCCGGGCAAATCATTCCACCACCTGGCTACCTGGCGGCAGTGTACCGTCGAGTGCGCGCTGCTGGTGGCGTCTGTATTGCCGACGAAGTGCAGACAGGGTTAGGGCGCTTGGGTCATTACTACTGGGCATTTGAGAGCCAGAACGTGGTACCCGACATTGTTGTATTAGGCAAACCGCTTGGGAACGGCCATCCCATCGGTGCCGTTATTACCACAGCCGAAATCGCCCGTGCTTTTGATAACGGTCTTGAATTCTTCTCAACATTTGGTGGCAGCACCCTCTCGTGCGTGATTGGACGAGAAGTACTACGAATCGTCGATGAAGAACGATTGATGGCACATGCAGCGCAGAACGGCAGCGAACTGCTGGCCGGTCTCCGCGAACTCCAGCAACGACACCTGATCATCGGTGATGTACGAGGAATGGGCTTGTTTATCGGCGTCGAGCTGGTAACCAACCGCGAAACGCTAACACCAGCTTCGGCTGCGGCAAAGTATGTGAAAGAGCGATTACGCGCCGAACGCATCCTGATCGGTACCGAAGGCCCCTACGATAACGTTCTGAAAATTCGGCCACCATTAACGTTCGACCGTCCGGCACTGACTATCTTGCTCGAACGGCTCGATGCAATTTTGAACGAAACCTTTATTATTCGCTCGGTGTGCCTCTGAACACATCATCCCCCCAATCCGAAATGGGTAGGGGCAGGCGGCACTTCGTCCACACCCCAGGCAACGTCGTGCTCCTACCGATAATACCGATAGCAACCAGCATCGAAAAGTATCCACTATCCCTTCACAATATCTTCACAATTACCAACTATCCTGATAGTGAAGGTAACATCATCATAAACCAGGGAGTACGGACGATGGAACAACAACGAACAAACTGGCCAGCCTGGATAGCGCTTGGCGTCTCACTCGTGGCACTGATCGTCGCATTCGGGAGCATGGCAGTAAGCCAGCAGTCGGCATGGCGTATGTGGACAATGCCCGGCTGGTCGAACCCACCACAAGTCGCGCCTCCCGGTTGGGGTGAACGTGGAGGACCAGGTCAGGCTATGCCGCCAGGACGTGGACGCGGTGATCGTGGGCAGGTTGCACCACCGGCATGGCGTGATCATGGTGGATGGATGAACCCCGGTATCAGGGGACACGGCTTTGGTGTGATGGGTGGTCGAGACTGGTTTGGTGGGTTGATAAGGTTTATCGATGGCCTGCTCAAACTGGCAGCATTAGCACTACTCATATGGCTAGGCTTCAAGATTTTCCGTCAGCGCAGGAACCAACCTCCGTCAACCAATCCACCAACAACCCCACAACCACCACTCACACCAGCCGGTCATGATCCACGGGTAGAATAGTGGCAAGTCTTCCATGGTGCCACTACCCGTTGATCAGCAATCTAACAGGATAACTACCAGGAAGACGACGGTGCTTTGGGGCACGGCATGCCGTGCCCCGAAGATAACGTTAACACAGGTTGTATACACTCTTGCCGGAGGCAGTCGTCGAAAGGACATCATCACTTTCAGTCTTGGCGAGTACGCATCATCTGCCACCTACCCAACCCAATCTACCTTTGGCCGGAGTACAATACTCTTACTCGGATGTGCTGGGTACATCCGGTGAAAGACAAGCGATGAACGCGGTAGCGTAGAAAAGAGTGACCTATGGCGCGTACCATCCTTGTAGTTGATGATGAACCTGGCATTGTCAAGATTGCCCGCGACTACCTCGAACGTGCCGGATTTCAGGTTATTAGTGCTGGCGACGGACCAACTGCCCTTCGTTTAGCCCGGCAGGAACAACCGGCTTTGATCGTGCTCGATCTCATGCTCCCCGGTATGGATGGTCTTGACATCACGCGAATACTGCGCCAGGATACGCTCACTGCACACGTTCCGATCATCATGCTCACAGCCCGCGTTGAAGAGACCGACCGTTTGATCGGGTTAGAGTTGGGCGCCGATGACTACATTACTAAACCATTTAGTCCACGTGAACTGGTGGCTCGCGTCAGAGCCGTGTTACGCCGGAGCGAAGGTGCACTGCAACCGACCAGAATCATCAACACTGGCGAGCTGATCATCGATCTCGAACGCCGCATAGTCAGGCGTGGGCAGGAGACTATTGATCTGACTGCAACTGAATTCGACCTCCTTGCAATCCTGGCCAGTGCACCGGGACGTCCATTCACACGTGCCCAACTCCTCGATCAGCTCTACAATACCAGCTATACCGGTTTTGACCGTACTATTGATGCTCATATTAAAAACTTGCGCCGGAAGATCGAACCTGATCCAGACGCTCCACCGCGCTTCATTTTGACTGTCTACGGCGTAGGATATAAGTTTGCCGATCGCGAATAGGAGCCAGAGTGAGGGAACTATGCCAGCAACGGATGAACGGCCAGGCACCCTTCAGCAAGAGACAACGTTGGTCACTACCAACCAGCGCTCGAAGAAGATGCCACGTATCTTCAATCTTATGCTCACCGCCTTTATCCTGGTCATCATCCTGGGGATCGGTGGCATGGTGCTTGCATTCTGGTTAGTCGTGCGGCAAAGTGATCCGGAACGTCTCCGCTGGATAGAGGCCGAACAGGCTGCTCGTGCCGAAGTGGATCGCCTCGCTGCCTATTACCGGCAAAACGGTTCGTGGCGTCATGTCGAACGACGGCTGGGGCCGTTGCCACAGACATTTGGCGGGATCAAAGGTACAGCATCGCTCCTCGACGAGCGAGGGCGCGTTGTAGCCGGTCGCCGCCGACTGCTTGAACCTCGTGGCGGCAACGAAGCCGTGCGGCGCATTCCCATCGTCGTTGAAGGGCAACACGTTGGTACGCTGGTGATCTCGGTAGTTGACACCGAAGAAGCATTTCCGGTTGGTGCGTTCAATCAACGTCCGCTGGTGTTGGGCATTCTAAGCGCTGGTCTCGGCCTGACGGCCGTCTTATTAGTGTTGGCAACGATCTTTTCCCGGCAGATCAGTGCTCCCCTGCGCCACATCAGCAGCGCCGCCCAGGCTATTGCCGGTGGTGATCACTCGAGTCGTGTTCAACCGGCCAATGTCCGCGAACTGGCAGAACTGGCCGATAGTTTTAACCGCATGGCCGAAGCATTGCAACGCGCCGATCAACAACGTCGCCAACTTACTGCCGATATTGCACACGAGCTGCGTACCCCGCTCTCAATCATTAAAGGTCGCCTGGAAGGAATCCAGGATGGTATCTATGAAGCAGATGCTGAACAGATCGAAGCCCTCTTGAGCGAAGTGGCCCTGCTCGAACGGCTAATCAACGATCTCCATTTACTTGCTCTGGCCGATGCCGGTCAACTTCCGCTGTATCGAGAAGTAGTATCACCGGCTATGCTGGTGAACGAGGCAGTGCGCTCCTTCTCCCCCCTGGCGACTGAGCGTGAAGTACAATTGAGTAGCGTCGTTGAAGATCATCTGCCAGACATCGAAGTCGATCCGCAGCGGATTACACAGGTGTTGGGGAACTTGATCGGCAATGCCCTGCGCCATACTCCGACTGGTGGTGAAGTAGTGGTGAGCGCTCACCGTGATCAAAACGGTATCTGCTTTACAGTCCGTGATACCGGTACCGGCATCGATCCGGCAGATCTTCCGTACATCTTTGAACGATTCTATCGGGTTGACAGAGCGCGCAGTCGAAGCAGCGGTGGAGCTGGTCTGGGCTTAGCCATCGCCCGCCGATTGGTGGAAGCACATGGCGGGCAAATCTGGGCTACCAGTACCCCCGGTCAAGGTACCACGGTAAGCTTTTCGTTACCGGTATCACTGCCGCAATCCAGGCAGTCCATTCTGGAAAACACACCATCTGTAATCCCGACCCCGGAACGGTCTGCCTCCAAAGCGGTGCGGTAGGAGGAGGTCTCTCCCTTCGCGGTCACCCTGAATCGGCAGGCAAGCTAGCGCAGCAAACAGATGTACCGGCATGCCGCTCACGATTGCACCTGACGATACGCCGGCTGAGACAAACCGATCTGCTCAACTGTCTGTACCATCAAATCGGCAATAAAGTCTGCATTCTTGATCGCGTCAAAATGACGTTCTGCATGCAACCGCGCTTCCCGCGCCATGTGCCACCTTGTCTCCGGTCGGTCGATCAAGAGTTGCAAGTGTGAGGCCAGCGCCTCCGGATCATTGGGCGGTACCAAAAAACCATTAATCCCATCCTGCACAATATCGGTCAGACCTCCCACCGACGTAGTGATCACCGGTACCCCACAGGCAATGGCTTCAAGTGCAGCGATCCCGAACGCTTCGGCTTGCGTTGGAAAGACAAACACATCGGCCTGCCGGTATAATTCGATCAGGCGCGGTGCATTAGGGGTGAGATCACGATACACATAGACACCGGTTGTCGGCTCGACGGCACTGCGCGTCACAATGTGAACTTCGACCGGTGTTTTCAGTTGCTGTAATGCAGCCAGGAGTGTCGTACCACCTTTACGCACAAAATCGCCGCCAACGAATAGAATACGAAATGGGCCATCGGTGCGCTCATCACGTGGCCGCCATTGCGACAGATTGAGTCCAGGCGGGATGACGCGAATCCGTTCGGGGTTTACATGATACTCGTGAATCAGCGATTCGCGAACCCAATGTGACCAGGGTAGTACCCAAGCTGCCCGCTGAAACAAACGGACATTCAACCGATGTTTGATGGTTGACACAAGACCGGGCCGGTCGGCGTGGTGTTGATAAAACGCCGCCATTGCATCATACTGGCGCGGCGTAATGTCGGTTGCAATCAGGTACGGTCGCTGCTGAACAATGTTTCCCGCTAGCACCGCTGGCACCTGTGTATTGAAGAGGGCGACATCATACCTGGCTCGACGAAGGATCGTGCGCACCTGGCATCGTCCGCGCAGTGCCCCCCGTATCCTGGCCGGTAACGGTATCTTCTCAAGCCAGCCACAGGCTTCATATGTAATTGCTGCCCATTCAGGCACAATCTTTGTCTGCTGCGCCAGGCCCCAACGAAGATTCGTCGCGTATGTCTGATGTCCGAGATGCTGTTCGAGGATAAAGAGACCTCGGATCATATCACTATTCCTTAACTTAAGAAGTTCCTTCTATCTGCGACACAGGCTCCTGCATATTACTGTCTGCCGTTTGATGAGCGATGGAGAGTTGCTCAGCGCTTGATTCGGTTCCATCCTTCTTTACTACCCGTGCCGGAATTCCGACCACTGTCGCCCCAGGTGGCACATCACGAGTCACAACGGCATTGGCGCCGATCCGTGCGCGATCACCAACGGTAATTCCTCCTAAAACACGGGCGCCAGCGCCAATAAAGACTTCATCGCCAATAATGGGAAATTCCCATTCATTACGCATACCAATTGTCACTGCGGCCACAATCGTACAATTGCGACCTATCCGTTGGGGTGCTACCACTGTACCAATTGGATGCGCAATATACAGGCCACCACCAATATCGGCGCCTACCACAATTTCCAGCCCGTAGCGGCGGTAAAGCCGTCGTTGTACATAGCCGGGAATAAAGGGAATGCCGCGCTGCTTACACCACGAGCCAAAACGAAACCAGAGCATTGCCCGTAGCGGCAGGTGACGGAAGAGCAAGCCTAAAATCTGGCGTAAGCTCAACGGCGCCGTGCTGATCTGGCCGGGTACAACCCAACGCCGGGCATCTTGCAAAAAGAGTTCAAGCATGAAAACCTCCCTCAAGTATGAGCCGCCTTCACAGTATGCTCTGGTCGCAGAAAGTGATCTCGTCCACCCAATTCATCGGCCACCCCTTGGTAGTAACGAAGATTGAAGATGGCACTGTAAATCGGTCGGCTACCTCGCTCACCAAGTAAACGATGAGCTACCAGGGCAATCTTAGGCATGAGCACTAGCGCCACAGCACTGGCCCGCGGACGATCAAGTAATGTCCAAACTAACCAGCGGGTCAGACGGTTCCGCTGCGCAAACTCACGACGGACAAATCCTATCAGATCAACTTGCTGCTCACGGCCAAAGATAATATCGTTACGCCCGTAAATGTAAGGAGTAGTCAGCCACGAAGCGAAACTACGCTCAGCGTAGTGATAACCGGCAGCCTGTGGTGCGAAGACGAACTCAACACCCAGTTTCGCCAACCGGTAAGCCAGCTCAATATCTTCCGCACGACGAAACCGCTCATCAAAACCACCCGCATCCAGTACGAGTTGACGGGCCAATGATGTATTACCGGTATAAAACTGGCGAGCGGTTGCCGGCCAGATACCATTAGTCATAGCCTGATATTGCTTTTCGAGCATTGCCTGCTCCCAGGCTACCCAGGGCGAGAGTTGAGCATCGGGTGGTGTCAACATCGTCCCAAGTACGACCCGGCACGACCGTTCCGCATGCAAACGAAGGTGTTCGCTCACCAGATGAGGTACCGGTACAACATCATCATCAAGAAACAAAATCATTGTGCTCCGTGCCGCCGCTACGCCACGATTACGCGCCGCTGCTGGCCCGGCATTGGGCTGTTGGATAAACGTTAGCTCGAATGGAAACCGAGCTTGCTGAAAATACTCAGCCGTCCCGTCAGTCGAGCCATCGGAGACGACAATCACTTCAAACTGATCCAACGGATACTGTTGTGCCGACAGCGCCGCTAACACCCGCTGCAAGCGGGGCAGGCGGTTATACGTTGGGATGACAATGCTGACAGACAAAGATCGCTTATCACTCATACGCTTACAATGGCCTAATGACCCGTGCCGGTACCCCGGCAGCCAGGGTACGCGGCGGAATACTCTTAGTTACTACACTTCCGGCTCCAACCACACTGCCACTGCCAATGGTAACGCCACTCAGAACGGTCACCCGCCCACCGAGCCAGACATTCTCTTCCAGGACGATCGGCGCTGATGGTGGTCGTTCCTGACGTCGCTCCGGTTCAAGACGATGAAAATCGTTATCCATAATCATGACATAGGTACCGATATTACAACGTGGGCCGATTTGTACCAGCTCGGTTGCAGCAATGGAACAACCATAGTTGATGAACGTTCCCGGCCCGATTTCCAGCCGGGCGCCATGCCCGACCGCCAACTCAAGCGGGACAATCGTCGAAACGAGCCGTACCCGCTCACCGATAATAAGCTGGCCATAATTCGCAATCACCGGACGGCCCCACAGACGTACTCGTGGCCCTACTTCAGCACCACGCAAATACCAGCGTGCGCGCAACACGGCCAGAATGTCGCTCACAATATTAGTTAGCGATCGTGACGACATGACCGATCCTCTCTATCATTATTCCACATGCACATTACCCGTGCGATATGAACGAATGCTAAATAAAACAATCTCACCGGCTGACAGTTTCGTTGTACGTTTCTTTGCAAATGATGGTCTGGCAATACGAATATCCGTCCTGCATCCTGACAGGAGCGAGTGGACGGCGAGAAGCAATCCCACACCATGATAGAGGCGCAACAGCGTCGTGCCCCAGCATTGTGTGGAACGATCATTTCTCATGCCCTGGCAGAGCGGTTTGAACCCTACCCCACTCGTGCGGTAACAGGCATAGAGGGGGAGAAACCTATTCCCATACGAAAAGAGAACCGTCGCAACGAGAGGCCTAAGACCTACTTTCAATTCTGTACTTCAGCGACTTCCGATCTATCGGATGGACTAATCCCCGTAGCACCCCGCGCGTAAACGCGACAAATCGTCCCAATCCGTGAGGGCGTTTCAATTTCAAGAGCGGCAGGAGCGGTTCGAGTAAAACGAATCGCAACTCGTACCAGATCAAAATCCCAGCCTGATAGTAGCCAACCTTCAACGGCTTGACAAACGTTGCACCCAATCCCTCCCAATTGCGAGCTGTCAAATGACGGCCTTCTTCCCAAGTGCGAAAACCGTAATGGATCACATACGTCGCCGGTGTTCCTACGACAGAACCACCGAACAAAATAGCCCGTATCGCGATGTCAACATCTGCCGCCGACTTAAAGCGAGCACCAGGGCCTAGCGCTTCATCAAATCCACCTATGGCCAGTGCCTGGTCGCGACGAACAGCCATCCCGGCCCCTATCCCACGCAAATACCACTTATCTTGCAATGTATGAACGACCAGACGCTGAGAACACTGAAACTCTGGCACAAACCCAGCATCGGGATCATGGGGAGCTGGCAAGACATTGCAATAGAGTACCATAGCCTGTGGCTCAGCCTGCAATTCTTGCTCAATCGTGTGCAACCAATCGGGGGGTACCACGCAATCATCGTCGGTTATCGCAACAATTGGCGATCGCGCCATGCGCAATCCGAGATTGTGACCACGCGCCCATCCGTTAAACCGAACAGGAATGTAGCGGAAACGTCGATCCTGTGCAAACCGTTGTAACGCACATCCAGTGGCCGTATCCCTACTCTGATCAATGACTATCAGTTCAAAAGCCGGATGATCATTAGCAAGAATGTTTTCGACCGCATTAACGACTTGTTCGCCCCGATCACTGGTACAAATGACGACGCTAATGGTGGGATGGTTCATATTGTTTATACTGTGAATGACCTCATACTTTCCACCATACTATAACCATATTGATAACGCCTTTACATTACACCTCATTCACAATCGTCTTCTTATTTACAACAATCAGCGCCTATTGTGGTCGTACAACCGTTTATTCGTTCCCTAATCTTGACAACTCCCCGTCATCAAGCAGCTCTTTCGCCGCTGACAGCAACTGTTCGATTCGCGCTGGTGGTACCTGTTTACTCTTAAGGTACAGCTCCAGCGCCCGTAACGGTGTCAGACCTTTGCTCAATTCCTCGGCAACACCGGCAAAACGCTGCCGGGCTGGTCGTTCAACATCGAACACAATCGCAGCGATCACCGCGGCCTGCGCAGCACGCAACCACTCACGCACCTGTTCTTCCTTCAGCAATGCTGCTTGTTCACGTGATAACTGAACATGGACACGCACCACTGCATCACGTAGATTGTGGCGTTCGATAAATGTGCGTAGTGCATGCACCGGATCACTGCTTCGCCGCAGATCATGCTCGATACTGACAAAGGGACGGGCGGCCAAGGGTACGAATTGCCAGCGCGCCTGACCGCGTACCAGTTCAACCAGGACACATCCTTTTGGATCATCGCGTTCGCCAAAATCGACGCGCTCGATACTACCAGGATAGACCATTGGTGGCCGTTCACCAAGGCTCTGATGGCGATGGATATGACCTAACGCCACATAATCAACGCCAGGTTGAGCCAACACCGAACGGGGCAGGCTCAGGTCTTGACCCAGGATCATAGCCCGCTCGGTACCGAGTTGGGCGCCTTCAACGGTACCGTGGAATGCGAGAACGGTTGGGATGTCGGGATCAAGCGCCTCGACGGAACGTTCAATAAACTGTTCGATTCGCCGTCGTAATTCGTACTCTACCGATGCAAATGATGCGCCTGCCATCTCTTCACGAGTTAACAACATCTGGCGGGTTACCCACGGTACAGCGATCAGTTGTACTGGCCCACGACGAGTATCAATCCGATGCAGCCGCAGGCGATCGGCTACTGTGATCCCTTCTAACGCCAGCGTCGCAAAGATTTCGACCGAATGGGCACGCCCCTGGGCCGGTGAGATGTCGTGGTTTCCGGTCAAAATGACAACTGCGACACCTGCTTCGCGCAAACGACGAATACGGCTGGCAAACTCGCGTTGTACTGTCGGATTGGGAGAACGATTCTTGTAAACGTCACCAGCAATAAGACAGATATCAATCTGGTGATCGAGACCAATGGTGATGGCTTCATCGAGTCGTTCAAGATAATCGATCAGGCGCGAATGCAGGCCACGCCGCGGATCGATAGCGCCGTAGTTCTCTACCCCAAGATGAAGATCGGCCAGATGCAGCATGCGGATCATTGCGACCTCACCAGTGCGTTTTGCGAAAATGGTGCTGAGATTGGTATTGTGGTGTCGTAGCGAGTGCCATCCAGACGGTAGACGTCTACCAGCCTACACCAGAGATTAAGAGCGCAACGGCGCGGTATCCATTCTATCAATACGCTTTGCCTCAACGTATCACCAGGCTATTCTGCCCGCCTCTATCGCGTTGTATCTTCCAATCATCCACTGTAGGGTGCTGATCTACGCAAACGGTGTATCACACATCGTTGCTGTCTGCCCTCTTCCGCTCCTGGCAGAGGATCGGAAGAGGGCAAGGAGGGAAGGTGAGAGGTGTCAGCCATTCACTACATATATTTTCCAGACAACCAGCTCATAGATGGCAGGAGTGGGTCTTCCACCTGCCCGCTCCTCTTGCAATAAGCGAGCGTGTCGAGTATATGAACATTCCTGGTCGTTCCGCACCTTCCCGTCCTTACCTCCTTCCGCTCACCATCTGTTAGCTGAGCAGCCACAGCAAGGCATTCCATCTCATCAAAACTGACCGGCAAAATGGCAGGCTACCCAATGCCCTTTGCGTTTCTCTTCAAAGACCGGTTCCTGCTCCTTGCAGATAGACCGGGCAATCCAGCAACGTGGATGGAAACGACAGCCGCTTGGTGGATTAATAGGACTGGGAACATCACCCTGCAATACAATCCGTTCCCGTTTGGCAAACGGATTAGGATTGGGAATAGCCGAAATTAACGCTTTGGTATACGGGTGGAGTGGTTCCCGGAACAGCTCCTCACTGGTTGCCAGTTCGACCATCTTGCCCAGATACATCACACCGACCCGATCTGAGATGTGTTCCACCACTGCCAGGTTATGCGCAATGAAAAGATAGGTCAAACCAAACTCGCGTTGCAGCGAACGCAGGAGATTGAGCACCTGCGACTGAATCGACACATCGAGAGCAGAAACCGGCTCATCACAAACAATCAGTTTCGGCTCCATGATCAAAGCGCGAGCAATCCCAATTCGTTGCCGTTGACCACCGGAAAATTCGTGGGGGAAGCGTGTCATGTGCGAGGCGCTCAAACCGACCTTTGCCAGCACCTCGCGCACCCGCTCACGCCGTTCGGCCGGCGTTCCGATCCCGTGGATCACTAACCCTTCGGCCACACTTTCCCCGATGGTAATGCGGGGATCAAGTGAGGCATAAGGGTCTTGAAAGATAATTTGCATATCGCGCCGCAGGGCCTTCAAGGTGCGACCACTGGCCCGCATGACGTCCTGACCCTCAAACACAACTTCGCCAGCGGTTGCCCGTTCCAGACGGAGGATCGTGCGACCAGTCGTGGTCTTTCCACACCCACTCTCGCCGACCAGCCCTAACGTTTCACCTCGTTTAATGGTGAAACTGACATCATCAACTGCCCGTACCTCAGCAACGGTGCGGCGCAAAAAACCACCTTTAATCGGGAAATACTTTTTGAGATTACGAACCTCAAGTAAGGTGTCATCGGTCGATGAGATTGACGCCATTCGTTCACTCCATGAACTTATCGTAAAAACAGCTTTGCAGGACGCGACAGATGTTGCTTTCCTACAGACGGAAACCTGTAGGACGAGGGGATGCTACCCTACCAGATCACCGTATCATCACGCCTGGCGAACGTCTGCAAGCTGTTTTGATCACACTTTCTACGATCAGAAGCCGGCAAGAGCACTACCAGGCTGTAACGCGCATCCCGCTTCATTCCTCATACAGCCAGCACCGCACTCGCCGCTGTGTTCCTAGCTCGATCATCGGTGGGGGCTGATCACACTTCTCGAAGCGTTTGCTACAACGTGAAGCAAACCGACACCCCTTTGGTGGATTGATCAAACTGGGAACTGTGCCGGGGATAACTTCCAATTCTTCGCGGGTATCGCCAAGTACCGGCATAGAATTGAGCAAACCGCGTGTATAGGGGTGCTTTGGATCGCTAAAGAGCGACCGGACATCGGCATATTCAACGACCTGACCGGCATACATCACGACCACACTATCAGCCATTTCGGCGATCACCCCCATATCATGCGTGATCAACATAATGGCCGTGTCAATCTTTTCGCGCAACTCGCGCATCAGATCAAGAATCTGGGCCTGAATCGTCACATCCAGCGCAGTTGTCGGTTCATCGGCGATCAAAAGCTCTGGATTACACGCCAAAGCCATGGCAATCATCACCCGCTGACATTGGCCACCGGACAATTCATGGGGATACTGACGCATCCGACGCTGAGGATCGGGTAAACCGACCATTGAAAGGAGTTCAATACAGCGTTTCTGCGCCTCTTCACCCTTCAATCCCTGATGAATCTCCAGTGTCTCGATAATTTGATCGCCAACCCGGAATACCGGATTCAGCGCAGTCGTTGGCTGTTGAAAAATCATCGCGATCCGATCACCGCGAATCTTGCGCATCGATTCAGAATCGAGGGTAAGCAAATCGATCCCATCAAAAATGATCTTCCCCTCGACAATACGGCCAGGCGGGCTGACCAGGCGCATGATTGACAGCGAGGTTACGCTCTTACCCGACCCCGACTCACCGACAATCCCGAGCGTTTCACCACGGTGGAGGGTAAAATCGACCCCATCCACCGCCTGCACCACGCCTTCTTCAGTGAAAAAGTAGGTTTTTAACCCTTCTACACGCAGTAACTCAGCGCCACGACGGGCAACCGAACGTTCTGCACCGGTTACGACACGAGATACAGTTGCCACAGTTACTCCGTATCTTTATATCTCAAGCGTTCATGCCCTCAGCGATCCTAGAGAGCAAAAGGAACTACGAGCCTCTTTTTCAGCCACGCTGACGCGGATCAAGCGCATCACGCAAACCATCACCAATGTAGTTAATCGCGATTGAGGCAATCAGGATCGGCATTGCCGGGATAAGCGGCATCCATGGATACTGAAACATATAACTTTGGGCGTAGCCGAGCATATTCCCCCACGTCGGCGTTGGGTCTTGAATACCGAAACCGAGGAAGCTCAACGCCGATTCGGCAACCAGTGTGCCGTTAACACCCAACGTAAAATCGACAATCATTGGCGGCAGGGCATTCGGGAAGACATGGCGGAACAGAATGCGCATATTACTAGCGCCCAACGCACGTGCCGACTCGATATACACATTTTCGCGTACCGAGAGTACCATACCGCGCATCAAACGGGCCGTTCCCGTCCAACCAAAGAAGGCCAATACCAGGATCACCGCAAAAATAATGCGCGCCTCACGCTCTGAAACGGCAAAGATGAACGCCAGCAGTGAAGCCCCCCAGGACGGTAACGGTACAGCGTTGATGTTCTGTACCAGAATTGATGCCAGAATCAGCAGGAGGAGGAGCGTAGGGAAGGTTGCAACAATTTCGAGGGTACGACTGATAATTGTATCAACCCATCCACCAAAATATCCTGCCAGCATGCCCAGCAAGATGCCAATGGTTGAAGAGATCAGAGTCGCGATAAACGCCGTACCGAGTGACACCCGCGAAGCGTACAGCAATCGCGTTGCGTAATCGCGGCCAAGGTGATCGGTACCTAACAGATGGAAACCGCCATCCGCATCAACCCCCATCGGTGTAAGAAAGCGACCGGTGAGGTTAGGTTGATCGCGTTCGTAAGGGGCGATGAGGGGGGTCGCTGCCGATAAGATCAGCAAAAGCGTCAATATGCCCACACAAAACATTGCCAGACGATGGCGTCGGAAACGACGAAAAACAATCGCCCATTGCCCTTCAGATCGCCGGGTCACGGCCTCTTCAAGCGGCACGGCAGTCGTGCTAGTGGCCATCAAAACTCTCCTCGTGAATTGATTGAAATACGACCAACACCTTTGTCGGTCAACTATACCAATTTACGTTAGTCGGATACGCGGATCGACAACCGTGTACAGAATATCAACAATTAAAATCCCGATCAGCAATAACACGACATTGATGATCAGCAATGCCATGACTACATTATAATCATTGCGACTAAGCGCATCGATGAACAAACGACCGATCCCCGGCCAATTGAACACGGTCTCGGTAATCAATGCACCACTGAAGAGCGAAACCAGAATGCCGGCCAGCAGCGTTACAAATGGGATTAACGAATTACGCAGGGCATGCTTGAGGATCACCACTCGTTCGGCGACACCCTTAGCCCGTGCAGTACGCACATAATCAAGGCTCAGCACTTCAAGCATACTTCCGCGCACAAAACGGCTCCAACCCGCAATATTGATAAACGTTAGGACGCCGCACGGCATCAAGAAGCGCAGAAACCGGTCGAGGAACGATCCGGCCTGGACGGTTCCGATCCAGGGTATCGTGTAATCACGTACCCCAACCGCATCGCCAGGTGGGAGATACGGCAGCCCGGCATTTTTAGCTAAAACCGAGAAGAGCAGAATAGCGAAGATACCGAAAACAAAGCTGGGTAGTGAAGCCCCAATAAAAGCAACCGTTGTCATCACATAATCGAAGCGCGAATACTGCCTGACTGCAGAATACACTCCGATTGGTATGGCGATCAAGATTGACAGTAAAATAGAGGCACCCATCAAATAGAGCGTGTACGGTAAGCGGGTCATGATCAAATCAGTGACCGGACGCCCACGGAGCATCACTTGCGACATCCCAAAGTCACCGAAGACGATTCCCCGACTCACCTTTCGACCTTCGAGATCGGCCAGAGTCACCGGCACTTCACAACCCTCTTCGACCACCTCTACCCGACCATCAGGATAACGTAGTCGCACCTGCCCTGGGATGGAACAACCCACTTGCCAATCGGCACCAATTCCACCGGGCAACGGCCCGGCTGGCCAGCCGATCAGCCAACGGGTGAAACGAAATGGCAAATAGATATCTAATTCAAAACGCTCACGCACGCGGCGAATATCGTCTTCTGTAATTCGATTTTGACCGGTATTTTGCTGCTCAGCCAGCAATTGATCAATTGGCCCGCCTGGTACCAGGTATAACATGCCATACGAACAGATGGCTGCTACCAATGCAACAAGTAACATTTGTAAGAAACGGCGGGCAAGGTAACCTGCCATACGAGTACTCCTCAGACGTGGATATAGACCTGCCACGTCTACCGACGTGGATTATCTTACAGATAGCATGGCGATGGGCAACGAAACTGCCCACCGCCATCCTGTTTCCGTTCAGATAACGATTACTTGGTGAAGAGGTTCATATCAATGTGCTCCCAAGTCGGGCTGGCAACGACGAAGGCCTGAATCTTGCCTTCCTTACCTGCTTCGATCACTGTTTGCACTTCAGCACCAGCACCTAGTGTCTCGCTACCCAACACGTCCACTTCACCGGTCAGCAACTGTGCAACGGCCTGGTTAGTGTCGGCGATGAACTTGATAATCACCTTCTTGACCTTGACCTCACCCTTGTAGTAATTGGGGTTCGCCTCAAAGGTCATGCTCTGGCCCTTAACCCACTCCTTGAGGATGTAGGGGCCATTGCTCAGCGGACGCTCGATAATCTCGGGCAAGGTCTGCCACTCGGCTGCCGGAACGTCGGCCAGCTTGCGGCCATCGCTCAAGACCTGATGCGACGGATAGGCACCCAGACCGGCGCCGGCGAAATAGGTCGGCCACTGTACACCAGGGTGGAAGGTAACAGTGTACTCGGTGTCGCTCTTGAAGTCAATGCTCTTGATCGAGTTGCAGTAGGTGAGCGACGTAGCACCTGAATCCGGATCACAGTTGATCTTGTAAGCCAGCTCGAAATCGGCTTTCTTCAACGGCTCAC
>Ga0209691_1000925_pt1 | contig 18836 bp, 17 predicted proteins | sample YNPMSBMetaG_FD_187120 | JGI IMG/M metagenome (GOLD analysis project Ga0209691, IMG submission 187120) | Anoxygenic and chlorotrophic microbial mat microbial communities from Yellowstone National Park, USA - YNP MS-B MetaG (SPAdes) (version 2) ... | reverse complement strand
GGGCGAGGGCTTGGGGTTCTGCTGGCTGCTGCGAAGCACCGGTTTTTCGTAACCTCGTAGCGCCTCTTTTAGCGCCCGGATGTGGGCAGGCCCGGTGCCGCAGCAGCCGCCCACCACGTTCAGGCCGTACTCCCGCACAAACTTGAGCTGCCAGCGGGCCAGCTCGGCAGGGGTGAGGTCGAAAACCGCCCTACCGCCCTCGTTGCGGGGAAGCCCCGCGTTGGGCAAGCAGGAGACCCAGCGGGTGCTGTTTTGGCAAAAGTAGCGGATGTGGGTGTCCATCAGGTCGGGCCCCACCGCACAGTTGATGCCCACCACATCCACCGGCAGGCTTTCCAGCACCGTGAGGGCGGCCCCATCATCGCTGCCCACCAGCAGGGTGCCGGTGGCCTCGAAGGTAACCTGCACCTGCAGCGGCACCTCCCGCCCCAGGTCGCGCATGGCCTGGCGGCAGGCCAGCACCGCGCAGCGCACCTGCAGGATGTCCTGGCAGGTCTCGATGAGGAGCAGATCCACCCCGCCGCGGATCAGGCCCCGGGCCCCGCTGCGGTACGACTCGAACATCTCTTTCCAGCCAATCTGCCCCAGCGAGATGAGCTTGGTGCCTGGCCCCAGCGCGCCGGCTACGAACTTGTGAACAGCCGCGTCAGCGGTCTGTCCTGATAGGGGATCGACCAGGCGAGACTTTTCGGCGCTCATCCGGTCGGCTTCCTGGCGGGCAATCCGAGCAGCCTCATAGGCCAGGTCTTCGGCCTCGGCCTCGAGGCCATACTCCACCAGCACGTGGGGCAAGCAGCCAAAGGTGTTGGTCTCGATGACGTCGGCGCCAGCCTCGAGGTAACTACGGTGGATGGCGGCAATCACATCGGGGCGGGTGCGGTTCAGAATTTCCGGACAGCCGCTGTACTGGGTTCCACCGAAGTCGGCGTCGCTCAGGTTGTACTTGAAGATCTCCGTCCCCATGGCCCCGTCGTAGACCAGAACACGCTCGGAGAGGGCCTTCAGGTAGGGGAAGGCCTGGGCGCGGGCCTCCCGTTGGTAGCCTTGGGCGCCGATGGGCTCGAGGCTTTGTTCAGCGAAAAAGTCGCGTGTTGTCTTCACACTCACAAGGGCTATTGTAGAACACGGTATACCAAATAGTTGCGTGTGGAGGTTTTGCCAGCAGGAGCGAACCGGCGGGCATGGCTTGTGGTTGCTGGGCTGAGCGTGCACAATCGGGATGTGCAAGGGGTTGAGCTTCTCACCCAGGCGGCGCAGGAGCGGGGTTTCCTGACAGCGTGGGCCGCTTTGGAGTTGCCGCAGGAAACCCAGCAACGCTACCGCGACTGGCTGGCCCAGGGCAAGCAGGCCCAGATGACCTACCTGGCGCAGAACCTGGAGACCCGGCTCAACCCGCTGCGGCGCTTCACCTGGGCTAAGAGTGTGCTGGTGCTGGCGGCTCCTCATGCCTACCCTCCGCCTCCAAAGCCACCTGGCGGCCTTCGCCTGGGCCGGGTGGCCCGCTAAGCCTGGGTGCGCGATTACCATCACCTGCTCAGGCCGCATCTGGATGCCCTCGAGCGCCTGGCCCAAAGCCTGGGCCTAGAGGCTAAGGGCTATGTGGATACCGGCCCCCTGTCCGAGCGTTCCTATGCCACCCTGGGAGGCTTAGGCTGGATTGGCCGCAACGCCATGCTGATGCGGATGGGCGAGGGTACCTACCTCACACTGGCGGTTTTGCTGACCTCCCTCGAGGTAGGCCCTGGTGGGGTGCCTTACCCAAACCGCTGCGGTCGGTGCAGCCGCTGTGTGCACCACTGTCCTACGGAGGCTCTGCTGGGCGATGGAACGCTGGACTCCAGACGCTGCATCAGCTACTGGACCATCGAACACCGGGGCCTTATTCCAGTGGGGCTGTGGGCAGGCATTGGGGACTGGCTCTTTGGCTGCGATGCCTGCCAGGAGGTGTGCCCCTGGAACCGTAAGGCTAGGTCTTTCTGGCGGGGCTTTATCCCCGAACCTGAGCTGGCTTACCCCAACCTGGAGGACTTTTTTTACCTTTCCTCCAAGGCTTTCGAGCGCAAATATGCTGGAACCGTCTTCCTACGCCCAGGCCGTACCCGCATGGCCCGCAACGCGTTGGTGGTACTGGCCAACTTGGGCGACCCAGCCTACCTGCCGCTGGTGCGCCAGGGTGCTCGGGATGTAAACCCCCTGGTGCGGGCTACTGCTGCCCAAGCCCTGGCCCGCTTGGGTGATCTGGAGGCCCTCCGGCACCTGCGCCAAGACCCCGAGCTGCAGGTGGCGGAGGTGGCGCAGGTCCTGCTGGAAGGGCGGGTATGAAGCCCATCTCTTACTGAGGAAACCGCCCCTGCCGCACCACCTCCGCTAGCACCTCGGGCAGCCCCCAGGCGGCTAGATCGAAGGTGACCTGACCATAGTCGTAGGGCAGCTTGAGAAAACGGTGGTGGATTTCGCCCTGGATGTCGTCTTCTAAAATGAGCACGTCGGCTCCCGGCTCCCCCCCCAGGCTCAAGCCCACTGAGCCGGGGTCGAAGACCACGCCTTTGTGTACAACCCGGCGAAAGGGGATGTGTCTACCGGCCACCACCGCGTAGCGTGAGCGGATGGACTCGAGCATCTTCAGAATTTCCTGGGGGTGGGCTTCGTTCAGGTCAATTTTGTGCTCGGGGTCTTCGGGCGAACCATGGAAGGCCATCAGGCGCCCCCTTGGGGCCTCGTGACGGTGGCGTGAGCGCAGGTTGCGCAGAAACTGCATCTCACGGGTGCCTAGCTGCTCGCGGGTCCAGGTGATGGTGATCTCTGCGATGCCTTCCCGTGGTGGGGCGGGCAGGGCATAGGCTACGCGAAGGTCGGTGGCCCCTGGGACACAGGGAATACCCTCACGGTCGAGCTTGCGAATAACCTGTCGGGGATGGGGACCATAGCCGACCAGATCTCCCACAGCCAGCACCTGCTCAACCCCCTCCTTGCGCAGGGCCTCGAGGGCGGCCTCGAGCGCAGGCAGATTGGCGTGTATCTCGGCGATAATTCCTAGTCGCATGTCGTCATTTTGCCACGCCTGGGGCCTGGGCTTGGGTCACCTGTCCTCAGCCCGCTCTTGCTGCATATGATTGGGGGGTGCAGGTTTGGCTTCCGCTGCTTTTAGGTGCGGCTCTTGCCCTTACTCAACCTCCTAGCCCGCTGGGCTTTCTGGCCCCATTGCCTCTGGTCTGGCTTTTGACCAGGGGGGGCTTCCGCTTTGGCATGCTGGCCGGAGTGGCCTTCTGGTCGCTGCATCTGGTTTGGCTGCCCCTAAGCTTTGTGGTGCTTTTTGAAACGCCCTGGGGCGCAGTGCCCTACCTGCCGCTGGTGCTGATTAAGGCAGCCGCCTGGGGGATTGTATTTGCCCTGACTCGAGGAAGGCCGCTAAGCAGGGCCGGGTTATGGGTGGTGCAGGAATACCTCACCTCTCTAGGCGAAATTGCCTTCCCCTGGGGTTTTGTGGGCTATGCCCTGGTGGATGCTCCTGGGCGGCTGCTGGCCAGTCTAGGTGGGGTCTATCTGCTCTCACTGGTGGTGATGGGAGTTGCGCTAGGAGCCTACACGGCTTGGCAACGCTTGAGGAGAGACCCGGTGGTTTTTTCACTGCCGACCCTGGGCCTGGTTGGACTGGGCCTGTTTTGGCTGGGGCTGTGGGTTATGCCGCTTCCCTATGCACAAGGAAGCCAGAAAGCCCTTCTGGTTCAGGGTAACATCAACCCTTTGCGAAAGCTCGAGGGCCTCTCTGCTGAAGAAACCTACCTGCAGCTTACCCGTCAGGGACTGCAGTCTCACCCCGATGCAACGGTGGTGGTCTGGCCCGAGACCGCAGTTTCTGGTTTTGCGCCCGAACTAATGGCTCTCCTGGGAAGCCGTGAGCTTATCAGCGGCCTCGAGACGGGCCTGACCAACCGCGTGGTGCGGGTGCACAAGGGTCAGGTTACGCACTTTTACGACAAGAACCGGCTGGTTCCCTTCGGGGAGAATTTTCCCTGGAGCGAGGCCTTACGCCCAGTGTACCTTTTCTTTTTTCGCGCCCTCGGACTGGACGGTGAACTGGCCAGCCGCATCCCAGGAACGGCATACACCCCCTTGGGCAAGTACGGTGCGTTCATCTGCTATGAGTCGGTCTTCCCAGAGGTAGCCCGCAACCTTGTTCTGAGGGGTGCGGAAGTGTTGCAGCTTGGCTCTAACGATGCCTGGTTCGGTTCCAGCTTTGGGGGCTTGCAGCACTTTCAGATGGGCCGCCTGCGCGCTGTTGAAACGGGTCGCTGGCTGCTGCGGGCGGGCAACGATGGCGTGACGGCCATCATTGATCCCTACGGCCGGGTCTCAGCCCGCATACCGCAGCGGCAGGCGGGCTATTCAGCGGGGCTTTTTAGCAGTTTGCAGCACAAAACCCCTTATGTGCGTTTTGGAGACTGGGCGGTGGTGCTGGCGGGGCTGCTGTGCATGTTCGGCTTGCGAAACCGCGCGAAACGCATTATAGTTTAGTCTTGCTGGCGGGCGTGCCGGGATGGCGGAATTGGTAGACGCACCCGACTCAAAATCGGACGGTTAACAGCCGTGTGGGTTCGAATCCCATTCCCGGCACCAATCAAAGCCCCTACCACTGCGGAGGCTACCCGTGGAATTCTTACAAAACGTGTTGATCTTCCTCTACATCGCTGTTGCTGGGTTCTTGGTTTACCTGGTGCTTTCCCAGGAACCCAGACAGGGTGCAGGGGATATGTTTGGCGGCTCAAGCGATCTTTTCGGTACTCGAGGGATTACCGGCGGTCTGTACCGAATTACTATTGCACTGGGTGTACTTTTTGTAGTACTGGCCTTCTCGTTTCGTTTCTTCTCGCGATAAAGCCAGCCTGCACGACCTCGAGGGCTCAGAAAACATTGCCTAGCCAACCTAAGCGGGTGCTAGAGGCCACTACCTGCCGTTCCCAAAGGCCACATATGGCAGCCGCGCAAGGGCTTATCCACCGTTCGGTGGATGGGTCTTTGACTTTCTTTGAACCTCGAGGCCTTGACAGCCGCATGACGGCTTTATAGTTTTGTACCAAGTCCATCCTGCTCTGCGGCTTTTCCGGTGAGAAGAGCGCGGGTGGAAACTTACTACACTAAGGAGGCTTTAGGAATGAAGAAACCGTTGATCTTGGCAATGCTAGTCCTGGCTGGCCTGGCCCTGGCCCAGCCTAAGGTCTTCAGGGGGACCGAGCCGGGCCGCCCAGGCGGGGCCTACCGTGTCACCGCTATCTCCGACCCCCGCACCTGGAACCCCTTTGTGGCCCGCGAAACTTCGTCCACTGACATTATCTCGCTCTTCCTGCCCTACCTAACCGCTTATGACCCTTACACCCAAGCCCCTGAAGGGCGGCTGGCCAGGTCCTGGGAGGTGCGCAACAACGGCCTGACCGTCATATTCAGGCTGCGTGAAGGGGCCCGCTGGTCCGACGGGCGGCCCATCGACGCCGACGACGTGATCTTCAGCGCTACGGTACACGCTGATGAGCGGGTCAACTCCAACTCCCGCACTAACTTTATCCTGGACGGTCAGCCCATCAGGTGGACCAAGGTAGATCAGTTCACCGTGCGGGCCGACTTCCCCAAGCCTTATGCCCCGGCCCTGATCCAGGGTTGGTACATCGTGCCTAGGCACATCTTCGAGCCTGCCTACCGGGCTGGGGTGCAGCAGCTCCAGACCATGTGGAACCTGGACACCCCACCTGCCCAGATCATCTCGGGCGGCCCCTTCAGGCTCGAGAGCTACGTCAAGGGCGAGCGGGTGGTCCTGGTGCGTAACCCCAACTACTGGGGTGTGGACGAGCGCAACAACCCGGTGGCCTATTTGGAGCGCTACACCGTGCAAATCGTGCCTGACCTGAATGCCCAGCTTGCGCGCTTCCTGGCCGGAGAGGCCGACGTCTTCTCGGCGGCCAACGCCGACCAGGTAGCCCAGGTGCTAGAGCGCATCCGGGCCAACCGCCTGCGGGCCGAGATCTTCCCCAACGTGGACGTGACCCTTGGCACCAACTTCATCGTCTTTAACTGGAACAACAAGGACCCCTTCAAGGCTGAGCTCTTCCGCCAGGTGAAGTTCCGCCGGGCCATGGCCCACCTTATGGATAAGAAGTCCATGATTGAGGTGGCCTTGGGCGGTTTGGGCCAGCCGCAGTGGAGCCCCATCTCCATCCCCAACAAGGCCTTCTTCACCGATGATGTGCCCAAGTATGAGTTCAACCCGCAGCGGGCCGTGCAGCTCCTGGCTGAGCTGGGCTTCCGCAACAGAAACCGCGACGGCTGGTTGGTAAATGCCCAGGGTAGGGTGCTGGAGTTCAACCTGGTGACCAACCAGGGCAATACCGTGCGCGAGCGCATCGCCCAAATCTTCCGTGATGAGGCCCGTAAGGTGGGCGTGAAGGTAGAGTACCGCCCCATCGACTTCAACGAGCTGGTACGCCAGCTCACCAGCCCCGCTCCAGACGGAACCCGCGAGTTCGATGCCATCCTGATTGGTTTGACCGGTGGCATTGAGCCTGCCTTTGCCCGCAACGTGTGGCAGCTCAACGGCTCGCTGCACGCCTGGAACCTGGGTGTGGGTGGCAAGAACCCCTCCAGGGTAGAAGCCTTTGAGGTGCTGATTGATACCCTGATGACGCGTGGGGCCACCACACTTGACCAAGCCCAGCGTCGTCAGATCTATGTGCAGTTCCAGAGGGTGGTGGCCGAGAACCTGCCCCTTATCTACACGGTGGCCCCGGCCTACAACCCAGCCCGGCTGACCCGCCTGGGCGGCATGTTCCCCAGGGAGCAGATCAACTCCATCGTGGGTCAAGCGCCCTACATCGAGACCGTTTTTGCTAAGGAGTAAGGGCCTTCTGGGGCAAGGGGTGGCCCTCCACCCCTTGCCTTCATGCTGAGGTGCTATGTTCGATTACGTCGTACGAAGGCTGCTCCAGCTCATTCCTACCTTCTTTGGGGCGACCCTACTGGCTTTTTTGGTGATCCAGCTCGCACCGGGCGATTTTGTCACCCGGCTCGAGCTCGACCCTACTCAGGATCGTGAATCCATCGCCAACCTGCGTCAGCAGCTTGGTCTCGACCAGCCCCTGCCAGTGCAGTACGCCAAGTGGCTCTCAGGTATTTTGCAGGGCTACCTGGGCCTTTCTCTTTCCTACAAGACCGATGTATGGAATGTGATAGGACAGCGCATCCTGAACTCCATGGTTCTGGTGGTTTTGGCCACCCTAATGATTTATCTGATCGCCATTCCCATTGGGGTGTACTCGGCTATACATAAGTACACTTGGCCTGACCGTACCTTCACCGTACTGGCCTTTCTGGGCTTGGCCATACCGAACTTCTTCTTTGGTCTGATCATGCTTTTTCTGGCGGTCTGGCTCAACGATTTAACCGATATGCGCATCCTACCCATCGGTGGTATGACCAACGAGTTTATCCACCTGGGCAACCTCACCCGCGCCGCCCAACTGCTTTTTCCGCTGGCGCTCGTGGGGACCCTGGTCTACGGAGGCCTTTTCTGGTGGAAGAGCAGCCGCGGCAGGCCAGTAAGCTTTGGCATCTGGGTTGGGCTGGTGATGTTTGGTGTGAGCACGCTGCTGATGCTTTTCCCGCTGTTGCAAGGTCCGGGGTTGCCCGAGCGGCTGCCCTATACCGAGTCCCCCCTCTGGGCTAGGATCACAAACGTCTTGTGGCACGCCTTCCCGGTGGTAATTGTGGTGGGCACCTCGGGCCTGGCCGGCTTAATGCGGGTCATGCGGGGCCAGATGCTGGATGTGCTGTCGCAGGACTACATCCGTACGGCACGTGCGAAAGGTCTGAGCGAGCGGGTGGTCGTTTATAAGCATGCCCTGCGTAACGCAGTGATCCCCTTTATCGCTGGGATTGGGGGTCTTTTGCCAGCATTGATCGGAGGCGCTGGGCTGGTAGAGGTTACCATGGCCTGGCCGGGCATTACCCCCGCGCTGCTGGAGGCTATCTCCGCTATTGACATCTATGTGATCATGGGTCTTATCACCATCACCACCGTGCTGTTGATGGTGGGCAACCTGATCTCAGACCTTCTGCTGGCCTGGGTAGACCCGCGCATCCGCTATAGCTAGGGGGTAAAGGCATGCTACAAAGAGTGCAGACAACGACTGTCCCCCAGGCCAACCGAAGCTTTTTCCAGCAGGCTTGGATTCGCTTCAAGCGGCACCCGCTGGCCCGACTGGGTGCTGCGGTGCTGCTGGTCTTTTACCTGGGGGCCCTTTTCGCTGACTTTCTGGCCCCCTACCCGGAAGAGAAAAGCTTCCGTGATTTCTCCTTCGCCCCGCCCACCCAAATTTTTTGGCGTGACGAGAACGGGCGCCTAACCCGGCCTTATGTCTGTCCCTCTGAACGGCGCCGCAACCCCGAAACCTTCAAGGTCGAAGTTATCACCGACTGTGAGAAAGGACGCTACCCCATCTACTTTTTTGTAAAGGGTGAGCCTTACCGCTTCCTGGGACTGATCCCAGCCGACTTACGCCTAATGGGCGGCCCGTGGCTGTTGGAAGACAAGGCTAAGCTCTTTTTGTGGGGCGCCGACGACTTTGGCCGTGACATCTGGGGCCGCATCTGGTTTGGTGCGCGAATAAGCCTGACCATTGGTATTTTCGCTGTAGCACTGGCCTTGCTGATAGGGATATTCATGGGCAGCATCTCCGGCTTCTATGCGGGCCGCCCCGTCACCTTCAGCATCGGTGTTTTGAACCCCCGCTTCTGGGCTTTTGTGGGCGCCAGCCGATGGTCCGATCATCTCCTGGCCTTTTTGGGCCTGCTCCTGGTGGCGGCTTTGCTTTGGGGTATGCTGCAGGGGTACGAGCGCTTCATCCGCCCCGACCTGCAGCGGGTAAGCACCCTGGCCCTGGGGGGGCTAGGCCTGCTGCTGGGCTTGGTGGTGCTGGGTTTGCTGTTGTACTACCTGGTTTGGCGCAGCCATCTGGTACGGGCTTTGCTCTGGCTCTCGGCCTGGCTTGGCATCGCCTGGCTGCTCTGGATTACCGTGTGGGGTTTTTTGCAAAGTAGCCGCGGTCTCGAGGCCATCATCGCTGGGCTGATAGGCACGGTGTTGCTGGGAGCCATTGGCTATATTTTGCTGTGGCCGCGCATCGAGCTTGACCTCGATACCATCATCATGCGCACGGTAGAGGTGCTGGCGGCCATCCCGGATTTGTTTCTGCTGATCATTCTCTCGGTGCTGATCCCCATCGAAGTGCCTCCAGCGGTGCGCTTCGTACTGGTGGTAACGATTCTCTCCTTCGTCAACTGGGGTGGTCTAGCACGCATCATCCGCAGCCAGGTGCTGCAGCTGCGCGAGATGGAGTTTGCCCAGGCCGCCCAGGCTTTGGGAGCTAGCGATGTCCGCATTATTGTTCGCCACGTGCTGCCTGGGACCTACACCTACCTGATCGTGGCGGTTACCCTGGCTATCCCTGGCTTCATACTGGGCGAGTCGGGCCTTTCCTTCCTGGGGCTGGGTATCCAGGAGCCCGCTACCTCCTGGGGTTTAATGCTTTCCAAGGCCCAGGCTACCGGCATCACGGCCTTCACTGACCGCCCCTGGCTTCTGCTTCCAGGCTTGTTCATTTTGCTGGCGGTCTTAGCTTATAACTTCATGGGCGACGGCCTGCGCGATGCCCTTGACCCACGCACCAAGGTGTAGCTTCTGAAAACGAAGCGGGGTGGCTCCACTTCGTTCAGTGGCACCAGCGTGGTAGGGGGTGGATGACAGTCCACCGGGTGCTGGGGTAAGGCAGTGCGGGTAAGCGATATAATGTCGCAACCTGCTATGGCAGTGCTTTAGGAGTAGGAATGGACGAGAAACGGCTGGTGGAGGTAAAAGACCTCAAAGTACATTTCTTTACTGATGATGGTGTGGTCAAAGCCGTCGACGGGGTGTCATTCCACATCAACAAAGGTGAAACCCTGGCGGTGGTGGGGGAATCGGGCTCGGGCAAGTCGGTTACAAGCCTGGCTATGATGCGCCTGATTCCAAGCCCACCAGGGAAAATCGTGGATGGGCAAATGCTTTTTCGGGGCAAGGATGGCAAGCTGCGCGACCTGGCCAAAGAAGATGAGGCTACCATGCGCAAGATTCGTGGCAACGACATCGCCATGATCTTTCAGGAACCCATGACCAGCCTTAACCCGGTCTACACCGTGGGCGACCAGATTGCCGAGGCCATCGTGCTGCACCAGGGTAAGAGCAGAAAGGAAGCCCTCGAGCAGGCTGCCGAGATGCTCGATTTGGTGGGCATCCCTGAGCCTAAGAAACGCCTGGCCAACTACCCACACCAGATGTCGGGAGGTATGCGCCAACGGGTGATGATCGCCATGGCGCTGTCCTGCAACCCCTCGCTACTGATTGCCGACGAGCCCACCACGGCCCTGGATGTAACTATTCAAGCCCAGATCCTCGAGCTGATGAAAAAGCTTCAGGAAGAGATCGGTATGAGCATCCTCTTCATCACCCACAACCTGGGTGTGGTGGCCGAGATGGCCGACCGGGTGGTGGTGATGTATGCGGGGCGGGCGGTTGAGGAAGCGGATGTGGTGCCTACCTTCAAGAAGCCGCTGCATCCTTACACGATGGGGCTCTTGAACTCAGTACCCCGCCTTGACTTGGCGGCTACGCACCAGCAGCGCCTCGAGGCCATTCCAGGAAACGTGCCCAACCCGCTTAACCTGCCCCCAGGCTGCGCCTTCCACCCCCGCTGCAAGTTCTTCAAGCCGGGGCTCTGTGACCAGGACATACCAGTTTTGCAAGACGCCGGTAATGGCCATATGGTGCGCTGTGTGCGCTGGTCTGAAATCCAAAAAGGAGAGGCGGTAGGAGCATGAGCGTCCCTGTTGCTGAAGCCACGAGCACCGGCCTGTTGGAGGTCATCAACCTCAAAAAGTGGTTTCCCATCCGTGGGGGCATCCTCTCCCGTGTGGTCGCCAACGTGAAAGCGGTGGATGGGGTGAGTTTTTCCGTGAAGAAGGGCGAGGTGTTGGGTCTGGTAGGGGAGTCTGGTTCAGGTAAGACCACCGTGGGCCGCACTGTCCTGCGCTTGATAGAACCTACCGGTGGCACCATTCGCTTCGGTGGGGAGGACATCACCCACATACCCAAGAACCAGCTTCGGGCCTACCGGCGCAGGATGCAAATTGTCTTTCAAGACCCCTTCGCCTCGCTCAACCCCCGCATGACGGTGGGTGATATCATCGGCGAGCCGCTGCTAATTCACAAGCTGGAAGCTTCGCCCAAGGCGCGCAACGAGCGGGTGGCAGAGCTGCTTCAGCTGGTGGGTCTGAATCCGGATCACATGCGGCGCTACCCCCACGAGTTTTCCGGTGGCCAGCGCCAGCGCATCGGCATTGCCCGGGCGCTGGCCGTACGCCCTGAGTTTATCGTGGCCGATGAGCCCGTCTCGGCCTTGGACGTTTCCATCCAGGCCCAGGTGGTAAACCTGTTGCAAGACCTCAAGGAGCAACTGGGCCTAACCATTCTTTTTATTGCTCACGACCTGGCTGTGGTGGAGTATGTATCCGACCGCGTGGCGGTGATGTACCTGGGCAAGGTGATGGAGCTGGCACCTTCACGCGACCTATACCTAAGGCCGCGCCATCCTTACACTGAGGCTCTGCTTTCGGCCATCCCCACCCCAGATCCCACCGTCAAACGGGAGCGTATTGTGCTGCAAGGGGACATTCCCAGCCCTATCAACCCGCCCTCGGGCTGCGTTTTCCGCACCCGCTGCCGCTATGCCATCGCCGATTGTGCCCACACTGTGCCCGAACTAAAGGAAGTGGCTCCCGGGCATTTCAAAGCTTGTATCCGCGATGACATCCCCGGCTTGAACTAGCCTGGTCTCGCAAAGGGGTTTTGGGGGAGCTATAAAACCTATTGGGATAATCGCCACGCCGCGGCAAGGGCTCCCCCAAGACCTTCGTACTAGGCGCAACGGTGAGCTCAAGAATCCCTATAATCAGCCGTGGGAGTGTGAATCGAAAAGCGCCTCATAATAGGCGCTTTTTAGTTTAGTGGGAACGGCAAGTAGGCCCATTTGGCTAGGCACACTCAACTTCAAGGCATGATAAACAACCTCTCACTCTGGCTGGTGGTTGAGGTGATTTACTAAGGCTATGCCGAAGGCAATTATGTTATGGGCGGCGGTGCTTTTGGGAGCAGTAGAGGCTCAAGAGGCGGTGATCTATCGGGGTTTTGCTGAGGTCAGACAGCCGCAGGTGTTGCCACAAAATGAATGGGTTTGGGAACCGGGTGAGGCTTTGTTTCAGAACCTGGTGCCCGGTACCTTGCGCCTTATAGGGGTGACCGAACAGTCACGCCAGGTGCAGGTAGCAGCTTTGCAGAACCCCCTGACCGCCTATGTGGGCAAGCAGGTACAGTTTTACTGGGAGGGCCAGTGGAGAAGGGCTACCTTGGTGAGTGCTGAGCGCAACCTGTACCTCTATGAAGGGCGTTACCTGGTCGGACTTCCAGGAACCGTAGCCTACCCTGATCCCAGTGGATTTTCCCCGGCTCCTGGGCCCAAAGTGGTCTTCCGCTACCAAGGAGGAGGTATGGGTACTCTAGCTTATTTGACTCGAGGTCTGTCCTGGAGCCTGCGCTACACGCTGGAGGACGGGGAGCTGACGGGCTGGGCCACCCTGAGCAACGGGCTGGGACGTAGTGTGCGTCTGGGCCGCACCGAACTGGTGGCTGGGAGCGTGCCTTTGCTAGAAGGGGGCTTTGAAGTACCGGCGTCTCGCCCCGAAACCCGGATGCTACAGCGAGCGCCTGCTACAGATGTATCTGAGGCGGAGTTTGTGGGGGAGGCAGGGGGCACCTACCGCTACCGCTTACCGGGGGAGCTGACGCTCGAGCCCGGTCTTACCGAGCTGCCCTTTATCCGTACCCGTGTACAACCGGCCTACCTCTGGCGTTTGCAGACTGGCTTTAGCACGGAACGTGAGCTTTCCTTTGTGCGGGGTTTTCGCTTCGCTGCGCCAGAAAACCTGGCTGCGGGGGTGGTCAGCATCCGCGAGAAGGGGGTGTTTGTAGGCCAGGTCGCCGTGGGCGATACCGCCAAAGGGAACAGCGTTATCCTGATGCTGGGCTCTGACCCCGAGGGCCGGGCTACCCGGCAGATTGAGCAGCAGGCCCGCAACCGCTTTCGCGTGACCACCCGGGTGCAGAACCCCAAGACCTATCCAGTAGAAGTGGAAATACAGGAAATAATGCCCCAGCCCTTCACCCTGGAAGGAGAGGGCCTCGAGCGCACCCCAGAGGGCTACCGTGTTCGCTTTACCCTGGCCCCTGGCCAAAGCCGCGCGTATACTTACACGCTCACCCTGCAGATGCGCTGAGTAAAGGGGACTTGCCCTACTGACCCAGCGGTCAGGTAGAGTATGGGGGTGACCAGCGATCTATTGTACCGACTGCGCTTCCTGTCCGATCTGACCGAAGGTCCTGCTGGTAAGCCACTGTTTGTTTACACCGATATCGAGCGGCCCGAGAAAGACCCACCCCGCTACCGAAGCCGACTGGCCATCTGGGATGGGGCGCTGCGCTTTTTGACCCAAGGTGAGGCCAAGGCACCCTTTTGGCACGGCAACCACATCTACTTCACCCGCAAGGTGGACAAAGCCAACCAGCTTTTCCGCCTGCCCCTTTCGGGGGGGGAGCCAGAGCAGCTCACCCACCTCAAGTCGGGGGTGGAGGGCTACAAGGTGAGCCCCGATGGAAGCCGCATTGCCCTTTTGACCCGGGGTGATTATGAGCCGCCCAGGCCGGATGAGCCCCGCATCTACGAGACCTGGCCGGTGAAGTTTGATGCCAGGGGCTTGTTGCCCGAGCAAAGGAGGGAGCTCTGGCTTTGGGAAAACGCAGAAGCCAGACCCCTGGTCAAGTTTTCGCAGGACATCGAAGAGGTAATCTGGAGCACGCAGGGGGACAGGCTCTTCTTCACCGCTTCCGCCACACCTCAGGAGCGCTGGGCCTGGATTCAGCGGGCTTATCAGGTGGGTCTGGATGGGCGGGTGGAGGAGATGTTTGGCGGGGTGGGGCCTGTGGGCAGTCTCGAGCCCACCCCGGATGGTGGCCTGGTCTACCTGGCGCATGCCTGGGAGCGGGGTGGTGGAACGGAATCCAAGCTTTACTACCGCAGTTCAGAAGGGGAAGTTCGGCTCCTGGCCCAGGGCTCCTTCCTTAATTCGCTGAACTCTGACGTGCGCTTTGGTGGGGCAAGGCAAACGCCAAAGCTAGGGCCGGATGGCCGCGTATACACGGTGGTTACGCACGAGGGCTCGGCCCGTCTACTGGCAGTTACGCTCGAGGGGCAGGGCGAGTTCCTCAGTTCGGCAGAGCACAGCATCCTGGGCTTCGCTTTCTGTGCCGGAGAACTTTACACCCTTTTGGAAAACTTTACCCGTGGGGCTTGCCTGGCCCGTGGTGAAGAGCTGCTTTATGACCCCAACGCAGAGGTACTGCCCTCGCTGCTCAGTCCGCAAGAGATACGCTACCAGGCCCCCGAAGGCCACACTGTGCAAGGCTGGGTGTTGCTCCCAAAAGGCGATGGGCCTCACCCGATAATTCTGTACATCCATGGCGGACCTCACACTGCCTTTGGCAATGCCCTCATGTTGCAGCTGCAGCTCTTTTGTGCCGCGGGCTTTGCGGTGGCCTTCTGCAACCCTAGGGGGTCAACGGGCTACGGGCAGGACTTCACCGATCTGGGGCAGCGCTGGGGGGATATTGACGAGAAAGACCTGCTGGGCTTTTTAGACGAGGTAGTGCTTCGCTTTCCCTTGGATTCAAGCCGGGTAGGCGTGGCGGGGGGTTCGTACGGGGGTTACATGACCAACTGGCTTACCGCCCGCTACCCAGACCGCTTCAAGGCGGCCGTAACCGACCGGGGCATATGTAACTGGACCAGCTTTTATGGTGCTTCTGACATCGGCCCGCGCTTTACCTTCCTTGAGTTGGGGGCCAAGCCCTGGGAGAACCCTGAAGTGCTGTGGCAAAAAAGCCCGCTCTCGCTGGCCCACCGGGTACAAACCCCTACCCTGGTGGTGCACTCCGAGCAAGATCATCGTTGCCCTATAGATCAAGGTGAAACCTGGTACACGGTTTTACTGCAAAAAGGGGTGCCCACCCGGTTTTTCAGAGTACCAGAGGAGGGGCACGAGCTCAGCCGCTCGGGCCGTCCTGACCGCCGCATTGCCCGCCTAAATGCCTATCTAGAGTGGTTTAAGCAGCACCTGTGACGGGAATGGTCAGACTGAAGGCAAAAAGGCGAGGGGCCCTCTAGGGAGCACACCACGCTCAGCAGATTTGGCCGAGCTGCGAGCTGATCTGTAGCCGTAATGGTGACGAAAGCAAACGCCTAAGCTTTGGAGGTGTCCATGGCTTCTGGGATTACCCCGTAGGTTTCCTCATAGCGTTGGATGTTTTCAGCTAGGCTGCGCAGCAGCGCCTTGGCGTGTTGTGGACTGGTGATAATCCTGCTGGTGACGACTGCCACCACCTGGTTGGGCTGCCCACCGGGTTGCATTAGGGCAAAGTCGAGGTAGAACTCGTTTTTTTGGTGCGAAAAAATGGCAAAGTTGGCGTACCTGCCTAGGGCGGTTTCGCGGTCGATGTCTACACGCAGTTCGGGTAGTTGTGAAACTTCGCTCATGATAAGGCCTCCTTAAGGCGTGGAATGCTCTTCTTGAGCTGGAAGCGCACGCGGCCCAGGCTTTGCATGGAGTCCATTAGCACAACCAGCAGGTATCCACCCTCGAGCGGAACCAACAGCAGCGGTCCCTCGGGGTACTCTACCATGACTTCCTCCACCTCGCCGCGCTTTAGTTCCTGCGATAAAGCTCGTGCGGAGGCTAGCGCTGTGGAAGCTGCACCACCGAAGAAATCTATGTCCGGAGCTTGCTCGGCACGCAAGCTTTCAATCACAAAGCCGTCCTCGGCCATCAGCGCTGAGGCCACCACCCCTTTGGTGGCTTGTAGCTCGCTAAGAACCTCCTGCACCATATCATCACTCCTGAATGGCCTGTGCTAAACGCGCAGCCAAGCGTGAGAGCTCGAGGCCGACGCTCTTTCGGTCGGCACCTTTCTCGACCACAGCGCCCAGGCAGTAGCCGCTAAACACCACCACCAGCACCTCGCGCCGCTCGGTGGCGATGGTGAAGCGCCTAAGCTCCCCACCCAGGCTTTTAGCAAGGGTAAGGCTGGCCCGGGCCAGGCTCGCCAACTCGGCCGCGAGTAACTCAGGTGGGGTTCCTTTACCGATGCTTTCGATGACCAATCCGTCCCGGCTAGCCAGGACGGCCTGGTGTGCACCAAGCGGTACCAGGCTCTCGAGCATTTTCATGCAAGGCCTCCCAGATCATTACGGCATACAGCCTAGCATAGCCTCTGTTCGTGGCTTGAGAAAATGCACACTTCTCTGCTCGCAGCCTAGGGGTAGCCCCGACGGTTTTCTAGTGCTCGGGCCAGGGTGACCTCATCAGCATACTCGAGGCTTCCCCCCACCGGTAGGCCGTAGGCCAGCCGGGTCGAGCGGACGCCCAACTGGCTTAGCCGTTCGGCCAGGAAACCCGCTGTAGCCTCTCCCTCTACGGTCATCCCAGTTGCTAGGATGACCTCACTGATGCCCTGTAGGCGGGCAAATAGCTTTTCTAGGTTGAGTTGCTCCGGTCCTATGCCTTCCAGCGGATTGAGTGCCCCGCCCAGCACATGGTAAAGCCCACCATATTCGCCGCTGCGCTCGATGGCCATTAGGTCTGAGACGGTTTCCACCACACAGATGAGGCTTCGTTCGCGCTCGGGGTCGGCGCAGATAGGGCATAGCTCCGCTTCGGCTAGGTTGCCACACTCCGGGCAAGGGTGGAGGGCCTGCGCGGCCTGTAGGCTAGACAGGAGCTCTGCAGCACTGTGGGGGTTTTGCACCAAGAACAGCCCTATTTTTTGTGCGCTCTTAGGGCCAATCCCAGGAAGTTCGGCCAGAGCCCGCACCAGTTTGAGTAGCCGCTCGGGGTAGCGCATAAGGCTGGGCCGTTCGGTGAGGGCCAGGTTCACTTACGTGATAGCTGGCTTAGAACATGCCTCCTAGCATGCTGCCAATACCACCCAGCTCTCGGCTCATCTCCTTTTCGGAGAGATCGTGGGCTTTGCGCTGTGCGTCCTGAATGGCCACCAGGATCAGGTCTTCGAGGGCCTCGAGGTCATCCTTGTCCACAGCTTCGGGCCTGAGCTTGATGCCCTGAATCTGACCATGCCCATTCGAGGTGACCTCTACTAGTCCCCCACCAGCACTACCGACGACCAGCATCTGGCCCAGCCGCTCTTGAACCTCCGCAGCTTTTTTCTGGGCCTTCTGGGCCTCTTTCATGATTTTTTGAATGTTCATTGGCGCCTCCCAAACAACCACAACATTATTGCACCTAAAAAGCCTTCACACCACTAGCTGACCTTTGTGTGGTGCGAGGGCGCGGGGATGCCCCCCGCAGATAAACAGCCAGGACTGTCAGGAAAACTATGGACCCGCTTAGCACCAAGACTGTCAGCACCCCCAAACGGGGCTCGAGTACACCCGCTAAAAAGGTGCCGATGAGAACTGCACTTTGCATGGTGCTTCCAAAGGCTGCCATAATGCGCCCACGCAGTTCGGTTGGGGCCGTGGTCTGGATGATGGAGCGGGCTGGAACGATAAACATGGTGTTAAGCAAGCCCATTGCGACCATAGCCACACCAGCCCAAAGCGGGAATGGGAACAGCCCCAAAGAGGCCAGGAAGAGGCCAAAGGTACCCAAGCCCAGCAGGAAGACGGTTTCGCGGGAAAGACGGCTGATCAGCGAGGGGGTGATGATCGCGCCCAGGATAGCGCCTGCTGCCATGAGGGCCTCGAGCACCCCAAAGCCCTGCACCCCGATCTTCAGGGCTCCTATAGCGTACACGATGCCCAGCGTGGCTTCCACTGAGCCGAAAGCAGCGGCCAGGGCCAAGGTGCCAACGGTTCGGCGCAGGACAGGGTTCTGCCACAGCGGGCGTAGCCCCTCAGCCGCAGCAGCGAAATAATTGCCTTTACCAGCCCTACCTGGCAGTGCGGGCAGGAACACTAGACAAGCAGCGGCGATGACATAGGAAACCGCATCGATCCAGAAAGCTGGTGCCGGCCCCACACCGGCCACCAGCACGCCTGCCAGGGCCACGAAACTCACATCGGCAAAGCGGTCTACGAAGGTCAAGAGGCTGTTTGCGCTATCCAGCTGCGACTTGGAGACCAGATCGGGTACGGCACTGTTGCTGGCTGAGTAATATATCGATTCGAAAACCGCCATTAGAAAGGCCAGCAGCATCAGCAGGGGCATTGAGCCTATGGCGAAGAGGGGAATGCAGGCCACCAGGAAAGCTCGAATCAGGTTGGAGACGATCATTAGGGTCTTTCGGTCGTAACGGTCAGCCAGCGGTCCCAGAAGGGGCCCCAGGGCTGCTTTAGCCACAAACTGGGCCCCTAGTATGAGTGATACCCAGACGGCATTCTGGGTTTCCTGGTAGGCCACAAACAGCAAAGCTACGCGGTGAATTTTGCTTCCTATAAGGGAGACCAAGGTGGAGAAAAACAGCCACCGGAATGCTTGTTGCTTCAATGTGCTCCACATGAGTTGGTTTATCATAGCGGGTTAATCCATAGCAGTAAAGTCAAAGTTTAAACTTGGTTCAGACCAAGTGAAGAAGTGTTGCTTGTGCGAAACCTTGTCCGGTACCTGGCTCGCCTAGAAGATCTCTATGCCCG
>Ga0209691_1000919_pt1 | contig 18954 bp, 18 predicted proteins | sample YNPMSBMetaG_FD_187120 | JGI IMG/M metagenome (GOLD analysis project Ga0209691, IMG submission 187120) | Anoxygenic and chlorotrophic microbial mat microbial communities from Yellowstone National Park, USA - YNP MS-B MetaG (SPAdes) (version 2) ... | reverse complement strand
TTTACCAGGCGCATCGGGGGGCGATCTATGGCGTGATTCATTGCACAGGCGGCGGCCAGCGAAAAGCCCTCAAGTATTTCCCGGCTACGTATATCCGAAAGGAAAACTTTTTGCCCCTACCGCCGGTTTTTGCACTTTTAGAGGGGAAGCGCCCGTGGCAGGAGCTGTTTGAGGTTTTCAATATGGGGCACCGCATAGAGGTGTATGTGGAGCCGACGGCAGCGCAGGAGTTGATAGCGATAAGTGCGCGTTATGGGATTTCGGCGCAGGTGATTGGGGAGGCGTGCCCCGCCGAGCGAGCTATGATGGAGGTGTCTTTTGCAGGGGAGCGGTGGGTCTGGACGCTGGACTAAGAGGTAGTCAGGGCTTCGTAGGCCTTTTGGTAGGCTTCATAGGTTTTTTCGTCGAAGGCGACGATGTAAAGAGCGTCAAAGAGGGGCGCTTCTTCTAAGAGTATGTGCAGGGCGATAGGGGCGGCGCTTTCCAAGGGATAGCCGAAGATACCGGTGCTAATGGAGGGGAAGGCAACTGTTCGCAGGCCGTGCTGGCGGGCCAGGGCGAGCGAGGAGCGGTAGGCTTTTTCCAGGAGCTGGGGTTCGCCGTGGGTGCCGCCGTGCCAGATGGGGCCGACAGTGTGAATAACCCATTTAGCCGGTAGACGGAAGCCCGGTGTGATGCGAGCTTCGCCGGTGGGGCAGGGCGCGACCGCTTTACAGGCCGCAGCCAGCTCTGGGCCCGCCGCCCGATGTATTGCCCCCGAAACCCCACCCCCCGGTAGGAGCGCCTCATTCGCCGCATTGACAATCGCATCCACCCCCATCTGGGTGATATCTCCCCGAACAATCTCTACTTTGCCCATGATGCAAAACTATGTCACGGTTCTTTTAGGGCGGGATGTCGTATGGCATCCGCGAGGCTACTACCGGCTCTCCCGTAGCCTGGCAAGGCGCTGGCCCGTGCATCTACTGGGGCGGCCCATGCCCCCTCTCACCATAAAAGGTCCCCTCGCCGGGGAGATAGACGATGCTTCTCTACAGGAGCTTTTATCCCCACCCGAGGGGCCATTGTCCATGCGAGTTTCGCTTATGGAGACGCTGTGGGTATGCCGCTACCTGAGGGCAATCTCAGCACAGCAGGGATGGGTGGTGGTTACAGAACCCCTTACGGCGGCCTTTATGCGGCTGAGAGGGCATCGGAAGTGGGTATGGGATGTGTGGGAAGACTATGGCGCTAACCTTCGGTATGACCCTGCCTATCAGCTGCGCAGCCGCGGAACGAGGTCCCTGGTGTGGTGGGTGGCAAAAGGGGCTCGGCCTGCAGGCTACACCTCAGCCGAATACGCTTATGCGGGTCTGTTTCCCTTGACGTGGTCTCGCTTTTTGCCCAACGCCTTCGTGCCTGTGGAAAACGCTCCCCCCCTCCTTCCCAACTTAGTGAAAGCATACCACCTCATCACGGGCAACCTCACCGAGAGCTGGGGCGTCTGGGAGGCCCTGGAAGAGACTCTTCAAAAACCCACCACCCCCCTCGTCATTGCAGGCAGTATCAAAACGGCGGTGGAGGAGGCCCGCCTCCGGCAGTACTTAGCTCGGCACAAGGCCTGGCTCTGGCTTCGGAGCTATTTCGTGCCGTATCCAGTCGTGCAAAACCTGCAGCGCCATGCGGGGCTTCTGTATGGGCTGTATCAGCCTTTGCCGCATATCCGGGATAAGGTCCCAGGGAAGTTTTATGAAGCCGCGGCTTTGGGGGTTCCCCTCCGCTGGCGAGAAGGGGTAAGTCCCATCTGGGATGCCTTTTGGCGGCGCTATCGGGATGATCCTACAGCTCCTACGCTGTACTGGTCCTATTATGAGCCGATGCTACTGGCGTGGTTGGCAGAGCTGATGGGCGAGAGCGGGGAGGTGCTCAAGGGGAGGGATTCTCCGACTGAGGACCGAGGAGGAAGAGGGTAGGGGCTTTGGGGAGGGTGATAGGTTCCCACTGGCCGACAGGGCGGGTTTTGACGAAGCCCGTAGAGGCAGTAAGGTGGTGGGCGATGCAGAGAAGGAGATGCTTGGGGGCCTCGGATAGAAGGGTTTCGAGGAGGACCTGTTGTCTGCCAGATGTTTCTATGAAGATCTGCGTCGCATGGCGAGCGGCCTGGTAGATAGATCGGAGAGCTTGGCGGCGAGAACGCTTTTCTATGGGGAGGTAGCCGTGGAAAGTGAATCGGTTTCCTGGTAGGCCAGAGGCGGATAGCGCCAGCGTGATGCTACTGGGCCCCGCTAGGGGGATCACCTCATAGGCAAAGGCATGGGCTTTTTGCACTACCTGGTAGCCGGGGTCAGCCACGCCCGGTAGCCCCGCCTCACTCACCAGCAGCGCCGGCAGCCGACGCCCAAAGACCTCTTCATAACTCTCCCACCGCCAATCTCGCAGCTTTTCATCATACGCATGTAGAACTGCCTCCGGCGACAAACCAGCTTTTCCCAGCACAGCGCGCACCCCGGCCGCCCGTTCTACGAAAACATGCTGGGCCTCCCGCACTACTTCATACCAGGCGGGGTAGAGCCAGTAAGGCCGGTCCTCCCGACTTAGCGGGAAAGGCAAGAGGTAAAGCCGGCTCACGGCTCCAAAAAAACATCCTTTTCTCCACAGGGGCGGTTGTGGAGAGATAGCGGCTGTGTATCGGGCATTTTTTAGGATAGATTACATTTGCCCCATGAAGCGCTACCTGGTTATAAGCCTCCTGAGTGGAGTAGTGGGGCTCCTCGTGCGCTGTACGGGGAAGCTGCCTGCTTCCAACGAGAGCACACCGCCACCCCTTACGGGTACCATCGCCCGCTCCGAAGTGCGCATCAAAGAAAAATGGCGCCCTATCCTCAAAATCAAAAGTCAGAAACCGCAGAAAACGCCCTACTTCAAAATCAGCGGCAAAGAGTGGAAGATACATTGGCAAAACAAGGCCAACGGCGAGCTTATCGTGATCTTATACGACGAAAGTAAGCCGGACTATTCGGAGTTGCTTGTAAATGTCTCTACGGCAGATGAGGATGTGATATTTCTCACGGGGAAGGGGCGCTACCGGCTGGAGGTGGTGGCGAAGCAGCCGTACGAAATTCTGGTGGAGGAGCTGCGGTAGGTGTTTTTGTTGGCAGTGGGGATGGGAGGATAGAGAAGTTTATTTTAGGCTGGGCGGTGCCCCTACCTATAAACTCTCCAGTAACGCTTCGACTTTTAGTCCCCACCCGCACCGAAAATGCCCCGCCGGACATGCTTGATGACCATGTAGCCCGCAGGGCCGGCACGAGAGCGCTTCCGACACTTCTACTATCCGGCTGCGAGGCGCCAGCGGCCCAAACCCAAACGCCGGCACTGTCGCACAAAATACCGTCGTCGTCGGCGTCCCCATTGCCGAAGCCATGTGTGTCGTAGCACTATCCACCGTAAAGACCCGGTAGGCATGAGCTATTAGCGCCGCCACCTCTAAGAGCGAAAGCCGCCCGGATAGATTTTGCACCCGGGGCGAGAGAACCAGCGCTTCCAGGCGAGCCCGGTCCGAAGGCGCCCCCGTAAGATAAACCGTAAAGTCCTGTTTGACTTTCCGTATAAAAGCTTCCCATAACGAAAAGGGCGCTTCTTTTGTAGGCCAGCGGGAGGTAGGTGCTACAATTAAAAACGGCCCCTGTGCGAGATAGGGTTTGATGGCCTGCCAGGCGGATGCCGGCGGAAAGAGCCACGGCGGTGCCGGCCGCCGTCCCATTAGATTTAGCGGACGCAAAAGCGCCAGATTCCGGTCCACTTCATGAATCCCCTCTGCAAAAACATGCGAGACCCGATAGGTGTAGGCCCAAGCCAGGGGGTTTTTGTCAAAGGTTACGCGGGTAGCGGCGGGCAGGAACCGCCCCAACAGTCCCATCCGAAAGTACCGATGCACGGTCAGAATAGCCGCCCATCTCTGCGAGCGCAGGACCATGTAAAGGGTCGACCAGCCTTTCCAGCTTTTGTCCCAGGGCCATAGGCGGGAGACCCAGGGGTGTCCGGTGAAGAGCTCTTCTGTGCTCTGCCGGACGACCCAGTGCACTTCGGCAATGGGGTCTGCGTCCCTTAGCGCCCCAATCAGCGGCAGCGTCAGGATGGCATCCCCGAGAAACGCCGGCTGAAGAATGAGATAACGTGCCGCCACTTTTTCTTCCAGTAGTCTAAATACAGCCACCGGGCCTCCGTCGTCACCAGCAAAATCAAATACAGCACTACCGGCCCGATTACAAAAAGGGGTAGATAAGCTCCGACGAAAGGCGAGAGGACGCCTTCTCGGGCGAGTTTTTTCCCTTGGGCATTGAGCACATAAAACACGATGAAAAACGCCGTGGAAAAGACGAGCGGCACGCCTAAGCCGCCCCGGCGAATCACCCCGCCCAGTGTCGCCCCCAGAAGCAAAAAAGTCACAGCCACCACCGGAATGGCAAACTTGTAATGCCACTCCAGCTCATACCGCCACATGGTCTCATCCAGCTGGCGTAGGCGTTCCTGGTAGTACTCCATGAGACTTTTGTCACGGCGCAGGAGGTTTTCGGCATGGATGCGGAGGGTGGGGTTGAGGGCGGGAGTGCTGCTATCTGTCGGCAGGCCGGGCCAAGGCTCAGGCAGCCACCGCATGAGGTTGGCATAATACTCCTGGTACGTCTGCTCCCGTAGCCGGCGCAGGCTGTCAACTGCCTCCCGCAAGGCGCCTATCGGCAGCATATACTGGTGCCCAGCAAAAAGTTTCTCATCCGACCGTTTGAGGCCCAAGCTGGAAATATCCAGCCGCAAGGTCATCGTATCAAAGCACGCCTGCACCCAGGTGGGGGGGCGCTGACTTTCCTGGTAGCTTTCGTACTGGCAGCCGTTGTACAGGCGCAAAGTCAAGAAAAGCCAGGTCTTATCCACAAAAAACTCGCCAGCCGGGGCAGTGACAGTTCGGGCCACACTGCCGTCAGGCTGATAGGCATAGATGAGAACATCCTCGATGGTTTTCTGGTCTTTGTGTGCTCGACCTATGCGGATGGCATACCCATCTATCCAGCGGTTGAAGAAGCCGGGTTTGAGGGCAAGGGCGGGCTTGGCCTGCTCCATGTCGTAGAGGAGGGTGTAAAGGCGGAGGTTGGCTTTGGGGATGAGGTACCAGCTTAGGGCAGCGCTCAGACCCATGGCTAAGAGCCCAAAGTAGAGTAGGGGCGCTAAGATGCGACTGAATGGCACCCCGGCGCTCTGGAGGGCCGTTAGTTCCAGCCGCTCTCCCAGATTCCCCATCGTCATAAGGCCCGCCATCAAGAGCCCCATCGGCAGGGCTAAAAGCATCAGCGAGGTCGACGCGTATAAGAATAGTTCTGCCAGCACCCCCGCCGGAAAGCCCTTCCCTAAAATATCCTCCTGATAGCGGGAGAGAAACTGAATCACCAGTACCACGAGCGTCGTCGTAAAGCTCGCCAGAAAGGGGCCGATGAAGTTTTGCAGAATGTAGCTATCCAGCCGCTTCATACCCACGCATGGGGCAAGGTAGCGTAGGTGGAGTAGAACCCCATCAGTTTATCTTGGCGAATCAGATGCAGCAGCGGGAAGCGCTGGCAGAGCTCGCCGGCCTTTCCGTGGCGAAAGTAGAGCGGCTCGCCCGGCCGCAAGAAAGCAGGGGGATTGGGGATGTGGACGGGTGTTTGGACTTCGCCGGCGCCCTCGTGGGGTAAGAGCCGCGCCGTGGGTGGGAGCCAGGGACGGGGGAGCTTCTCCGGTCCAGCCGCACCAGAAGCCACATAGCCACCTCCGTGACAGGTGAAGATATTCTCAGCGGGTCGGCGGGTGATTTCCAGGCTAAAGCCCGCCGCCGGCCGAAACTGAACCCCCGTATAACCATCAAAGAGCGCTGGCGCAAAAAAAGCTGACCCGGCCGTAACTTCCGTGACGCTGGGGTCGCTTGCCGTGAGGGGCAAGCTCCCCGTTCCCCCCCCATTGACAAACTCCAGTGCAAATCCCGCATCTCGCAGCGCCGCTACGATAGCTTGCCGTCTTTTTTGCACCTCCTGCCACGAGCGGCGCTTGAGGAACCGCACCAAAGGCGTCTTGAGGCCCAGGCCCCGGTCAGGCAGGCCAGCTATCTGCGCTTCATAGGCCATCACCCCTACTATGCGAATATTCTCTAACCGACGGAGGCTCTGGGCCAGAGCCAACACCCCCTCCTCCCATCGCAGCGGGGAGCGCCGCACCCCAAAGTACAACCAGCCCCAGTCCGACGATGCATCCACATCCAAGCACACGAGCCCCTCCACCTTAGTCCCCCGCAGACCATAGTGGATAGCTTCCGCCTGCTCGAAGCTATCTACCATCGCTATCGCTCTTTTGCCCTGCTGGCGCAGCTCTACATACGCCTTCACCTCCGCTGCTTGCATAAAAGGATACCCGATCAGGAAGTCGTTTAGTCCTTGCTGACTGAGGTAAAGGCTTTCCCGAGCGCTGAAAGTCATAAATCCAATAAACCGGCTGCTGGCAGCTTGAATATCTTTCAGGAGCGGTAGGCAGCGAATAGACTTGGTAGCGAGGCGAATGGGCCGGTCGCCGCTATATTTGAGAACCTTCTGGATGTTTTCTTCAAGGGCCTCTAAATCTACGAAGGCGGTGGGGCGAGGTACCTCTCGGAGAGCGGCGCTATAGGTTAGGTAGGTATTTTCCCAGCTCATAGGTCAAAAGTACGAGCGCAGGGCGGTGGCGATCTTCTGCACAGTAACCTCCCAGCTAAAACGCCGTACATGCTGGAGGCCTTTCTGGATGCGAGCCGCGCGCGCGTCGGGCGGCTCGGTGAGGGCCTCATATAGCGCCCGGGCTATATCTGCTTCGTCATAGGGATTGGCGTAAAAGGCCGCGTCGCCGCCCACCTCGGGCAGAGAGCTGACATGACTGGTTACTACCACCGTCCCACACGCCAGTGCTTCTCCCACCGGCAAGCCAAACCCCTCATACAGCGATGGATAAGCCACTACAGCCGCTCCATTGTAAAGTCGCACCAGCTCTGCATCCGAGACCACACCCTGCCAGATTACCTCTTCCTTCCAGCGAAGGCGCTGGTAGGCCGCCTCTACCTCCCTGCTCCCCTTTTTGAAAAGATACCGCCCTACCACCACCAGCCGCAGCGGCTCCCGGTACATCCGTCGCAAAAGTTCATACGCCCGCAGCAGCCGGACAAAGTTCTTTCTCGGATGAATGCTCCCCACATAAAGCACATATGGAACCCCGCGGCTCACCTGTGCTCTTATGGCGTCTCGCTCCTGAGGCTCCAGCGGATGAAATAAGCTCGTATTGATGCCGTTGTAGGCTATAGGTATTTTTTCTGGTACGAGGCCATAAAGCTCTACTAAGTCCCTTCGTACGCTCTCACTATTGGCTATCACGAAGCTGGCCAGCCGGGTACTTTCCCGAAAGGCGCGTCTATAATAAGTCCGCCAGTCTGCGGGCAAAAATTCCGGATGCCGCTCAAAAGCAATATCATGTACAAAAAGCACGGTGGGTACCCGCCTTGCGATGGGGCCCGGTGCTATCCCATAGGTGCCAAAGAAAACTTTTGGGCGGTAGCGCCTAAGCACCCATGGTACACTTAGCCGATACCACACTTCATAGAGCGTCCAGTGACGAGCTGGGGGCGGAATGACCAGGGTATACTGATTAGCGCCGTAATAAAACGTCGGCTGCGGCCGCCGGTCAAAGAGCATATAGACTGCGTTTTCTTCCAGGAGGGGCAGGAGTCGCTGGCTGACTTCATGGGTAAAGCGTCCCAGCCCCTCCAGAGGCGGCACCAGCATCCGCGCATCAAAGGCGACTGACACGCCGCCAAAGGTGCAAAGTCCCCAGTAAATATAAAGTCATCCCGAAAGCGCTTACGGCCACGGCGCCCCATAAACCCTTGGGCAGGGGAGGCACATACGGCCGCAGCAAGTGCAGGCTCAGCCCAGTTCCCAGCCATACGCTCAGAAGCACCCACGGCAAAGTCCCCACAGGCCTGGGTAGCCCCACCCACCGCTGAAAAAACACATAATGCCCCAACGAAAAAATCCCATACGACACCAGGAGTCCTATCCCGCCAGCCGTAGCGCCATACCGAGGTATGCCCCACCAGCTCCATACAAGGTTTGCTGCCAGGGATAGTCCCGTAATACCCAGCGAGACGCCCTCGCGATGATTGGCGGTGATGTGCGTGCTGTAAATATTGAATACGGCACTCAGGGTACCCGCTAAACTCAGGATTTGCAGAATAGACGCCATTTTGGAAAGTTCTGTCGCCGTGCTATGACGAAAAAGTACTAAGAACACGTCCGGTTCCACAAACATCACCAGTGTAACGGATAGAAGGGGCACGGCTGCTGTTAGCTGTCCCATGAGGAAGGTTCGCCATAAATTTCGTGTAGGTCGATGCCCTAAACTGGCAAAACGTGCATAAAAAATCGGCAGAACTATCCATAAATACATCAAGCTGGCACCAAACCACCGATACGCTCCCAAGTACAGGCCATTCTCATACGGTCCGGATAGACGCTCTATCAAAACCTGGTTGATGCGCTCGTTGAGGCCACTGACCAGGACTAAAAGGGTATAGGGCATAAGGCGGCGCAGGAGTGTGGCGGTGAAGGCTATTTCCATCTGCGGGTGCCAAGGGCCAAACTGCCACCACGCCCATGCGGCTATGCCTATGAGCGCTATACCCCCCCCGCTTGCTAAGACCCCTACATACAGGTCGCCGGAGATATGCCCCCATACGCCGAGGATGAGAAAAACAATCACCATTTTCTCTGCATTTCCAAGAAGAGCATCGGCCCGAAAAAGCTGGGCACCCTGAAAAAAACTCCGAAAATACTGGATTACCGATAGCGCCACCTGATAGGCTAAAAGCCATGCCAGCCACCAGAGGTTTTCCCGTGCATAACCGATAAGATAGCCCAGCAGGAGAAATGCCCCCCAGGTCAGCGTCGCCAGGAAAAGCTTGGGGAGGAGGGTTTCGCCGGCGATCGCGCGCAGTCGGTGCGGAGTTTGTGCTACTTGCCGGGTGATGTAGTAAGAGAAGCTCCAATCTGCTATCACATTGGCCCAGAGGGCGAAGCTATGCAAGGCCCCTATCAGGCCATATACTTCATGGCCCAGGCGGTCTTGAATGAGGTTGTCTATAATAAGCCACAGGGGCTTAGTGAGCAGGTGTGCTCCCAGCGTAATCAGGAGATCGCCACGCAGACCCTTCATGGGGCGAGCTTTCGGGGGTAGCCGCCGAGTACCTTGTGGCGCACGATGGCCCAGCCGCTTTCCAGCACCGCCCCCACCCCAAAGTGCCGGTAGAGAATGGCTGTCCTTTCCCATACATAACGCTGCAGGCGCCGGGCTGAAATCCCGCCCGCTAAATAACGGATCAGGACCTGCCCGCTATCATAGGTGTGGGGCTTCTGGCGCAAAAGCCGGATGCTCCAGTCTAAGTCTGCGGCCAGCGGATAGCGTAAGTCATACGAGGGCGCCAGCCGCCGCCGCACAATCAGCGCCTGGTGACAGATCCGCATTCCCGTCCGAAAGTGTGACATGGACAGCGCCCCCTCCGGATAAGGCCGATGCCGGGGCGTGGGGAGAATCTGGCCCGTTTCATCCACTTCTACATGTTCGCCATACAATACATCCGCCTCCGGCGGCGCCCCAGTAAAAAGCCGCTCCAACGTATCCGCTGCCCAAAAGCTATCGCCTGCATTCAAGAAGCATACATACTCGCCCCGTGCCAAGGCCAGGCCTTTGTTCATGGCATCATAAAGCCCCCGGTCGGGTTCACTGAGGTACCAGACCCCCTCCTGCGTCTGGGCATAAGCTTCAATCTGCGCCAGCGTCCCATCCCGGGAGCCTCCATCCACGAAAATATGCTCCCACGCTTTCCAGGTCTGGGCCGCTACGCTTTGAAGGGTGATGGGCAGCACTTTGGCTGCCTGGTACGTTACCGTAATGATGGAGAGATGGGGCACCGCCGCAAACTTACCCAATCATTATCTTTGCCGGACTATGTTTGAGGCGATTACGGAGCGCCTGACGGAAACGTTTCGGGCGCTTTCGGGGAAAGCCCGCCTGACCGAAGCCAACATCGCTGACGCCGTCAAAGAAGTACGTCGCGCCCTCTTAGAAGCCGACGTCAACTACAAGATTGCCAAAGACTTCACCGACCGCGTCAAAGAAATCGCTATTGGCCAGGAAGTTATCCGGTCTGTCACCCCGACGCAGCTCTTTGTCAAGATTCTGTATGATGAGCTGGTACGTCTCTTGGGGGAGAAGCAGGAGCCGCTTCGGTTTGCGCCTATCCCGCCGACTATTTATATGATAGTCGGGCTAAATGGGGCTGGGAAGACGACTTTTTCTGCGAAGCTTGCGTTGCATCTCAAAAGTCAGGGCAAAGCGCCGTTCTTGATCGCAGCAGATGTGTATCGGCCGGCGGCGGCTGAGCAGCTGGCTGTCTTAGCCGAGAAGGTGGAGGTTCCCATCTATCGGGAGGATGGCACGACGGATGTGGAGGGACTGATTCGCCGGGGCATAGAAGCCGCCAAGAAGCAGGCCCGGGAAGTGATCATCATAGACACGGCGGGGCGACAAACGCCAGATGCGGACCTGATGGCGGAGCTGGCCCGGATAGCTAAGGCCTTTCAGCCCACGGAGGTGCTCCTGGTGCTGGATGCCATGACCGGTCAGGATGCTGTGACCACTTCCCAGGCTTTTACCCAGACTGTCCCTGTAACGGGCTTTATCCTCTCCAAGCTGGATGGGGATGCGCGGGGGGGAGCTGCCCTTTCCCTACGTGCTGCCACTGGCCTCCCTATCAAGTTTATCGGTACTGGCGAAAAGCCCGAAGACCTCTCGCCCTTCTATCCCGACCGCATTGCCAGCCGAATCCTGGGCATGGGCGATATCATCTCTTTCGTGGAAAAAGCCCAGGCTCAGTTTGACGCCGAGCAGGCAGCTAAGCTCCAGAAAAAACTCGAAAAAAATAAGTTTGACCTGGAAGACATGCTGAGTCAGCTGCGCACCATCCGCAAAATGGGCAACATCAAAGACCTGCTTGCCATGATCCCCGGCTTTGCTCAGATGAAAGACATGGATATTGACGAGAAGACCTTCAAGCACATTGAAGCGATAATCCTCTCCATGACGCCCGAGGAGCGTCGCAATCCTGTCATTATCAACGGCTCTCGGCGGCGCCGGATCGCCATGGGGAGCGGTACCTCCGTCCAGCAAGTAAATCAACTGCTGCGGGAGTTTGAGCAGATGAAGAAACTCCTGCGTAGCTTCCAGAAGCTCCAATCGCAGGGGCGAGACCCCCGTCAGGCCCACCCCCTCTTCCGTAAAAAATGACCTTCCGACCGATTCGCCGGCTTTTAGTCGCTAACCGGGGGGAGATAGCCGTGCGCATTCAGCGCACCGCTCAGCGTATGGGCATTCACACAATTGCCATTTATAGCGAAGTAGACCGTTACGCCCCCCATGTAGAAATGGCTAATGAACGCTACTTCCTGGGCGGCGACATCCCTGCAGAAACCTACCTGAATATTGAGAAAATCCTCGCCCTTGCCCGCGAGGCAAAAGCTGATGCTATTCACCCCGGGTATGGCTTTCTCTCTGAGAATCCCGCTTTTGCAAAGGCTGTTACGGAGGCGGGGATTGTCTTCATCGGTCCGTCGGCGGAGGCCATGGCCCGCTTAGGCAATAAAGTAGCTGCCAAGCAGCTTGCGCAGTCGGTGGGGGTACCGCTCGTGCCGGGTACGGCCTCGGCTGTGGTGGGGGAGGAGGCGCTGAAAGCAGCGGGGGAGATCGGCTATCCCCTTCTTATCAAGGCTGCGGCGGGTGGCGGTGGCAAAGGCATGCGAAAAGTTCTCCGGCCCGAGGATTTCCCCGAGGCGCTCCAGCGTGCCCAGAGCGAAGCGCTCTCCGCCTTTGGTGACCCAAGCGTCTTTTTGGAACGGTATATTGAGAAGCCCCGCCATGTAGAAATCCAGATTTTGGCAGACCTGCATGGGAATGCTGTGTATCTCTTTGAGCGGGACTGTTCTATCCAGCGTCGCCATCAGAAGGTCATAGAAGAGGCGCCAGCGCCCCACCTCCGCCCTGAAACCCGTACGGCTATGGGCGAAGCGGCCCTCCGCCTCATCAAAGCGGCTGGCTACACCCAGGCCGGTACGGTGGAATTCATCGTGGACGCCGACGAAAACTTCTACTTCCTTGAGGTCAATACCCGCCTGCAAGTAGAGCACCCCGTGACGGAGATGATTACGGGGCTGGATTTGGTGGAGTGGCAGATTCGGATAGCGCAGGGGGAGCGGCTGGGCTTTACACAGACGGACCTCAGGCCAAACGGCCACGCCATAGAGGCCCGCCTCTACGCTGAAGACCCCCGTAGTAACTTCCTTCCCAGCAGTGGCCTCCTCTACAAGTATCGTCTCCCAGCCCGTCCCCACCTCCGCATAGACAACGGCTACGAAGAGGGGGGTATTGTACCGCTTTACTACGACCCGCTTCTTGCCAAAATCATCGCTTGGGGTGAAACTCGTACCGAGGCTATCGCCCGCTTACAGCAGGCGCTGCACGAGACTGTCGTGCTGGGCGTAGAGCATAATGCGGACTTTATTCAGTTTGTGCTGGGTCATCCGATTTTTCAGGAGGGCCGAATGCACACCCACTTTGTAGATGAGCACTTTGACCCCAAGCTGCTGGATCAGACGCCCCTCACGCCAGAGGAGCAGGAGGTGGCTCGGGCGGTGGCTCACTGGATAGTAGCCACCTGGTATGGGAAGACTTGAGCCTGGAGAATATAGCTGGGAAACCTTATGCGTATAATCCCATGCCTGGCGGCTATGAGCTTATACGATTTGGGGCCAGGGGATGTGGCATAGACTTCCCTTAGGCGCGTAGGGAGGCTGGGCTGACTCCTGCCCTGATGGCAGGATATGGCAGATAGGGTGCTTGTGGAATGGGGTTTGTTTGTAATTTTGCCATTCTGGGGGTGATTGGACTTGACAGCAAGGTGAGCGGGCAAGGCGCAAGCGAGGTTCGCTGGCCTCCTCTCAAAAGGTCAGCAAAAAAAGAAGTGCCAACACTTCGTATGCACTCGCTGCCTAACATTTAGGCAGCCGGGGGAAGGGAGGCCCCGCCTGAGGCGGAACTTCCCACCGAGGACAGTATCAGGCTATAGCGGTTGGGCGGTCCCCCCAGCCGCCGAAAAGTCAAGGGACCTTTGGGAAGCCCCGCAGCGTCCCTGCTGCACCTTCCCGAGCGCTTTCAGGGACTAAGCTTGTAGGGCCTTGCTTGGGAACCTTGACTGGACGTGGGTTCGACTCCCACCACCTCCACTTGCGTTTTTGGCTTTTTGCCGTGGGGGGATGGCTGGTGGTAGGGATTGGCGCATACGTTTTGCCTATGGATGCGCCGGTGGTGCTATCGGATGTGGGAAGGTGGCCGCATTTACTGGGAACCGATGCGCTGGGGAGGGATATTCTGGTGCGGCTTTTACGCGGGGCGTGGTGGAGTGTGGGGTTAGGTTTTGGGAGTATGCTGGTGGGGCTCGGGATAGGGGTGCTGGTGGGACTTTTGACAGGGTATTATGGAGCGTGGGTGGATAGGGTGGGGCGGGTGGTGATGCAGGTTTTATGGGTGGTGCCATCGCTTTTGTGGGCGGCGGTGCTGGCTTATGTGCTGGGAAAGGGGGTGGGTTCAGTCATTTTGGCGGTAGGGCTATCCAGCTGGGTAGAAACGGGGCGGCTCGTACGGGTGGAGGTGCAGCGTCTACGCAGGGCGGCTTTTGTGGAGGCGGCGGTAGCCCTGGGCTATTCGGAGGACCGGATTCTGAGGCGGCATATTTTGCCAGTTTTGAGGCCCGTGCTGGAAGTGCAAGGTCTCTCGCTCTTTGCGACGGCCGTATTAATAGAAGCAGGGTTGGGATTTGTGGGGCTTAGTGTGGGGCCGCCCCATGTGAGCTTAGGAATCCTCCTATACGAGGGAGTGGGGTGGTTGAGCCTTCCACAGGGTCAGATACAGGTCCTTGGGAGCGCGCTCTTACTGAGCGGTATGGTTTTTGTACTATATTTGCTTTCCCAAAAGATGCGGGCATGAGCTCGGTTTCTTCCTTAGATACGGAGCGGCTTTTGCGGGAGCTGTCCAATCGGCGCAGTGAGGTAGAGGCTCTGCAGGAGGTGGTCCGGCTGCTGGCGCCTAATCGTCCTCGAGACACGGCGGTCTTGATTGCGGTGGCCTCCATTTTGCGTGCCCGTTTTGGGGTGAAAAGACTGGCTTACCTGCATATATTTACGCCCGATAAACGACCGCGACTGGCGTACTTTCATAACTTCCCCAGTATTTCTCGTGATGCGCTCGAGGAGGCTATGCAGGCAAGTTCTATTTACTCTCCGGAGCCAGATAGTCTTTTGGGGCGGATGGGCGTGGAGGTGGTTATGCCGCTGGGGCGTTATGTGGGGCCCTCGCCCCGGGTGCATCGGGTAGAACCTAAAGCTTGGTGGCTTTTCGGTGACTTTGCAGAAAGTGAAGAAGAGCGGACGAGTGATCTGATTTACCTGGAAGTAATAGGCACTCTGATCACGGTCTTTTTGGAAAATAACTACATCTACGAGCAGCAGCTCATGGCCGAGCGGCTGCGTTTAGAGCAGCAGGCGCTGGAACGGGAGCTGGAGTTTGCTTCACGGCTTCAGCGGCGGTTTGCGCAGAAGAGTGTGGGGCTTCATCCCCGTCTTCGCACGCTTTTGCATTATGATGCCCGACAGAAGGTAGGCGGGGACCTGGCAGATTTTATCAGAACGCCGGATGGTGATATCGTTTTTTATATTGGGGATGTTTCAGGCAAAGGCATTTCAGCGGCGCTGGTCATGGCCAATCTCCATGGGCAAATTCAAACCTTGGCAGAGTTGCAAGTGGATTTACCCGTGATCATGGATCTCTTGCATCGGCGGATTTTGCAGATATATGGGGAAGAGGAGTCGGGGTTTGTAACGCTTTTTCTCGGGAAGATCAGCTTTCGCCCAGAGGGGGTAGTGATGGAATACCTAAATGCCGGCCATCCGCCGCCGCTTTTGTGGCGGAAGGGGGAGGTTAGCCTTCTGGAAGCAAACCAGACCGTGCTGGGAATAGACCTACCGGGCAGGCCTTCCTTTCAGGAGACATCGCCCCGTGAGGTCGTGCTGCAGCCGGGTGATATATTTGTCGGTTATACCGATGGTCTTATAGAACAGTCTAACGCCGATCATAAGATTTTAGGTGTAGAATCCGTAGTCCATTTTGCAAAAAGTCTCACCGAGGCTGTTCCCGAGCGCATGCTGGAAGGACTAAGAAAGCTTCTGGAAGACCATCGGGGGGACCAGCCCTTGGAAGATGACTTGACTTTTCTATTATGGGAAGTGCAGTGAGCGTATCCCCCCGTCTTCTGGAAATGCCGATAGAGGGGGTTCGGCTGCCTTCTACTACCCTAGGCGGGGTGATTCAAAGTGCACCGCTGGTATGGCTGCAGTTTCTACGTCATTTGGGGTGCATCTATTGTAAGGGCTTAGTGGAAGACATACGGGCTTTTATGGGGCAGTGGCGGGAGGAGCCAGTTCCCTTTCTGGTTTTTGTGCATCCTAATACCGTCGCGGAGGGGGAAATGTTTTTTGAGCGTTATTATCCGGGCGCTGCACACATTGCGGATCCTGTGCTGAAGCTCTATCAGGCGTTTCGCGTGAGACGAGCGAGGCCTTGGCACTTTTTGGATTTAGGGAGTGTGCAGCGCTTTTGGGAGCTTTTGCGGCGAGGACACTGGAATGACCGGCCTGCGGCCGACCCGTGGGTTCTCCACGCGACGCTTCTCTTCTATCACGGAAACTTAATCTGGACGCATTATGCAAAGACACCCGGAGACATTCCCAGATGGCCCCGAAAAGTATAAAGTGCTTGTCCCGGTTTCCATGAGCCGGGAAGAAGAGCCGCTTGTCCAGGGGCTTTATCAGATTTTTCGGGGCTGGAAGCACCCCGTAGAAATCACCCTCTTCCATGCCCTTACTATAGAAGAAATACAAATTCAGCCGGGAGAGGGAAGTAACTTTTACGAGACAATAAATAAAAGCAAATCGCTCGCAGAGGATAGGTTGCGTGAATACGAGCAATTTTTGAAGGAAAAGCTGCCAGCTCATGCGATTCGCGTGGTTATAGCGTATGAGCAGCTTACATCTCCTGTTGAAGCTGTCCAGAGTTATCTGCGGGCGTATCCCTCGGAAATGGTGGTGATATTTTACAAGGGGCGGCAGCGGTGGGAAGGCTGGGTCGGGCGCACGACTTTCTGGGACTTATTTGAGGAGCTCAAAACAGCGGTACTGGTTCTTTCGCAGCCCTTTACCTTTACGCCTAAACGGTTTTTATGGCTCTGTGAGATGGATGAAGAAGATTACAAGTATTTGCCGGAAGTATTGCGTCTTATCAAGGTTTTTGAGGGAAGTTTGTATTGTGCTAAGGTGAATACGCCGGGGTCGTTTTATGGGCATCGGGAGTTTCAGCGGCGGGTGCTGGCGTTTTGTGATTATATTGTAGAGCATGTAGACCCGGACTTTGTGCCTCAGGAGTGCTTACAGTACAATGACAAAGATGTGCTGGTCGGCGCGCGGCACTTAATGGAGGACTTTTTGATGGATGTGCTCATGGTGGCGCCAGATGGGCCTTTGTCGCTCTCAGAGGTGGGGCGGCTATTAGCTACGGGGAATTTTGGTGTTTTGAGGCTGCCGATGGTGTAAGTTTGCCTCATGGCGGTATGGCTTATTACCGGGAGTAGTCGGGGGATCGGGCGGGCGATTGCGGAGGTCGTTCTGGAAGCTGGTCATCGGGCCATCCTCACGGCGCGCAACCCTGCCCTTGTGGCCGACCTATTAGCGCGTTACGCGGGGCAAGCCATTGCCCTACCGCTGGATGTGCGAGAGCGTTCGCAGGCCTTCTGGATAGTGGAGACGGCGATAGAACGGGGTTTTACGCCGAACGTACTGGTCAATAACGCTGGATACGGACTGGTAGGCGCTCTGGAAGAGTTGTCTGCTGAGAGCATTCTGCGGCAGGTGGAAACGAATCTATTGGGGGTGGTGTGGATGTGCCGGGCGGTGATTCCGCACCTGCGGGCGCAGGGTGGGGGGTTCATCTTCAATGTGTCGTCTATTGCGGGGTACTATGGGTTTAAGGGGACGTCGCTGTACAATGCGACGAAGTTTGCGGTAACGGGTCTGAGTGAAGCCCTGGCACAGGAGCTAAGTGGGTGGGGGATATATGTGGCGAATGTGGCGCCGGGGCCTTATCGCACGGACTGGGCTGGCAGTTCTCTGGAGAAATCCCAGGCACTGGCGACACTGGACCCGCAGAGCCCATACTATGAGCTCAATGCGGCGATGGCGCAGCGTTATGCGGCTATGGATAGGCAGCAGCCGGGTGACCCGACTCAGATCGGACGAGTACTTTTAGACTGCGTGGAAAAGGGATGGGCCCCTATGCATATTATCTTGGGCGATGAGGCCCGGGAGACCTGGGAGCGGTATGAGCCTTTGCGGGTATTTCCCCAGCTTCAGTTTGTGGGGCATGGGCGCAATGAGGTGAAGCGGCCTTCTGAGGGGACGATGCGGCGATGATAGAACCCTTTCGGGGGTGGTGGTATGTGGGGCGGGCTGCCGTGGCTCCTGTGCGGGATGCCCTCTCGCCAGAAGGGCTAAATGCCCTTTACGAGGATCCCCATCAGGCCCTCCATATCGCCTTTCCGAGAGATTTGAGAGATGCCCGAGACCGCTGGCGAACCTGGAAGAGCCAAGGTATCATTGCCCCGGAGCCACTGCCGGCGCTGTATGCATATAGCCAGACCTTTCATGTGGCGGGACAGGAGCGGGGTCCCTTTACACGGGTGGGGATTATAGGATGCCTTCCGGTGGAGCTGCCCGTTATTCCGCATGAGAAGACCTTGCCTGATCGCGAAGCAGGGATTGCTGAAGCACTTGGCGTGCTGAGGGTACAAGCGACGCCAGTGCACCTGCTGGCAGAGGCGGAGTGGGAGGCTGTGCGGGAGGTTTTGCAGAATGTGCTCCTCTGTCCGCGCGTGTCGGTAGCGGGGTGGGAGGGCGTAATGCATCGGGTGGTGCCTATTCAGCATGCGGGTTTGATAGGGCGTTTGCGGGAGGCTTTTGCCGGAGCGAAGTACTATATTGCGGATGGGCATCATCGATGGCGGGCGATGCAGCAGGCGGGCCTTTCGCACCTATTGGTTTTTGTCACGGATAAGGCGGACCCTACGCTGTGGGTGCCCTCGGCGCATCGGCTATTATGGAGTGTAGCGGATGTTCTGGCGGTTTGTGAGCAGTATTTTGATGTGCGGCGGGCGGGTGCGCGACTACCCCTGTGGCAGGAGGTGATGGGGCTGCGGCATGCAGTGGGGCTGGTAGGACCGAGTGGAGAAGCTTGGACTTTGCGCCTGCGTCCTGCCTACTGGGGCCTTCTGGAAGAGCGGCCGTTGATTAGCTGGCTTCATGGATGGGTGATAGACCCCCTTGTAGAAGAGGGGGGGCGATTAGCGTTTGGACGGGAGTGGGGGCTTCTGATGCAGCAGGCCCGATCACAGGGGGCCTGGCTATTTGCCATGCCGCCGCTAAGATTGGGAGAAGTTTTTCGGGCAGCGGAGCGGGGCGAGCCCCTCCCGCCGAAGGCCACGTACTTCTTTCCGAAGGTGCTGAGTGGCTTAGTGTTTTACGAGGCGGAGGAGAGGTGAATAGTACCTGTCCTGCAAGCTATTGCCAAGCCGCAGAGGAGGGTGTACTAAGTACTTGTGATTTTGTGGCTGAGGGGCAGGGGTAGAATTCTGGGCTGGGCGGCGCAGCCATCAAAAGCGCTGGTCTCCTATGCGCAGAAGCCGCTTATCCCATCACGACGCCCTACATGAGGATGGGT